>Ga0209805_1001009_pt1 | contig 17330 bp, 17 predicted proteins | sample GraSoiAngelo_148_FD_185905 | JGI IMG/M metagenome (GOLD analysis project Ga0209805, IMG submission 185905) | Grasslands soil microbial communities from the Angelo Coastal Reserve, California, USA - 14_1009_09_20cm (SPAdes) (version 2) | ecosystem: Environmental > Terrestrial > Soil > Grasslands ... | reverse complement strand
TGACCATAGCGACGGGGAAACACCTGTTCCCATCCCGAACACAGCAGTTAAGCCCGTCAGCGCCGATGGTACTGGGCTGGCAACGGTCTGGGAGAGTAGGTCATCGCCGAGGTCTTTTTCTTTTGCCCGGAAATCGCCGCGCGGTGCGTCGACGGCTGCCCGGATAATGGAGCCCAATGCGCCTTCCGCCCGGCGTGCTTCGGCCGTCGCTCAGCTGGCTGCTCGTCTTCGTTCCCATTTCCCTTGTTGCCGAGTTCGCGCATCAGTCATTGGTGATCTTCATCACCTCAGGGCTGGCGATCATTCCGCTAGCCGGCCTGATCGGCCGTGCCACCGACCAGCTCGCCATCCGTGTCGGCCCGCGGCTCGGTGGTCTGCTCAACGCGACATTCGGCAACGTCACCGAGCTGATCGTGGCGGTGCTCCTGGTGCAAGCGGGCAATTTTGTCGTCGTCAAAGCGTCGCTGGTGGGCTCGATCATCGGGAACCTGCTGCTGGTTTTAGGCGTGTCCTTCGCGGCCGGCGGCTTCAGGCGCAAGGAAATGCAATTCAATGCGAGAGCTGCCGGCGTGCATTCGGCGTCTCTCTTGCTTGCCGTAACCGGGCTGGGCGTTCCCGCCCTGCTGGCCGGCAGCAACTCTCACCTGGCGTCCGACCACAAGGAGGTGGTCTCTGTTGGGGTCGCGGCGACGCTCATCCTTCTCTACGGTGCGGCGCTGATCTTCATGCAGTTCACGCATGAGCATTTGTTTCGGACCCCAGAATCTGATGAGCACCCGGATTGGTCGAGAAACCTCGCCCTCGGTGTCCTGCTCGGATCAGCATTGCTTGTCGGACTGGAATCGGAACTCCTCGTCTCGGCGCTCGATCCGGCGCTGAAGACGCTCGGGCTTTCGCCGCTCTTCGTTGGCCTGATTCTGATTCCAATCATCGGCAATGCTGCCGAGCACTCCTCAGCCGTATTTTTCGCGATCCGCAACAAACTAGACGTGACGCTGGAGATCGCAGTCGGTTCATCGACCCAGGTGGCGCTGTTCGTGGCCCCGGCGGTGGTCTTCATCAGCCTGGCGCTGGGCCGGCCGATGGATTTCATATTCAGCGGCTTCGAGATCGGCGCAGTCGCGATCGCCACGGTTGTGCTCGCCGTCATATCGCTTGATGGGCGGAGCAACTGGCTCGAGGGGCTGCAGCTCGTCAGCGTCTTTGTGATCATCGCGCTGGCAGCGTTTTTCCTCTAGCGCTCGATCGAGTCGATCAGCGCACCATTTCCCGCCGCACCGTCAGTCGATCGACCAGCTCCACGTTGACGCGTACCCCCAGCCCCCAGCGCGTCGGGACGGCGATGGTCCCGCCCTTGTGCAGCACAAACGGCGGCTCCACGATGTCCTGCGCCCAGTAGCGGTCACTGGCTGAAATGTCGCCCGGCAACCGGAAGTTCGGTAGCGTCGCCAGGGCGACGTTGCAGGCGCGGCCGATGCCGGTTTCGAGCATGCCACCACACCAGACCGGCACGCCCCCGTTCGCCGCGATATCGTGAATCCGCCGCGATTCGGCGAACCCTCCCACGCGGCCAGGTTTGATGTTGATCACCTGGCAGGCACCCAGCTGCAAGGCCTGGCGGGCATCGCGGGCGGACTCGATGCTTTCGTCCAGGCAGATGGGCGTGCGGATCTGCCGCTGCAGGGCCGCATGGTCCACCAGGTCGCCGGCGGGCAGCGGCTGCTCGAGCATCAGAAGCCGGAAGCGGTCGAGCTGCGCCAGATGGGCGGCGTCGTCGAGCTCATAGGCGGAGTTCGCGTCGGCCATCAGCGTGATTTCGGGATAGCGCTCGCGGATTGCCTCGATCGCCTGCACATCCCATCCGGGCTCGATCTTCACCTTGATCCGGCGGTAACCCTCGGCGAGCCGCGCCGCGATGCTCTCGAGTAGCTCATCCGTGGTTGCCTGGATGCCGATACTGACACCGGTCTCCACCCGATCCCGAACACCGCCCAGGAACTTGGCCAGCGGCTTGCGCGCGTGCTCGGCCAGGGCGGCGGTAAAGGCCATCTCGAGGCAGGCTTTCGCCATGTGGTGGCCGCGGACCGGCGCGAACAAGGTTTCCAGCGCGTCGACGCCCGACAGCTCGCGCCCGATCACCGCCGGCAACAGGTAGCCCTTGAGGATCTGCCAGGCGGTTTCGACAGTTTCGTACGAGTACCACGGACCCTCACCCGCGACGCACTCACCCCACTGAGATCGGCCGTCGATCTCCAGGCGGACCAGCAGCGGGTAGCGGTCTTGCTGCACCCCGAAGCTGGTACGAAACGGCGCCAGCAGCCGCATCTTGAGCACGCGGATTTCGACAGCGTCGATCTTCATGACGCGGGAGCCATCAGGTAGGCACCCTGACGCTGGAAATCCACAGCGGCCATGCCGGCGGCGATGGCCGCCTCGAAGGCGGCCCGGCTCTCCATCCGCCACGCCAGCGCGAGCTCCAGGCTCTTGCGCTTGACCGCCTGGAAATCCGGCGGAATGCCGATCAGCGCCGCCATCCCCGGGACCAGCTCGGCATGGGCGCGTGCCGGTCCGCCGTCAGTCCCCACCTCCAGGATCACCTGCGGCCGGGTGACCGGCGTCGCGGAGCGTTTGCGGCGGAGCCACCACTCGGCCTCGAATCGATCCGAAGGCAACCCACGGTTGAGCTCGTCTTCCATGTCCCCGTAGTGGTTGCGATCGTAGAGGCGGGCAATGCAGCCAAGACGATGCAGGTTGATGTAGGCGTTTTTAGCCTCGAGCGGATCGAAGGTCCAGGTGACCAGCTCATATCCCAACCGCAGAGCATCGGCACCCTGCGCCTGCTTCAACGCGATCCCGATGCCGCTCCCGCGACGCTCGGGAAGGACGCCGAGCTGGTGCGAACACAATCGCAGCTGACCGTCGCGCCGGCCCAGTAAGGCAAAGCAGAATCCGACCAGCCGGCCATCGGGCACAAACGCTCCGTGAACCAGCCCTCCGTTGAGCTGGATCGTCAACAGCAGTTCGCGCGGCACCACGTTTCGCTCGGCGGCTCCCCAGATGTCGCGGCTCATCGCCTCGCAGGCAGCGAACTCATCATGCGAGCGAACGAGCCGGATCTCGACGCCCGGCAAATTCCGCGACCCTGACATGTCCGGCGGCACGCGCCACATGGTAGCGCGATGGTCGCGCCGGGTCGTTATACGCTACTTACAGGTCCAGGCACTTTGCCGGCCAGCGTTATAGAACGCCAGGGCCGCCCGTGCCTGCGCGTAGGGATCCCAGATGTTCTGCCCGGGAAAGCTCGCGTTCCAGGTGGAGGGCATGAACTGGAACAGGCCACTGGCGCCGCTGGAACGGTTGATCGCCAGCGGGTTGTAGTGGCTTTCGCAGTTCGCCACCCGCAGCGCCCAGCTCAGCCCCGGGCTGTTACCGAATACGGCGTAGATAGCGGCCAGCCCATCCCCGCCGGAGCCGGGCGGTGGCGTGAACGTCCCGGCAGCAGCCCGGGGTGCGGCGCGCGCAACGGTCGGCTCGGTGGCCGGAGGCGCGGGCCGCTCTTCCAGCGTCGACGCCTTGACGACCTCGCGCATGTCCGGGGCACCGTGGCCGCGCAAGGCGCCGTTCCCCACGAGCTGGCCGGGATACTGCACGGCGAGGATCGGGGTGGGCGCCGATCGGCCACTGGTGAGCGGGACGACCAGAATGAATCCCAGCGTCAGCACCAGGGCATGGCCCAGAAGCGTCAGGGACGGCCGCAGTCTGGCGGGTCGAACTCGGCTCAGCAGGCGCGGCAACCGGTTCTGGAGTCGGCGGGAACGCAGGACCGCACGCGCAGCCCAGTCAGAAACCACAAGATCATGGAGTCGGGCGCTGGTCAACCGCAAGATATGGGCGTGAGCCTTCGACAGGATAGCAATAATCGCTGTAACGTTCAAGGAGCCTTCCCTCCGTCACTAGGCGAACGTCAATCGGCTTCGGGTCCGGTGAAGACGAGAGGAAGGCGATGAGCTACGACGAGGCGTAACGGACCGTCGTCCACCCTACCACAGGCGGTAGGACCGCCGTCAAGCCGGCTACAGGGCCTCCAGCAGGCGCCTCAGCAGCTCCGTCCGTTGCAGCCAGCTGGCGATCAAGAGATGCTCGGAGTCCGCGTGCGCGCCGCCACCGTCCGGCCCGAGGCCGTCGAGGGTCGGGATGCCGATCGCGGCCGTGAAGTTGCCGTCACTGCCACCGCCGGTGCTGGTCTCCTCGAGGGGAAAGCCCAGCTCGCGAGCCAGCTCCTGTGCCAGTCCGGCCAGGCGAGCGGTACCGGGGCCACGCTCCATCGGCGGGCGATCGAGGCCGCCGCTGATCCGCAGGCCGGCGCCCGCCAGCCTGGGTCGCAGCCCGCGGATCGCCCCGACGATGCGCTCCGCCTCCGCCGCGCTGGAAAATCGGACGTCGATCTCAGCCCGCGCGTGGGCGGGCACGACGTTGGGCCGGGTTCCACCGGCCAGCACCCCCACGTTGATCGTCGTGCCCAGGGCCGGATCGGCCAGGGCCTTGAGCGCCAGCACCTGGTGGGCGGTCTCCTCGATGGCGCTGACGCCTTTTTCGGGCTCGACGCCCGCATGGGCCGCGCGGCCATCGACCTCGAGGATGAAATCCGCGATGCCCTTGCGGGCTGTCTTGAGCGCGCCGCCACTGGCAGCCGGCTCCAGCACCAGCACCGCCTCAGCACCACGCGCCGTGTCTTCGATCAGGGCCCGCGAGCTGGTACTCCCGATCTCTTCGTCGGAGGTCGACAGCACGATCACCGGCCGCGCCGCCCTGGCCCCTTCGAGGGCGAAGGCCGCCTCGACAATCCCGGCCTTCATGTCATAGCCGCCAGGACCGCTGACTCGATCCCCATCGACCTGGAATGGCAGTCGGTCGAGCGTGCCTGCCGGCCAGACCGTGTCGTGGTGGCACAGCATCAGGATCGGCTTTAAGCCGGTTCCCACCCGGATCTCCAGGTGATCACCCCGGTCGGACCGCCGGTGACGAGTCACGCGGGCGCCGGCGCGTTGGGCAAACAGCGCCGCCACCTCGTCCGCACACGCGTCGCAGCGGGGTTTGTCCGGTGACGGCGACTCGGCGAGCACGAGGCGTTCGAGGGCGGCAAGCATGGCGATCCGATCGGGCCTTTGCACCAGAGTGCCGTCCATGCTAAAACCTAGGGACCACAGGAGGGAGGTAGCAATGAGCGTTCACGCGCCCGAAGTCGCCAATCGGATCGTGCTCGACGAGAAAGAGATGCCGACCCGCTGGTACAACATCCAGGCGGATCTCCCGTTTCCCGGGAGCCCTCCGCTTCATCCGGCGACCCGCCAGCCGGTCGGCCCGCAGGACCTGGCGCCCTTGTTTCCAATGGAGCTGATCAAGCAAGAGGTCTCCCAGGAGCGCTACATCGACATCCCCCAACCCATCCAGGACGCGCTCAGGCTCTGGCGGCCGACACCGCTGATGCGCGCGACCCGGTTGGAACGGGAGCTGAAGACGACCGCGAAGATCTACTACAAGTACGAAGGCGGCAGTCCGCCCGGATCGCACAAGCCGAACACCGCGGTCGCCCAGGCCTTTTACAACAAGGCGGAGGGCACCCGCCGCTTGACCACGGAGACCGGCGCCGGCCAGTGGGGAAGCGCCCTGGCCTTCGCCACCAAGCTCTTCGACCTCGAGTGCATGGTCTACATGGTGCGGATCAGCTACGAGCAGAAGCCGTATCGAAAGAGCATGATGCACGTCTGGGGCGCCGAAGTCGTGCCCAGCCCTTCCGACCGGACCCAGGCAGGGCAACGCATCCGAGCGGAAAGTCCGGAGTCGACGGGCAGCCTGGGGATCGCCATCTCCGAAGCGATCGAAGACGCCGCCGGCAAAGACGACACCAAGTATTCGCTGGGCAGTGTCCTCAACCACGTGCTGATGCACCAGACCATCATCGGCCAGGAAGCGCTGACCCAGATGGAGCGGGCCGGCGCGATGCCGGACCTGGTGGTGGGCTGCGTTGGCGGCGGCAGCAATTTCTCGGGGCTGGCGTTTCCGTTCTTGCGCGACCGCTTGACCGGTCACAGCAAAACGCGGTTCCTGGCGGTCGAGCCGGCCGCCTGTCCGTCCATGACCCGCGGCAAGTTCGCGTACGACTTCGGCGACACGGTCGGGATGACGCCGTTGCTGGAAATGTACACGCTGGGCCACACCTTCATCCCTGAAGGGATTCATGCCGGCGGCCTGCGCTACCACGGCATGGCGCCGCTGGTCTCGGCGCTGGCCAAGCACGGCTTCATCGAGCCGGTGGCCTATCCGCAGCGGGCGGTCTTCGACGCCGCGGTCCAGTTCGCGAGAACTGAGGGCATTATCCCTGCCCCTGAGACCGCTCATGCGATCCGTGCGGTGATCGATGAAGCCGTCAAGGCGCGCGAGCGCGGCGAGTCGCCAGTGATCCTCTTCAACCTGAGTGGCCACGGTCTGCTCGACCTGGCCGCGTACGACAGTTACTTCGCCGGGACGATGTCCGACGTCACGCTGTCAGAGTCACGCATCCAGGAGCTCGTCGGAGCGCTTTAGCATTTGAGGCGTGGGGAAGGGACCGGGGTTCCTTCCCCGGTTTTAGTGCTTGCCGCCCTCGCGGCCGATAGCCGACATCCGATTGCGATCCTGGCTCGAGGCTTCGCCGCCCTTGCGACCGGCTGCGCGCGCCTCCTCGGATGAGAACTCGTGTGCCGAGCCTTTCTCGTGGGCCGCTTTGCCGCCCTTGCTGCCGGCCTGCCGCGCTTCCTCCGGGCTGAATTCGTGGGCCGACCCCTTCGCGTGTGCCGCCTGACCGCCTTTGCTGGCGATCTCGCGCTGCTTTGCTTCATCCATGGAACCGAAGCCCCGCTTGCCGTTAGCTGGCATTTGTCGCCTCCTTGAGTCGCCAGTTGCTAGCGCCGGTATCAATTTAGCTGACAGGATTGGCCAGCTGTCAAGCGGACTGCTTGCGAGTCGCGCAACCACGGGGGGTCTCCGAGGAGACCCCGTGGTTTCAGAACCCGCGGCGCCGGTTAGTATCCGGCCGGCTCCCGGCCCGAAAAGAAGGCGCGCACCCGCTCGCCAAATGTCGGTCGGGGGCGGAATGGCGTTGCTGCGCGGGGACTGTCGGCTGCCTCAGAGGCCGTGACCGGCTCGCGGCGCGTCTCGTCGCGGGTCGCGGCCACCCCGCGATCCATACCCCGCAGCTCGCTGCGTACGCGAGCGTTTTCTTCCCGCAACCGCTGGTTTTCCGTTCGCATGTCGTTGATCGCGGCCTCGCGGGTCGAGACGCGCCGGCGCATCGAACCGACGCGAACGCCATGGACCATGCCGGAGTAGATCATGTAGAGCAGGAAAAGCCCGCCGATCACGGCGGCCGTGATCACCACCGGCACCCAGTCCGGAACGGCCGACCAGTGCCATTGCCAGATCGTGACGTCATGGGTGGCGGTGTTCTGCGCGGCATACAGGGCAACCAGCGCCCCGGCAACGATCAGGAGTAGCAGGAACAGGATCATTGACAAATCCCTCCACAGGGTTTTTTACGGATAATGCAGATATAACGTTACCTGACAGCCGATTGCCAGGTCAAGGCGGGAAACTCGGCACCGTACCCCGGCTTGCTGCCCGGGGAAGCGAAATCCGCCTAGCGCAGGGGGTCGCGCAGGTCGCGGACGGCGGCCGTGGCGAGGAATCTGGGTCCGGGCCAGGCCAGCAGGATGCAGAATAAGAAGGCGACCAGGATGAAACCCCCCACCATCCTGGTCGCCATTGGAGCGCCCCCCAGGTCGAATGGCGCCCCCACTGCGAAGAGCCTAGCGGCGCGGAATGACTGGCGCTATCCCCCGTGGTGATGAAAATTCGGCCGGCTCCGGTTCCAATCGGGGGAGGCCGAACGGGGGAGAGTGGTGCGGCCTAGATCAGATTCTGGCGAGAGGCGGCGGCGACGGCTTCCGCCCGATTGCGCGCATTCAAGCGGCTGAGCAGGTTCTCGACATAGGTCTTGATGGTGTTCTCACTCAGATGGAGGCGGCCGGCGATCATCGAGTTGGAGTAGCCCTCCGAAACCAGCTGAAGCACTTCTTGTTCGCGCCGCGACAGCCGCACCGCCGGGATAGCGCTGCTGACGGAGGTCTGCGCGCCGCCACCCGATGATCCGGGCGCGGACGGTAGGCTCGATCCGTCGGCGCCCAGGGCACCCGCTCGCGGCAGTACTCCACCCACCACGATCCGGTCGTAGGCAGCCAGGATGGCCGCGGCCACCACCATGATCAGGCTCCAGAGCAGCACCTCCCGGGTGGCGAAGTCCTCATGGAACACGGCCCCCAGCGCGCCATGCAAGGCGAGCATTCCTAGCACGAAGATGGCCACACACAGCATGGCGCCTTCGGCCCCGTCGTACGCGACCATCCAGACGATCAGCAGGATGTAGGCGGCGTAGATGCTGGTGCTGGCACCAACGCCCCCGAACACGAATAAGACCAGGAAGTAGCTCACCGTGTCGATCAGCGTTAGCGCCCGCCCGACCCGCAGGATCGAGGCGTCGTCAGCCCTGGAGATCGCGATCATCCCCCAGGCGTTATAGACCGCCACCCAGATGAGCAGCAGGGCCAGGCCCAGCGGGAATTTCGGCGGCACAGCGAGCGACAGGACCGCGGCGAAGAGGAGGCCAGGCCAGCGGACCACGGTGCCCAGCTTGGCGAGCTGGCGGATCGAGGTCGCGTTCAAGCGGGGGCGCTCCGCCGCATCGAGTCCCAGGATCGAAAGCGTCCGCATTCCCCACCTCCGCCCTGCCCCCACAGGGTGGCCCCATTCTACCGGCGGTTCAGGATCCCGTCCAGCGCGGTCGAATGGGGCGGCATTCGGGGTGACTATGCTCACCACATCGATGGCGCGGAGAAAGGTCTTGATCATCGACGGCGACGACACGTTGTGGGAAAACAACGTGTACTTCGAGCAGGCGATCGAGGACTTCATCGACTTTCTCGCGCATTCGACGCTCAGCCGCGAGCAAGTCCGTACCACCCTCGATGAGATCGAGCGCCTCAACAGCGACGTCCATGGGTATGGCACCGCGGCCTTCGCTCGCAACCTTCGCGAGACCTATGAGCGGTTGGCGGAGCACGCCATCGAAACCCGCCACCTCGAGCACGTGATGAATCTCGGCCGGCGGATCGTGCAGGTCGATCTGCAACTTTTGCCCGGCGTTGCCGAGACGCTGGATTACCTCGCCGGACGACACCGATTGCTCCTCTTCACCAAGGGCGAGCCGGAGGAGCAGCGGCTCAAGGTGCAGCGATCCGGCCTCGGGCCGCGCTTCGACCAGGTGGTCGTGGCCAAAGAAAAAGATGTCGCCGCCTACCAGCAGCTCATCCGTGACCACGACATCGAGGCCCATCAGGCCTGGATGGTTGGGAACTCCCCGCGCTCCGACATCAACCCGGCGCTGGCGGCCGGCCTCCGCGCCGTCTTCATTCCTCACCCGCATACCTGGCGGTTGGAGCACGCCGAAGTCCAGGCTGATCGACGCCTCCTGGTGCTGCAGTCTTTCGGTCAGCTCAGGGATTACTTCTAGGCGGCAATCACCGTTCGGACCTCGCCGACGCTCCAGTCCGCCAGCGCGATGCGGTGATTGTTGGTGTCGGCGATGTAGAGGCCGCGAGCACCGGCGCACACGCCGCTCGGCTCTCTGAACGATGCGGACCCGGGCGGGCCGTCAGCCCGGCCTCCCGCCCCGCTTCCCAGCCAGGTACGCACGGCGCGATGCCGCGGATCCAACCGCTTGATCTTGTTGTTGTAGCTGTCCGCCAGGTAGAGCAGCCCGTTCCATGCCGTAATCCCGAGTGGGTGTTGGAGGCGGACCACGCCGGCTTCTCCATCCTGGTCTCCGAAGACGAAGAGGTCCTCTCCGACCAGGGTGGATACGACGCGCGCGCGAAGGTCGATGTCGCGCACCGCGCTGACTTCGGAGTCCGCCACATAGAGATGCCCGTTCGTCAGGGCCAGGCCGCTGGACTGCGCGAACCATGCCTGACCAAGTGGGCCGTCGAGGAGGCCTTCCCGGCCGGTGCCGGCGAACGCGGCGATCGATTGGCGATCGAGATCGAGCGCCCAGATCTGGTGCGTGCCCGCCATGGCGACGTAGCACACCCGCTCCGAGAGCGCGAGGTCCCATGGCGAGCTCAATGACGTCGCCCGAGCCGGGCCGGCGCCGCTGATCGCCGGGCCTTGCGCTCCGGTGCCCGCCACTGTCGAGACTTCCCCGGTCTTGAGGCCGATCGCCCGGATCGCGTGATTCTCGGTATCGGCTACATAGAGCGTCGTCCCGGCGCGCGCCATTCCCTGTGGTTGCTGAAACGCGGCGTGCTGGGCAGGCCCATCGACCAGCGCCGGCTCACCGCTGCCGAACGTGCGCCGAATCGATCCGTCGAGGTTCGCCTCGACGATCCGATGGTGATTGGTGTCCGCGATGTACAGCGCGTCGTCGCAGGCCAGCACTTTCCCCGGAAAGCTCAGCGTGTGCGCCGGCCTGGCAATCCCCTCAACGGCGATGGGTGACGCCGCGGGGTTGAGCACTCCCCGCTGCTCGAAGTCCTGCAGCATCCGCTCGACCAGGGGATCGAATTGGGCAAAGGGCAACTCACCCTCGTGCTTGTGGATGACGCGACCCTCCGGGTCGATGAAGACCAGCGTCGGCCAGGCGCGACCGCCGAAGCGTTGCCAGACCTGGAAGTCACGGTCGTTGACGACCGGGTGCTCGATCCGGTAGCGCAGCACCGCTTCGCGCAGGTTTGCCGTGTCGCGTTCGGCGGGGAACTTTGGCGAGTGGACGCCAACGATGACCACCTTGTCGCCGTACTTCTGCTCGAGCTTCCGCAACTGCGGAAAGGTGTGCATGCAGTTGATTCAGCAGAAGGTCCAGAAGTCGAGGATCGCCAGCCGCCCGCGCAGATCGGCGATCCGCAGCGGCCGCGCGACGTTGAGCCAATCGAGCCCCGAAGGGAAATCCGGAGCCCGGTAAAAGCCCTCCGAGGACCGAACGGCCATCCGCTCAATGGTACGGGTGGCTTTTGCCCGATCCCTTTGAACGTTACAATGGAACTAGCATTATGTCTGCTACCGCAACTGATGCGTCGAGGCGCGTGCCGGCATCCTGGCGGGCGTTATGGCCGCGGCGTCGGCTTCGCGCCCCCCGGCTTGGCTTGCCCGGCCGGCGCGCCGCCGTGGTCGCGGTCGTGCTGGCCGGCCTCGGGCTCGGCAGTCCGGGCGTGAGCGCGGTCCGCGCGGCGGGCGCGAGCCAGTCGAACCCGGCTCTGATCGCCGAGGCCGCGGCTATCAAAGCCGAGGCAAACCGGCTCGCCGCGCAGTATCGCGGCAATCCGCAGGGACTGGCGGAGGCGGGCCGGACCGGGCTTGCGGCTGGGCGGAACGATGCGACGGTCGCCGAGTTCTTGAAGCTGGGGTGGGCACGCCGGCTGAGCGCGGCGCTCGAACGAAATGGAGCGCTGCTCGACAAAGGACGTGCACAGCAGCGAACGCAGGCGGTGGCCGGTGTCCGGTATTTTGCCTCGCAGATCCACCTTGGCCTGCTCCATGCGGGCTCCGGCCGGCTGATCACGGTGTCGCTACAGGCGCAGGAGTTGACGGCCTACGACCGGGGACGCGTGATCGTCGATACGCCGGTGACGACCGGCCGACCGGCGTTGCCGACCGACGTCGGCCCCATGCAGGTCCTCAGCAAGGACGCGCCGTGGACCATGAAATCGCCGTGGCCTAAAGGATCGCCCGACTGGTATCCAGACACGCCGGTCCAGATGGTGGTGTGGTTCACGAAGAATGGAGAAGGCCTGCACGATGCCAGCTGGCAACCGGATTCAACCCTCGGTCCGGGTTCGCAGAATGGCCCCTATGCGAGCCACGGTTGCATCCATCTGCCGCTGCCCGCCGTGCGAATCCTCTTTACCTGGGCCACGATCGGCACGCCCGTCGTGGTCTATCCCGGCGACGGATCGCCGGTGGCAAACCAGGTGGCCCAGCAGTCGGTCGACGCGCTGGGCAACCCGACCTCGGGAATGCGCGGCGACTGACAGGCGGAACTTTTCGCGGGCTCCGGCGTCGTAATCCACGAGGTCTTCGATGACATATCGCATCGCCTCGATCGCTCTCGCCCTGCTGGTCGCGGCCTGCGGCACGCCCGCGGCCCAACCGGGAACGGGCATCCAGGGAACGGTGCAGGCGGGGCCCACCTGCCCGGTCGAGCGCATCAATTCACCCTGTCCTCCGCATCCGCTCGCCGCGACGGTGGTGGTGCGTGATGGAAGCGGGACGGAGGTCACCCGCTTTCACTCGGGGGCGGATGGCCGCTTCAAGGTGGACCTGGCACCCGGTTCCTACACCCTGGTGGGACTCAATATCGGCACAGGCTTTCTGCCGCGGCCGATCCCAACATCGGTAGCGGTCACGCGCGGTGCCTACACCTCGATCAACGTCGAGTACGACAGCGGCATCCGCTGAGCGACCGAGCGCCCGTAGCCTAGTTGCCGATGTGGCCGGCCGGAATCGTTCCCATCCGGCCGCGCTGATAGTCATCGAAGGCCTGGGCCAGCTCCTCGTGCGTGTTCATCACGAACGGCCCGTACCATGCCACCGGCTCGCCGATGGGCTCACCGCCAAGGACCAGCACCTCGAGGTTGGGCGAACGGCTTTCCTGCACGAGGTCGGCGGTGAGGCTGATCACATCGCCGGGACCGAATGCCGCCAGCTGACCGGTGCGGATGGGAGCTCGTTTTATGCCGACCGTTCCCTGTCCAGCCAGCATGTACACGAGGCCGTTAAAGTCGGGCCGCCAGGGTAGGCGAAGCTCGGCCCCGGGGTTGAGGGTCGCGTGCACCAGCGTAATTGGCGTGTGAGTAACTCCGGGCCCGACGTGGCCCGCGACCTCGCCGGCAATCACGCGCAAGAGTGCCCCACCATCGCGCGACGACAGGAGCGTGACCCGGGGCGCACCGATGTCCTGGTAGCGAGGTGGCGTCCACTTTTGCCTCGCCGGCAGGTTGACCCACAGCTGGATGCCGTGGAAGAGACCGCCGCTGGCGATCAACGCCTCGGGCGGCCGTTCGATGTGGAGAATCCCGGCGCCCGCCGTCATCCACTGCGTCGCACCATTGGTGATCAGCCCGCCTCCGCCGGTTGAATCCTGATGCTGGAAGGTGCCGTCGATCATGTAGGTGACGGTCTCGAAGCCGCGGTGTGGATGCCAGGCGGTGCCTTTCGGCTCGCCCGGCCCGTACTCTACCTCGCCCATCTGGTCCATGTGAATGAAGGGGTCGAGGAAGCGCTGATCGAGTCCGTGGAAGGCGCGCCGCACCGGAAAGCCCTCGCCCTCGACGCCCCTGGGGGCGGTGGTGATGGCCAGGACGGGGCGGTCGACGCTTGCGACCGGATCGATGTCCGGAATGCGGGGGAGACTGAGAACGTTCTCGACGGTGATGGCAGGCATTTCAATACCTGGTAACCGGATCAGGCCGTTCGGTATTCCGTGGATCGGTATGGGGTGCATCGGTTAACGTCAACAGCCGTGAGGATCGGCGTGATGATCGAGGGGCAGGAGGGGTTGACCTGGGACCGATGGTTTCGCATTGCGGACCGCGTGGAATCGCTCGGCCTCGACTCGCTCTGGCGCTCGGACCATTTTTTCAGCCTGATGGGCCATCCGGAGCGAGCGGCGCTGGAATGCTGGTCCTCGCTCACCGCGCTGGCGCAACGCACGCAACGGATTCGCTTCGGGCCGCTGGTCAGCCCGATGACCTTTCGCCACCCTGCGCTGCTGGCGCGGATGGCGGCCGCCGTCGACGGGCTCTCCAACGGCCGGCTCTCCCTTGGCGTCGGCGCCGGCTGGAACGAAGCCGAGCATGAGGCCTTTGGTATCGCGCTGCCGCGGCTCACCGAGCGCTTCGACCGGCTGGAGGAAGGGATCGCCGTCATCAAGGCGCTGTGGACCGGCGGCCCGGTGGACGTCGACGGCCACTACTACCGGCTCCGCCGCGCCACCGCCCTGCCGCGACCGGTGCAGCGACCCGCGCCCCCTTTGCTGATTGGCGGCGATGGCGAGAGGCGGCTCTTGCGAATCGTGGCGAGGGATGCCGACGAGTGGAACAGTCATGCCCCGGGACCCGAAGCCTATCGGGGCAAGCGGGCTCGACTGGAGGAACACTGCCGCGACCTGGGTCGCGACCCGGATGCGATCCAGCGCTCGTGGATGGGTGGAGTCGTCATCGGCCGGGACGCAGCCGAGGTTGCCGAGAAGGGACGCTGGATGCAGACGTTTGTCGCGGCGCTATCGGGCGGCGCTCCCACGGCGGCGCTCGATGAGCTCCGGCGACGTCACTGGCTCGTCGGAACCCCGGATCAAGTCACGTCGCAGCTCGACGCCTGGTCGGCAGTCGGGGTCGAGCGTGTGATGCTCCAGTGGTACAACCTCGACGACGTGGACGGCCTCGGGCTGCTGGCGCACCTGCATCGGAGCTAGCGTCAGGGACTGGTCGTCGCCGATGGGCTCGCAGTCGCGGTGGCACTCCCGGATGGGGACGGCGTCGCGCTCGGTGTGGGCGTCGGGACGGGTCCGGTCTTTGGCAACTGCTTCTGCGTGATGCTTCCGATCCGCGGCAGGTCGGCTTGCCCGGACGGGGTGGTTTGCGGCGGCGCGTTGAGGAGGCCGTAGGCCAGCACCACGGCGACGACGACGGCCAGGGCGCCCGGGATGACAGCGGCTCGACTCGGCCGCTCGGGACGATCACCGGTGTTCTGCGCCGATCGCAAATAGATCCGCCGCTGGGGGGTCAGCTGGATGCCTTCGGCCGCGAGGCTGGCCCAGGGCGCACTTCCGAAGATCCAAGCCTCGAAGAGCAACATGATCGCCAGGATGACGGTGGCGAGCGCCGGCGCCGCCAGCAGCATCACGATGGCCCCGACCACCGCCAGGAGCGCGAGCACGGATTCGATAGCCGATGAACGGATCGCCGGCCACAACCGGTTGCCGCCCTCTTTCTGCTTGGGCGTGCGCAGGAAGGCCGCCTGGCCGCTGAGCAGTCCGCGCACGACGGCCAGGGTGTCGACCCAGCTGAGAGCGAACCAGATGGCAAGTGCCCGCAGCGCATCGCTCCAACGGCACCGCTCGGCTCTTCGCAATGCCCAGAGTCCGCGCAGCACGCCGGTGATCAAAAACGCCAGGGGCACGATCAAGATGGGGCCGGTCAGCTCGCGGATCGGCAGGCGGTGATGGAGGGCGGCGGCAACGGCGGTCAGGAGCAGGAGGGCGGTGAACCCAACCGTCAGCACGTCCGAGAACCAGTGGACGCTGCCGAACAGGTAGGCAAGCCGCTGGCCCAGGGTCAGGCGAAGCCGATGGGAGGCAAAGGGCGCCAGCTCCCGCCATTGGCGGCGTAAGATCTGGATCCCGCCAAGTGCCCATCGGAATCGTTGCTTCTTCAGGCCATCGAAGCTCAACGGCATCAGGCCTTCGCCCCAGACCGTCGGCTCGTAGACCCCAATCGACCCCAGGCCGAGCATGCGCAGGCTCGCCTCAGCATCTTCCGTGATGATGTTCTCGTCCCATCCGCCGATCCGCTCCAGCGCGGACCGCCGGATCAGTCCCATGGTCCCGGCGAAGATGATGGCATTGCGGTTGGCGCGGCTGGGCATGGTGACATCGAAGAAATAGCGGTAGCTGTAGAAGAGGCCGCGGAGATAGCCGCTGTCCTTCCAATCCCGATAGTTCTGGGGCGTCTGGACGAACGCCACCCGCTCATCGGCGAAATGGCCGACCATCTCCTTCAGGAACCCGGGCTTGACCAGGTAATCGGCATCGACGATGCCGAGGATGCCGACGTCCTTCGGCAATCGCCGGGTGGCCTCGTTGAGCGCGCCCGCCTTGTAGCCCGGCCAGGGCTCGAGATGGAGGAACTGGAAGCGCGGGCCCAGCTCCTCGCAGAGCGCCTCCAGCGGACGCCACATCTTCGGGTCCCTGGTGTTGTTATCGACCACCTGGACGATCACATCCTGGTAATCGAGGTGGGCCAGCGCGGTCAGCGTCTCACGCATGACCTCGATCGGCTCGTTGTAACAGGGGACCTGCATGGCGACCTTCGGCCGATAGGAGGGCTCGGCGCGGTGCGCGATTCGGGTGCGGCGGCTGAAGACGTCGAGGATTTCGAAGAGGTAGTACACGCTCAGCGCCAGAGCTGAAGCCTCGAGCAGCAGCAACAGGAAGGAGGCGACAAGCCCCAACGGGCCGAGGCCGTCGGCAAACGGCTGAACCGCCGCATAAATAAGGTAGACGGCGGATGCCGTCAGCAGCAGGGCAAGCAGCTGGGCGGCGAGCATGCTCCACTGGGGCAGATGGCGCCGGGTCTCGATCACCGCCCCCACGCCGAACAGGGGCAGGATGGTAGCGGCCCACGCGTCCTGGGTGATCAACCCGGTGAGCCAGCCTGCCCCCGCCAGGATGGCCAGGCCGAGGGGAATGCTGGCCCAGGCGCGCGCCCGGATGAAGCCCGGCACCATCACCGCGACCGTGGTAATGACGGACGCCAGTGTGAAGAACAGGACGAGCTGAAGGAGCATCCTCTCGGACTACGCTGCCACAGAGGGGCGTTCTCACGCTACTGTGCGCTCTGCAGCAGCCGCCCGATCAGACCGGCTTGCTGCAGCAGTTGGCGTGGCGCCAGGAACTGCCGCTGCACCCGCCGTTTGGCCTCGGTGCCGAGTCGATCGGCGGCCCCGGTGTCGGAAAAAAGGCCGGCGACCGCCGCACCGAAAGCGCCCAGGTCATGTGGATCGTCGATCAACAGGCCGCTCTTGCCATGTTCGATCTGGTCCTGGATCCCGCCCACGCGGCTGGCCACGACCGGCCGCCCCTTCCACATCGCCTCGGCGACCGTCAACCCGAAGCCCTCGCCAAGGCTCTTTTGCACGACGACCTGTGCCCGCCGCTGCAGCGCGTTGACGATGAGGGCGTTCTCCTGGGGGTCGTCCATGGGCAGCCGTGCCAGGTGGACACGATCGCGTGCCGCCGGCGGCAGGTGGTGCCAACCATCCTCCACCTCGCGCAACACCCCAGCCTCTTCGGGGTCGTCGGCGACGGTGCTCGCGCCCGGGCCGGCCAGAATGAGATGGCTATCGATCCTCGGGGCGACGAATTGCGCGAATCCCTCCATCACACCCAGCGGATCTTTGAGGCGGTCCCAGCGAGAAACCTGGACCGTCAGGCGGGCGTCCTCCGGTAGCCTGGTCCCAGGGAAGAG
>Ga0209805_1001008_pt1 | contig 17333 bp, 13 predicted proteins | sample GraSoiAngelo_148_FD_185905 | JGI IMG/M metagenome (GOLD analysis project Ga0209805, IMG submission 185905) | Grasslands soil microbial communities from the Angelo Coastal Reserve, California, USA - 14_1009_09_20cm (SPAdes) (version 2) | ecosystem: Environmental > Terrestrial > Soil > Grasslands ... | reverse complement strand
TTTGTTCGCCCGCCATCGCCGCCGGGGTTAGACGGGATCACCCGCGACGCGGGCGCAGTAGGCATCAACGACGCCGGCGTTATAACCGGTTCCACTTTCGAGCCCACAGGCAGCCGCGGATTTATAGTGAAGGAAGGCGTCTATACGTTCTTTTCAGACCCCAGATGGGCGAATACGAGCGCGAGAACCATCGGCAATCCGACGGCCGCGCATCCCGAGGGCCTCGTGGTGGGATACGTTGACGACGGCCTCTTCCGGTCAAGCGAGAGTGCGAACGGGTTTGCCTACGACCCAGTCACGTCAACATTCGCCACGCTCAATACGCCCTCGCTCTTTACCATTGCACACGGTCAGAATGTGCACGGCCAAATCGTCGGGAGCATCACCTCCGACGGTTCCTCACTCGCGTCTGGCCGTTGGAGCTTCCTGTTCACTCCGATAACCGGCGTGGATCCAATGCTGGGCGGAACGGTTCGCTACTTTCGCATTAACGGCATGCAAACCTCGGCGCGCGGTATCAATGACAAGGGCGTAATCGCAGCGTCTGTTCGCGATGCGACCGGGATGCCACAAACCTACGTCGGAACTCCCGATGCGTTCCAGCAGATCAGCGTGCCAGGCGGCACGGGCCGTCGGTGTCGGGATGGTTTTAGCATGCCGGGCACGTTTCCCGAGCACATCAATAACGCGGGACAGGTCGCCGGACAAGTGACCGATAGCGCGTGCAATCAGCACGGCTTCATTGCTACCCCGGCCTCACTTCCCACGGGCAGGACGCGCAGCGGCGCCTATACGTTCAGCGTAGATTTGGCTGCGAGCGCGCCGATAGATTTGGCTCCGAGTGCGCCAATTTTCATCAGCGCGCCAACAGCAAGCGGCTATGACTACGCGATCGGCGAGAATGACCCGCGCTTCGCAAGCGTCCGCCTGCCGCTGGGAATCGGTAACAACAAGTTTGTTCTGGTTGTCGGGAGCAAAGCCTTTGCTGTGAACGCCGGGCAGCTGTTTGATTTCGGCGCGCACGGCTTCAAGCAAGGCGTGGAGGCTTTCCGCGTAGCCTGCATCGATCCGGCTGCGCGCCGGCACCCTGTCAATTCGCTGGCATTCCCAACCGAGCTCACGTTTGCAGCGCAAGAATCACAGGCCGCTCACATCCAGTGGCACGCCGGCATGGAGACTGGAAACCTGAGCGAGTGGAGCGAAAAAGTGGACACCGGTAATGCCGATACTACCGTCGTCACCGCCGCGAGCGCTGGCATTCCGCCCAAGAGCGGCAGCTACGTGATGAAGCAGTCGGTGATCGGTCCTTCCGGGGAAGCCGAGGCCTCCGGCACTCGGCTGGCGCGCTATCCGGAGGTTGACGCTTTCGCAAAGACGGGGACTACGTTCTTCTGGTCATGGTGGGATTATTTCCCCACAACAATATCCTTCGGCGGAACTGATTTCTACAACCATTGGCAGATTTTCTCGAACGATGCTTCTAACAAAGCCGCCCCGATCTGGGTTCTTGGTTTTGAGAACTCGGGCAATACGATGTCGCTCACGTGGAGCCCTACCGGTCTGGCTCCTGCCGATGGCCCGCACGATGGAGAAACCGGCAAGAGGGTTTACGGGCCTTCGGCAGCTGTTCCGACCAATCAATGGGTATTTTTCGAGGTCATGATTACGCCGCGCGGTGACTTCACCGGAGCAATCAAGATCTGGATGAACGGCCAGGCGCTCTTTGACCTTTCGAATATCAAGACCCAGTTTCCATACGTTGGCCAAGGCATGCTTACCTGGGTCACAAACAATGCTTACGGATCTGGCCTGACGCCAACTCCTTTTGTCCATTACATCGACGACGTGACTCTTTCTCTTGCACGCATGCCTAAGGCAGGGAAGTTTACCGGCACGCAACGGCCGCTCACCGGGGCGAAGGGCGAGGATGATGACGAGGACTCATCACGCCGCCACGGCGAGGATGATGACGAGGGCTCATCACGCCGCCACGGCGATGATGAGCCGATCAGCCAGGCTGAGTGCCGCCAGCGGTTGCCTTCACGCCATCACGACGACGGCGAAGCGGACGACTAGTTGAGGCGGCCGGGCAGGACAGGGAGTCGGGCCACCGGGATTCCCTCGTCGACCAGCTCTTTGTGCTCCTCCTCGGTCGCCAGGCCGCGGATCGCACGCGCCGGCGTCTCTTGGTAGTAGATGCGCCTCGCCTCCGCGGGGAATTCCTTGCCGACATCCTCGCTCTTGGTCAGCAGCTCATCGAGCATGCGGGAGTACAGCATCTGCGCGATGGCGAACGGGTCCTTGCCTTCCATGTCGGGCGTTTTGCCCGGCGTTTCAGGCTTCTTCGGGGGTTTCGGTCCGGGCGCACCCAGGTTCATTCGCGATGCCGACGGGACCCGTTCCACGTCCACAGAGCCGCAGCTTGGGCAAGCGAGCAGCTTGCGCTGTTTCTGGGAGGCGAAGTCCTCCGCCGAGCCGAACCAGCCCTCGAACCGGTGGCCGACCGCGCAAAGCAGATCGAAAACAATCATTTGGCACATTCTACAATGCCGCCATGATCGCCGACCGGATCGAGGGCAAATGGATCGACCTGTTCGCCGAGGTCTTTGCCCGCTGCAAGGTCGCCGCCCACGAGCCCTGCGCTGTCCTGTCGGAGTCCCAATCGCGCGCGCTCAACGTCCAGCTCGCCGAGCTGGCGCTGCAAAAGCTCGGCGCTAGGCCGTTCCACGTCGTCCTGCCGACCCCGCGCCAGTCGGCGCCGGTGCCGATCCGGTCCACCGGAGCTTCGACTGCGCTCCAAGGCCTCGAACCGGCGATCGGCGCCCTGACGGCCTCGTCGTTCGTCGCCGACTGCACTGTGGAGGGCCTGATGCACGCGCCCGAGCTGCCGCAGATCCTTGAAGGCGGCGCGCGTGTGCTCTACATCTCCGACGAGCATCCTGACGTGCTCGAGCGCCTTGCCCCCTCCCCCGCTGACGAGCAGAAGGTGAGGGCGGGCATGCGGATGCTTAAGGACGCGAAACGCATGCACGTCACCTCCCCCGCCGGCACAGACATCGAGATCTCCCTCGAGGGGGCGAGGGTCGGGGGTGTCTGGGGATACACGGAGAAGCCGGGGACGCTCTCGCATTGGCCGGGCGGTTTGTGCCTCGCGTTCCCCCGGGCGCAGAGCGTCAACGGCGTGCTCGTCCTCGCGCCGGGAGATCTCAACCTTACGTTCAAGCGCTATCTCGAGTCCGCAATCCGGTTGCCGATCGACAATGATTACGTCACCGCGATCGAAGGCTCCGGGTTGGACGCCGAGCTGATGCGCGAATATTTCGCTGCCTGGGGCGACCGCGAGGCCTACGCCGTGTCTCACGTCGGCTGGGGCACGAATCCGCGAGCGCGCTGGGAAGCGCTCGCCCTGTACGATCGCCGCGACGTGAATGGAACGGAGCAGCGCGCGTTCGCCGGCAACTTTCTGTACTCGACGGGCGCCAACGAGGCCGCCGGCCGCCATACCCTCGGCCATTTCGACCTGCCTCTGCGCCGTTGCACGGTGGCGCTCGACGGTAATGTCGTCGTGCGGGAAGGAAAGCTGCTCGAGTGACGCCGCTGGTGTTTCTCCATGGCTTGGGCGGCGGCCACGCCGCGTGGGACCGGCAGGTCGAGCACTTCGGACGCTGCGGTTATCGCTGCCTCGCCTGGGACCAGCCGGGTTATGGCGGAACGCCCCCGGCCGAGCCTTATACGCTGCAAACCGTGACCGACGCACTCGAGCGCCACCTGGGTAGAGACCGCGTTGTCCTCGTCGGCCAGAGCATGGGGGGGTTCGTCGCCCAGGAAATGTACGCGCGCTTTCCGGATCGGATTGCCGCGCTGGTGCTTGCCTTTACCAGCCCGGCCTTTGGCGGCGCCGGCAGCCAGTTCGCGCGCCAGTTCGTCGCCGCCCGAATCGAACCGCTCGATGAAGGCAAGACCATGGCGCAGGTCGCCAAGGCGCTGATGCCCTCCATGCGCGGCACGAAGTCGGACCCCCAGGGCCTGGCGCGCGCCGAGCGTGTTATGTCGGCTATTCCGCCGGAGACCTATCGCAAGGCGGTGCAAATGCTGACCACCTTCGATCGCAGGGACCAGCTCGAAAAAATTGCCGTCCCGGCGCTGCTGGTCGCGGGCAGCGATGACAAGATCGCGCCGCCCTCGGTGATGCAATCCATGGCTCGAAGGATCCCGCACGCTGAATTCGTGCTGCTGGAGGGCTGCGGCCACCTCGGCCCGATGGACCAGCCGCAGGCATTCAACGGCGCGCTGGGAAATTTCCTGCAGCGCCGCTCCCTATGAGCGATCCACGCTACTCGGTGGTCGGTTCGACCTATGCGCTGGACTCCAAGCAGCGCGCCCTGCTCGAGCTCGTCGAATCGCTCGGGCCGCGTTTCGCGGAGCGCGCCGAGCGCTACGATCGCGAGGCGAGCTTTCCGCACGAGAACTACGCCGATCTGCGGGCAGCCGGCCTGCTCGGGCTTTGCGTGCCGGAGAAATTCGGCGGCCGCGGCGCCGACCTGAGGACCTATTCGATCGTCTCGGCCACCCTCGGCAAGTACTGCGGCGCCACCGCCCTCACCTACAACATGCACGCCTGCTCGATGCTGTGGCCCGGGGCGCTGTCGGACGATCTCGACATGACGCCCGCGCAGCGCGCCGAGCACGACAAGCACCGCGCGATCCACTATCAGCGCGTGATCCGGGACGGGGCGATCTACGCGCAGCCGTTTTCCGAAGGCAGCGCCGCCGCCGCCGCACGGGCCCCGTTCGGCACCACCGCGACGCGCGTCAAGGGCGGCTGGAGCATCAACGGCAAGAAGATCTTCGCTTCGCTCTCGGGCGCGGCGCACTACTATGGCGTGCTTTGCACCGAGGCCAAGCCCGAGCTGTCGATGCGCGACACGCTGTACCTGGCGGTGGCGGGAAACGCGCCCGGCCTGAGCGTCGTCGGCGACTGGGATCCCCTGGGCATGCGGGGAACCGTGTCGCGCACCCTGGTGTTCAAGGACGTCTTCGTCCCCGACGAGGCGCAGATGATGCCGCGCGGCATCTACTTCCAGGCCGCCAGCCGCTGGCCCCACATGTTCACCACGCTGTCCCCGACGTACATGGGGATCGCCATCGCGGCGTGCGAATTCACCGTGCGCTACCTGCGCGGCGAGGTCGAGGGCATGCCGCCGGTGAAGCGGCGCATGTATCCCACGAAGCAGATCGCGGTCGCGCAACTGTGGGTGAAGCTCGAGCAGACCCGCTGCCTGTTCCTGCGCATGCTCGAGGACGCGCGCGTCGATCCGCCTAAGGACGCGCGGTTGCGCGCCTACGCGGCGCAGTTCACGATCATGGAAAACGCCAACGACCTCTGCCAGCTCGCGATCCGCACCTGCGGCGGGCAGTCGATGCTCAAGTCGCTGCCGCTCGAGCGCCTGTACCGCGATTCGCGCTGCGGATCGTTGATGCTGCCATGGACCGCCGAGCTGTGCCTCGATCGCATCGGCCGCGAGGCGCTCTACGAGCCCGGCGAGTCGGACGACTGAGTTGAACTTCTCGCGCATCATCGAGCGCTGGGCGGCGCAGTGTCCGTCCAAGGTTGCCATTCACTTCGAAGGGAAGGACTGGGCGTACCTCGATCTATGGCAGCGCATCGATTTCGTCAGCAAAAGACTTGCTGTGGCAAAAGGCGATCGAATCGCATATCTCGGATACAACAACCCCGAAATGCTCGTATTGCTGTTCGCGCTGGCGCGGCTCGGCGCGATCCTCGTGCCGCTGAACTGGCGCCTTGCCGTGGCAGAGCACAAGGAGATCCTCGCGGATTGCGCACCGAAGTTCCTGTTTTGTGATGCCGAGTTTGAGGAACATGCGAGGAAGCTCGGCATTCCAATCGGCAAGCTGGAGAGTGAAAAGCAAGCCTTGTCAGGGCGCGACGAAGACGACCTTCTCATCGTCTACACCGCCGGCACGACGGGCAAACCGAAGGGCGCGGTGCTCACGCAGTCGGCGTTGCTCTGGAACGGCTACAACTCGGTCCACGCCCACGACCTGTCGCAGGCGGACCACGTGCTGAGCCCGCTGCCGATGTTCCACGTCGGCGGGCTCAACAACCAGACGCTGCCCGCGCTCCTCGCCGGCGCGCGCGTCACGCTGCACAAGCGTTTCGAGCCCGGGCTGTGGCTCGCCGACGTGGCGCAGCGTCGCCCGAGCGTGAGCCTGCTCGTGCCGGCGGCCATGGCCGCCGTGATCGCACATCCGCAGTGGCAGACAACGGATCTCTCCAGCCTTAAGCTGCTGAACACCGGCTCGATGGTGGTGCCCGACGCGCTGATCCGCGCGTTCCACGAGCGCGGCGTGCCGGTGGGCCAGATCTACGGTGCCACCGAAACCGCGCCGATCGCGATCGTGCTCCTCAAGGAAGACGCGTTTCGCAAGGCCGGCAGCGCAGGAAAACCTGCCCCCCACTGCGAGGTGAAGCTCGTCGACGGCGAGATCTGGGTGCGGGGACCGGCGCTGATGCGCGGCTACTGGAAGGACTACTCCGGTCTGACCCCGGAGGGCTGGTTCAGGACTGGAGATCTGGCGCGCCTGGACGAGGACGGCTTCTACTGGATCGTCGGCCGCTCCAGGGACGTCATCATCTCCGGCGGCGAGAACATTCACCCCGCCGAGCTTGAGAACGTGCTCGCCGATTGCCCGGCCATCGCCGAGGCCTCGGTGATCGGCATCGTCGACGAGAAATGGGGCGAGGCAGCTTGCGCTTGCATTGTTCGCAAACCAGGCGTGAAACTGGACGAGGCCGAAGTCATGAAGCTATTCGAGGGAAGGCTCGCACGCTACAAGCACCCGCGGCGGATGCTGTTTCTCGACGGCTTGCCGCGCAACGCCATGGGCAAGGTGCGCAAGCCCGAGCTGAAGCGGCTAGTCGACGCGCAGCTCGGCGTCGCCAAGCCCTTCTAGCGCAAACCTGACCAGCTCGCCCTCCTTCGCGCGCTTGGAGGTGATGAGGCTGCCGGTGATGACCACGTCGCCGCGCAGCAGCCCCCGACCGCGCCGCGCGAGATGGTCGGCCACCCAGGCGACGGCATCGAGGGGGTGCCCCATGGCCTGCGCGCCCGCGCCCTCGCCCACCGCCTTGCCGTTGATGGTCGCGACGCCTCGCACTGCGGCAAGGTCGATGCTCTGCCATTCGCGCACCGGGTAGCCGAGGACTGCGCCCTCGTTCCAGCCGTTGTCGGCGATCAGCTCGAGCGGGTGCTTCGCGAGCTCTGCGTAAACCGCCTCGCGGTCATCCGCCAGTTCGATCGCCGGCATGACGCCGCCTACCGCGCGCGCGACGCGGCTGCGGAAGAAAGGGGCGTCCGCCACCGGCAGGTCTTCGGCGATCTCGACTGCGATCTCGAATTCGACGATCAGCTGCACGTAGTCGGCCGCGCGCACGCGCGCCGGCGTGCGGTGCATCGTGAGCTCCAGCATGGCGCCTGCCTGAGGCGCGTTGACGCCGACGAAGCGCTGCATCTCGGCCGTGGCGAGCGCGATCTTGTAGCCTGCTATGCCGCCGAGCCTCTTCGCGCGCAGGGCGACGAAGCTATCCTGGATCGAATACGCCTCCTCCTCGGTGCGCGGCGCAAGCTCCTTCGCGAGCGGGCGAAAGCGCTCGCGCCGCTCGTGCGCTTCGAGCAGGCGGCGCGCCGCGGCCTGGCTCCGGTCGGCGGGCTTCACCCCTTTCCCGGATGAACGTGCCCGCAGTGCGCACATCGGCGCCTCCCTGCGTAAAAGGCCTCGAACAGCGGCGGCAGATCCTGCACGATGTCCTGGACGTTGACTTCCACCCGATGCACGAGCGTCCAGCACTTGGGGCAATACCATTCGAAAGCGTCGTCGAGCTCGCGCGGCCGCACTTTTTCCACCACCAGCCCGATCGACCCCGCCGGGCGCTGCGGCGAATGCCGGCAGTGACCGGGGATCAGCGCCACCTCGCCTTCGCGGATCGGCATATCGCGCGGCTTGCCGTCCTCGATGAGCTTGAGAACGATGTTGCCGCGCAGCTGGTAGAAGAACTCCTCGTACGGGTCATCGTGGTAGTCGGTGCGCGCGTTCGGGCCGCCGATGACCTGAACGATCAGGTCCTCGGTTTCCTTGAACACCAGCTGGTTGCCCACCGGTGGCGTGAGCAAGTGCGCGTGCTCGTCGATCCAGCGCGAAAAGTTGAACGGGGCGAGCGGCATGGGACGGAGCATTCTATTATGTCCACGCCATGAAGATCAGCGCCGTCGACAGCTGCGTCCTGACCGTCCCGACTCCCAAGCCGATCGCGCTGCAATACCCGCAGCACAAGCTGGTCGTGGCGCAGATTTCCACCGACGAGGGAGTCAGCGGCCTCGGCTACAGCCTGGCGTTCGGCGGCGGCGGCGCCGAGGCGATCCAGGTCTATCTCGACACGCGCTTGAAGCCGCTGCTGATCGGCGAAGATCCGCTCTTCGTCGAGCGCCTGTGGGAGCGCATGTTCCGCGCCGACATGGGAATCAAGAAGCAAGGCGTGGCCGCCTACGCCCTTTCCGCGCTCGACATCGGATTGTGGGACATCGCCGGCAAGCTGGCGGACCTGCCGCTCTACCAGCTGTGGGGCGCGGTCACCGACCGCATCCCCGCTTATGGCAGCGGCGGCTGGGCGCGCTACAGCGTGGAGGACCTGATCGGCGAGGCCGAGCGCTATGCCGGCCTCGGCTGCCGGTACTACAAGATGAAGATCCACCATCCGGACCCGCGCGAGAACCGCAAGCGGGTCGAAGCAGTACGGCGCGCGCTCGGTGAGCGCATGAGGCTGATGGTCGACGTCAATCAGCGGCTCGACGTCCTGGGCAATATCAGGCAGGCGGCGCTGCTCGAGGACCTGGATCTCCTCTGGTACGAGGAGCCGGTCCTCGCCGACGACATCGCCGCCTGCGCGGAGGTTTCCGAAAGCATAGGAATTCCGGTAGCGACCGGGGAAAACAACTACACCCGCTACGAATTCCGCGAGCTGATCGAGCGCCGCGCGGCGCGCTACCTCATGCCCGACGTGTGCCGCGCCAACGGCTACAGCGAAACGCTGCGCATCGGCCGGCTCGCCGCCGCGCACCAGCTCGCCGTTTCGCCGCACGTGGTGCACGAGCTGTCGCTGCACGTCGTCGGCGCGCTCGCCAACGGCTTTCTCGTCGAGTTCATCGACTGGACGCCTCCCGACCTGTTCGAGGAAATGCCGCCATGCAAGGACGGCCACTTCCAGATCCCGCAGCGCCCCGGCCACGGCATGGCCCTCGCGAAAGGCGCTATCAAGAAGTACCGCAGCAGCGCATAATCGAATCCCGCTCCTGAGGAGGAGAAAATGGAAAAGACCTCTGCGCGCCGACGCTTTCTCAAGTCCGTGACGGCCATCGGCGGCGCCGCCAGTTTTCCGGTGCCAACCCTGGCCGCGGAAGCGCACGCTCAGCACGGGGTGCGCGCCCCCTCGCAGACCTACATGTACCTGACGCAGCCCGAAGTTGCCTTCGTCGAGGCGGCAGTGGCGCGGCTCATTCCCGCCGACGAGCTCGGCCCCGGCGCAAAGGAGGCCGGCGTCGCCTATTTCATCGACCGCCAGCTCTTCGGCGGCTGGGGGACGATGGCGAAGATGTATCGCCAGGGCCCGTGGCCCGAGGGCACGCCGCAGCAGGGCTATCAGTCCCCCCTCACGCCACAGCAGGTATACCGCATCGGCATCGGGGAGGTGAATGCCCATTGCGCGAAACAGTATGGCAACAGCTTCAGCGCGCTCACCGCAGCGCAGCAGGATGAAGTGCTGCGCGGCCTGGACGGCGGCAAGATCGAGCTGGAGGCGGTGCGCTCGCAGTTCTTCTTCAACATGCTGCTCGCGAACACGCTGGAGGGCTTCTTCGCCGATCCGATCTATGGCGGCAACCGCGACAAGGCCGGCTGGAAGCTGGTCGGCTTCCCGGGCGTCGCGGCCGTCTACACGGCGCACGTCGAGCAGCACGGCGTGCCTTACAACGCAGTGCCGGTATCGATCCAGGACATCGTCGAGAGCGTCGCCGAGGTAGACGAGCACGGGCACCCGAAGCACATCCTGCTCGGCCGCAATGACCGGGGGAGCAGCCATGGCGACTAAGCTCAAACCCGTCGACGTGGCGATCGTCGGCGTCGGCCTCACGGGAACCATCATGGCGAAGGAGCTGGCCGAGTCCGGCCTGAAAGTCGTCGGCCTCGAGCGCGGGCACTGGCGCGACACCGATCCCGACTTCGCCATGCCCTACGCGCATGACGAGCTGCGCTTCGTGGGCCGCCACGAGCTGATGCAGGATCTCTCGCGCGAGACCATCACGTTCAGGAACAACGCCGCCGAGACCGCGCTGCCGATGCGCCAGCTCGGCTCTTTCCGCCCCGGCGAGGGCGTGGGCGGCGCCGCGGTGCACTGGGGCGGGCTCACTTGGCGCTTCCTGCCCTGGGACTTCGAGACGCGCAGCCGCACGCTCGCGCGCTACGGCAAGGGCCAGCTGGCGGAAGACTGCACCAGCCAGGACTGGGGCGTCAGCTACGACGAGCTCGAGCGCCACTACGACCGCTTCGAGTATCTCTACGGCATCAGCGGCAAGGCCGGCAATCTCAAGGGCGAGATCGTCCCCGGCGGCAACCCGTTCGAGGGTCCGCGCTCGCGCGAGTACCCGACCCCGCCGCTGAAGAGCGCGTATGCCGGCGCGCTGTTCAAGGAGGCGGCCGAAAAGATGGGCTACCAGCCTTTCCCGACGCCGAGCGCCGCGATCTCGCGTGCTTATACCAACGAATACGGCGCGACGATCAATGCCTGCGTCTACTGCGGCTATTGCCAGTTCTTCGGCTGCGAGATGGGCGCAAAAGCGAGCCCGCAGACCGCGGTGCTGCCGAACCTGATGAAGCAGAAGAACTTCGAGCTGCGCACCCACGCGAACGTCGCCAGGGTGAACCTCGACGCCGCCGGAACACGCGCGATCGGCGTCACCTACGTCGATTCGCGCGGCCGCGAGTTCGAACAGCCGGCTGAGATGGTGCTGCTGTGCTCCTACGTGCTCAACAACGTGCGGCTGATGTTGCTCTCGGGCATCGGCAAGCCCTATGACCCGGCTGCAAACACCGGTGTCGTGGGCCGCAACTACGCCTACCAGACGCCCTCCAGCGTGACGCTGTTCTTCGAGGACAGGATCTTCAACCAGTTCATGGCCGCGGGCGGGCTCGGCATGGCGATCGACGAGTTCAATGGGGACAACTTCGACCACTCGGGCCTGGGCTTCATCGGCGGCGGCTTCTTCAGCGCCGCGAGCAGCGGCGCGCGCCCGATCGAGGTGCGCCCGGTGCCACGCGGCACGCCGCGCTGGGGCGCGCAGTGGAAGCAGGCGGTGGCGACCTACTTCAACCGCTCCTTCCCGATCAGCATCCAGGGGGCCTGCCAGAGCTACCGCGGCAATTACCTCGATCTGGATCCGACGTATCGCGACGCGTACGGCCTGCCGCTGCTGCGCATGACCTTCGATCGCCGCGCGAACGAGCACAAGATGTCGCTGTGGCTCACCGACAAGGCGGCGCAGATCGCGAAGGCGATCGGCCCGTCGAAGATGAACGTCACCCCGCGCACCGAGAAGTACACCATCGTCCCCTATCAGAGCACGCACAACACCGGGGGCGCGATCATGGGAGCCGACCCCGCGAGCAGCGCGGTCAACCGATATTTGCAAAGCTGGGCCGTGCCGAACGTGTTCGTGGTCGGCGCGAGCGCTTTTCCGCAGAACGGCGGCTACAACCCGACGGGCACCGTCTGGAGCGCTACCGCCGATTCGATCCTCGAAAAGCTGCATCGACTTTGCACACGAATCAGCGGAACGGGACACTAGCGCTCAATCGCAGAAATACTCGACCACCTCGGTCGTGCCCGAGCGCGGCTGGCCGAACACGATCCAGCCGTGCTTGCGCAGCGTGAGTTCCTCGCGCCGCAGGAGCATCTCGCTGTCGCCCTCGGCGGTGACGTAGGTGCCGTTGGTGCTGTGGTCCTTGAGCACCCATTTGTCCTGGCGCCAGTCGATGGTGCAATGCTGGCGCGAAGCCTTCAGGTCGGCGACCACCAGGCCGCAGCCCTGCTCGCGCCCGATCGTGATCGAGTCGTTGTCGCGCCGGCGCGTGACCTCCGTGTCGCGGTATTTCAGGCGCAGCACCGTCGCGGCGGCACGCACCTTGGGACGGTATCCCGCGACGGTGGTCCGGTCCTCGACCGGCCGCCACATGACCTCGCACAGCCCGACCTCTTCCGCCTTGCCCTTCACCTGGATCGAGTACAGCGGCCGCGTGAACATCTTGAACGCCGGGCTGAGCAGCTCCGCCGTTTCGTGCGAGATGATGATCTGGCCCTTGCCCGCCTGCTCGACCAGCCGCGCGGCCATGTTCACCGTGTCGCCGAACACATCATCATCGCGCTGGATCACCGGCCCGCTGTGAAAGCCGACCCGCACGCCGAGCTTGGTGCCGCCGACTTCCGGGAGCTGCTCGATGGTGGCGTGCATCTCGGAGGCGGCGCCCGCCGCCGCGTCCGGGCTCGGGAACAGCGCCATGATCTCGTCGCCAATCGTCTTCACTACGCGCCCGCCGGTCGACTCCGCGGCCTTGCGCATGCGCTCGATGCAGCCGCCGATCGCCGTCAGAGCGGCCGCATCGCCCGCCGTCTCGTAGAGCTTCGTGCTGCCGCTCACGTCGGCAAAAAGGACCGTCGCGTGCCGGGTCACTTCCATCTCGCCCGCGACGCTAGCGGAGAAGCGCCGTTACGGCAATAGCCTAAGTCGCGCATTACGATTAATTGCTGATCACATAGGCCCATAGGGCTTCGACCTCTTCGGGCTTGAGCAGATCGCCCCAGGCCGGCATCTGGTTCTTGCCACGAGTGACGGCGCTGACGAAGCGCTCGCGCTGGTCCCGCGGGAATTTCCTCAGGTCGAACGCACCCTGCGGGTCAAGCATGCGCGCCCCATGGCACGGCGAGCAGCTGCGCGCGTAGAGCGCGGCGCCGGTCTTCAGCTGCTGCGGCGTGAAGGGTTCCGCCTGCTGCGCCATGGCCGGAGCGCAGGACATAGCGAGCGTGGCGATGATGCGCTTCATCAATCCGGCATCAGCGCAAACGTGCAGACCGATCCGCCTTGCGGCACCTTGTCCTTCAGCTGTTCGCGTGCGATGTTCCAGTACAAACCGCCGATACCGGAGAGCACGGTCACGTACTGCCGGCCCTTGTGCGTATAGGTCACCGGCTGGGCGTTGATGCCGGAGCCGGTCTGGAATTGCCACAGCTGCTTGCCGGTGTCGGCGTCGAGCGCGATGAACTCGCCGGTCTCCTTGCCGGTGAACAGCAATCCGCCGCCCGTGGCGAGCATCGCCGACCAGACCTGGAAATCCATCAGCGGCACGCGCCATTTCTTCGCCGCCGTGAGCGGATCGATGGCCTCGATGTGACCGAGCGGTTCTTCCGGGACGCGCGCCAGCGGCAGGTTCTCGATGAACTGATAGCGCTGGCCGACCGCGTACGGCTGGGTCTCCAGGTGCTTGTACATGCGGCCCTCGTGCAGCGTGTTGGCGTAGAGCAGGCCGGTTTTCGGATTGAACGCGGCGTGCTGCCAGTTCTTGGCGCCGCGCGTCGAAGGCCAGTGCTCGGTCGCCCTCATGTCGCGGATGCTTTTCGCGATGTCGGTCTCGACCGGGCGGCCGCTCTTCGGGTCGACCTGGCTCGCCCAGTTCACCTTCTCGTACGCCTTGGCCGAAATCAATTCGCCGCTCGCGCGGTCGAGCACGTAGAGAAAGCCGTTGCGGTTGAGCTGCATGAGCACCTTGCGGCCGCGCCCCTGCACGTTCAGCTCGGCGAGGATCAGCTCCCAGCACCCATCGTAGTCATAGGCGTCGTTCGGCGTGAACTGGTAGTGCCAGACGATCTCGCCCGTCCTGGGCCGAAGCGCGAGCACCGAAGACGTGTAGAGGTTGTCGCCAGGCCGCCTTTGCGAAGCCCACGGCGCGGGATTGCCAATGCCCCAGTACATGAGATCGAGCTCCGGATCGTAGGACCCCGTGATCCAGGCCGAGCCGCCGCCAGTCTCCCAGGCATTGTTGTCCTGCGGCCAGGTTTCGTTGCCCTTCTCGCCGCGCGCCGGAATCGTGTAGCGGCGCCACAGATGCTTGCCGCTCCCGGGGTCCCAGCCGTCGATGAAGCCGCGGATACCAAACTCCGCGCCGGAGATCCCGGTGACGAGCACTCCGTTCGCGATGAGCGGCGCGACGGTCAGTGAATAGCCGTTCTTCCATTCAGCGACCTTGGATTTCCAGATTTCCTTGCCGTCCCTTGAGTCGAGCGCAAGCACATGGGCGTCCAGCGTGGTGCGATAGACCTTGCCGTCGTAGATCGCCGCGCCCTTATTGGACACGCCGCAGCACACGACGCGCGGGGTCTCGGGCGGCCAGTCGAGCGTGTGCTTCCAGAGCTGCTTGCCCGTGGCGACGTCGATCGCCACGGTCGCCCTGGCGTTGGTCACGTACATCACGCCGTGGTAGACGATCGGCTGCGCCTGCTCGCCCCAGTTGTTGTCGAGGCTCAGGTTCCACACCGGCACCAGACGCCCGACGCTTTTCTTGTTGATCTGGTCGAGCGGGCTGTAGCGCTGCAGATGGTAGCCCATCCCATAGGTAAGGATGTCGTCGGTATTCCTGCCGTCGCTCTTGAGGTCATCGAGGGTTTGCGCGCTGGCGGCGGTGACGCCCAGCAGCAGAACCGACGCAGTGAAGATGGATTTCATGAGCTCCTCCCGGGCAAAGCGGCTGACATACTACTTCCGGTCTATTTCGTGGCGCAACGCGAGCCACACCGCGCGCGGCGCGCCGGGCGTAACGAACTGCTCCGCAACGGCCGCAGCCGCGTTGAAAGCCCCGCCGGGTCCGGCAAAGAAGTTTCGCCCCAGCACGCCGAAGCTGCGGTAATCGCGGCCGAAAAGGTTGTCCACCTTGAGCGACACTTCCCAGTCGCGGCCTGGCCGATAGCGGGCAAACGCCTGCGCGAGCGCGTAGCTCGGCAAGGCGCCATGGATGTCACGGTTGTTTTCGTCCCCGCGCGCATATTGCCTGGCGAACCAGGCCCACCCCAGTCCAAGCGACAGGCGCGGCGCGGGCGTCCAGTCGGCGAGCAGCTTGAGAGCGCTTTGCGGGATGCTCGGGATCGCATTGCCCCGCTCGACGGCGATCTCGTCGGCTGCGTCCCGCGACGAGTTGTTGGGGCTGCGCATCCTGAAAGGCGTGAGGTACGCGGCGTGGAGGTAGCTGTACGCGACGGTCAGCGCGAATTTCTCCTCTCGCGCGCCAAACGTGAGATCGAGGCCTTCGCGCACGGTGCTGCCGGTGTTCTGGAAGAACCCCGCGTTGGGGGAGGCCCCGGATGTGACGAACTGGATATCGTCGTTCAGCACGCTGCGGTAGAGCGCAGCCGAGATGCGCAACTTCCGCGTCGGGCGCAGCCGCGCGCCGGCTTCTACCGTGCGCGCGAGGACCGGCTTGAGTTCCGGATCGGCGAGGAACTGGTTCGGTAGCGCGCACGGGGCGTTAGGGTCGGCGCAGGTCAATTCCACCGGCGCCGGCACGCGCATTCCCTGGCTGAGCGAGGCGAACCAGGTCACGGCCGGGTGCGGGTTCCAATTCACCCCGAGAGCGGGGTTGAACCGCCTGAACGTATGATCGCCATCGAGCTCCGGGCGCAGGCCGGAGCGGTCCTGCAGGAGCACGCGGGCGATGTTGTAGCGGCCCGCCAGCGTAAACGTCCAGTTCTGCGCCGGCGAAAGCTGGTCGATGAAATAAAGGCCGCGATACGCGTTGCGCGCTCCGACCTGCACGTGCGGCGCGAACGGCGTCAGCCCGACTGTGCCGCGATCGGCGGTGAATGCGGCTTCCTGGCGTTCCTGCGAAAACGTCGCCGTCGCGCCGTCGAGCGAGCCGCCAAAGGTGAGCTCGTGGACCGTCTCGCCGAGCTCCCGGCTCATCACGAGCTGCAAGGCGGCGCCGGCCGAGCGCTGCCGCAGAGCGCCGCGGTCGTTGAAGCCCGTCGCGTTGCCGGGGCCGGCCGCCGCGGCAGGATCGAAGCTGTCGTTGACGTTGCTGGCGAGGGTGCCCTGGTCGAGGGTGCGAAGATACACGCTTGCGGAGAGCAGAGTGTCGTTCTCGATGAAGCGGCTGGCGCGCACGGTGAGGAAGGCGAGATCGTTGTCGGTGCGATCGGGCCAGGTGTAAGCCTGGCGCGGCTGCTGCAGCATCGACAGCGGCAGCGCCTGCGTGCCCTGCATCGAGTTGTCCGCCAGAGCGAGCGACACGTCGAGATCCGTGCGTGCGTCCTGCCAGCCGCCCTTGACGAACGCCTGACGCAGCGCGCTAGGCGAGTGCTCGCGCCAGCCCGCCTCGTCGTGCAGGTTCACCGCGGCGAAGTAGTCTGCGCGCTCGCCGTGGCCGCCGGTCTCGGCTTCCGCCGAGCGCCGGCCGAAAGCGCCGCCCGCCAGCCGCAGCGCGGTGCCGGGGAAGGCGAAACCGGACTTGGTCTGGATCGACAGCACGCCGCCGAGCGTGTTCAGTCCGAACACCGGATTCGAGCCGGACAGGAGATGCGCCGTCGCCACGGCGTTGCGCGGAATCAGGTCCCAGTTCACCATGTCGCCGAACGCCTCGTTCGCGCGCACGCCGTCCACGAACACCGACAGGCCCTGCGGCAGCCCGAGCAGCGGCGACGCGGTGAAGCCGCGGTAATTGAGGCTCTGCTGGAACGGGTTGGCCTGCGCGTCGCTTAGCGTGATGCCCGCGAAGCCGCGCGCGAGATGATCGGCGAGATCGCGCGCGTCGCCCTCGCTCAACTCGCGCGCCGTCGCGCTCTGCACCGAAGCGGGAATATCGCGCAGGGGTGTGCCGAGTCCCGGCAACGGCCTGATCCCGATCACCTCGACCGTGGGCGCTTCGGTCGCGGTCGCCGGATTGCCGGCCGTCTGGGCGTGCGCCTGCGTGGAAGCCGCGAACGCAACCAGCGCTGCCCAGCCGCTTTTCACCGGATCACGACACCCCAGGGCACCATGCGCTGGAAGACGCCGTCGCGGTTCACGAGCAGATGCTTCAGCGCCGCAGCAATGTGCAGGGCGACGAGCCCGGTGATCAGGCACGCGAGACCGAAGTGCGCGGCGCTGCACAGCTCCTTCAATGCCGGCGCATCCCACCCCCAATACGGCAGCGCGACCCCGAAGTACTTGATCGGATAGGGGGTG
>Ga0209805_1001002_pt1 | contig 17364 bp, 25 predicted proteins | sample GraSoiAngelo_148_FD_185905 | JGI IMG/M metagenome (GOLD analysis project Ga0209805, IMG submission 185905) | Grasslands soil microbial communities from the Angelo Coastal Reserve, California, USA - 14_1009_09_20cm (SPAdes) (version 2) | ecosystem: Environmental > Terrestrial > Soil > Grasslands ... | reverse complement strand
ACTCCGCTTCCCTAATGGCGCGAGGCTAGCCCAACTCATAGTTCAACGTTAGAGGATGCTCAGTCCCGTGCCCAACAGCCGACGTGCCCTCGCCGCGGAGGCCACGGAGCTCTCCCGTTCCGGAGCCAGGGATTACGGAATAGGACTCCTTCGCCACGCCGTTTTCGAATACTCCAGTGCGTTGCAGCACAAAGCTGCCCGCTTTCCCTGCAACGTGGCCGACGATCCGCTCGAGGCCGACGAACGTGGCCGAGCCGGCGCTACGGTACATCATCAGGTATTCGACATGCCCCTCGCCCACGATGTCGCCGGTGAAAGTCTTTGTGACGGCGGCCCGAGTCAGCTTAGGTAGGTCCTGGCCCTCACTATAAGGCTTCTCGTCCCAGGTCTTGATGGTGAATCGGGAGTTCGCAACGTTCTTCATGTTTCTACCTCGGCCAGGTGATCGGAAGCAGGATGTCCGGGCGCCGTACTCTGCAGGTGCCAAGTGTCGCTCGTGGCGCAAGGAAGGGTGGGAGTTGCCTAACGGATCGCGCTTAAGCTGCGGGCGCCTCGTCTCTACTCACCACCGAACACGAGAACATAGCCGTTCGGATCGCGCACTTCGAACTCCCAGTCGCCGTAGGGTTGTTGCTTGAGCGACATGTGGACAAATGGCTCCCCGCGTACAGCGTCGTACAACGCATGCACGCCCCGCATTCGCACATAGGCATCCCAAAGCCCTTCTGGGCGTCGAGCGGAGAGGTCCGGCTTCTCGTAGCCGGCCAGTGAAAGGAGCATGATTTCCGCCCCATCACGTTGCAGGCTCGCGTAGGCGTAGGGCGCATGCTTTGGAAACGTCCCTGCGGTGCGGAAGCCGAGATGCTCCGAGTACCACCGCGCCGTGCCGGCAACGTCTGGCACTAGGAAAGTGGGCACTGCGGCTTTGATCTCGATGTCGGCCCGAATGGCTGTCGGCGTGTCGGTCATTTGAAAGCGTCTCTGGTGTGTGACTCCGGCTGGCTACATGTAAAGCACGCGCGACAGCTTCAAGCGCTTGTTAGGCGGCGCCGCGACCCGAACGCTTGACCTTCTTACGCCCCGCGACAGCAATCGCCTTCTCAGCCCACGGGCGCAGCGCTTCCGGGTCGTCGAGGAGGTCGCCGGGCACCTCGTAATACTGCATGACCTCCCCATGCTCGGCGTACGGTCGGAATGGGCCCATGCCGCGCGCCTCGAAGTCGGGGCGATTGGACTCATCCACCTTCAAGTAGAGCGTGTCATCGGCGATCAGGGCGAAAAAGCGATCGCTCGCGTAGATGCCGACGCCGCCGAACATGCTCCGAGTGCGGACACGTGGGATCACGCGGCTCAGCTGGTCGATGACGAAGGTTCGGAAGCTCGAGCTGACTGGCACAAGACCTGACCTGCAGGTGTTTGGCGTGCGCCTAACGGATCGCGCTTAAGCTGCGGGCGAACGCTGGCAGGCGCAAGCGCCCCGGCCGTCCCTGAGCTACGGACTAATCCGGGGCAATCGCGTAGGCAACGAGAACCGCCCCGCATTAGGGCGATCACCGCCCGGCACATCAAGCGCTTATCACCGCCCGGAAGCCTCAAGCGCTTGTTAGGCGGCCGCAGCGTCCCGTACTGTTGCCCGAGAGGGCGCGAGTCGACTAGCCGGGGGACTCCCGCTCGTCCGCCGACGGCCCGTACGTCCCTGGAACCGGCACGCCGTTCAACCGCAGGTAGACGGTCAGTTGCCCGCGATGGTGCACCATGTGGTTGACTGCATTGCGATAAACAGCGAGCCGGGACTTTCTCCAGAGCACGCGGCCGCCGGACTTGAGAGTCCAAGGTTGAGCGAAGTCCTGATCGCTGGCCGCGGCCAGCGCCTGGCGCGCGGCCTGGGCGTGGCCTGCAAACCATTGGAGGATGTTTGTCACCGAATCAAAGTCGAGTCGTCTCGTGGGGGGCCCGCCGAGTGGAGCGATGTCCACCGCCTCGAGTGTGAACGCATCGAGCGCCCATTTCGGGAGCTCGGCGACATGAGTCGCCAGGCGGCCCAGAGACATGGAGTTCGGGTGCGGTTGCCAAGCACAGTGGCTCCACGGCACACGCTCGAGCACACGCCGAGTCGCAGCCATCTCTTCATCGAATTCTGGGAGTAGCAACTGGGCGATCGACACTCGTATCTCCGAGCGGCCGCCTAACGGATCGCGAGCATGCCGAGGGTCGCTAACCAGGCCTCGACCAAGCCTGGCCACGCCGTGATTCCGAGATTGGTCCGCCGCAGACCAAATGCGTGCCCGCCTTCGGCGTACAAGTGCAATTCCGCCGGTACACCGACGTCTCTGAGAGCTTCATAGTACGCGAGCGAATTCCGCACACTATCTACGCTGTCATTCTGCGCCTGCAGTATGAACGTCGGCGGCGTCTCGTGCTGTACGCGAATCTGTTGATTCAGCGCCCGCCGCGCGGGGTCATACAGGTGTCCGGGATAGACCAACACGGCGAAATCCGGTCTGGCACTTACGACGTCCGCAGTATCTACCGATGCATAGAGTCGCCGGTGATAGTTCGTGCTCAGCGCCGCGACGAGATGGCCGCCTGCGGAGAATCCAAGAACACCGATCTTGTGTGGGTCAATGTGCCATTCGACGGCGTGGTACCGCACGAGCCGAATGGTCCGCACGGCGTCCTCCAGCGGCGCGGAGGACTTGGTGTCCCGATCACAGCCGCATTGCTGATCCCATGTCGGGCCGACATTGGGGACACGGTACTTGAGAAGGACGCAAGTTATCCCCCGCGCTGTGAGCCAGTCGCAGACCTCCGCGCCTTCAAGATCGATGGCAAGGATCTGATAGCCGCCACCCGGAAAAACAATGGCGGCGGCGCCGGTGTTGTGTTCGGGCGGCGAATAGACGGTGAGGGTTGGTTGCGAGACGTTTTGTAGGTAAGTCCAGGGTCGATCAGCCACCAAATGGTCGTTGGGGCGCATGGTCATGGTCTCGGGGCCTGCTGGCCTGTGACGATGGGGGACGCTCGTCGGCCAAATCGGTAGTTGCGTATGCCCCGGAGTTGGCTGCCAAGCCGACGTTTGTGCGCTGAGACGACCACAAAGGCCGGCGACACAGAACGCTACGAGGGCTGCTCTCATCGCGTACTCGAGCTGCCGCCTAACGGAGCGCGCTTAGGCTGGGGCCGGACCGCGCGAGCGCTCACGGCGCTTCCTGCCCCGCCCCGGCTTCTTACGTGGCCGTGGCGGCGGCAGAGAGGCTACATGGCGCCACGCCTCCGTCACGACATCGATCAGGAGCGGGCGCGCGACTTCCGCCAAGCGTACGAGGACGGCGGGGTAGTTGCGATAGTGCTCGGTGAAGAAGAAGGCGCGTGGATCTAGCTCCATCAGGACATCACGCTCGTTGATCGTTGCCAATTGAAGCACGAGAACCGTGTGATCGTCGCGGAATCGCGCGAGAAACCGACCGTTCAGGAGGAAGGACGGCAGACCATACGACCGGCCCTCCGCAACGTTGGGGAGCTCAAGCAACATCCGGCGCGCTTCAACGACGCGCACGCCCCTCCTCCGGGCCTTCGGTCCCTCAGGTTGACGAGAGGTCATACCAGCCGCCGCCTAACCGATCGCGCTTAAGCAGCGGACCAGCGCATCGTCCGCAGCCGCTACCAGCGGACCTCGGTTGGAAAATACTCCGAAATCAATTCGTTATAGAAGGGCCGCAATTGCTCGACATTCGGGCGCTCGTGACTTTTGGTATAGAGGTCGTAAGGATTGAAGGCTCGAACCCACTCGAACATTTCCTTGTCCCCGCCGTTCATGAGGTGTTCATATTCCCCTTCGCGGTGCGCCGGATAGAAGGAGTGATAGCGAATCATGTAAAGGGCCTCCGGCGGCAGGTAATCTTTGACGACGTGATATAGGTATTCGTCATGGCCCCAGGAGAGATGCACGTTTTCCAAGCCGCAGCCTTCGGAGTAGATGCCGGTTCGAGTCTGGTATTGCGGCACGCGGCTGTCGGGATTGTCGGCGAAGAACTGATGAAAGACGATCTTGTCCGAAAAGGCGCAGCCTACTGGAAACGTATCGCCCACCACGGCCCACTGTGGCTCTCCGTAAAGACATAGGATTTTTCCCAGATCGTGAATGAGGCCCGTCAGGATGAACCACCGCGGATGTCCATCCCGGCGGATCTGTTCGGCCGTTTGAAGCAGATGCTGAAGCTGCGACAGATCGGTATCGGGATCGCTGTCATCGACCAGCGTGTTCAAAAACTCCATTGCTTCCCAGATTCCCATTCTGCGCCGCGACAGCGACAGAAATTCTTTCTTCTTGGCCTGCACGAAATCGTAAGTCTGATGGCGGTGATTGAGCCGGTAGAACTCGCGCACGCTGGGCCGCGCGTCGGCCTCATAATTGCGAAACTGCTTCTGGGCCTTATTGGGGTCCGTCGGCTGCAAGGGTTTTGAACTGGCTGCTGTCTCTTCAGGATAACGGACTTTGAGGAAGTCCTCCCATTCTTCCATGTTGGAAAGAGGGGCGTTCGAATTGGCTGGCGTTTCTGTCGCGGTCATAAGTGTCAGACCTCAGCTGACCCTGCGGTTGCTGCGTTACGAGGAATAATCGCCCACGCGGGCGCCTTTCCGCAAGATAAAACCCGGGTACAGACACTTCACGCAGGGCCGATTCAAGAAGCCCTGCTTCTTAATGCGAGTTTCTTGCATCGGCCCGGGATTTCACGAGGCTAGCCTAGTCCCAGCGCTCGTGGCAGACGAGGCCGTCGCGGGACCTCCAAGCAAGGGCCCACACGGGCGATAAGAAACAGGATTGGCGAACGGAGCCTGGACTGGAGCGCGTTTCGGTTAACGAGCCGCGGGCGAACCGTGCTACTGCCTGTTCCAGAGTCACGTGACGCCGCGCCCGTTGGCGCGCTGCAGCACGAGGTGCTGGCCGGCAGACAGTTCGGGACGTTCGTCGAACCCCATAGCCGCCAAAGTTGACCGGACCCGCCGTGCGCTCGCGGCGCCGATCACCCGCTCGTGCAGCTCCAGGATGATCCTGCTCACAGTCGGCAAGTGGGCGCGGTGGAACAGCTCGCTCTCACCTCCCTCGGTGTCGACGATGAGCAGCGTCGGCCGAACGAGTTGGCTAATCTCGCTGAGCGCCTTGACGGGAACCTCGACGGGACGGACTCTGCCGCTAGGGCGTAGCACCGACGACGCCCACAAGTCCTCGCTGCGGTACAGCGTTACCTTGCCGGCGTCCGCGCCAACGGCGCACATCTCCAAGGTTGGCTGGACCTGATTGAGCGAATAGGTCTCTCGGATGCACGCCTCGAGGTCGGGATTGGCCTCGTAGGCAAACACCCGGCTCGACCCGAGTCGCTTCGCGCAATAGGCGGAGACCAGCCCAATGCCGGCACCGACTTCGAGCACGACGTCACCGGGCGAGAGCACTTGCTCAATCAGCCGGAGCTCATCGCGCTCGTATCGGCCCCGGGAAACGGTTCGCTCGACCTGTGGCGACATGTGACGGCCCACGCGGATCTGAACCCCTGCCAGCGTGACGACGGGTCGTCGCCGCACGCGCAACTGATGGACGAGCCATTGCACCACCGATGCGGCCATCCCCTGGCCCCGCTAGACGCGCCTAAAGGGGAAGCGCGTCACACTCGAGCTCCTTTCATACGTGGCTACGTGACGAATCGGCCGCACCGCACCGCTCACGAGGCGACCCCGTTGCCTCAGTACGCACTGCTGGCGGCCTCACGGATCGCGCTTAAGCTGCGGGCGACCGGCCCGTCAACGCAACGGGTGTGGGACGAAGGCCCGCACCTCGCCAGGGCGCGACCCCACGGTTTCGATTAAAGATTATAGCGCCCGCCAGCTTCAAGCGCATGTTAAGCCGCAGCGAGTCAAGGAGGAAGGGCGGTATGGCACCAGACACATCGCCGCGCCGACTACCTCAGCTCAGTGTTGTGATAGTCGGAGCTCTAAGCCGAGGGACATGACGACGTCCATTTGGCCTGCTGAGTGCGGACCGCCTCCGAGGAAGTAACATACGACGGGGCCACCGCCCCCGGATCGGCACTGGAAGCGCGTGTGATACAGGTAATCCTCTGCCTCGACCCGCAGCGCGAGCTGCGGACCCAACCGGAACACCGCACCCGCGTTCACGACGCCAGTCAGAAAGGTCGTGCCGTTGGTCTGCAAGTCGGTGTCGCAGCAGTATGCAGCGCCACCGTAGCCAACGCTGCCGATGCCGCCGCCCACGTGCAGGGCAGTCGCGGCCGCCGGGGCAGTCACACTCACAATGGCCCTGGCGGTCACCGCTGTGAGGTGCGCGGCAGTCGAGGGCGAGTAATTGGAGCTCGGCTGTATTCCTTCCGTCCAACTCACATGACTTAGCGCATAGTTCACTGTCCCCTCGATGCCCACCCGACCGAAGAGCCACACACTGAGCCGAGTGCCCAGGGTCAAACTCGTGTGTTGCCTTAGATCAGACGTGATAGATCCCGTCGGGACGTACACCCCGGTGTATGGCTCGACGTCAATAGCAACCTGTGTGACTGCGCCTTCAGCCGACCGCGAGCAGAGGACAAGCGGAGCGACGAGTGCGAGGATAGACGAGCGACTGACCAACGGAGGACCCTTTCCTGCCGACTCACGTGAAGGTAAAGCCAAGCGGGGGATCTTTGCTGCGGCCTAACGGATCGCGCTTCCGCTAGAGCGATCACCACGCGGCAGCTTCAAGCGCTTGTTCGACAGCGGCGTTGCACCGGAGTCAGGGACGGACCACGAGCTCGCGCTGGAGCGTCACGTCGCCGCCGCCGAAACGCCGACCATGCAACCGCACGACTCCGGTCCCCGGCGTGGCGAAGGTCAGTTCGATGGATCGGGGTGATGCACGCAGAACTGCGATGCAGATCGTTTCGGGAGGCGGCAAGAGATCATAGGGTGTGACGTCTGCGAGCAATCCGGTCGTCGACGCGTCGGATCCGTCGGGGTGGTCGCAGGCACCACCGAACGTGGTAACGGTTGCCAAGAACGGAACCCCCACGGACACGGTGTCCGGCACGACGAGGGGAGCGATCCCGGTACCACCGTTGTCGATGATCCCGACGACGCGCCGCGAACCTGGCTCGGCCGGCGAGCGACAGGTGAGGGCGGCCGAGGCCAGCAGCAGGACCAGCACGTGCTGCCGAGCGAAGGCGCGTGGGGATTGTGTACTCATACGAAGAATATACGCCGCTGTCTAACGGATCGCGCCTCAGCTGCGGCGCCTAGCTTGGTTCGTCACAAATGAAAGGTTACCCCAACGGTCCAGGCGCCGCCAGCTTCAAGCGCATGTTAGACGGCGCGCCCTGCCCCGACGCTCGAGCGCGCCGCTACAGGCGCCGCAGGTCGGATGATGAAAGGCGAGCGGACTTGGCTGTCCGGCAAGCGATGGGAGAGCGATGCGTGGCTGCGGCGTGTCCGCGGCAACCTAACACGGGCAGGGAATGAACATAGGCCCAAACCTGATTACGAACCAAACGCTCAGCCAACCACCGGCTGCCAGACCGATCACTCCAGCGATCGCAACGCCGATGTTCGCAAACGTGCGAAGGTGGGGCTGACGGACCAGATCCTGTGAAGCGAGGCGGAGAGCGTACACGAGGGCGACCATGAGGAATAGGAATGAGAGCGGGACGAAAACAAAGAGGAAGAATCGACTCCCGATGCTGCGCAGGCCGAGAGCAATCAACACACTGATGATCGCCCCACCGTAGACACCAATGATCAGCTTCGTCGCGCTAGTCATCGAAGAGTCCCCTTCGGTCGTCGCCACCGCCTAACGGATCGCGCTTAAGCTGCGGGCGACTCGCCCGCCAGCTTCAAGCGCCTGTTAGACGGCCGCCTTCTGAACGCGGTAATGCAGTTGAACCATACCATCCTCGAAGCGATCACTGGAGTACAACTCCAAGGGCACGTGCCGATGACGCCGCGCTATCAATGGGATCCCGTCCCCAATGAAAACGGGGGCCACACTGATGACGAACTCGTCGATCGCCTGCGCGTCAAGAAACGAGGCGATGATCTCGCCACCGCCCATCAACCAGATATCCTTGCCAGGCTGCTCTCGAAGACGGCTCACGAATGGCCGGATTGCATCCTTCACGAACTCCACGCCTGACGGGGCGTCCTCTGGCGGCGGATGACGGGAGAAAACGATGTTCCGACTCTGTGAGTCGAACTTCGCCCCCATTCGCAGGCTCACCTCGTAGGTCTTCCGGCCAAGCACCTTCGTATCAACCGACCCCATGAAGGCGTTCATGCCATAGAAACCTTTTGGTGCCGGGCGGGACGTGAGCCACTCGAGGTCGCCGTCGGAACGCGCGATATAGCCGTCGGCGCTGGTCGCGATGTGGACGATGACTCTGCGACGCTTCGTCACGAGTCCGATCTCCGTTGCCAAGAGCCTAGGAGTGCGCCGATTACGCGCGGCCGTCTAACGGATCGGGCTTAAGCTGCGGGCGAAGGGTTCGCTGGCGCAAGGCGCTGGAACGGCAGCAAAAAGGGGCTGGCCCGCGAGGCAACACAATTCTTCCCTACTTGTGAGCGCCCGACAGCTTCAAGCGCATGTTAGGCCGCCGGCCTGAAGGCATTCGAGCGGGTCTGTTAGAGGCGCATTCCACGAGTCGTTTCAAGAAAGTCGGCAAGCCAGTCGGGTGCGATGCCACGAATGGCAACGAATAGGAGGTAAGTCCCAGCCGCGACGCCCGCGAGACCGAGCGTTGCAACAATGAGGTTCTCATGGGTGCGAGGCAGACCATCCTCAAGACCGGCGAGCAAGAAGAATCCGAAGAAGAAGAGTAGGAGCCAGCTGAAGGCGAAGGCACGGAATCGGTCGCGGCCTGGAAGCTTCGCGGGCACTGGGACCCTAACGTGGATGGGCGGGCTAACGGATCGCGCTTAACCTGCGGGCGACTCGCCCGTCGGCGCAAGAGGAGTGGACGACAGTCCGTGCCCGCCAGGGCACAACACTCCGCTTCCCTTAGAGCGATCACCGCCCGCCAGCTTCAAGCGCTTCTTAGGCTGCACCGCCTTACCGAAGACGGGTGAAGAGGAGGGCAACGTACGCGACGAACGCTCCAGCAATGGCGACGCCGACAAACTCCTGATAGCGGCGCCAGCGGATAAGGAGCGCCGAGACGCTTGCCGCGGCCAGAAAGAGGTGAAAGCCGAGATTCAAGGGCCCGGGTAGGCTTCCGTTGATGATCACGTCCTTAACGACGCTGACGACAAGAGTGACCAGAAGAAATCCAAAGAACCACTGGTGATGCTGGTCATAATAAGCTGCGAGGTCGACCGGCTGGTCGCCAACCTGTTCCGGGAGCACCACGGCCGCCATGAGGTACAAGGTTCCCGTTTGCGCGAGGACGGCCGCGAACGATCCGAACGTCCATTCATTCACATGGCGGAGGCCGAACATAGACCACCACACCTGCACGTAGATGACGAGCAGCACGGCAGCCCAAAGGAGCGGAAGCCAATCGGCGCGAACGCGATCGCGATGCCGGATGATCCGTCCAACCGCGGTCAGGATCTGGGTGAGCCCCAGACCAACAATGATCGAGAGAAGAATCGACAGGTATGAGAAGGCGTCCACGGGTTCGATCGGTAAGGAAAAGTCGGGTGCTGCCTAACGGATCGCGCCTAAGCGGCGGGGCGAACGCCGGCCGGCGCAAGCACCCCGCCCTGCGGTATCTGGGGACTGGTGCACAAACGTTCGCTTCCTCTGGAAGCCGGCCTCGCCAGCTTCAAGCGCTTGTTAGGCGGCCGCTTCACCGCAGGAACCAGAGGGACTACCGAAAGAGCCAAATCGTTAGGATACCGAGACACGTGAACGCAATGACAAAGAGCACTGCTGCCAGGAGAAGGTTCAAGAGCGCGGTGCCACCAGAGAACCGTTGCACTTCGGCCAGGCCCTGAGTTCCGATCACCAAGCCCCACGCCCCGCTGACCCCTGTCACCAACAGCAAGGGCAATGCCACGACGGGCGCTGCGGCGCCGAGAGCGAAGAGGGCTCGTCGAAGGACCAAGGTAGCTGGGATCAAGAGTCCGAGGGTCGCGACAATGGGAGCCTCCGCCCACGCGACGGTCGTACGAATCTGGCGAAAAGGCGCGGCGCCGCCGAACAGGCGGCCAGTCCACCCGAGAAGGACGCTGTAGAACTGTAGGGCGACGATACCCATAAGCGGCCCAGCCACCGCAGCTGCCGTGAGGATCGTCCCGAGCGGGAAACGTGCACCGGCCCCGCGTGTAATCGCTTGAATCAACGCGGTAGCGAGTCCGTTAAGGCCCGCCAAGAGCATGACGGAATTGTCGGGGTCCGTGTCGACCAGATGTCGCACCGTTCGTCTTGGCTCTGTCCAGATCGAGCGCCAGGGACGGATCGTGGTCGAGCCAGCGAGGTCCATGCAGAGCTCAGAATGTTATGGCGTGGCCGAACGGCGGCCGTCTAACGGATCGCGCTCAAGCTGCGGGCGACTGGCTCGTCGGCGCAAGAGGAGTGGACGACGGTCCGTGCCCGCCAGGGCACAACACTCCGCTTCCCTTAGAGCGATCACCGCCCGCCAGCTTCAAGCGCTTGTTAGGCGGCAGGCGTAAGTTGCGAGGTCAGCGGCTGATGGGTGCCAACGGGGGAGGATTCTCCCCGTCAGGCATCGGTCTGAACGCTCGCCCAACCTGATTGAGCATGCGTGCGCACCGCAGGCGACGATCGACATCCGATAACGCACTTGTGACAATAACCTGCCAGCGGTCGAGTTCCTTGTCATATGCCTGGGCGGTCTCGACTGCACGCTTGAGATACTTGGCCTTTTCCGCGTGAGTTCGGCCGGTCTTTGCATCGTCAAGCAGCTTGCGGACGTTAGCATCGTACCGTTCGAGCAATGCCGCTCCGTCGGCGATATCGATCAAACCCTGCTGGGTATTATCGTCCGAGTGCTCGTCAGTCACCCAGAAATCGATTTCCTGAAGGAGCCGCTGATAACTAGCCGTGATCCGCGGGGGGTTCGGCGTGATATCGTCCGGCGGTACGATATTGTGCTGCAGCCCCCAGTGTCGGTGGAAGCCCGACAGGCGCCTCAGCTCCGAGCGTAGGAGGCGAAGCTGCCGACGATGTTGAGAACGTGCGCGGATCCAATCGATCAGCAGGACTTGCGAAGAGCCGAGCGCGAAACCGATGAGCGCCGGCCAGAAGGATGAGGTCATTCCTCGACCAGTTTGGTCATTATCGAGCCTGCCGCCTAACGGCTCGCGCTTAAGCTGCGGGCGACTCGGCCGTCGCGCGCCGTGTCGTTGAACGATAGTTCTTAGGCGCCAGCGCACAACACTCCGTCTCCCTTAAAGCGATCACCGCCCGCCAGCTTCAAGCGCTTGTTAGGCCGCAACTGAAGACGCGCTATTTCTTGGCGCTCGTGACCTGCACGGCGGCGACGCGCCAGCCCTTGGCGTCCTTAACCCAGATGTCGAGAACCCAGGCAGCGCCAGCGTCGCGGACCTGGCGCCGTGCCCGGCGCACGAAGACGTCGCCGTAGTGCTTGATCTGCTCTTGTTGGGCCGGCGCCGGAGTCGTGGCCTGTTGAGTCTTGAATTGGGCCAGCCGCTCACCTTTGGTCAACAGCGTGCCATCTGCAAGTACGACCGTGAAGTCGTCAGTGGTGAGGCGATCCCAAGTGGCGGCGTCAGCCTTCACGACCGCCTCGTCCCGAGCGCGCATGGCCTCCCGAAGCTCGGGCGGGACCTGCGCGGCTATCGCACTCGGGAACCAGGCATGACAACGCGAAAGCCAGTCGGAGCATGCGGGCCCTAGCCATGGGTGTCCCTCCAGGTTGATGTTGCGGCCTAACGGATCGCGCTTAAGCTGCGGGTGCAACGCCCGGGGGCGCAAGGTGGAGGAGCGGACCGGGATATGCGGCAGCGAGGCGACGCAATTCTTCCTTACTTGTGAGCGCCCGGCAGCTTCAAGCGCTTGTCAGGCCGCCGCCTTCAAACGCAGGTTCGACGGCGCCTGGTCATCGCCACACCCACACCAAGACCTGCATGGCACCGATCGTTATTGTCAGGATGGTACCGAGCAAGACCTGTGGCCACTCAAGGATCGCAGGCAAGCGCAGTCGATCTACGCCCCCTCGCGTGACCGCGGCTAGAAGGCGGTAGACTTGGCGCCTGCACCAACTCTTGGTCCAGTTGGCCGTCTTGGAAAGGGTGAAAGCGAACTCGTAGTACTCTTGGGGTGGGTACGCGGTGCGGTCGCTGTGTGGCAGCGAGGCGAAGCGGGGCGTAGCGCCAGTCTGCAAGCGGTCGAGGTCTATTGGATGTCCAGTCTCATCAGTGTAGTACAAACCGTACAATGGGTCGGCGATCAGTGGCCCGTCTGGGAGGCGAACCTCGACGAGGCAGTGCTGAGCGCGTCCCGTGCGATGGTATAGGGTTATTTGATGGGCTCGGATTTCGAGCTGCGACAAGCAGAGAATGTAGAGCCGGGACATACCGGAGCAGCACCCGCCTCGCTCAATCAGAGCGCTCGGGGTAGCCCCAAGGGGAGCAAGTGCCTTAACCAAGTAGGGAGGATCAGAATCGCAATGCGGTCGCGAGAAGAGGCGGCCAGCCACTTCAAGGGCAAGGCGACGAGGGTCGGCAGGGAGAAGACCGAAGCTCTGAACAAACCGACGAAGCCGCTGGCGCTCGACTGCCCAGTGAGCGATCAAGCCGCCAAGCACAGGGGCAAACGCCATTTCTGCCACCCGTACGATTACCATCGCGCTAACTCCCTACAGCAATATCGTGCTGGCTGCGATCTCGCACAAAGACCAAATACGCCTAACCAAGGCCGCAGCCTCGAGCAGCTGCGTGAGTTCCGGGCAAGAATCAAGCCGCTGGCGCCGCTCGGAGTGCGTGATGCCGCTCGGCTCGCGAACGGCGATGGTCCCGCGGCGGCGGCACCTGCTCAGCCAACCCCCTCAACGATGCGCACGTCGCGCTCCACAGCGCCCTTTAGGAGTAACAGCGCCGCCTGGTACTGCGGGCTCTGATACGTCTGCACGGCGCGTGCAACACTGTCGAACTCGACTAACACTGTACGCTGTTTCTCCACGCCCTCGAAGGTCCAAGCCGCGGGTCCGCGTGACAGAAAGCGGCCGCCTCCAGCTTCGATCGCTGGCACGGCTAGGGCGCCGTACTCTGCCAATCGGGCTGGATCCCGCACCGAATGATAGAACGTAATCCAGTAGCCTTTTGCCATTTGCTTAGGATGGATTGAGTTGGGATCGGAACTACGTGGACGGCGTGCGCGACATGTCGGCTGCCGCCGCCTAACGGATCGCGCTTGAGCTGCGGGCGACTCGGCCGCCGGCGCAAGGCGGCTGGACGAAGCCCGTGCCCGCCAGGGCACAACACTCCGCTTCCCTTAAGGCGATCACCGCCCGCCAGCTTCAAGCGCTTGTTAGGCAGCACGCCCACGCACCTCATCACTGAACCCTTTCAGAAGCGCCCGGTCGGACGCTAGAGTGGTCGCCCGAAGTACAAAACGTACCCGTCCGCATCCATGATTTCGAACCCGCGCAGTTGGTCCGAGTTGTTGCCAAGAGGCTCCCGGAACGAAACGCCACGGGATGTGAACTCCTGGGCCAGCGCGTCCGGATCGGGAGTATAGATGTACGCGTCCCACCTGGCCCAGTGATGCCGGCTGGGATTCGGCGCCGGTAACACCTCAGCGGTGATGGCCTTGAGCATGAGCCGAACGTCGTCTCGCTTCAGCATGGCGAAGTATGGATCATCCTCGGGGCCGAGAAACGTCACTTCGAAGCCTAGACGATCTTTGTAGAAGGCGATGGCTGGCATGACATCGCGCACAATGAAGAACGGGGCGATGTAGCCGAGTTGTGCCTGAGTGGTTGGCGCACTCATTGGACCTCAACCCTCGAGTGGCGAGGGTCCTGGATGAGCCGGCGTACCTTCATCAACACTCACGAAGGACGGCAAGCGGTTGGGTGCTGCCTTACGGATCGCGCTTAAGCTGCGGGCGCAACGCCCGCTGGCGCAAGGTCGTGGAGCCGCCGACGGCGCCAGCCTGGAGAGGCAACACGATTCTTCCCCACTTATAAGCGCCCGGCAGCTCAAGCGCTTGTTAGGTGGCGCGGCATGTATTACATTGTCTGACATGAAGAGCTCAACCCTCACAATCCGCTTGGATCCGGACCTGAACCGCCAGCTGGCCCGCCAGGCCAAGCGGACTGGCCGCAGCCGGAGCGACGTGGCGCGAGAGGCGCTGCGACGCCAGTTGGCCGTGGCGCAATTTGAGCAGGTGCGGCGCCGCGTGATGCCCCTCGCCGAGGCGCAGGGGTACTTGACTGACGAGGACGTCTTTCGCGATGTGTCGTGAGGATCTTCCTCGATACCAATGTCGTCGTCAGCGCGGTCGCGACCCGGGGTCTCTGCGCTGACCTCTTCCAGGCTATCCTCGCCCAGCATGAGTTGGTGCTCGGCGAGACCGTTTTGGGGGAGGTCCGTAGGGTGCTGAGCCGGAAGATTCGGGTCCGGCGCGACACGATCGAGGAGCTGGAAGGGCTTCTGCGCCACCACGCTATGGTGGTGAAGGCGTCCGGTAAGGGTGCTATCAAGGGACTCGATGCCGCGGATGCGGCGGTTGTCGCGGAAGCGGTGGCGGGGCGCGCCGAGGTCCTCGTAAGTGGGGACCAGGACCTCCTGAAGCTGGCAAACCCACCGATACGAATCGTCTCGCCACGGGGTCTGTGGGAGGCCCTACGCCGCGCCACCTAACGGATCGCGCTTAAGCTGCGGGCGACTCGCCCGCCGGCGCAAGAGGAGTAAACGAACCGCCGGTGCGTGCCAGGGCACGACACGATGGCTTCCCTTAGAACGAGAGCGCTCGTCAGCTTCAAGCGCTTGTTAGGCGTCACGCCTCGGACCGATGAATAAGGTTCCACACCTCCTGCGCCAGAGCCGCGAACCTAGCGGGAGATTGCCGGTCGACCCAGGGGAACCAAATGTAGAAGTGGCCGCGGATCGTGGCTAAGATCTCTTCGTACGTGCTGCAGTGCGACAGGGCAAGCAGGATGCGCCCCGCTTGGTAGTCGTATTCCCGAGGCTCCTTTAGAACGGCCAGCCCTATCGGATCGTACCGGGCTACGATATCACGCAGAGCGGCAAACAGGTCTGGTTGAATCGTGATCTGTTGGGCTACACGGCGTTCCGTGCGGTGCACTCTGAAGGCGCGAACCAGAGTCTGAACGGTGGCCAGCAGCGTCATCCCTGCAAGTAGGAAGAACGCGAACCCGTAAGCTTCAAGTAGAAGGCCAATGGTACCCGGCTTGCGAAAGCTCACGGTCATGGCAACGTAAGAACTCACCGTGAGGAGAGCTGCAATAGTGCAGGACATTGCGGCACTACGAAGAAAGTCACGCGGCGCGAAGCGTCCGAGCACGCCACTTGTCTGAACCTGATAGGCGCGCCTGAGCTCGAACCCGAGCCGGGAATCAGGGAAGAGCAGGACGGTCGCTATCAACGTGGCTACGACGCCGAGTCCCAGCGCAGGAGGGAGCCACTCGTCCATAACGGTACCTATGCGGGCGCGACGCCTAACGGATCGCGCTTAAGCTGCGGCGGGCCGACGAAAGATTCATTCCTTCATCCACGCGCGCCGCCAGCTTCAAGCGCTTGTTAGGCCGCCCGCGCATCGGACGCTCATTCGCAGAACGACTACGACTGGGCGGTCCACCGACCGTTGATTCGAAAGGCCGATACGAAAGGCCAGGCCCCGTGCGCTGGACTGGGCGTATCCCACCAGACAGCCAAATACGCACCGCCACTCACCTCTTCCTCGAGGAGTTGCCCCTGGAATTCCAGGCGTACGCGATCGGCTCCCACCGGCGCCTCGCCCCAATCAGTCAGGATCCCAAGGTCAGAATCAAGCGCGATCCGAGACCAGCCCGGGCCATTCCGGGAGCCGCCCTCCATCCAGCGTCCATCGACTCGCTCGTAATCGACGCCGTAGAGGTATGACTCACCACTCGGCCTCGTATCAAAGAGCACGTAGCCGAGATCGCCATGCTCCCGCATCGCCACCACTCGGCAGAATTGTGGAGGGAAGGTCGCTCGAACGGCATCGGCGAGTGAGTCGAATGTCTGCGCCTGCGTCATATTCAATCGGGGCGGCCTAACGGATCGCGCTTAAGCTGCGGGCGACTCGCCCGCCGGCGCAAGGCCGTTGGACGACAGTTCCGTGCCCCGTCAGGGGCACAACACTCCGCTTCCCCTAGAACGATCATCGCCCGCCAGCTTCAAGCGCTCGTTAGGCAGCAATCCGGGCAATGTACAGACCTCGACCGGCGAGACCCTCTGGTTGATGTTCTGCCGTTAGTCCCGCTACGGCAAATGCCGCAAGCATTTCATCGATGGTGAAGAGGCCCAATTCATGAACCTCTGTCGCCTGCCGCGTTCCACTCCCGTTCTCAATGGTGTACTCAAACCGGAGACGCGACAGGCGACCATCCACTTCGGTCGTCCCGACGCGGCGGACACGTATATGCGGGCCTTGGCCCGTGTGCTCTGAGTGGTGCCCCGTCCGCATCTTGTCCGGCGGAAACCATGGCTCAAGAATGACGATCCCGTGTCCCACCAGATGGTTCCGAAAGCAGCGCAGCGTCTGTGCCACTCGGTCCAGTGTCTTCACATATCCGATGGAACTGAAGAGACAGAGGATGACGTCGTAGCGAGTGGGGAGATGAAAGTCGCTCATGTCGGCTTCGAAGAATTGCCCGGCGGGGTTCTTCGCTCGCGCAATTCGGAGGAACTCTGGATTGAGGTCGAGACCGTCCACCGTGAACCCATGAATCTCAGCCAGGAGGCGAGCATGTTCACCCGTCCCGCACGCGACGTCCAGTACAGTGCGGTAGACGGGGTCGATCGACTCTAGGAGTGCAGCGATTTGCGCAGCTTCCGCCCCGTAGTCCTTGAAGCTCGAGTAGATGAGGTCATACAGCTCAGCGGATTCCGTGAACACGAATTGCCCGTGTTAAGGATTGCTGCCTAACGGATCGCGCGTAAGCTGCGGGCGCAATACCCGCTGGCGCAAGGCAATGGAGCCGCAGACAAAAAGGCTGGGCGGCGAGGGAACGCAATTCTGCCCACACGAGCGCCGGCCAGCTTCAAGCGAATGTTAGGCCGCACGCGTCGCTACCTCTGCCTCGGGTCATCCGCAGGATTGACGTAGGTCACCCCCCAGGGGCCAATGCCGTGCGACTGGACGATCGTCTCGCCTTGAGTCCAATAAAAATGGCGAGCTCCTCTCGGGATGACGAT
>Ga0209805_1001001_pt1 | contig 17365 bp, 15 predicted proteins | sample GraSoiAngelo_148_FD_185905 | JGI IMG/M metagenome (GOLD analysis project Ga0209805, IMG submission 185905) | Grasslands soil microbial communities from the Angelo Coastal Reserve, California, USA - 14_1009_09_20cm (SPAdes) (version 2) | ecosystem: Environmental > Terrestrial > Soil > Grasslands ... | reverse complement strand
CATTTGCCCTAGTCTGGGGCGCGCCCGCTCCCTGAAGCAAAAGCATTGTCGCGCTCTGGCAAAACGGCGGCCTAATGGCATAATTCGAGGGTTGAAATGAGATCCCCCGTCCGCCAGCCGAGTTGCGATTTTTTGATGCGCGCTGTAGCGGCGCTCTATGAGCGCCGAGTCCTGGCAATTTCGGCGGTCACTTCGGCTCCGCTCGGTGCAGGCTCCGACCGCCGCTACCAAAAGGGATCAAGATGAACGCGGCGGTAAGCAAATCGATTGTTGATCTTTTGATCGCTGGGGGCGTGGAGTCTCGCGAAGAAGCTGCCCAGCTTGCGCAGAATCTCAATGGCGGTTCCTGGACGACCCAAGTGCTCGATTCCGGCAAGGTCGACGAGCAACGGTTTCTCTCTGCCATTGGAAATTTCTTCCGCGTTCCGGTCGTCACGCTCGACGCCAGGACAATCGATCGGCAAACACTGTCGATTTTGCCCTCGCGATTTGTTTTTCAGCATCACATTTTGCCGATCGCGGAAAAGGACAATTCTGTTGTTCTCGCGACCTACGATCTTTTCAATTCGGCCGGCCGCCAGCTGGTGACGCAACTTTTGAAGAAACCAGCGGAGTGGGTGCTGGTCCCGCGTGCCCAGTTACTGCGCGCGATGAAAACGCTCTACGGCGTGGGCGCGGAAACCTTCGATGAAATTCTCAAGACCAATCGGGGTTTCGAAGTCTTGCATAAAGGCGACACCGCAACGGACATCAACGCGGACGATCCCGAAGCATCCGTCGTTAAATTCGTCAATCAAGTTATCCGTGAAGCGATCGCCGAGCGTGCGACCGATATTCACGTCGAGCCGCTCGAGAACGATATCCGCATTCGTTACCGCATCGACGGAATTCTGCACGAAGTCGCGGTGCCGCCGCAACTGCGGGTGCTTCATGCTGCGATTATTTCGCGATTGAAAGTGATGTCGCATATGGACATCGCCGAGCGACGTTTGCCGCAGGATGGCCGCATGAATTTGCACGCGAACAATCAGGAGATCGACGTTCGCGTTTCGACCATCCCGACGGTGAACGGCGAATCGATCAGCCTGCGATTGCTCGCCCGCGGCGGCCAGCAGTTCGGCTTTCAACGCCTCGATCTCAGTGAACGACAGGAAAACGTCATCCGCCGTCTGCTCGCCCAGCCTAATGGGATCATTTTGCTCACCGGCCCGACCGGCTGCGGGAAATCGACATCGTTGTATTGTTTCCTCAGCACGATCAATTCAGTCTCGCGCCGCATCATCACGATCGAGGAACCGGTCGAGTATAAATTGCCCGGCGTGTTGCAAATGGATGTGAAACCGGAAATCGATTTCACATTTGCGCGCGGTTTGCGTCACATTCTTCGACAAGATCCGAACGTGGTGATGGTCGGTGAAATTCGCGACGTCGAGACGGCAGACATTGCGATTCGCGCCGCGATGACCGGCCATCTGGTCTTCAGTACGCTGCACACGAATGATGCCGTCGGTGGCATTACGCGTTTGCTCGATATGGACGTCGAACCGTTCCTGCTCTCGTCGGTTGTGAAATCATTCATTGCGCAGCGGCTCGTCCGCACCATCTGCCCTGAGTGCGCCGAGAAAGTCGAGTATCCGGGAGAATATCTCGGCGAAATCGGATTCCCGGTGAAAGAACTGGGAACGAAATTCATGCGCGGCAAAGGTTGTGACCATTGCCGGCAAACCGGCTATCAGGGCCGCGCGGCGATTTACGAAATCTGCGTGGTGACCGAGCCACTGCGCAAAATGATCATGCAGAAGCGCGATGGCGGCGAGCTGAAGCAGTGCGCTATTGCGGAGGGGATGGAAACGTTGCGGCAGGACGGCTGGCGCCGCGTGGCGCAGGGCAGTACCACGATCGAGGAAGTTGTTAGGGTGACGCAAACTGACGAAGTGATGGCCGAAACGACCGAAGACGCCGAGCCGGTGGTGAAGCGCTAGCGCGCGAATCTGGCAAGAGCGACCATCAGCCCATTGCCACGGATAACGAACTGTTTGGATCACTAAAACAATCGCGATCGCCGCAGAAAAAAGTATTCGTTATAGGGCTGATCGTCGGTAATTCGTATTTCGGGATCGCGATTCAGCAATTGTATTGGAAAGCGTGACAATAAGACCCGGCCCAAATATGCCGGCAAGTCGGCGGACTGAGTCCATTCCAAAAGATCGCTTGTAGCCGCAGCCGGCATGGCGGATGCGACCTGTTCCGGTGTGCGGGGTGCAATCGGTTGCATCGAAGCCAACATATGGAATCCGACTCCCTGGATACCGCGAAAACAACACACGTGAGTAAAGGAATTCTCCAGCGACCGGAAAACGGCTTGACCGGTCATCAGCTCCCCTCCAGGAAACCAAACTTGAATAATTCCGTTTGGCTTTAGGTGCTGTTTGACAAGTTCGTAAAATTCTTCGGAATAAAGTAAGCTAGACCCAGCGGCTTCAGTCGGAGGCGGAGGATCTGTCACCACGACATCGAACATTGCCGATGTTCGCTTCAAAAAACGCCGGCCATCATCGATCACGATGCGACCCTTCGGGTTATTGAGAACGCGTGCGGCATCCCGGTGATAAAACCCGAAAGCATTCTTTACGCTGGGCACCAATTCCACTGCGGTAGTGTCGATGTCCCAGCTCAGCGCCGACCGGTAGGTTGTCCCCATTCCAAAACAAATGATCAGGACCGATTCAGGTTTACCGGCATGCAGAGCAAGAGGGAGGTGCGCCATGAATTTGGTCTCCGGGGTCAAACAAGTAACGCCGATGCCGTTCACGAAAAGATGCTTGTCGAGATCCTTACCGGCGGAAATAACCGAGGCGGCGTAGTCGCGGCGGATTTCCGTGGCTCCACCTCTCGAAATCCAACTTGCGAAGTCCACCGGACAGAACAAGGACCAGGCTAATACAATGCCAGCCGTTGCGCCGCTCATCGTGCGGTACCAAGAAGGCAACGATCGGGACGTGAAGAAATAAAATCCAAGAAAGGGCAAACTAAGTAGGACCAATCCGTAGCGTTCGCCAACCCATGGCAACAAAACATATGAAGCAAATAGCGGCCCCAGAATACAGCCAAGCACATTTAGCGCGTAAGCGTTACCGGCATCAGCGGGATCACCCAAGGCGTCCTTGTCGATCAGACTTGGAGTTAAGTATCCGAGGACCGCACAGAGCGGGGTAATACTAGATAGCAGGACAGCCACGTCCAGGTATGCGGAAAATTTTGCTGCCACGCCGAGAAATCGAAGATCATTGAATAGAATGGGAAGAAAGGTCGCGACCACAGCAACCGACATCAGCTTGGCAACATTCCACACAGAGTTAGTACGAAGGCCGCGGCGATACAATAGCGATCCGCAGAACGTGGCGCCCAAATAGGCGAAAATAATAAGAGCGAAAGAGTAGACCTGAGTTTTCAACACTGGTGTAAACGCCCGCGTCCAGACGACTTCCATAGCCATCGCTGTAAAACCGGTTGAAAATAGGATCCATTTCCTGAAGGGGCGCCGCAGCGTGTCCGGCGAAAGCGTTGGCCAACGTGGCGACGAAACTTTCGCTTCAGCCAAGTTGAGCGCGGCAGGCTCGCGCTGCTTCCGAGCCAAGAATCCGCTAATCACTGCGATGGTGAAGTTACCGGCTGCTGCTATACAAAGCGTCTGCTTAAATCCAAAAAACTCCACTAACACAAGCGCGGTAACCAAAGTTCCGCTCATTGCGCCAAGAACATTCGCCAGATAGAGGAAGCTAAAACTTTCGGTGTTTTGTGGATCCTGCTCGCGCACGTACGCCATCATGAATGGAAAAGTCGCGCCCATGCATACGCACCATGGCAGAATGGAAAGGCCTAGGAGCAAGGCAGAGAGGGAAAGATAACGAAAAGAATTCATCTGCCCTGCGGACAGCAACACCTCCCCGCTCACGGCAAATAACATTGGAACGGCAACTGCGCCAATGCCGATCACAAGCTCGGTCAGCATGTAAAAGACGATCGCCGAGGATCGCGTCTTCGTTGTTAGCGCGTCAATCAATCTTCCGCCGAGCCATGCTCCAAGGGACAGCCCCAGCATAAAGACCGATATGACTACAGAGAGCACGGGCGCAATGATCCCAAAACTTGCGAACGCAATTCGCGTCCACACCACTTGATAGACCAAGCTGCTAAATCCGGATAAGAAGAACAACAAGAAGAGCAGTTTTCGCTGGAGTAGACTCATCGGTTGAGTTGGTGAAAGCACCTGCCGCGCCTGACCGAAGCGGGGGCGAAACAAGCGCTACCCAGAGCCCCGCAGGTCGCGGATGGTTTTCGCGTAATCGTCGCTGCGGAAAATCGAAGTGCCGGCGACGAGGACGTTGGCGCCGTTTTCAATCGATACCCGTGCCGTCACCGGATTAATGCCGCCGTCCACTTCGATATCCAGCACGGGATTGTTTTTTGTCTTCCAATCGCGAGCACGACACACTTTTTCCATTTGTTCGCTGCGGAAGGATTGGCCACCAAAACCCGGATGTACCGTCATGATGAGAAGAAGATCGAGCTGGCTGAGAAATGGCTCCAGCAAGGCAAATGGCGTGGCCGGATTTAAGGTCAGACCAGCACGACAGCCCCCGCCGCGAATTTGCTCCAAGGTTTTGGCAACGTCGTGTTTCGATTCCGGTTCAACGTGGACCGTGATCGAATTTGCTCCGGCCTCGATAAAACGCGGTAGATAATGATCGGCGTACTCGATCATGAGATGGACGTCGAGCGGCAAATTTGTGAGCTTGCGAACAATCGCGACGATTCCCGGGCCGAAGGAGATGTTATCGACGAAATGTCCATCCATGATGTCGCAATGAATCCAATCGGCCCCGGCCTCCTCAACCCGGCGAACTTCATCGGCCAATCGGGAAAAATCGGCGGCGAGGATGGATGGGGCGATAAGGATCCGATGCATGGAGTGATGGAGTCATCCCGAGCGTAAGTCGAGGGATCCCGCCATGATACCTTAAAGCTGGCGCAACGGGATCCCTCGACTTGGCTCGGGATGACCGCAACACTCCATTACTCCGCGGCTTGGCCGCAGCAAGCTTTCCCTTGACGGGCGGCAGCTCTGTTCCAAGGTTCTACGCGTTTTCGGGCGTTGAAACAGGTGGGGAGCATTGAACGTCAGGAGTTTATTTTCCGGTGCGGCTTTCGCTGGCTCGAAACTTGCAGCGCAGTCAATTTCTAACTTCTCCTAAATAAATGTTCGAAGGACTTTTTGGCTGGTTATCCAGCGATATCGGCATCGATCTTGGCACGGCCAACACCCTGGTTTACGTCAAGGACCAGGGAATTGTCTTGCGCGAGCCTTCGGTGGTGGCGGTGCAGGCAGGGACCAACAAAGTGTTGGCGGTGGGGGACGAAGCCAAGCGCATGCTCGGGCGAACGCCGGCAAACATCGTGGCGGTGCGGCCGTTGAAAGATGGCGTGATAGCGGATTTCGAAGTGACCGAGGCAATGCTGCGGCATTTCATCACCAAAGTGCATGGCCGGCGCATGCGGGCACGGCCGCGGGTAGTGATTGCGGTCCCATCCGGCATTACGGAAGTGGAAAAACGCGCCGTTCGCGAATCGGCCACTCACGCCGGTGCGCGCGAGGTTTATTTGATCGAGGAACCGATGGCGGCAGCGATTGGAGTTGGTCTTCCGGTACAGGATCCGGCGGGCAACATGATCATCGACATCGGCGGTGGCACGACGGAAGTGGCGTTGATTTCGCTCTCCGGCATCGTCTTCAGCCGCAGCGTAGCCGGTGACGAGCTGGACGAAGCGATCGTGCAATATATGAAGCGCGCTTACAATTTGATGGTGGGTGAGCGGACCGCGGAAGAAATCAAAATCAAAATCGGCTCGGCCTATCCCACTGACAAGGAAACAAGTGTGGAAGTGAAAGGGCGGGATCTGGTGGCGGGGTTGCCGAAAACTCTGCAAATCACTTCCCAGGAAGTGCGCGAAGCATTGCTGGAACCGATTTCCACGATCGTCGATTCGGTGCGAATCACCTTGGAACGTTGCCCGCCAGAATTATCGGCCGATTTGGTCGATCGAGGTCTGGTTTTGGCCGGCGGCGGCGCGCTTTTGCGCGGTTTCGATAAACTTTTGAGCGAGGAAACTGGTTTGCCTGTCCATGTTGCGGAAGATCCGCTAAGCGCGGTCGCAGAAGGAACGGGCAAATGCCTCAATGAACTTAAATTTTTGCGCCAGGTTGCGTCTGCCGATCGGCAGTGGCGCCAATAATTCCGGAGTTCGGGCTTTCGGATCAATCGCTCAGTTCGGCGTTCGAACTTCGGGCCTGAGATGAGTCGCACGAGCATTGTTGCGCTGGTGCTTTTCGTGGCGGCGCTGGGGTATCTTTTGAGTCTGGGGACTGGTGGCACCCGGAAGTTGCAGTCGAACGTTTATCAATTGATTGCGCCGTTTTTGAGCTCAGGCGCGGGTTTGCAAAAGCAAATCACTTCAGTGCGGAGTAACTTGAAATCGCTTGATGATCTTCAAGCGGAAAATAGTTCATTGCGGGTAGAGAACCGTTCGCTCAAAGCGACAAACCAGGCCTTGCGCGACGTCGAGCACGAAGTGAATCGATTGCGTCACGCGCTGAACTATCGCGAACGCTCCGTGTTTAAACTTGTGCCGGCCGAAGTCATAACGCGCGATTCCTCCACCTGGTGGCGCACTGTTACTATTAACCGCGGCAAACAAGATCGGATCGAGAGCGATATGCCGGTCGTGACCGATGAAGGATTGGTCGGCAAGACCACAACGGTAAGTGAAAACATCGCGATTGTTCTCCTGGTTTCGGATGAAAATTGCCGCGTCGCCGCCAACGTCGAAGGTACGCGCGAACAAGGCATCGTCACGGGGGAGCGGGTTGCGGGTGGTGTGGCGCCATTGCTGAATTTGAATTTTCTGTCGAAGCAGGCGAATTTGCAGCCCGGCCAGAAAACTTATACCTCGGGAGTAGGCGGGGTGTTTCCGCCGGGGTTGCTGCTCGGAACGGTCAAAGAATTTCGGGTGCGGGAACTGGATGGTCAGGCGCAGCTGACACCGGCGGTTGATCTAGCGAAACTGGAGGACGTGTTCGTCGTCGTTGGGCGCAAATGATTTTCTTTTGTGTTTTGATCGTTCTCGTCTTTGTCGCGCAGATGGCGGAATTTTTCATTCCGCCGCTCGATTGGATGTCGAACGCGCATGTTTACATCACGCCAGTTCTGGTTTTTTACGGGGCCATGGCCTTACCGCTGCCGCTTCTTCTGGTGCTGGTCTTCTGGGCCGGTTTTTTGCTCGACGCACTGACCGCGCAGATCATCGGCGGACGTGTTGAAATTTCCTTCGGCTCGTCAATACTTCTCTACGCCGTTTTGGCGGGAATCATGCATGGGTTGCGGCCGCTTTTTGCGCGTGGGCGCTGGGAAGTTCATTGTATCATGAGCGGCATTTGCACCTCGGCTCTGTTGCTCGGCCAATATCTAATGCTTTCGTTCCGGCGTGGCTCCATTTTTTTCTCACGTGAAGTCTGGTGGCAAATCGGCGGGCCAGGCTTGCTGGCGATGATTATGGCGCCGCTCGTTTTTTGGGCGTTGCACTGGCTGGCGCGTGCGACCGCCTACCCTTATCTTCCACGGCGAGGACTCATATGAACAGGCCACGACTTAGTCCGCTCTTGCGGTTGCAATTTCTCGGGCTGCTGATGTTGCTCGGCCTGGGTGCGCTGGCTGTCCGCCTTTGGTGGGTGCAGGTGGCGCGTGGGGCGGAGTGGACCGCTCGGATTCGTGGCAGCTCCGAGGCAACCGTGCGAATTCCATCGATTCGCGGTGAGATTCGCGACCGCAATGGCACTTCCCTGGTGCAGAACCGCGCGAGTTACGAAGTCGATTTCTATCTGCCCGAGATGGTGAAGGGCTACCGACAACGTTACGGGCAACCACCGCTTACCGCCTATCGGGGAAAGGTGAGTGGGATGCCGAAAGATTTGAAGGAACCGGACATCGTCAAAATCGTGAATGATGGAATTGTCCCACGCCTCGACGATCTGGATTTGGCGCGAGATTACAACGCCGGCCAATTACAAAAGCATTATCGCACCAACACGGAAGTTCCCTACACCTACATCAAGGACATTGATTTTCCGACGATGGCGAAGTTTTCTGAGCACGATGTCGGATTGCCTGGAGTGGACATCGCGATCAAGCCGGTGCGCTCTTATGTCTATGGCGCGCTCGCGGCCCATCTCCTGGGCTACGTCGGTCCACCCGATGACACCAACAAAGAGGAAGCGGGCAAGTTCACTTTTTACCAGAGCGATGTGGATGGGAAATCGAATATCGAGAAAATATTCGACCAGTATTTGAGGGGCCGGCCGGGGGTTCGCTATCTGCGGCGCAATGCCAAGGGCGTGATTGATGGAGTGCTACGAGAAGATCCGCCGATGCAGGGCGCGAATGTCTACTTGACCATTGATGCCCGCATCCAGGCGATCGCCGAGGAAGCGATTCGCTCGGTCGCGCGCGGTGCGGCAGTGGTGGTCGATCCTAATAACGGCGACGTGCTGGCAATGGTTTCGGTGCCGTCATTCGATCCCAATACTTTTATTCCCAGCATCAAGGCGAAAGATTGGGCGGCATTGCAGAAGGATGAGGCCAGGCCGTTGATCAATCGCGCGATCAGCACCTTCCCGCCGGGCTCGACCTTCAAAATCGTGACCTCGCTCGCAGGTTTACGCCGGAAGCTATCCACCGCACGTTTCAATTGCAGCGGCGGCGTAACTTACGGCGAACATTATTTCCATTGCTGGATTGCGGAAAAAGGCGGCGCTCACGGGACGCTTGGATTAAGCGATGCGATCAAGGTTTCGTGCGACTCATTTTTCTATCAATTCGGAAACGCGGCTGGAATCGATGCGATCGACCAGACTGGCAACGCGCTCGGTCTGGGCAAGGAGAGCGGCATTCATCTCACGGGCGAGCAACCCGGAATCATGCCCGGGCCAGAGTGGATGGCGATTCATTATCCACGGGAACGCTGGTCGCAGGCCTACACCGCCAACGTTTCGATTGGCCAGGGTTATGTGCTGGCCTCGCCGCTGCAAATGGCGATGGCCTACGCCACTGTCGCCAATGGCGGAGTTTCCTACTATCCACGTCTCGTTAGTAAAATCTTGAATCAGAACGGCTCGATAGCGTTGGATGAAAATGGCAAGCCCGCCGTTCCCGCCGAACCCCGCATCGATAGCGATTTGCGACTCGATTTTTCACCGGAACAAATCGAGATGGTGCGGCGCGGACTTTGGAAAGTCGTTAATGAGGATGGCGGCACAGGTGGGCGGGCGCGTTTGAAGGGCGTAGAAGTTGCCGGCAAAACCGGCACCGCCCAGGCTTCGACCAACGGCAAGAAAGATACCATTGCCTGGTTCTGCTGCTTTGCACCATTCGATCACCCAAAATACGTTGTTGTGGCAATGGTTCAGGGCGGCGAGCATGGCGGATCCGTCGCCGCTCCGATCGCGACTCGCATTCTCGACCGCACCCTGGCGATGGACGCGGGGACTTTCGAGCCACAGGTGGCGTGGCTCGCGCCAGCTCATCATCCCAATCCGTTTGCCATGGTAAAAGACATTACCTTCAAGGATACGGAGACAAATGCGAGCGCAGATGAAGAGCATGGCGATGATTCGCAAACAGCCGACACTCAGATGGCGGCAGCGGGCGCTGATCCCGACGTCGAGCAAGCGCCGGACGCTGAAGGGAAAGTCGGCACACGCCAAACCCGCGTGGCCCGCGCTCTTCCGGTCGCGACGCCGCAGCCGGAAAAGCGAGGATTCTTTCAACGGTTATTTGGTCATCGCAATCCGCCGGCGGCGATTCCACCACCAACGCCAACGCCGTCGCGTCGGTCGCGCGGTTTTTGATTATGCAGATTTTACCGGAACGAAGTGAACGCCGCGCTTCATCCGCAATTCAACAATTTATTTATGATCGACAAAGTTCGAAAACTTTTGGGAATCCCGCGCAAGACGGGGAACAAGCTGATTGTCAGCGTAGAAAAGCTGGAGCGCCGCGTGGCGCTCTTGGAAAACGGACGACTCGAAGAATATAGCGTCGAGCGCAACACTTCGCGCAACATTGTTGGCTCGGTCTACAAAGGCAGAGTCAAGAATATCGAGATGGGATTGAAGGCGATGTTCGTCGACATCGGCTTCGAGAAAAATGCTTTCCTCCATTTTTGGGATGCCATCCCAGCCGCGCTCGACAGTGGAATCGAAGAAATCGACCGCCCGAGTAAGCGCGGCCATCGCAAACGGATCACGGCAAAAGATATTCCGAGTATTTATCCGGTTGGTTCGGATGTCATCGTCCAGGTGACGAAAGGGCCGATCGGAACCAAGGGTCCGCGCGTGACGACCAACCTGAGTTTCGCCGGGCGTTACCTTGTTCTCATGCCATTCAGCGATCGCAGCGGCATCTCGCGCAAGATTGAAGATCCGAAGGAACGCGAACGTTTGAGAAAAATTTTACGTGAGCTCGATATCCCGGACGGAATCGGCGTGATTATTCGCACCGTCGGTGAAGGCCAACGCGCCCGCTATTTTGTTCGCGATTTGCGCTTCCTCCTCGATCAATGGCGCAAGGTCGAGCAGGAAATCGCGAATCATCCCGCGCCCCACCGCGTTTTCGAAGAGCCCGACCTGATCGAACGCACCGTGCGCGACTTTCTCACCGAGGAAATCGATGAGGTGGTGTGCGATGATCGAGCCGCGCTTGATCGAATGGGCACGCTCATCGGCGACATTTCCCGGCGCTCCCGCAACCGGCTGCATTATTACGATGGCGCATCGCCAATTTTCGAAACCTTCGGCGTCCAAAAACAAATCGATGACGCCTTTCATCGTCAGGTTTGGCTAAAGTGCGGCGGCTACATCGTGATTGATGAGACTGAGGCCCTGGTCGCGATCGACGTGAATACCGGGCGCAACAAAGGCGCGCGCGATGTCGATAAAACAATCCTGCAAACCAATCTGGAGGCGGCCGATGAAATCGCGCGCCAACTGCGGCTCCGCAACGTCGGTGGACTAATCATCGGCGATTTTATCGATATGAAGAGCCGCAAGGACCAGCAACTGGTTTACCAACTAATGCGCGAACGGCTGAAACGCGACAAAGCCAAAACCCACGTCCTTCCCATTTCCGCTCTCGGTTTGATGGAGATGACCCGGCAGCGGGCGCAGGAAAGCCTGAGCGATTCGATCTTTGAGAACTGTCCCTATTGCCAGGGCCGCGGCGTAGTCAAAACCTCGATGACAACGAGCGTGGAGTTGCATCGCACCCTTAATACCGTGATGCGAAAGTATCAGGAAGAGGTGCATGAATTTCGCGTGATCTTGAATCCCGATGTGCTCAAGCGCCTGAAAGAAGAGGATGAGGAGCTGTTGATCGAGCTGGAACGTCGTTATGCCAGTAAATTAATGTTCCGCGGCGATCCGACTTTTCACCACGAGAAATTCGTCATCACCGACGCAAACAATGGCGCGGAATTGAAAGCATAAGATCGTGCCGTTTTGGCACAACCGCTGCTGCAATCGAATACATTATTTGACAATAGCCCGATCCTGTTTCTGGTTTCGAGAAAGGAGAACTAAAAAGGAGAAACTGATGCAAAAGCTTACCGTTACGATTTGTGCCCTCGCAACGATGATCACCGCTGCCTATGGCGGAACTACAACTTATTCAGGCAAGGAAATGAAACAGGTCGAGCAGGTGCCACCGTGCCCAGAATGGTATCGGGACACGGAATGGAACGTGAGTTTGTGGGGGACGTACGCATTCACGGCAAATAACTGGCAAGATGACCGTTATTTTGAATCGGACCACGCCTGGGGCGGCGGCATCGACGTCAAATATTTCTTCCATCGCTACTTTGGTGTCGGCTTGGAAGGTTGGGCGACGGAATCGACCCGGCAGCAGTTTGACGGATTCGACTTTAATGGGCAGCCAGTTTTCAGCGATGATGAGCGTGTTATTGGTGCTGTTAAGGGAACGCTGACCTTGCGCTATCCGATTCATTGCAGCCGTTTCTCACCGTACCTTTACGGCGGTGGCGGCGCGCTCTTCGGCGGCGAGGAGCACGATTCCTTCACCAACTTGTTTTCATCATCAACGAGCAAGGCCGTCTCGGTTGGTTTTCCCGCCACTCACACCGACGGTAAAACCCGAGGTTTCGGTCAGGTTGGCGCCGGTCTCGAGATTCGTCTCACCCCGCATATCGGCTGGATGAGTGATTTCAGCTGGAATGTGGTGAATGGCCCCGACAATAACTTTGGCATGGCGCGCAGCGGCGTCACCTTCGCGTTTTAGTTAAAGAACAACATTGTGAACGCCGACAGCGCCCTGTGCTGTCGGCGTTTCCTTTTCGCAAGGGCGGTGCACACGGCGCTACAGTTTTTAGCGCCAAAGGCCGCTGCAATCATTGTGAGCCTTGCAGCAGCTCCCTAGAAATTCGGACGACACCAAATGTCAGCGCTGAAAGCGCGATTCCATTCCGATGTGACGGCGTGACGGGGTCTTTTGGATCGCGCCTTGAGCACTCGGTCGCGGTTCGGCCCCAAGTTCTGCAAGCGGCGGGCAAGATGCCCACTCGCCCCACAGCCAAGATGGCTGTGCCACGCGTTCATTGTTTGCGGAAGCAGCCGCGAGGATGGAAAGTATAATCGTGGCTTTCGCACCGATACTGGACAATTTGCCGCTGGAAAAAAGCGAGACGGTTCGCTCGTTTTCAGTGCTGATTGCGCCCAAAACCAATGCCGAGCTTGATCGTCTGGCCGGGCGGGCACGCGCGCTCACCCGCCAGCATTTTGGCCGAACCATGCGGCTCTTTGCACCGCTTTATCTTTCCAATGAGTGCATCAACAATTGCCGTTACTGCGGATTTTCCCGCGAGAATCCAATTCTGCGCGTTACTCTTTCGGTCGACGAAGTGGTAAAGGAAGCGCGCCATCTGGCGGCTGCGGGTTTTCGACAACTCCTTCTCGTCGCCGGCGAACATCCAAAATTCGTTAGTCGCGATTATCTTGCCGAATGCATCCGCGCTTTGCGTGATGATTTTTCATCGATCTCGATCGAAGTCGCTCCGATGGAAACGGAGGAATACGTTCCGATTGTTGAAGCGGGCGCGGAAGGTCTTGTCGTTTACCAGGAAACATATGACCGCGCGATTTATGATCAGCTGCATCTGGCCGGACCAAAAAAGGATTTTGGCTGGCGCCTGGCATGTTCCGAGCGAGGCTACGACGCCGGTTTTCGTCGCATTGGAATTGGCGCGCTTTTTGGGCTGGCTCCGTGGCGCGAGGAAGCGATCGCGCTGGCCGCGCATCTCGAATATTTGCTTAAACGCTGCTGGAAATCTTCCCTCACCGTAAGTGTTCCGCGTCTTCGTCCAGCGGCCGGCGAATTTCGCCCGCATTTTCCGATGAGCGATCGCGATCTCGTTCACCTGGTCTGCGCTTTGCGCGTCACTTTCCCGCAGGTCGGGATTGTTCTGAGCACGCGTGAGCCGGCTGCGTTGCGCGATTTGCTCGTCAAGATCGGGATAACGATGATGAGCGCCGGCAGTCACACCGAGCCGGGCGGTTACACCGGTCAAGGCCGGGAGAAAGTCCATCGCTCCGTCCGCGGCCGGATTATGCCGCCGGAAATTTCGCCGAGCGAGCCGGACATCGCCACCAGTCAATTCGAGATTGGTGATCCGCGTTCGCCGCAGGAAATCGCCGCGATCTTGCGTCGTAACGGGATGGAACCGGTTTGGAAAGACTGGGACGCCGCGCTGATGGAGCGATGACAATTATCTTAAATGGTGAATCGCGTTCCGTCGCGGCCCTGACAACGATCGCCGCGCTGGTGCGCGAATTAAACCTGCTCCCCGCGACGCTGTTAATCGAGCACAACGGCCTGGCCTTGCATCGCGAAGAATGGAATTCACGCGCCGTTCGCGAGGGCGATAAAATCGAATTCATCCGAGTCGTCGCCGGCGGCTGAGTCCGGGGCGCCTCGCGCCGTGTTCCTCATCCTCCCAATCTTACTCTTATTCCTAATCGGGGATGGACTATGAATCGCTCTCGCGCCCTGCAAATCGTGAAGCGTCTTGGACTGCGGCAGCTCTCTGTCACAACCAAAACTCTTCCCTACACCTGGCAGTTCCGCTACCATTTCTGCCGTGACCGGCGCACCAAGTCGACGCCCGCTCGACCACAAGCGGCAGCCTCACAAAAATAACCGTCCAACACTTATAACAAGGCGATGCAGCCTACCGTTGGCCGCTCCAATGCGTTGCTTCACTTTATGACAACCCCTTCAGTGCAATCCACGCTCGCTTCCGCCAACGGTGGCTGATCTTGAGCTCGTTAGGCGAACAATGGGACCATAACACGGATTTATATGGCAGAACACAGCGATCTCTATCGGAATACCTACAGCCAATTCAACGAGCATGTTCTTGAGATCATCCGAAAGGAAACTTTCGGCGTCGACATCGGCCAAAACAGCTGGCTAACGGTCGATGAATATGATCGTTTTGTTTCCTGGCTTAGGCTGATGCCTGAATCTCATTTGCTCGAGGTTGCCACAGGTTCCGGTGGTCCGGCTCTCTACCTGGCCAAGACAATTGGGTGCCGCGTCACTGGAGTGGATGCGAATAAGGAGGACGTGACCACGGCGTCGCGGATGGCGGGTAGTTCGAATCAGACTAGCCGAGTATGCTTCACGGTAGCGGATGCAAACGCCCGTTTACCCTTTGATGACAATAGCTTCGATGCGGTTCTCTGCATCGATGCAATGAATCATTTACCGGCTCGGTTAGATCAAACACAACACGGGCGCGCTCCAGCGCAACGAGCACAATTCGACTATGGCGCAGTGGACAGTGATTCGTCAGGCAATCGCCGGAAACCGCGACATTGCCGAGCTCGTGACCGCTGGCCTTAGCGGAGAGCGCGCCGCCCTGGATGCCGCCGATCAGCTGAGGCTGGAGCAGATGCTGGCCGAATACGCCTGGGCGGCTTTCCACATTTGGGACAGAACGCAACGCGGTATCTTTCCGAAGGGGACTTTCGAATCCACGGCTGGGCCACTCCTGTGCGGCTTGCTCAGGACGGCGCGTGGCGGGACCTGGTGGCGCAGCGCCGAACATACGGGTTTCATTCCGGGGTTCGTCTTGGACGTCGACGCCGTGCTCGCTAAGAACAGTGGAGTGTCCGTCGTGGTGAACGAGGATACACGTCATTCGTAGGAACTGTCTTGCTGCGTCGGGTTGGGGCGTTGACGGACGCTAGAAGCTGATCTTCAGAATGCGACCATCCGTACCCACCAGCCATCCGGCTTTGGGACTGGCAAAAGCTACCGCCCAGTAGCCGGTCACACCGGGCAACGCGAACCAGGTATTTCCCTCATCTGGAGTCCAGGCCGCGCCTCCGTCATTGGCCGTGATCACCACCGCTCGGCCGAGATGGTTTCCGGCACCGCCACCAGTTTGACCCACGTAGCTTAGGCCGAAAATGGCTCCGGTCACTGGAGGAGGGTTCGTAAGAGTCCACGTTTGACCGCCATCGCTCGATGTTGCGGTGTCTGCGCTATTGGGATTGCCGGGGTCCAAATCACCGCCGCCTACGATGCCATCGAACGGGTCACGGAAATCGACGGTGAAGGCGCCGCCGCTAGGCGAGCTGAACAGGGGAGTGTTATATGCGTTCCAGGTGTTGCCTCCGTCTCTGGTGGCCAGGACCCTGGCAATCGTCGCGCCGCCCGTCGCAATCCAAGCGTTCCTCCCACCTTGTGTCGTGACGCAGGTACCACTCGATGCGAAGGAGAATTCGCCCGGCAATGCCGGCGGCATATTGGCACTGATATCCTGCCAGGTCTTTCCGTCGGTGGTGCGTAGGTCCGGGAACACTCCATTCACCGAGTCGCTATGAGCAATGCCCCGCAGCCGCGTCCAGAACGCGAAGCCGTCGTAGAAAGCGTTCGGATTCTGGTTCTCGAACTGTATCGTCCAGGTAGCCCCGCCGTCCACCGTCTTGTAAATGCGAAAATCTGTTGGATCCCCCGAAGTTCCAATGGACAGCAGATAGGCGACGCTAGCGCTGAAGGCCTGCACATCGCGGAATTGCAGCAATTCGGCCCCTGGCACCACGCCGGCTCTCCACGTCTGTCCGCCGTCGGTGGTAACAGTGAAGGTACCGGCGCGACCGGATGCCCAAACCACCTGTGGGTTCACCGGCCAGACCGCGATCAGACCGTTAGTGGTGCCGCTATTTTGCGGAGTTAGTCTTGGTTGATGAATGGGCGAGAGCTCCTGCGCACTCAGAATTGCGCAGGCGCACGCTGAAATCAGCAGGACAATCAATGATCGTTTCAACATGGCAATTTCTCCAAAAAGAAGTTTTGTGCCGTGAGCCTAGGCTGCGCTGTAAAAGGCGTCAAACAATGCTCCCGGTGATTATTACCGATTCAGTCGCCAGGCAGTCGAAGAGGTATTGCTGGCGGGCATGAACAACATCCGAACCGAGGTGATTATGTTGCCGCCGCGCATTATCGGCTCAGGCATCAAGAATTAGATTTGCCCGTGACCAACCTTGGGCTCGGGGTGTCTGACGAGAGCGCGCAGCATTCAGCATTCCTTTGATTCGGCTTGCTTTGTGGGAGGAATCGGGCAAAAGCCGAGGTATGACTCCGTCTTGCACGGGCGGTAGCCTCGCAAGCAAGCAGATTAGAGGGAATTATTCCGCCGACTCTCGTTAGGCACAAGGGATATGAACCGATTAATTGTACTCGTTGCAATTTTGGCGCTGGTCGCAAGGTTCGCTTCGGCGCAACCTGGGTCATCAAACCTCGACACAGGAAAGGAATTGGTTGCCCAGCTGTATAAAGAACACTCTGGAAAGTCCGACCCGTTGCAGTACCCAGCCAGCAAGAAACGACTTCCAAACTACTTTTACAAACCACTCCTTGACCTCTATCTTAAAGACCAAGAGGCCTCAAAAGGCGAAGTGGGTAAGATCGACTTCGACCTCCTCTACGATGCTCAGGATTTTGAAATCTCGGATTTCAACCTGGTCGTGCTCCCTAATAAAAAAGGGTCAGGGTATGTGGCGGCCCGATTTAAGAATATGGGGATCGACCAAGAGATCACCTTCGCACTTCAGCGAACGAAAATGGGATGGCGCATCGCTGACATTCAATACAAGGACGGGCGTTCGCTTTGGAAAATATTGAAGGGATAGGGCTTGTGCCTGCCAACGCGCTGCAGCCAAAGTCTAGCCGGCTTG
>Ga0209805_1001000_pt1 | contig 17365 bp, 14 predicted proteins | sample GraSoiAngelo_148_FD_185905 | JGI IMG/M metagenome (GOLD analysis project Ga0209805, IMG submission 185905) | Grasslands soil microbial communities from the Angelo Coastal Reserve, California, USA - 14_1009_09_20cm (SPAdes) (version 2) | ecosystem: Environmental > Terrestrial > Soil > Grasslands ... | reverse complement strand
TATGTTTAGGGGACGGTACCAGCACACGATCGACCCGAAGGGGCGCCTGAGCGTACCGGCGAAATTCCGGGACGCCCTCGCGCAGTACGACGGGGCGCTGATTGTCGTCCCGAATGATTACTGCCTCGAGGTGCATCCGCTGGAGGAATGGCAGCGCATCGAAACGAAGTTGCGCGAGCAGTCGATCTTCAACCCCGAGGTGCGCGAGCTGAGCCGACTCTTCATCTCGCGCGCGAAAGACGTGACGCTCGACGCGGCGGGGCGCGTGCTCATCCCGCCGGACGTGCGCGATCAGGCGGGGCTCTCGAAGGAAGTCACGCTCGTGGGCGGGGGGCTGCCCCAGTTCGAAGTGTGGGATCGCGGCCGGTTCGAGGAGTACGAGCGCACGCGCGCCGACCGGCTGCCGACGCTGTTCGAAAGGTTGTCGGGCCTAGGAGTGTAGCAGTTCACGTTTCGGTGCTGGTCGACGAGGTCGTGTTTCTCCTGCGACCGCGCGACGAGGGATGGGTGATCGATGGGACGGTGGGCATGGGCGGTCACGCCGAGGCGATCATGAGCGCCAGCGGCGACTCCGTGCGCCTCCTCGGGCTGGACGCGGATCCCGCGGCGCTCTCGCAGGCGCGCGAGCGTCTGGTGCCGTTCGGCGACCGCGTCGCCCTCGCGCACTCGAGCTTCGACCGGCTCGAGGGCGCCGCCGCCGCGCACGGGATCAGCCGCGCGCGCGCGATCCTCCTGGACCTGGGTGTGTCCTCGTGGCAGCTCGAGCAATCGGGGCGGGGCTTCTCGTTTCAGGGCGACGAGCCCCTCGACATGCGGCTCGATCCCACGAGCGGCGACACCGCGGCGGCGCTCCTGAACCGGCTTCCGGAGCCGGAGCTGGCGCGCATCATCTTCGACTACGGTGAGGAGCCGCATTCGCGGCGGATCGCGCGGGCCATCGTCCGCCGCCGCCCCCTCACGCGCACCGGCGACCTGGTGGCGGCCGTCCGCGGCGCGGTGCCCCGCGCGGCGTGGCCCCGCCGCCTGCACGTGGCCACGCGCACGTTCCAGGCGGTGCGCATGGCGGTCAACGACGAGCCCGGCGCGCTCCGAAACGCGCTGGCCCAGGCGCCCGCTCTCCTGGCGGCCGGCGGTCGTCTGGGGGTCATCTCGTTTCATTCGGGCGAAGATCGCATCGTGAAGCAGACGTTCCGAGCTCTTGAGCCGGCGGGGTTCGCCGAGCTCGAGCCGTCGCCGCGTCAGCCCAGCGACGACGAGGTGCGGGCGAATCCCCGCGCCAGGAGCGCGAAGCTGCGCGTGCTGGAGCGGCTCTCATGACGAAGGATCAGCGGCTTCATCGCGAACCAGATCCCCGCGTGCGGCGCTCGCTAGTGGTGGCGTTCGCCACCTCTGCGCTGCTCGTGGCCGGCGCCCTCACCGTCGTGGGCGTCAGGGTCGAGCAGGTCCATCTCGCCTACCGGCTCGACGCCGTGCGGAGCGAGCGCGGACGCGCCGAGGACCGGATCCGGCAGCTCGAGATCGAGGTGGCGACGCTTCGCTCGCCGAGCCGCATCGAGGCGCGCGCCCGTGCTCTCGGCCTCGTCGCGGCGGGGCGTGATCAGATCCGGCTGGCGAAGGAGTACGTGGCTGGCGGCACCGGCCTGGCGGCCGACCGCAGCCGGGCCGCGTCGCTTCGCGCCCCGAGGCCGCCCGCTCCGTGAAAGATCCGGCCGTCCGGACGCGCGTCCTGATGCTGGCGGCGATCCTCGCCCTCGCGTTCGGCGGCCTGACCGCGCGTCTCGGCTGGCTGATGGTGGTCAAGCACGGTGAGCTGGCCCAGATCGCCGAGCGCCAGTACTCGCGCACCGTCGTCCTCTATGCTCCGCGCGGCCCGATCGTCGACCGCCAGGGCGGCGCGCTGGCGACCTCGACCGCGACGGAATCGCTCTTCGTGCAGCCGCGCAGCGTCGGCGACCCGGTCCGCGTCGCCGCGCGCCTGGCCCCGATCCTCGGTCAGCCGGCGTCCGAGGTCCACGCCGCGCTGACGGGCACCCGCTCCTTCGTGTGGCTGCGCCGCAAGCTGCCGCCGACCGTGGCCGAGCAGGTGAGAGCGCTACGCGAACCGGGGCTCGGCTTCCTCCCGGAGCCGCTGCGTCTCTATCCCAACCGCGAGCTGGCGGCGCACGTCCTCGGCTTCGAGGGCGCCGAGGGTGGGCTCGAGGGCGTCGAGCGCGCCTTCAACGCGGATCTGGCCGGCGTGCCGGGCAAGGCGATCGCCGGCCGGGACGCGCTCGGCCGCGAGGTCGCGGCGCAGCACGTGCTCCAGCAGCCCCAGCCCGGTCATGGCGTGATGCTGACGATCGATCGCACGATCCAGTACATCGCCGAGCGGGAAATCGACGCGGCCTACCGCCGGACCCACGCGAAGGCCGCGATCGCGGTGGTGCTCGAGCCGCGCACGGGCGACATCCTGGCGATGGCCGTGCGCCCGACGTTCAATCCCAACACGTTCCTCGACGTCGCGTCGTCGGACGCCTGGCGTAACCGCGCCGTGACCGACCCCTTCGAGCCCGGCTCGACGTTCAAGGCCATTCTGGCCGCCTCGGCGCTCGAGGAGGGCGTCGTCCGGCCGGACGACCGGATCTACGCCGAAAACGGCTCGATCACGCTTGCCGGGACCACGATCCGCGACTGGAAGAAGTACGGCTGGCTCAGCTTCGCCGAGGTGCTGCAGAACTCCTCGAACGTCGGCTCGATCAAGGTGGGCTTGTCGCTCGGCCGCGACCGCTACTACCGGTACATGAAGGCGTTCGGCTTCGGCGCGCCGACCGGCGTGGGGCTCGCCGGCGAGAGTCGCGGGCTCCTGCGCGACCCCCAGCGCTGGTCGCTCCTGTCGCTCCCGACGATGTCGATCGGCCAGGAAATCTCGGTGACCGCGCTCCAGCTGGTCACGGCCTTCGGCGCCATCGCCAACGGCGGCACCTTGATGCAGCCCCGGCTCGTCAAGTCGACGTTCGACGCCGAGGGCCGCGAGACGCGGCGCTTCGACGCCAAGGCGGTGCGTCAGGTCGTGTCCCCGGCCACCGCGCGCACGCTCTCGAATCTCCTGGCGAGCGTGGTCGAGTCGGGCACCGGGCACTTCGCGGCGATTCCCGGCTACGCCGTCGCCGGCAAGACCGGGACAGCCCAGAAGCTGGACCCGGCGACCCGGCGCTATTCGCACGCCCCGGGCGTCCTGTCGTTCGTCGGGTTCGCGCCGGCCGACGAGCCACGCTTCGCCATGCTGGTGATGCTCGACGAGCCTCGGAACGAAAAGTGGGGCAGCGAGGCGGCGGCGCCGATCTTCGGCGCGATCGGTCGGGAGATCCTCCGCTACCTCGAGGTTCCGCCCCGCGACGTCCAGCCGGTCCAGATCGTCACGGGCCCGCCCGCCGAGCCGGTGAGTCCCGCCCGCATGCGGCTCGTCAGCACGGCGGAGGCCGCTCAACCGGACGGGGCGAGGCGGATGCCCGACCTCGGCGGCAAGACCTTGCGCCAGGCCCTCGAAGCCCTCGAGCCGCTTCGGGTCGAGGTGCGCCTGTCCGGGCAGGGCCGCGTCTTTCGCCAGGTCCCGGCCGCGGGCGACCCGCTCGAGCCGGGCGCTGTCGCTCGTCTCACGCTGACCGCGTCGGGGGGGACCAGGTGATATGGCGGGCGCGGCCATGAGCGAGCTACTCGCGGCGCTCCCGGAGAAGCGCGTGATCGGCGACCCGCCGCGCGCGGTGTCGTCGATCGCCGGCGATTCTCGCCGCGTCGAGCCCGGCGGGTGCTTTGTCGCGGTCCCGGGCTTCAAGCAGGACGGCCGCCACTTCATCCCGGACGCGATCCGCCGAGGCGCGGCGGTCGTCGTCACCGAGGGCGAGCCGGTCGCGGACCTGCCGGTGCCCCAGGTGCTCGTGCCCTCGGTGCGGGTGTCGCTCGCGCGGCTCGCCGGCGCGTTCTATGGCCACCCATCGCGCCAGCTCGCGCTCGTCGGCATCACCGGGACCAATGGCAAGACGACGACCTCGTACCTGATCGAAGCGCTGCTGCGCGCGCGCGGTCTCGCCACCGGCGTGATCGGCACGATCCAGTACGTGCTCGGCGACGAGACGCGCCCGGCCAACCAGACGACGCCGGAGGCGCTCGATCTGCAGGCGATGCTCGCGCACATGCGCGACCGCGGGGTGCGGGGCGTGGCGATGGAGGTGTCCTCGCACGCGCTCGCGCTCGCGCGCGCCGAGGGGCTCGCGTTCGACGTGGCGGTGTTCACGAATCTGACGCAGGACCATCTCGACTTCCACGGCACGCTCGAGCGCTATCGGCTCGCCAAGCGGCGGCTGTTCGAGCTGCTCGCCGAATCGCCGAAGCCCACGCGGACAGCGGTGATCAACGCCGACGATCCGGCCGGGACGTCGATGGTGCACGGGCTCGCCGTGGACGTGCTCACCTTCGGGCTCGGCGCCGGCGCGCGTGTCCGCGCCGTCGAGCACCGGTCGTCGATCGACGGCATCCGGATGACCGTCGAGACGCCGCGCGGTCGCGTGGCGCTGACGTCACCGCTGATCGGCGAGCATAACGTGATGAACCTGCTCGGGGCCGTGGCGACAGGGCTCGGGCTGGGTCTCGAGCCGCCGGCCATCGCGCAAGCGCTTGCCGCGGTCGGTACCGTGCCCGGGCGCTTCGAGCAGGTGCAGGCCGGCCAGCCGTTTCTTGTCGTCGTCGACTACGCCCACACTCCCGACGCGCTCGAGCGCGTGCTGACCACGGCGCGGAAGCTGACGCGCCGGCGGCTCGCGGTCGCCTTCGGCTGCGGCGGCGATCGGGATCGTGGCAAGCGGCCGATCATGGGCGAGATCGCGGCCCGGCTCTGCGACCGGGTGTGGGTGACCTCCGACAATCCGCGCTCGGAGCGGCCGGAGGCGATCATCGACGAGATCGTGGTCGGCGTGCGCCGGGCCGGCGCGGCCCCGGGCCGCTTCGCGACCGAGCCCGACCGCGCGCGCGCGATTGCCGCGGTGCTCGCCTGGGCCGAGGCGGGCGATACGGTGGTCCTCGCCGGCAAGGGTCACGAGACCTATCAGATCGTGGGTGCCGACACGCTCCCGTTCGACGACCGCGAGGTCGCGCGGGGGATCCTGTCGGGACAGAGGAGCTAGGAGCGACCGTGCCACCATTCACCGTCCAGGACATCGTGCGAGCGACGCAGGGTGCCCTCGTCGCGGGCGACCTCAGCGTGCCCGTCACGGGTGTGTCCATCGACTCGAGATCGCTCGGAGTCGGCGAAGCCTTCTTCGCGATCCGCGGCTATCGCCTGGACGGTCACGCGTTCCTGGCCGACGCGGCCTCTCGCGGCGCGGCCTGCCTGGTGGTGCACGCCCTCCACGACGACGTGCCGGCCAACGTGCCGCTGGTGCTCGTCGAGGACACGACCCGCGCGCTCGGCCGGCTGGCGGCCTACCACCGCGCGCGGTTCTCGATCCCGGTCGTGGCGGTGACGGGCTCGAACGGCAAGACCACCACCAAGGAGCTGATCGCCGGCGTGCTCGGCATGCGCTGGCACGTGCTCAAGCCGAGCGGCAGCTTCAATAACCAGTGGGGTCTACCGCTCACGCTGCTCAAGCTGACGCAGGATCATCAGGCGCTCGTGCTCGAGATTGGCACCCAGCACCCCGGCGAGATCGCCACGCTCGCCGGGCTGGCGCGGCCGACGGTGGCCGCCGTGACGACGGTGGCGTCGGCCCACACGGAGTTTCTCGGCTCGCTCGACGGCGTCCGCGCCGAGAAGGTCGAGCTCGTCAAGGCCCTCACGGCCGAGGGACGCGCCGTGATCAACGCCGACGATCCGCGCGTGGCGAGCATGGCGCGGGAGTCGCGCGCGCCCGTCATCACCTACGGTCGCTCGGCCGGCGCCGACGTGCGGGCGACCAGCGACATCGTCGAGCGCGGGCAGTCGCTCGCGTTCACGCTCGAGAGCGGGGGCGCGCGGGTCCCGGTGACGCTCGCGTTCGCCGGACGGCACAACGTGACCAACGCGCTCGCGGCGGCCGGCGTCGGTGTGGCGCTCGGCTGGCCGCTCGAGGAGGTCGCCCGCGGCCTGTCCGAGGCGCGGCCGGTGGCCGGGCGCTGCGTCTGGCGCGACGCGGGCGGCGTCAGCATTCTCGACGACACCTACAACGCGAATCCGATCTCCGTGCGGGCCGCGCTCGACACGGTCGCGGCGCGCCGCACTGCGTCATCCGGGCGCCTGATCGTCGTGCTGGGCGATATGCTGGAGCTCGGCGCGGTCGCGGAGGAAGCGCACCAGGACATGGGGCGCTCGGTCGTCGCGGCCGGCGCCGACGAGTTCGTCGGCGTGGGGCGGCTCGCCCGCCTGGCTGTCGACAGCGCCCGCGCCGTGGGTCTGGCCCGGGCGCACCACGCGACGACGTTCGAGGACACGGTGGCCCATCTCCTCAAGGGCGTGGCTCCCGGCGATGTGGTCCTCGTCAAGGGCTCGCGGGGCATGCGCATGGAGCGGGTCGTGGACGCGCTGGTGGCGCGCCTGGCCCGATGAAAGGGACGGATGCTCTACTATCTTCTCGTCCCGCTCGCGAAAGACCACATCGTCTTCAACGTCTTTCGCTATCTGACTTTCCGGTCGTTCATGGCCCTGATCTCGGCGTTCATCATCTCGCTGGTGGTCGGCCCGTGGATCATCCGGCGGCTGCGAATCGCCCAGCACGGCGGCGAGACGATCCGCGAGGACACGCCCGAGCGGCATCGCACGAAGAAGGGCACGCCGACGATGGGCGGGATCGTCATCCTCACGGCGATCATCGCGACAACGTTGCTCTGGGCCAATCTCACGAACCGCTACATGTGGGTGGTGATCCTGGCGACCGGCGGCTTCGGGCTGATCGGGATATGGGACGACATGACCAAGCTGCGCACGCGCAAGGGTCTCCCGACCCGGGTGAAGTTCGTGGCGCAGCTCGTGGTGGCCTTCGCGGTGTTGCAGCTGATCTTCTGGCAGCCACCGAGCGTCTGGCTGCCGGTGCTGGCGATCCCCTTCTTCAAGGGCTGGCTCGTGAATCTGGGCTGGCTCTGGGTGCCGTTCGCGATCCTGGTCATCGTCGGTGCCTCGAATGCCGTGAACCTGACGGATGGGCTCGACGGGCTGGCGATCGGCCCGGTCATCATGGCCGGCGCCGCCTTCGGAGTGATCGCGTACCTCACGGGCAACTTCCGGGCCGCCGACTATTTGAAAATCCTCAACGTGCGAGGGGCGGGCGAGCTGACGGTCTTTTGCGGCGCGCTCATCGGCGCGGCGATCGGGTTTCTCTGGTTCAACTGTCATCCGGCCGAGGTCTTCATGGGGGACGCCGGCTCGCTGGCGCTGGGCGGCGCGATCGGCACGCTCGCGGTGCTGACGAAGGCCGAGCTCTTGTTGCCGCTGATCGGCGGCCTCTACGTCGTCGAAGCGCTCTCGGTGATCATCCAGGTCGCCAGCTTCAAGATGACCGGTCGCCGCGTCTTCCGCATGGCGCCCCTGCACCATCACTACGAGCTCTCGGGATGGCCCGAGCCCAAGATCGTCGTCCGGTTCTGGATCGTGTCGTTCGCGCTGGCCTTGCTGGCCATCACGACGTTGAAGCTCCGATGAGGGACGCGTGAGCCCGCTCGACGAGGTCGACATGGCCACTCGCGGTCAGGCATACCTGCGCTCGCTCGCGGGCCGTCGCGTGACGGTGTTCGGTCTGGCCAAGAGCGGCGTCGCCGCGGCGCGCCTGCTGCGCGCGGCCGGCGCGGAGGTCGTGGGCACGGACGCGAAGCCCGTCGCCGCGCTCGGACGCGAGGTGGCCGCGCTCGCCGAGCAGGGCGTGCGGCTCCTCACCGGCCCGAGCGACCCGTCGGCCGCGTTCGCCGGCGCCGACCTGATCGTGGTGAGCCCGGGCGTGCCGCTCGACACCCCGGCGCTCGGCTCCGCGCGCGCCCGGCAGATACCGATCATCGGCGAGCTCGAGCTCGGCTGGCGCGCGACCGAGGCGGACACGATCGCGATCACGGGCACGAACGGCAAGACCACGACGACCGCGCTGACCGGGTCGGTGCTCGCGCTGCAGCCACGGCCCGTGCTGGTCGCCGGTAACATCGGCACGCCGCTGGCCGCGCACGCGCTGACCTTCCCGCCCGACGGCCTCGTCGTGTGCGAGGTCTCGAGCTTCCAGCTGGAGACCACCGAGCTGTTTCAGCCGAGGGTCGCGGTGGTGCTCAACCTCACCCCGGACCATCTCGACCGTCACGGCACGTTCGAGGCCTACGCGGACGCGAAAGCCCGGATCTTCACGAACCAGACGCCGGCCGACTGCGCGGTCCTCAACGCCGACGACGAGCCGACGCGGGCGCTGGCGTCGCGGACGAGCGCGCCCGTCGTGTGGTTCAGCCGGCGCCGCGAGCTCTCGCACGGGGTCTTCGTACGCGACGGTTGGATCGCGGCGAAGCTCAACGGGCACGTCGAGGAGATCTGCCCCCTGTCGGAGCTCTTCCTGCGCGGCCAGCACAATGTGGAGAACGTCCTGGCCGCGACCGCGTGCGCCCTGTGGACCGGCGTCTCGCCCGCGGCGATCCGCACCGCCATCGGCCGCTTCCGCGGCGTCGCGCACCGGATCGAGTGGGTCCGCGATCTCGCGGGCGTGAAGTACTACAACGACTCGAAAGGCACGAACGTCGATTCCACGTTGCGGGCGCTCGAGAGCTTCTCGGAGCCGATCGTGCTGATCGCGGGCGGCAAGGGCAAGGGCCAGGACTTCAAACCGCTCGCCGCCGCAGCCGGTGGCCGGGTCGCCCATGCGGTGCTGATCGGCGAGGACGCCGCGAAGATCGGCGCCGCGCTCACTGACGCTGGTGTGGCGGTGACCTATTCCCGTTCTCTCCAGGAAGCGGTCGATCGGGCGCGCGCCGTGGCGACGCCGGGCAGCATCGTGCTGCTCTCGCCCGCCTGCGCCTCCTTCGACATGTTCGATAATTTTGAACATCGCGGTGACGTATTCAAAAAGATCGTGGAGCGGCTCGACTGATGTCGAGAACGCAGCTTCGCTGCGGCGAGCACGGTATGGAAATGTCCTCCAAGTTCCTCCGAACGGTGAGGGGGTATGGGGGAGGAGCGGCGCTCGCTCCCCCCCATTATTGCTAATGCCCAGGAAGCTCGCGCCCGATATCTGGCTCTTCGGAGTCGCCGTCGTCCTGCTCTCGGCGGGCGTGGTGATGGTCTACTCGGCGAGCGCGATCGTGGCGGCCGACCGCTTCCACGACCCGTACTTCTTTCTCAAGAAGCAGATCTTCTGGGCGCTGCTCGGCGCGGCCTGCATGTGGATGGCGATCCGCCTCGACTATCGCCGGCTGGAGGGGTTCGTCCTGCCGCTCCTGATCTTCGCGGGCATTCTCCTGGTGCTCGTGCTGGTCTCGCCGTTCGGCCAGGCGATCAACGGTACGCGGCGCTGGATCAGGCTCGGGCCCGTCTCGTTCCAGCCGGCCGAGCTGGCCAAGCTCGCACTCGTCGTCTATCTCGCGGCGTTTCTCGCGAAGAAGGGCGAGGAGATCTCCGAATTCAAGCGCGGGCTCGTACCGCCGCTCGCGGTGGCCGGCGTCCTGGCCCTGCTCGTCCTGGCTCAGCCGGATCTCGGCAACTGCCTGACGCTCGTCACGCTCACGTTCACGCTCCTGTTCCTGGCCGGCGGCCACGCGCGTCACCTCGGCTTCATCCTGCTCGCCGCGCTGCCGCCGCTGGTGGTGGCGATCTGGATGGCGCCGTACCGGGTGCGCCGCATCTTCGCGTTCATCGATCCGTGGTCCGATCCGCGCGGCAGCGGGTTCCAGATCATCCAGTCGTGGCTCGCCTTCGGAAACGGCGGGATCTTCGGCCAGGGCATCGGCGCCTCGCGCCAGAAGCTCTTCTATCTCCCGGAGTCGCACACGGACTTCATCTTCGCGATCGTCGGCGAGGAGCTCGGCCTGGTGGGCGCGCTCACCATCGTCACGCTCTTCGTGGTGCTGATCTGGCGCGGACTCCGGATCGGGCTCAGGGCGCCCGATCCCTTCGGCAGCTACCTGGCGCTCGGGATCACCATGCTGATCGCCACTCAGACGCTCGTGAACCTGGGCGTCGTCACCGGTCTCCTGCCGACGAAGGGGTTGCCGCTGCCGTTCATCTCGTTCGGCGGCTCGGCTTTGCTGGTCACGATGCTCTCGACGGGAGTGCTCCTGAACATCTCCCAGCAGGCCCATGTTTAAGCGCTACCAGCAGATCCACTTCGTGGGGATCGGCGGCATCGGCATGTCCGGTATCGCCGAGATCCTGCTGAACCTCGGCTACCGGGTGACCGGCTCGGATCAGAAGCGGAGCGACGCGGTCGAGCGGCTGGCCGAGCTGGGCGCGAAGGTCTTCATCGGGCACCAGGCGACGAACGTGGAGGGCGCGCACGTCGTCGTCTACTCGTCGGCCGTCTCGCGCGACAACGTCGAGGTGCACGCCGCGCGCGAGCAGCAGATCCCGACGATCCCCCGCGCCGAGATGCTGGCCGAGCTGATGCGGCTCAAGTACAGCATCGCGGTCGCCGGCACGCACGGCAAGACCACGACCACCTCGATGGTGGGTGCGGTCCTGGCCGAGGGTCGCCTCGACCCGACGATCGTCGTCGGGGGGCGGGTCTCGAGCCTCGGCTCGAACGCGCGGCTGGGCCAGGGCGAATTTCTCATCGCCGAAGCCGACGAGTCCGACGGCTCGTTCCTGAAGCTGGCGCCGACGATCGCGGTCGTGACCACCGTCGACGCCGAGCATCTCGATCACTACGGAAGCCTCGACGCGATCCGCGACGCGTTCGTCGCGTTCGTCAACAAGGTGCCGTTCTACGGCTCGGCGGTCCTGTGCCTCGACCAGCCGAACATCCAGCTCCTGATTCCACGGATCGAGAAACGGATCATCTCGTACGGCCTGGAGTCGGGCGCCGATCTCGTCGCGCGACGTCTGCGGCTCTCGGGCATGACCAGCCGCTTCGAGGTCTATCAGCGGGAGAGCTTGCTCGGCGAAGTCACGCTCCAGATCCCGGGCCGCCACAACGTGCTCAACGCCCTCGCGGCGATCGGCGTCGGTCTCGATCTCGAGATCCCGTTCGCGACGATCCAGAGAGCGCTGGCCGGCTTCTCGGGAGTCCAGCGCCGGTTTCAGATCCTCGGACGCGCCCGCGACGTCACGGTGGTCGACGACTACGGTCACCACCCCGCGGAGATCCGAGCGACCCTGGCCGCCGCCAAGGCCGGGTTCGACTGTCGGGTCGTGACGGTGTTTCAGCCGCACCGCTACACGCGCACCATGCACCTGCGGCAAGAGTTCCTCACGGCGTTCAACCTGGCTGACGTGTTGATCGTGATGGACATCTACGCGGCCGGCGAGCCGGCGATCCCCGGTGTCTCGGGCCGGGAGCTCGCCGACGGGATCCGGTCACACGGACATCGCGATGTCACTTACCTCGGCAGCGACCGCACGCGCATCGTCGAGCACCTCGCGGAGGTCGTCCGTCGCGGCGATCTCGTGATCACGCTCGGCGCCGGCGACGTGAGCCAGCTCGGACCGGAGCTGCTGAAGCGCTTGGACGCGACTCGTTGACTGGGAGGGCCACATGCTAGGAGAGATCCGGGGGGAAGTGCGGTTCAAGGAGCCCCTGAGCTTCCACACCTCGCTCCGCATCGGCGGCACCGCCGACATCTTCGTCGTGCCACAGGACGTGGACGACATTCGCCACGCGCTCATGTTCGCCGAGCGCGAGCAGCTACCGGTCTCGGTGATCGGAGGCGGCAACAACCTCCTGGTCAAGGACCGCGGGGTGCGCGGCGTCGTCCTGCGCCTCGAGGGTTGTCTGGGGCGCGCCGAGTTCCACGGTGAGGAGGCGATCGCCGGCGCCGGCGTGTCGCTCTCGGCGCTGATCCGCGAGGCGGCGGCCCTCAATCTGGGCGGCATCGAATGTCTCGTCGGGATCCCGGCCACGATCGGCGGCGCCCTGGCGATGAACGCCGGGACGGCCGACGGCTGGATCGGCGATTTCGTCAGCGGAGTGTACTTCCTGCACCCAGACGGCTCGCTCGGCGAGTTCAAGCCGGCCTCGGGCACGTTCACGTACCGCAACTTCAATGCGCCCGCCGGCGCCGTGCTGATCGGCTGCCGCCTCCGGCTGCATCGCCGCCCGATGGCGGAGATCCAGAAGGAGATGAAGCAGCGGCTCAAGGTCAAGAAATCCACGCAGCCGCTGGCGCTCGCCTCGGCCGGCTGCGTCTGGAAGAACCCGGCCGGCGACGTCGCCGCGCGGATGATCGAGAAGTCCGGCCTCAAGGGCAAGCGCATCAACGGCGCTGAAATTTCCTCGAAGCACGCCAACTTCATCGTGAACCGCGGCGGCGCGACCGCCGCCGACATCCTCGCGCTCATGGACCTGACGCGCGAGCGGGTGCAATCCCACTTCTCGGTGACGCTCGAGAACGAGATCAGGATCATCGGCGAGTAGATGCCGAGCGGTCTCATCTCGCCGAGAAACCGGGCGTCGGCGCTCGCCGACATGGGTGAGCGCTCGGCGTTCGTCGCCGGGCAGCGCGTCGGTCGATCGCGGCGTCGGCGGCCCCGCCGGCGCGCCCGCCTGCGCCGGCTGCTCGGCGCCGTGCTCGCGACCATCGTGATCACCGCGGCCGGCGGCGCCGGCCTGCACTGGCTGCTCACGACGCAGCGCTTCGCGGTGGCGACTATCGAGGTGCGCGGTATCTCGCGCGTGGGCCCCGACCAGATCCTGGCGGTGGCCGCGATCCAGCAGGGCACGAACATCTTCAAGCTCGACACGATGGGCGTGATCGATCGTGTGGAGTCGCTACCGGAGGTTCGCCGCGCCGACGTGGTGCGCGAGCTGCCGAACCGGGTCGTGATCAGCGTCGAGGAGCGACGCCCGTTCACCCTGGTCCACGGCGGGCGGCTGCATTGGATGGACGAGGAGGGCCGACTGCTCGGCGCTTCGCCCGAGGCGGTGGCGCCGCCGATGCCCGTCATCAGCGGCCTTTCGGCGGACGAGCTCGCCTCGATGCGCACGGCCCCCGGGCCCAAGGCCCGCGCGGCGATCGGCGTGATCCGCGCCCTCCTGCGAAGCGGCAACGGCCTCACCGCCGAGATCTCCGAGATCGACATGAGCCGCCGCGAAGGGCCGGTGCTCTACACGGTCGACGGCGTCGAGGTACGCCTGGGCTCCGAGGACTGGGACGAGCGCCTTGCGCGCCTCGAAGGCGTGCTGGCGCAGATCGCGACGCAGGACGTCCGGACGGTCGATCTTCGGTTCCGCGACCAGGTGGTCTTCCAGCGGAGCAGCACAAGGTGAGGCGCTCGAAGGCGCCCGATCTCGTCGTCGGCTTGGACGTCGGCACCACGAAGGTTTGCGCGATCATCACCGAGCCCGCGCCCCGGGGCAGCCTGAACGTCATCGGCGTCGGCAGCGCACCCTCGCGCGGGCTCCGGCGCGGGATCGTCGTCAACATCGACTCGACGGTCGAGGCGATCCGGGCTGCCGTCGGCGAGGCCGAGCAGATGGCCGGGGTCGAGATCTCGGGCGCCTTCGCGGGGATCGCGGGGGGCCATATCCGCGGCGTGAACAGCCGCGGTGTCGTGGGGATCACCGGCAAGCACCACGAGGTGAGCGACGCCGACGTCGAGCGCGTGATCGAGGCCGCGCGCGCGATCAATCTGCCGCAGGACCGCGAGATCATCCACGTGCTGCCGCAGAGCTTCGTCGTCGACGACGGCGACGGCGTGCGCGAGCCGATCGGCATGTCGGGCGTACGCCTCGAGGTCGAGGTGCACATCGTGACCGGCACGGTCACCTCGGTCCAGAACGTGGTTCGCTCGGTGAATCGGGCGGGTCTCGCCGTCCAGGACATCGTGCTCGAGCCCCTCGCGTCCGCCGAGGCGGTGCTGTTCGACGACGAGAAAGAGCTGGGCGTGGTCGTGATCGACATCGGCGGAGGGACGACGGACGTCGCGCTCATGCGCAACGGTGCCGTCTGGCACACGGTCGTGCTGCCGCTCGGGGGCGACCACATCACCAACGACATCGCGATCGGGCTGCGCACGCCGACCGCGGATGCCGAGGGCATCAAGAAGCGCTACGGATGCGCGCTGACCGCGCTGGTGCCGGCCGAGGAGACGGTGGACGTGCCGTCCGTCGGCGGCCGCAAGCCGCGGCAGCTTTCGCGGCAGCTCCTCTCGGAGATCATCCAGCCGCGTGTCGAGGAGATCTTCACCTTGGTGGCGCGCGAGCTCGCCCGAGCCGGGTTCCAGGACGCGGCGACGGCGGGCGTCGTCGTCACGGGAGGCACATCGATCATGGAAGGAGTCCCAGAGCTTGCCGAGGGCATCTTCGATCAACCCGTGCGCCGCGGTGTGCCGATCGGCATCGGCGGGCTGGCGGACGTGATCGAGAGCCCGATCTACGCGACCGGCGTCGGGCTGGCGCTCTACGGTGCGCGCACGGGCGTGCCGGGTGAATCGGTCGGCGCGGGCTCGGGCCCCGTGGGCCGCCTTGCACGACTCGTGACGGGATTTCTCGGTGACCTCTTCTAAGCCGGGTCGAGACGGACGTCAGCCGCATCTGTTCACGTCAGACGTGATCCGTTCAGGCGGCCGGAGGCGTACCTCCGGCGATCACTCACAGGAGGAATCGATGGAGAAAGATCGTGCGCGGCGCCCGCTCTTCGAGCTCGAACCGACCGCACAAGCCGCGAAGATCAAAGTCATCGGGCTCGGCGGGGGCGGCGGCAATGCGGTGAGCCGCATGATGGCCGCGCAGTTCACGGGGGTCGAGTTCATCGTCGCGAACACGGACCTGCAGGCCCTCAGCGCCTCGCCGGCGCCGGTCAAGATCCAGCTCGGCGCCAAGCTCACGCAGGGCCTGGGCGCCGGGTCGAACCCGGACGTCGGGCGGAACGCGGCGCAGGAAGATCCGGATCAGATCACCCGGCTGCTCAGCGGCTGCGACATGGTCTTCATCACGGCGGGCCTCGGCGGCGGCACCGGCACGGGCGCGGCGCCGGTCGTCGCGTCACTCGCGAAGGACCTGGGCATCCTGACGGTCGCCGTGGTGACCAAGCCGTTCACCTTCGAGGGCCGCAAGCGGATGCTCCAGGCCGAGGCCGGCCTCGAGGCGCTGCGCGGCGTCGTCGACACGCTCATCACGATCCCGAACCAGCGGCTGCTTTCGGTCGTCGACCGCGGCACCCCGCTGATCGCGGCGTTCCGGGTCGCCGACTCCGTGCTCCAGCAGGCGGTGCAGGGCATCTCGGATCTGATCCTGGTGCCTGGGCTCGTCAACCTCGACTTCGCCGACGTACGCACGATCATGTCGGGCATGGGGCTCGCGATGATGGGCACCGGCACCGGCAAGGGCGAGAACCGCGCGCTCGACGCCGCGCAGAAGGCGGTCGCGAGCCCGCTGCTCGACGAGACGTCGATCGAGGGCGCCCGGGGCATCCTGATCAACTTCACCGGCGGCGCCGACCTGTCGATCCACGAGGTCGAGGAGGCGGCACGCATCGTCCAGGAGGCCGCCCACGAAGAGGCGCACATCATCTTCGGCGCCGTCATCGATCCTCAGCTCTCCGACGAGGTCAGGATGACGGTGATCGCGACCGGCTTCGCCGACAAGAAGGAAACGGTCGGCGTCGGCGGCAAGGTCGTCGATCTGCCGCGTCCGTCGCGCTCCCTGCCGTCGTCGGCTCCGGTTCCCGTGGCACCGTGGCGGCGGAAGTTTGCCGATCCGCGCGGTGAGGCCTCCGAGGAGGCTCTCGGCGAGGCCGCTGATCTCGAAGTCCCTGCGTTCCTCCGTCGTCAGGCGGATTAGGGTCACCGAGAGGGTGGTCGGGGTGGGAGGGGGCGCCGGGCTCCCGACCGCTCCGTCACCCGTTCGCCCGATTCGCAGCGCTTCGCGCTGCGGGCGGGACGAAGGGGTCCCACTCCGCAGGTCGGGAGCCCGGCGCCCCCTCCCACCCCGACCACCCTCTCGGTGACCCGTCGGTACTGCATACTGAGGAATCGATGACTTCGAATTCTTCTTTGCTCTTAGCCCATGGCGAGCCGGCGGAGTATTTCACGTTTTCGTCACTTAACGCGCTTGGGGTTCCGCATGCGACGACTACTCGGCATTGTCCGGGGATCAGCTCGTTTGAGGAGCGGATTGTGCCGGAGGCACCGAAGCCGCCGTTTCGTGCCGAGGCTGTGGTGGCGCTCGGGGGGACCGGGCTCGAGATGGAGCGCGTGAGCTATGCGCGGCAGGTGCATGGGGCGGACGTGGCGCGGGCGCCGGCGGGCGGGGGATTCGCGGGTCTGGTCGACATTCTGGTGACGGCGGAGCGCGGCGTGCCCCTCGCGATCTTCACGGCGGATTGCCTGGCGATCGTGCTCTACGATCCGTCGGCGCGGGCGCTAGGTGTCGCTCACGTCGGCTGGCGCGGCACGGTGCGTGGGGCGACCCAGAAGGCGGTGAGGGCACTCGGCGAGGTGGGTGGGCGAGCCGGGTCGCTCCGCGTCGCGATCGCCCCGTCGATCGGCCCGTGCTGCTACGAGGTCGACGAGCCGGTCACGGCCGAATTCGCGCGCGCCTTCGGCGAGCGGTGGCGGTCGTGGGTGACGCCGTCGCGCGGGGGCCGCGTGATGCTCGATCTCTGGTCGGCCAACGAGGCCTTGCTCGCGGAAGCCGGGGTGGCGCCCGCCTCGATCGAGAATCCGCGGCTTTGCACCGCGTGTCATCCCGATCTCCTGTACTCGTACCGGCGGGGTAATCGGGGCCGCCTGGCCACCTTGGCCGCCTTGCCCTGAGAGGGCTGCCGTCGCCTCTCCGGTCCTTCCCCTCCCCCCGCACACGGCCCCCTGCTAGAATCACCCCCGACATGACCGACATTCACGCCAATCTCGACCGGGTACGGGAACGGGTCGCGAAGGCCGCGGAGCGCGCGGGCCGACGCCCCTCAGACGTGCTGCTCGTCGGCGTCTCGAAGACGGTCGAGGTGGCCCGGATCCGCCAGGCGATCGAGGCCGGGGTGCCGGCCCTCGGAGAGAACCGCGTGCAGGAGGCGAAGGAGAAGGTGGCCGAGATCGGACGTCCGGTCCCGTGGCACCTCGTCGGCCACTTGCAGACGAACAAGGCGCGCGACGCGGTGGAGCTCTTCGATGTCATCCACTCGCTCGACCGGCTGGACCTGGCGAAGGAGCTCGACAAGCGGGCCCGAGCACGCGGCCGCGCGATCGACACGCTCGTCGAGGTCAACGTGGCCGGCGAGGCGTCCAAGGGCGGCGTGGGACCCGATGGAC
>Ga0209805_1000997_pt1 | contig 17394 bp, 10 predicted proteins | sample GraSoiAngelo_148_FD_185905 | JGI IMG/M metagenome (GOLD analysis project Ga0209805, IMG submission 185905) | Grasslands soil microbial communities from the Angelo Coastal Reserve, California, USA - 14_1009_09_20cm (SPAdes) (version 2) | ecosystem: Environmental > Terrestrial > Soil > Grasslands ... | reverse complement strand
CCCATCACCTCTCGCTGAAGCCCGCGTCGCACACCTGCACCGTCACCGCCACGCTGAAGCACACCTACGCGCCGTACTACGTCTCCCCGACGACGACGGGCGTCGTAAACGCCGGCAACCTTGTCATCAATAAGCCGGCAGTCAGTGGCGGCGTGCTCGCCAACGATGTGCTCGTTGCGTCGATCGCATTTGTCGGAAATCCCACCATCACGTTCACCGGGAGCTGGGCGCTCGTCCAGCGCACGAACAACGCGACCGCGCCCGCGATGGGGCTCGCCGTATACAGCCTTGTGGCGACCGGAACGGATCCGGCGAGCTGGACTTGGACGATCGGTCAGAACGCCGCGGGCGCCATCAGCGTGTACCGCAATGTCGATCCGGCGAGCCCGGTGGATGGCCAGAACGGGCAGACCAGGAGTGGAGCGGCCCAGACAACTCCGAGCATCATCGCTACCCAGATCGACGAGCTGTCCCTTGCTTCATTCGCCATCGCCTCGACAACCTCTATCTCCGGGACCGACAACTGGGCCAGCCCACCGACCGGTATGACCGAGCGCGCGGACGTCGCGAACACCGCGACCACGTGGATCGCCGTCAACCAGAACGACCATGTGGAGACGTCGGCGGGCGCGCTGTCGGCGAGTACGGCAGCGACGGTCGGTACCTCCGGAGTGGCTCACCTTCTCACGCTTCGAGGCAAACCGGCCACGACGATGGGCTCGGTTTCGATGGCGGTCACCAGTCCCACGGCCGGACCCGCACTGTTCACTCGGAGCTTCGCCCTGTCGAGCGCGGAGACCTTCGACGCCAACGACCGACTTCAGCTCGACGTCGTGACGCCGAACGACGCGACGAACTGCGCGACGGCTCTGTACTACGACAGCTCGGCGACCCCGTCGATGCTCACTGTCACCACGGTCGTTCCGGAGGGCATCGTCGGTTTGCTGCTCCTCGCACCTGCCTTGCCTTTCGCGGCGCGGTGGTGGAAACGGAGGCGGCCGTGAACGGTCCGCTGCGCCCCCTGGCTGCTCTTGCGGCGATCGCTGCCGCGGGGCTTCTGGCGGCGCGTGCGGGAAGCATGGGCGGCGGGTCCGCCGTTGCGGGCTGGGTTCTCCTGGTCGCGTTCGCGATCGGATTGCCTGTCGCAATGCTCGTTTACGCGTTCGCTCACCGGCGGGTCGGCGTCATCGTTCTCGCGTTGTGCGTCGGACTTTCGGTGAACGTCGTCTACGTCGCCAATGCTGTTCCTGCGAACGCGGCAGCGGACAACACGAACCAGTTCTGGTTCAACAACTGCTGCACGCAGACCTTCGCGTGCCCGAGCGGTATCTGGGATCTTCTCCAGTCGAGTGCGGGTCTCACGTCGAACACGTCCAGGGGCGGCGGCGCAGCCGTGTCGTACACGTATTGCTCTGATACGTTCACGTCGGCGCAGTCGCTGCAGGCGAACACGACGACCGCGAACCTCTATATGGGGAACGGCAGCTCCTCGAAGACCTGCGACTTTACGGGAGAGCTTCTCTGGTATCACGCCGCCTCGTCCACGACCACGTCACTCGGGCTGTCGGCGACGCAAACGATCGCGACCAACACGCCCGGCACTGCCCCAACGACGTTCAACTGGGCGACTTCGGCCGTGGCGAGCTTCGCCGACGGTGATCGTCTGTATCTCACGTTGACCTTCACGAGCACAGGATCGAACTGCAACAGCTCGCAACTGAACACCGGGACTGTCTATCCCTCGAATTTCACGACGGCGACGATCGTCTCTGAGATCGTCCTAGGTTTCCTGCTCCTCGCCCCTGCACTCCCGCTCGCGGGGCGCTGGTGGAAGCAGAGGCGACCGTGAGCTCGCCCTATGCCGCCAGAGCCGGACTCTCGGGCGCGGCCCGCCCGGTCGGCACGCTCATCGCGACAGCCTCGATCGCGCTCCTCATCCTCCCGTTCTTCTCGACGTTCGGTGAGCTCCTGACCAAGGCCGCGATGGCCGCGGGCTTCGACGCGTGGCTCGGGCAGTGGATCGCGCCCTTCGAGGGCAGGCTCGTGCACGGGGCGCTCGCGCTGATCGGGATCCCCTCCGCGTACGACGGCTCGCTCCTCTATGTGGGGACCGGTGCGGGCAGCCTCGCGCTCTACATCTCCTGGAACTGTGTCGGCTGGCAGACGGTCCTGTTCCTTCTCGTCTCGATGGCGACAGGCCTTCAGGGCGAGTACACGTTGCGCTCACGACTCGAGACCGTTGCGCTCGGCGTGCTCGGTATCGCGATGCTGAACATCCTTCGGATCACCGTAGTCGCGGTGGTCGCGTACCTGTTCGGGCAGCTCCCCGCTGTCATCGTTCACGACTACGGCAGCGTCATCGCGACGGTCGCCTTCCTCATGGCCTTCTGGGCGTTTGCATACAACGTCGTGCTCGAGCGCATCAGCGGCGAGCCCGACGATGCCTCACCCGAACAGGGGTCGAAGGATGCGGCGGCGCTGGCTACGGTGCCCTCGTGAGCACGCTTCCGAACCTCCGGATCGGCATCGCCGACACGCTCGTTCGCGCTCCGGCGCGCCCGGCCGAGATCACCAACACGTGCGCGCTCTGCTCCGACGGAGTCACGCGCTCTCTCTTCGAGGTCGACGGCGCGCTCATCGTCGAATGCACGAGCTGCGGGCTCGTCCGCCAGGACACGCGACCGCTCGCCGCGGCCGCGATCTACGACTCCGACTACTACGCGACCGACAACCCCAAGGGCGGCTACGCCAACTACTTCCTCGACTCCGACGTGAACCGGCGCACCTTCCGCGACCGCATCCAGGCGATCGAGCGGCGCTACGGTCGTCGCGGTCGTCTCCTCGACGTCGGTTGCGCGCTCGGCGACTTCCTCCTCGAGGCGAAGGCCTCGGGTTGGGACGTCGAGGGCGTCGAGGTCTCATCGTTCGCCGCGCAGCGCGCACGCGAGCGCGGTCTTCGTGTGACCGCGGGCCGTCTCGAGGATCTCGATCTTCCGGCGGCGAGCTTCGATGCGATCACGCTGTACGACTCGGTCGAGCACCTCACCGATCCGGTCGCGACGCTCGCGGCCGTGCGACGTTTGCTGGTGCCAGGCGGAATCGTTCATCTCGTCACGCCGAACGTGGGCGGCCTACAAGCGCGACTCCTCGGCCGCCTTTGGTATCACTACAAGCCGGGCGAGCACCTCTTCTACTTCGCACCGCAAACGCTTCGCGCCGCGCTCGAAGCCGCCGGCCTCCGGTGGGAGGGCTGGCAGCGCTCTGCGTCGTACCTCACGTTCACGTACTGCTTCAACCGCATGCGCTACTACGCGCCGGCGCCGTTCGCGGCCCTCGAGTGGCTCGGACGCATGCTCCGATTCGGTCCGTACTCGTTCAAGATCCCGGTCGGCGAGATGGAAGCCTGGGCCACACGCACAACGACAGACCGATAAGCACGAGCACCCAGACCGCGTAATCCGTCCAGGCTCGGCCGAACTCGAGCGTCACCGTCCCGTCGCCTGATGGCGTCGGCACGTACATGAGTCCCGGCCCGGCGTAATACACCGAGAGCGCCGACCCATCGGACCAGCGCGCGGTCCACTTCGGGTGGAAGGACTCGCTCACGAAAACGCCGCGCGCGCCGGAGCTCCGGACCGTGACCCGCTCGGCATCCAGACGGTTCGCGTCGCCGGCGACCGACGCGTCGCGTCCGAGCGGACCGAGGAGCCCAAAGAGGAAATCGGACTCGGTGTCGTTCCCGTACGCCTTCGCGTGGTACAGGAGATTCCCGCCGATCCACACGACCGCACCCGTGCCGACCGCGCGCTCCGCCACGAGCGGCCGTCCGTCCTGGTCGAGGACGACGCGAGCATCGGCGCGCAGGGCCGTTCCGACCGGAGCGTTCCAAGGGCCGTCGTCGTACCGTGCCGGCGAGAAGCCCTGCACCGCCAGACTTCTGTCGGTCGCGTGAAGCCGCCACTCTGCGATCGCCTCGTCCGTCGCGCCGTCGACGGGCCACAGCGCGGTGAGGCTTGAGCTCGATCCATGCGCGTCGAGCAGAACGCGGCCGCCGCTTGCCGCGTACGCGGCGAGCGATCGCTCAGCGGCCGCGCGATCGCCGAAGCGTCCGTCCTCGATCACGACGGCCTGCGCGCGCTGAAGCAGGTCGCTCGGGACCCGATCGGCCATGTCCTGCCACCAGATCGGGAGGAGCGTGCCAGGACGAGCGCCGCGGTCGAGCGCCATCCGCGCGACCGTGTCGTACTCGTCGCGACCGCCGACGACCACGACAAGCGGCGCGTTCGTCGGCCGCCAGATCGCGCCCGCGCCGCGCACCGCGAACTGGCGGTACGCGGGAGGCTCGCTCACGGCGACCTGCTGGACGAGATCACCGCGCTGGAAGCGCGCGAGGTTGCCGGTGAAGTTCGGATCGTCGAAGAGGGTGAACCCATCGAGAGCGAACCAGTCGAGTGCCGCGCGGAATCGACCTTCACGAAATGGCGCGGTGTAGATGGCGGAGTTCGCCCAAGCGAGCCAGTCCGGGTATAGGACTCCCTGCGCGTAGTAGTCGCGAAGCTGCGGTTTGGCATAAAGGTACGAGAACCACACCGACTCGGCCGCGGTCGCCGGCGCGAAGCGGTGCGCCAGGTCGTCCCCGTACACGGTGATCGTGCGCTTTGCGAGTGCCTCGCTCGACGCGGGCGCGCTCGAGTCCTCGACCCGTGGATACCCGTCGCTCGCGCGGAGCGCGGCGGGACCAAGCCACAGATTCAGCGCAACCAGCGCGATGGCGAGCAGGCCGGCGCCATGACGGCGCCACGCCGGCACCGAGGCGTGGCGCGCGAGCCCCAAGGCGAACCCGGCGAGGACACCACCGACGATGGCGACGAGGAATGTGATCGTGAAGGGCTCGATGCCGTTCACGTAATACAGGTGCGTCGGAATCCCGAGATCCGGCGCGAAGAGATACAGCGTGACGAGCGTGAGGGCTCCGGCGAGAAGCACCACTGCGCGGCGTGGCGACCCGGCTGCGATGAGCGAGAGCACGATGATCGGCACGAGCGCGACGCCGATGTGACGCGGGTCGATCAGCACGCTGGCCGATGACGTAAGCGACGGCCGGTCGAGCCCGAGGAACGCCGAAGCGAAGCCGCCGTACCGGACGAGGGCCGGCACGATCGCGGGAGATGCGAGCAGGAACGTGGCGACCGCGAGCGTCACGGCGCGCCGCAGTCGGGCCGGTCCTGGATGCGCGAGGGTCGCCACGCCGACCCCAAAGGCGAAGACCGCACCGACGAACTGGTGTGACGCGATCGCCGCCGCGAGGAGGAGCGCCGTCATGGCGAACGCGACACGGCTCCCGCTGCCGAGCCACCGCGCGGCAGCCCAGCAGGCGCAAGCGGCGATCCCGGCGGCGAATACGCGCGCGTACACACCCCCGTTGACGATCCAGGTCCACGTGGCCATGGACCCGACCGCCGCGAGTGCCGCGACGAGACCACCGACCGTGGAGCCGGTCGCCGTACGAACGGTGCCGTAGAGGCCGAGACCAAGGAGCGACATCCCGACGAACGCCAAGGCGACGAGCGCGGCGGGCGCGCCGAAGATCTTCGTCACGGGTGCGGCAAGAAGGTATGGGAGCTCGGGATAGGTCTCGAACGCCGGCATGCCGGCGGCCCACGAGTACAGCCACTCATGGCGTGGGAAGAATTCCACGAGGAATTGCAGCCGGGTCAGATGGGAGTAGGCGTCGGTCCCTTTCGGGAAGCCGGTCCACACCGCGAGCACCCACCCGACGGCGCCGACCGCGGCGAGAACAAGCACGATCGCGCCGATGTCGAGGAGAACGCGAGGGATCCGCACGTCACGCATCGCGGCGCAGCCGCCTTCTGAGCGAGACGGCGGCCCACACGACCGCCGTTGCGATGGCCACCGCGAGTCCGGCGATGAAGTCGATGTGGACTCCGTGCTCGAGCTCGATCACATGGTGGCCCGCCGGGACATCGACCTGGAGCTGGCCGATCGGGTCCGCATGCACGCTCGCGGCGCGGCCGTCGACCGTTGCGTGCCAGCCGGTGTCGTAGGCCTGTCGCAGGATGACCTGCTCGCCGTCGCGTACGTCCACGTCGGCGCGCCATCCGCCGAGTCCACGAGCCTCGAGGGCGGTCGCAGCGCGTCCGTCGGCGATGCGATTCGTGTACGCGGAGATCGCGTCGCGGTCGATCGCGCTTGTCGGCGCGGCGAGGTCGGCGACGCGCGCGACCACAAAGCGGGGATCACCGACGCGCACGACCTCGTAGATGCGCACCCCGCCCTGGTCGAAGACCACCGGCAGCCGCCCGTCGAACTTTTTCGGGTCCGCGAAGTCCCGATACACCTCGGTCGACGTCGGCCCCGTCACCACGATGTAGCGCACGGGAAGCGCCTGCATCCAGAGTCGCGCGATATCTGGGTCGGATCCGGTGTTCACCTGGTACGTCACGTGAGCCCACCACGGATTGGAGAACGCGAAGTCGACGCCGCCGCGCACCTGTGGCACATCCGCGAAGACCCCGGCCCAGAAAGCGTGGTCTCCCGTGAGATAGGCGCGCTCGCCGGGCCCGAGATGCGCCTTCAGCCAGACGGCGACGGTGCGCTCGCTCCAATCTCTCCACGCGGCGTCGGGTCCGAGGCGCTCGCGAATGCTCAGCCATCCGCCCGCGCCGACCGCGATCACGAGCGCGGCAACCGCGACACTCACGGCCGCTCGCAGCTGCGTCGCGCGGAAGAGGATCGGCCGGCGAATGAGCCACGCGACCGCAATGCCGAACGCGATGGCTGCGGCTGCATCGAGCTCGAGCGCGTAGCGAATGGGCTGCGGTGCGAGCGTGATGCCGGCGAATTGACGCGCGACGACGATCGCCCCGAAGACACAGGTCCAGCCGATGGCCAGAGCGAGTCCTTCAGGCAGACGGCGGTCGAGCCACGCGACCCCGGCAAGGGCCGCGATGAGCACCACCGGCAGCCATAGATACGCCGTGCCTCCCTCGCCTCCGCCGGGCGTCGAGAACCCCAGCACCGCGCGGATAAATCCGACGCTGTACCAGCCGAGGGACAGCAGGCCGGAAAGAGCGCCGATCACGAAGAGGCGCGCATACCGTCCTTCTGCTCGGCCTCCCATGCGCTCGCTCGCGGGCAGCAGCGCGAGGAAGACGGCGGCGCCGAGAACCCCGATGAGGTTCGTCAGCGCCACGGCCACGACCGCGACGACCGCGATGAACAACCGTGTTCCGGATGGCGCGCGGATGTAGCGCGCGCCCGCGGCGAGCGCGAGGAGCGCGAGGGAGAGGGACAGGACGTGCGGGCCTTCGCCGTATTCAACGAGCGCGATGAGGCGCCACGGAGGGGGGAACGTCGCGCCGGAGAATCCCGACGCGTCCGCCTGCAGTCCTGGTAGCAGGTACGAGACCGACGGCAGAAAGATGAACGCGAGCGCCGCGAAGATCCCAGCGGCACGCGACCGCGAGACCTCCCGCGCCGCGAGGTACAGCGCCGCAGGTCCCAGCGCGAGCCCCGAGGCGGCGACGACGCGATACGCCGCCGGCACATCGCCGATGACCTTGCCGAGAAGCGCGACGAGCGCTGGAAGAAGCGGCGTGTAGAACCACTCGAACGGGAAGCCGAGATACCAGAACGGATTCCACGACAGGTCCGGGAAGTGATCGACGATGAATCGCGCGTCGGTGATGTACGCGGCCTCGATGCTTCCGCGGTAGTGCGTGAGCTCTCCCGTGAAGAGGGGAGCGATGAGAAGAGCCTGCAGCGCGAAGAGCGCGACGACCACAAGCAGATCCACAGGGAGCGGGGATCTCGGTGCGGATCGGATGGCGCGAGTATGGGTGGCGGGCTTAGATCGCGACCGCCACGACCTCCACCGCGCTGCGAAGTGCGACCGCTCCGAGACGCTCGGCGATCGCCTTCGCCTCGTCGCACTCCTGGCGATGCTCGGTTCGGCCGAGCGCGGCGAGAACGCGCGCGTGGTCGGCGAGCGCGACCGCGCGCTCGTAATCGAGGCGGAGCGTCCCGAACGCCTGGATCGCGTCGAAAACGAGCTTCTCGGCCTTCGCGAGCTCACCGCGCTGCATCGCCCGGACGCCCGCGGCCTGGGTCAGGAGCGCGCGTCCCCGCGCGTGGCCGGTCCGCTCGACGACCGCCTCGATGCGCTCGACGAAGGGCTGATCCTCGATCCGCCAGCGTGCCGCGGCGAGCACCCCGAGCGGTCCGAAGAGGGCCTGATCGACGAGGCCCTTGGGATAACCGGCGCTCCGTATGGCGTGATAGCTCGACTCGCTTTCCCTCATCCCGTAGTACGCGGACACGAAGTCGCAGGTCGCGATATCGGTCGGGTTCGCTTCGCCGTCGATCAGCTGCTCGCGGAAGCTCTTCTCTTCGGGCATGCCCATCGCCGCCGCGGCGGCCGCGGCGAGCGCCAGCGTTGCATGCACTTTTCCGGTTGGCAGGAACTGCTCGCGCCGAGCGGCGCTCGCGAGCACTCCGGCGAAATCTCCGGCGAGGAGGCGTCCCAGAGTCTCCATCTGCAACGAAACGGCGCCCAGACGCGGCTTCTCGGTCTCGAGCGCGAGATCGCGTCCTGCGGTCGCGTGTTCGATCGCTTCGTGGAAGTCGCCGAGGACGAGTGCTGAGACCGCGATCATGTTGTGCGTGTCGATCAGCTCGTCGCTGTCCTGAAGGGACTTCGCGATCGGCAGCCGGCGTTGGTTGTGTGCGTACGACTCGCGGAAGTTACCGAGCTCGCCGTAGGCGTAGCCCACAGCGTCGAGACATAGGGAGACCTCGCGGAGAAGTCCGAGCTCCTCCGCGATCGAGAGCGCTTCCTTCGCCGTCGCGAGCGCTTCTTCCCAGTCGGCATCGGTCGGCTTGGGCCGCTTCCGCGCGAGGAACGACTTCGCCGCGAGCAGCAGGACCTTCTGGCGGCTGCGCTGCCCATTCACGATTGCAAGTCCGCGCGCCACGAGTCCTTCGAGATCGGGATGCTTCGCGTCCCACCGCGTGCAGAGCTCGGCCATGTGCGCGATGACGTTGCCGACCTCGGGGTTCTTCGGGTCGCGCTCCTCCAGCATGGCGAGCGCGCGTTCGTACGCGGAGAGCGCCGCATCGTTCTCGCCTCGGTACCGGCGTACGCGCGCGATCAGGAAAAGCGCCTTGATCGCATCGTTGAAGCGATCGAGCTTTTCGTAGAGCTCGAGTGATTGCTCGGCCAGCTGGAGGGCCTCGACGTGCGCGTGGATCGCGGTGGCGCGCTCCGCCGCCTTCCACGAGTACTCGGCCGCCTTGTCCGGCACGTCTCCGAGCAAGTAGTGGTGCGCGAGCGCGGGCAGGAAATCCCTGATGCCCTCGCCCAGGACCGTTTCATACGCGACCGCGACGCGCCGGTGCAGCTCGATCCGCCGGCGGACGAGCAGCGTGTTGTACGCGACCTCCTGCACGACCGCGTGCTTGAAGCGGTACCGGCCTTCACGCCGCTCACCCGGCGCGGCCTCGAGGATCAGATCGGCCGCGATCAGGTCATCGACAGAGTCCGCGATCCTCGGTCCTCCGGCCTCACGGAGAACGCGGTCGCCGAAGCGCTGTCCGATCACCGAGGCGAGCTGGATCGTCTCCTTTGCCGTCGGCGCCAGCCGATCGATGCGCGCGGCGACGACCCCGTGCAGGGTCGCCGGCACCTCGAGCGCTGCGGGCCGCTCGCGCAGCTGCCATTCCCCTTTTTCGTCTTTAGCGACGGCGCCTGACTCGACCAGCGAGCGGATCGATTCTTCGACGAAGAACGGGTTTCCTCCCGCGCGCGCGACGATCTTGTTGCGAAGCTCGTCGGGTATCCAATCGAACGTCGCGTCGATGATCCGAGCGGCCTCCTCGTCCGACAGCGGCTCCAGGACCAGCTGGCTGAAGTTCGTCCGCACCGGGCGCGGCTCTGGTGATCCGGGCCCGGCACGCTGCGCAAGAAGCAGGAGGATTGGCACCCGCGAGGCCCTGGACGCCACGAACCAGAGAAGCTCCAGCGAGGCGGAGTCCGCGAAGTGCAGATCCTCGAGAACGTAGAGGAGCGGACGTTCTCGCGCGAGCGACGCGATGACGTCGTAGACGCTGATGAACATCGAGCGCTTCCACTCTTCCGAATCGCTCGGCGGCTCGGTTGCTCCCGCGAAATGAAAGAACTGCGCCAGGGTGGGCGCGACCAGCTCCGGATTGGCGAAGTTCAGCTCGCGGAGCTTGTCGGGCAGCTTCGCGGAAGCTTCCGGGTCATTCGGATCGATCCGTAGCTCGACAAGTAGCGGCTCGATAAACCCCGCGTAGCTGCGCTGGTTCACGCGCGAGAACGTCCAGCGGAGGACCCGCGGCGCATCGCTCCGCACGCCGTCCTCGGCGGAGGTCGCGAGCCCGATGAATTCGGTAAGAAGACGGCTCTTTCCGATGCCCGGCTCGCCCGCGATGAGCACGACCTCGGTGCGGCCGACGCGCGCGGACTGGAACGCGAGGTCGAGGCGAGACAGCTCCATCCATCGGCCGACGAGGGGAGCTTGGATATCGATCGACGTCCTCGGCGTGGTGCGCTCTCCGGTGAGCGCATACGCCAGGATCGGCCGGTCCTTGCCCTTCATCTCGATCGGACCGACCTCGCGGAAGCTGAACTCCCGGTTCGTGAGCCGGAAGGTCGCCTGGGTGACGTAGATCTCGCCCGGTGCCGCGGCTTGCTGCAGCCGCGACGCGGTGTTCACCGTATCGCCCATGACCCCGTACTCGGCGGGAGCGCGCACCGCACCTGCGACCACCATGCCGCTGTGGATACCGATCCGCAGGCCGAGCTCGATCCCAAGCTGCGCCTTGACCCGCGCGGCGTGCTCGGCGAAGACCTTCTGCATCCCGATCGCGCAGCGGAGCGCACGCTGCGGATCGTCCTCGTGGGCGATCGGCGCGCCGAAGATCACGAAGATCGCGTCGCCGATGAACTTCTCGATCGTCCCGTCGTACCGGAGGGCTTCCTCGGCGAGGTCTTCGAAGATGCCCGAGACGAGCATCTGGAGCTCCTCCGGATCGAGGTCCTCCGCAAGCGAGGTGAATCCAACGAAGTCGGCGAAAAGCACCGTCACGAGACGGCGCTCCTGGTGCTGCGTCGGGGTCGGCGTTTCTGAGACCAGGTCCGGCACTCCCTCAGGGCGGTTCATGCAGTATCGAGCGCGATCGCTTTCAGCGGTGGCCGAACGTTGCCAAGGCCACAGAACCCACGCTCAGGGTAATGTGACGCGCAATCCTTTCGGCCAGGCGTAGAGCTCCTCGGTCCGGAGCGACTCCAGCACGGATTGCAGCCCGACGGCGGTCTCGATCGCCGTCCGTGGCCGTCTCGCCGGATCGCGCGCCAGGCAGCTCATCACGATCCTCTCGAGCATCGGTGGCAGATCCATCGTGTCGTGAAGCGGTTGCGGGTCTTCCACGAGCTGCGGGTAGATGAGCGCCTTGTCCGTCGCGGACGGGTCGCCCTCCGGGAAGGGGCGCATGCCGGTGAGCGCTTCGTAAAGCGTCGCCCCGAGCCCGAAGAGATCGCTCTCTGGACCGACCACGCCGTGCATGAACTGCTCCGGGGGCATATAGGCCGCCGTCCCCATCGTGTGCCTCAGTCGTACCGGCCCCGAGAAGGCCTGCGCGAGGGAGAAGTCGAGGAGGCGCGGCGGATCTCCCATCGTCACGTTGTCGGGCTTCACGTCGAGGTGGAGGACGTGATTCGAATGCATGTAGTGGAGCGCGGAAAGCATGCGTATCCCGAGTAGACACACCTCGGGAATGCTCACCTCGCCGATGTTCTCGAGGTGGGCCGCGACCGTCTGCGCGCTGACGTATTCGAGGACCATGTACGGCCGCGGCGGTGCCGCGCTCCATCGGAGAAGCCGTGCCAGGTTCGGATGCTGCAAGCGTGACGCGATCCCGATCTCCCGCTCGAATCCGTCCATGACGCGATCCTCATGGACGCGGTTCGGCCGCATGACCTTCACCGCCACCTGACAGAACAGCTGCCGGTCCCAGGCGCGGAAGACTTCATAACGGGAGCCGCCGCCGAGGTCGTTGATCACGACCAGGGATCGGTCGATCTCCTTGCCCGAGGTGAGCCGCCAGCTTTCCTGGGTGGTCGCTACTGCTTGTGCCACTCGGTCACTCTCCGAGCGAGCGACGGATGCACGCAGTGTGCCCCGCACGCGAAAAGAGGGCTCCCGGTGCGGGAGCCCTCCTGCTGTGGTGGTCGATTTGCTACTTCCGTGGCTTGGTCGGTAGGCGAAGAAGGAACGAGGCTCCGAGAGCCACGAGCGCCGAGCCAAGTCCAAGAAGTCCGCTGGTGTCACCCGTGTTCGTGGAAGGAAGGTTCGAGACGCCGCTGGCCGCGGTGCCGCTCTGTGGAGCTGTCTGGACCCCGGCTACGGCGGTCGGCGTGGTTGTTGTTTCGGTCGCACCAGCCGTTGGTGCCGTCTGTACCGAAGCGACCACACCATTCGGTCCGAATCCAGGTGCCCAGGTGATCGCACCCGCGGGAGTTACCGCGGTCGTCGTTGTCGTTTGCGACTGCGATGTCTGAGATTGGGTGCTCGGAGCGTTCCCCGCGCTGGCCGAGATCGCAGTGTTGAGCTGAGCATTCGCCGCCACTTCGGCGCCGATCGTCGTGTTCAGGTTCGTGACGGCTTGCTGCGCCGCGGTCACGGCCGCCGCGATCTGTGTGGCACTACCGGACGCGAGCGCCGTATTCAGGTTGGTGAGCGCGCTCTGCGCCACCAGCAACGCGGCCGCAAGATTTGTCTCGGCGGTCTGCGCCGCGTTCAGTGCCTTCGTGAGAGCGGCGATCTGCCCCGCCGTGAGGTTAGGCGACGCGAGCAGGTTCTGAGCGGTCACGATGGTCGCGCTGATCTGCGTGTTCGCGTTCGTGGCATTGGTGATCGCGGTCGTAAGGCCAGTGGTGTCGCCCCCATGGACGGACCCGCCCGTCGAAACGGTTCCGCTTTCGTTCGCCGCATTCGTCGAGTTACCCGTGTTGCTCGCCGCCTTGCTCGCCGAGTTCGTTCCCGACGCCGAGCCATTGCCTTTGCTCTTCGAACCCGTGCCGGACTTCGATCCCCCGTTCTTTGACTTGGAGCCTGTCTGGATCGTGTTCATGTCCGGGCCCGCTTGAGGACTCGTGCTTGGGGTCGAGACCTGTGAACCAGTTGACCCCTGGACATTCGCGTCCTCGGAACTCTTCGCTTCGACCTTCGCCTTGGCGCGAGCTTCGGCGTCGGCTTTGGCTTTCGCGTCCGCGTCTGCCTTCGCCTTAGCGTCGGCGTTTGCGTTCGCCTTGGCATCGGCGTCAGCCTTGGCTTTGGCCGCGGCGCTCGCCTTCACTTGGGCGTCGGCCTTCGCCTTCGCATCAGCCTGCGCCTTCGCCTTCGCGCTGGCGTTGGCTTTCGCCTTGTCGGCTCCGTCAGCTTTCTGACTGTTCTTTCCGCCTGACTCGCTCTGCTGACCGGTGTCGATCTGCTCGTAGTACGCATTTGCCATCTCGACGCGCGCGAAGACGACGGCGATCGCGAACGCCGATATGACCATGAGCTTGAGCGGTCGCATCTTCAGCCTCCCGTTTGATGTGCGCCCGTTCGTTCGGGCACCTTGCGACGGGGGCGTGAACGAGCAGGCGCGACTCCACCGCTATCCCCGCTCGGTAACGAGAGCGCCGCGTTGTCGTCAGGAATCGGTAACGGCTAGCAACTTCAGCACTGATGAGACCAGATGTGGTATTCCCTCAATGTCGGCTGCTGGCCGGGCGGGTGGATTGTCCGCTCGATATAGGTCAGGTCGAACGTATCGAGGGGGCTCTGCCCCGGCTGCAGGTGGAAGTTCCGAAGCCGGCAGAACGACCGGCCGAACTCCAGGCGGTAATCGGAATAGCCCGAGTTCGCGATCCGCTCGAAGACCTTTACCCACCGGGTGTAGAGCGGATCGGACCAGCGCGGTGCCGTGCTTACCGGCCCGCCGGTCAAAAGGTCATAGGTCCCGCCATCGGCCAGCTTCGCCGGCGCGAGCATCCAGCCGTCGGCCTGCGCCGGATCGGGCGAGAACATGTCCCACCGTTGGTCGAGCGAGGAGAACGCGAGGACTCGCGCGAGCTCACCCTGTGGGCGATAGGCCGATGCCCACGAAGGAAGCGCGCTCGCAAATGCCACGCCGGTAACCGCCAGCAGCGCCACCGCTGCCGCCATACGAACCCCTCGCAGCTCACGAAAACCCTTCGTGCGCGCGGGCACGAGACTGACCGAGCGCACCTCGCGCCTCGCCATGCCGGCGGCGGCTGCGGCAAGACGCGGCGAGAGTCGTGGGCTGATCCGCAGCTGAACGTTGTCGACGAATTCGCGCACCCACTCGGCCGGCAAGAAGAGGATCAGTGCTGACAGCATGATCACCGGAAAGTTGCCGACGTTCATCATCGTGAGGATCCCGCCATGGAGGAAAGCGGCGCCAACGACCGCGATCAGCCGAGTGATCCGCGAAGGGATCATCGTGAGCGGGACATAGAGCAGCTCGACGACGAGCGTTCCCCAGCTCATCAGGTGGACGACGATCATGTTCGTCGCCAGCGGGTATGCCCAGGACCGACCGAAGGTGTGCTCGAGTTGGAGTGCGTAGAACGTCGCAGTGCCGTTCTTCCAAAGCGTCCCGGCCATCTTCTCGAGTCCGGTCATCAAATAGATCCACCCGATCTGCAGCTCGAGGAGACGCACCGGCAGCGCCGGGCCATCTCCGGTGACCTGCTCTCCGCGAGCTTTGCGGATCGCCGCGTCCACCGAATAGAGGTCGCCACAGTTCGTCAGTGCGAGCCAGAACGGAACGAGCCGGAAGACGATGTCGCTGCCGTCGAGCAGCAGCGGATTGCGCCATTCGAAGCTCGCGACAGCCAGGAACGCGAGGATGCACGCGGTGCGCGTGTGCCACCCGATCGTGAGCATGACGGCCACGGCGAGAGAGGCTCCCCAGAACAGCGCGACCTCCCACCAGGTGCCCATGCCGGTGATCAAGGAGAAGCGGTCGGGGAACTGGGCAATAAGTAGCGCTCGGGGCATGAAGCCCTCGTCGGTGAAGAATGCGGCGAGGTTCGGGTAGAGCTGCCAGAACCAGTTGAATAGCTCGACGCCGTACACGATCCGGAAGAGCGCGACCGGCGCGAGATCCGCGCGACCGATCCAAAACTCTCGGATCCTGCCCACCGGTGACAGTCTGCGTTTTCTTAGCACTTGCTCCCTCTCCGGGCGGGCGACTGTGCACGCATCGTGCCTTTCGGCAAAACGAAGGGAGCCCCCTTTCGGGGGCTCCCCTGCGCAAGGCTTGGGCTTTTCAGCCCTGGAGCCAGCTAGTTCATTCGGCTAGCGGGCTTCCAACGAAGCAGGCCGCCGCCGACCGCCATGAGAAGGAGCCCGAAGAACACGAGCGGGCTCGTGTCGTGTGACTCCGTGCTGGTCGACGGCAGGTTCTGCACGCCGGCCACGTTGGTGTTCGTCTGCGGGGAGCTCTGGAAGCCGGCCTGAGTTCCGGACGATCCAGTCGTGCCACCCGACGAGCTCGTCGTCGAGGTGCTGGTCGTCCCGCTCGTACCGGTCGTTCCACCCGTGCTCGTCGTTCCGCTCGTGCCGGTCGTCGAGCCCGCGCTCGTCGAGCCACCTGTCGAGCTGACGCTGCCGGTCGTCACGGTCCCGGTTGTCACGCTGCCCGTTGTCGAGCCGCTCGACGTGCTGGTCGACGAAGTCGATCCCGCGCTTGTGCTCGTCGTCGTCGTACTGGACGTACCGGTCGTTCCGGTGGTCGCGCTGCCCGTTGTAGTGCTCGTCGATGTGCCGGACGTGCCGGCGGTCGTACTACCGGTCGTTCCGCTTGTCGACGTGCTGGACGTTCCGGTCGTCACGCTACCCGTAGTGCTGCTGCTCGACGAGCTCGTGCCCGTCGTGCCGCTGGTCGACGTCCCGGTCGTTCCACCGGTCGTGCCGCTGGTCGATGTGCTCGTCGAAGTGCCCGTGGTTGTTCCGGTCGATGTGCCCGTGCTCGTACCGGTCGATGTGCCGGTGCCCGTCGACGTGCCCGTGCCGGTCGTCGTGCCTGTCGAGGTCCCAGTGCTCGTCGACGTGCTTGTCCCGCCCGTTGTGCTCGTCGACGTCCCGGAAGTTCCGGTCGTCTCAGAGCCGGTGCTGCCACTCGTGTTCGATCCACCTGTCGTTGTCGTGGTGGTCGTCGTTGTTGTGGTCGTCGCACCGGTCGTAGTGGTGGTCGTTGCACCTGTCGTCGTGGTCGTCGTTGTTGTGGTCGTCGCACCAGTCGTCGCACCCGTGGTGGTCGTCGTTGTCGCACCCGTGGTGGCGCCGGTCGTCGTCGTTGTGGTCGCGCCGGTCGTCGCACCGGTGGTGGTCGTCGTTGTTGCACCCGTGGTTGCGCCGGTCGTGGTGGTCGTGGTCGCGCCGGTCGTCTCTCCTGTCGTCGCGCCGGTCGTGGCACCCGTGGTGGCACCGGTCGTCGTGGTGGTGGTCGCGCCGGTTGTCTCGCCCGTGGTGGCACCGGTCGTGGCGCCAGTGGTCGCGCCGGTCGTCGTAGTCGTGGTTGCGCCGGTCGTCTCACCCGTGGTGGCACCGGTGGTGGCACCCGTGGTCGCGCCGGTCGTGGTCGTCGTGCTCGTACCGGTCGTGGTGGTCGTCGCGCCGGTCGTCTCACCCGTGGTCGCGCCGGTGGTGGCACCCGTGGTCCCGCCGGTCGTGGTCGTCGTGCTCGTACCGGTGGTCGTCGTAGTCGCGCCGGTCGTCGAGCCTGTGCTCGTGCTACCGGTCGTGCTCGTCGACGTACCCGTGCTTGTACCGGTCGAGGTGGTGGTCGATGTGCTGGTGCCGGTCGATGTCGAGGTGCTGCCGGTAGTGCTCGTCGAGGTGCTCGACGTTCCGGTCGTGCCGTGCTCGCACTCGACCCAGAAGACCTTGTGCTTCTCACCGCCCTTAGCGGCCATGTTCTCCACGAAGAGCTTGTAGTGGCCCTCCGCGAGCGTCATCTCCTCTGAGTCCCACTTGCCCGATGAGTTCGCGCTCCACGTGCCCCTGGCGACGACCGTCTCGTTGTCGCCAGTCGGCTTCCAGGCGACGATCTTCCAGGTTCCGTGCGCGTCGGTGTGGAAGCCGAAGCCGTAGATGTGGAACGTGCAGACGTGGCTGTCTTCGTCCTGATCGTCCTCGTTATCCGTACCGCTGACGATCTTGACCGTACCGCGGTTGTCTTCCTCACCACCCGTGCTCGAGTTCCCCGTCGTTCCGGTTGTCGACCCGCCACCGGAGGTGTTGCCGCCGGTACTCGAGGTCGAGGTACCGGTGCTCGTCG
>Ga0209805_1000995_pt1 | contig 17399 bp, 14 predicted proteins | sample GraSoiAngelo_148_FD_185905 | JGI IMG/M metagenome (GOLD analysis project Ga0209805, IMG submission 185905) | Grasslands soil microbial communities from the Angelo Coastal Reserve, California, USA - 14_1009_09_20cm (SPAdes) (version 2) | ecosystem: Environmental > Terrestrial > Soil > Grasslands ... | reverse complement strand
CCGGTTGAACATGCTGCGTGCCGAGCAGGAGATGCTGAGCGACGATACGCGCGTCGAGGAAGCGCTCCTTGTGATCCAGCAGTCGCAGGAAGCGCTTGGCGTCCTCGTCGGCGTCGACGGTCCCGTCGATGCGATCGATTATCCGAACTTCAATACTCCCGACGAGCTCGGACAGTTGACCAATCGCACCGACTTTCAGTTGATTCTCGCGCGTGAAGCCGCCGCGCAGCGCGTCTACAGCGATTCGTGGAAGGACCGGCTGCCGTCGCTCACCACCGCGTTCACCGCTTCGCTGCTCGAACCGCCCGGCGTCTTCGCAAAAGCGTTTTCCTGGCGCGCGCAGGTGCTCTTCGCGGTGCCGCTGCTCGATAGCGGCTTACGGGCAGGCGAGAAGGCGCAGCGGCTGGCGGACCTGAACACCATCAAGTTCGAGCGCGCGAACTTCGAGCGCGAGGCGGCCTCGGAGATCCGCCTCGCCCGCGATTCGGTGGCGTCGACCACGCGCGCGTTCACGCAGGCGCGGCAGGCGGCCGATCGGGCGAATCAGGTGGTGATGATTACCGACGTGGCATTCCGTGAGGGCGCGTCGACCAACATCGAGGTGCTCGACGCCCAGCGCCAGGCCAGGGACGTCGAGACGCAGGCGGCCATTGCCGAAGACGCGTTGAAGCGCGCGCAGCTCGATCTCCTCGTCGCATTAGGCCGATTTCCACAGTAATTGCACTATCTGCAACCTTGAGTCGCCCCATCACCCGAGTCGGAGTCGGGTACGACCCGTCACCGTACTCCGACTCCAAGCCCCGCAGGCGTCCGAAATCCGCTACAATCCGCCGAGCTCAGACAACTCGATGTTGTTGAATCTGCGCGTGTTTCGCTGGCAGAGTTTGTGCTCGCCGCGCGTGACCAACGTGTCTTCCGCGTTTGTCCTCGCGATTGCGGTCGCCGTCTGTCTCGCCGTGGGGCAGCCATGCGCCTACGCGCAAGCCGGCCCCACACCCGCGGGCGTGCCAGCGGCCGCCGACGTGAACGTCCTGATCAAGTCGCAGTACCGCCGCCTGACGTTCCCGCAGGCGATCTCCCGCGTCGCCGTCGGCGATACGGAGATTTTGTCCGCCGACGTCATCTCGACGCGCGAACTTCTCCTCCTCGGACGGCAGATCGGCCGCACGTCGGTGATCGTCTGGTTCGCCAACGGTACTTCCAGTGAGTTCCGGTTTTCCGTGGAGCGCGACCTGTCCGTGCTCGAGCGCGCCCTGAAGAGCGTCGATCCCTCGATTAATGTCGAATCCGCGCCGGACCGCGACGCTCTGATCCTCACGGGCACCGTGCCTGACATCAACGCCTCGATGGCGGCCGAAGCCATCGCGCGCAACTATCTCGATGCGGGCAACGTCCGCAACGGCGGCGCGCAGCCGCTCATCGCCACGCCGCCCGGCGCTGAACCCGCCGCGCCGCCGCAAGCGCCCGGCGCTGCGCCGGCAGCCGGGGCACCTAATGCCGCCGCCGCGCCGACGCAGCTGCAGGGCAGCGTGCCGACCGCCGGCACCGTCATCAACCTGATTCAGCTCCAGAACCTCCCGCCGCTCCCCGAACAGAAGATTCAGGAGGCGATTCGCGCGGTCGGCGGGCAGGACGTGACCATCCGCCGGGTGCAGCGCGGCAACATCCGCGACGATGCGCGGGACACGCTCGTGCTCGAAGGGCGCGTCCCGAATCAAATCGCGCTCGTCCGCGTGCTGACGCTCGCCGCCCGGCTCTTCGCCAACCAGACGATCAGCGCCGAAGACATCCGCGTCGTCGCCGATGAAGGCGGCGCGCTGGCGGACCAGGCGCAGACGCAGGCCTCCGCCGTCCAGACGCAGCTCGGCGGCGGCGCGACCTCCTCGCTCTTCGGCGGCGCGCGCGGCAGCCGCCTGACGAACCAGATCCGCACGAATCTGGGCCGCGCGAAAGCCATCGAGGCCGCGGGCGGACAGATCCTGTCGTTCATCGAGGTCACGGATCTTCCCCAGGTGCGCGTCGACATCCGCCTCTGGGAAGTGAATCGCACCAAGCTGCGCGCGCTCAATCCGAACGCGGCGCTGCTCCTCTCGGACTTCCGTCAGCCGTCGCTGAACCCCGCGCAGTCCGCCGGACTCGTGCAGGGCGATCAGGCGGCGCGCGTCGGCGCCGCGGGCGCGGCGATTCAGGACGTACTGTCGTTCCTCAACGGCACGCTGCTGAACGAGCTTCAATATTCCGGTGCGCACTACGCCATCGACGCGGCCCTCTCGCTGCTCGAGCGCAACGGCATCGCGCAGACCGTCTCATCGCCGTCGCTGACGGTGCTCTCCGGCGAGCTCGCGCAGGTGCAGGTCGGCGGCGAAATTCCGGTGCCGACCGCATTCGCCCCCGCCTTCGGCACGACGGCCGCAGTCGGCGGCGCCGGCGGACAGCAGAACGCCGGCGCCGTAACCCCCGGCGTTTTCAGCTCCGTCGAGTTCGTGCCCTTCGGCGTGCAGCTGCAGATTCGTCCGCTCGTCGGCGACGACGGGACGATCACGCTGGACGTGCAGCCGATGGTCGTCACCCCCGATTCGGTCCTGACCGACACGATCCGCCAGGCCACGGGCACCGCCGTGCCGACGACGGCCTTCCAGACGCGCGCATTGCGCACCAGTTCGCGATTGAACGACGGCCAGGCGCTGCTCATCGGCGGCCTGATGTCGAACAACACCTCGACGAACACGTCCTCGACGCCGGGCATCCGCAGCCTGCCGCTCGTCGGCCGGATGTTTTCGGGCTTCAATCGCAACGACCAGGACACCGAGCTGATCGTGGTCGTCAATCCCGTGGTCGTGCGGTCGCCGGTGGCGGCCGCGGCGGCCTGGTCGTTCCCGCAGCGGGACGAACTGGTCCGCTCGGTGCTCGCGGGCACGGCGGCCGCGGCAAAGCAGTAAACCAGGGACAGGATTCGACGGTAGAAGGGACAGGAGGCAGGAATGAAGGGGACACTCGCGCGTCGGTTGAGGAACAGGGCAGGCGCCGCGCTGGTTGAATACGCGCTCATCATCGCGGGCGTGGCGCTCATCGGCGCTGCGGCGGTGTCGGTCTTCGGCAACAAGGTGACGGATATGCTGGCGACGGCCGCTGCCATTCTGCCGGGCGCCCATGCCGACACCAACGCGCCGATCGTCAGCGGGAAGATCATCGAGACCTCGCCGAACGCGCCCGGTTTTGACGAGGGCAACTCCGCGACGGGCATCGGGCTCGACGTGAACGCCATCACGCAGGCCAACGGCCAGAAGCGGCTCGGCGACAACGTCGGCGGCGACGGGTCTCTCTCTTCGCTGGTCCTCGAGACGAAAAACAGGTAACGGGTTTCAGGTCTCAGGTTTCAGGTGGTTCCACGACACGGGGACACGCCGCCGCGGGCCGAGTGCGGTGCGGCGCTGGTGGAGTTCGCGCTCGTGTCGATCGTGCTGTATCTGCTGCTGGCAGGCACGATCGAATTCGGGCGCCTGATGTTCGACGCCAACGCGCTGCAGGACGTCGCGCGCTTGACGGCGCGCGAGCTCGCGCTCGCGCCCGTCAGCGCGGGCGCCACGTTCGAGTACGCGCTGACGTGCGATCCGGCGGGCGATGCCAATTGCCTCGTCGATCTCCGATCGCGCGTTTTCGACCCCGCCTGCCTGGTCGTCGACCTCAACGATCCCGCCGTCTCACAGGACGCGGACGGGTACTTCGCCGCGATGCCCGTCGTCAATCGCGCGCTGCGCACGTTGATGATCACCGAGCCGCAGCGTCCGAACATCCTGCGCTATGCGGGCGCGCTGATGACGGATGAAACCGGCGCGGCGTGCAGCGCGATCGGGCCGAACGGTCAGGCGTCGCCGACCGGCCTGACGGTCGGCATCCCGCTCATCGAAGGACGCGATCCGACCGGCGCGGAGACGATCCGCTGGGTGCCGGTCGTGCAGGAGATTCGCGCGGCGGCGGATGCGGCGTGCCCCGCGCGCGGGCCGTTCAGCCTGCTCTACGTTCCCGCCGCGGACGACTGCGGCCCGCTCGATGCGGATCCGGTTCCGTCGCGCGGCCTTGCCGCCGTGCGCATCAACTATCCGTATCAGGCCGCGACGCTGAGCGGCTATCAGTCCTTCCCGAACGATGTCGATCCGAATCCGCCGAACATCGGCAACTTCATCACCGCCGACGATGCGGCGGTGCAGCAGCTGAACGATCCGCCCGGCGGTCCGCTCGACGATGGCGCCATTGGTCCGTATGCCGGGCAGTACGGCCTGGGCCGTCAGCTGGCGCTCGCCGGCCGCACGCTTCGTCCGTTCCGCAAACTGATTTCCGCGCAGGCCATTTACAGGCGCGAGGTGGTTGAATGAGTCCGGTAGCTCCACGTCGATCCGGCGGTCTGATCAATCTGTCACCTTCGACCGTTGTCGCGGTCGCGGTCGTCGCCGCGTCGCTGCTCGTCGTCGTGCTCGTCGGCGTGCCGCGCCTGCGGTCACAGGCGCCGTCCACCGCCGGTCTCGTGCCCGTGCCCACGGCCGCGGTGCCGATCGCGGCGCACACGCGCATCAAGCGCGATCACCTCTGGGACGCCGCGAATGCGCGCATTGCCGTCGTCTACCTGCCGCCGCGCGCGGTGACGAAAGAGATGCTGCTGAATATCAGCGACATCATCGGCCGGGTGCTCGACGGCGACAAGCGGCCTGGCTACGTCTTCACCGAAGAGGATTTCCTGCCGCGCGGCACGCGTGAAGGGCTGGTCGCCGGCATTCCCGCGGGGAAGCGCGCCATTCGCGTCTCCGGCGATCGGCTCGACGGCCTCGCCGGCCTCAACGCCGGCGATCGCTTCGACATCGTCGCCACGCTGCCGATCGACGCGGCGGGCGGCAGCCGTTCGCCGAACTTCGCCGGCCCCTACAGTCCCGAGCTCGCGCTGCAGGCCCAGCTGTCGAACTGGGACAAGCAGGCGACGGTGCGCGTCATCGTGCAGAACGCCTCGATCGTCGAGCCGATGATCGCGCGTGGCGTGGCGTATCAGGCGGCGGCCACGCCCGGCGCAGTGGTGCGCACGCGCGCGGTGCAGGAGGCGGTGATTGCCATCGAGCCGCGCGAGGTCGCGCTCCTGACCGAGGCGATGGCCGTTGAAGCGCATCTCGCGAGCATTCCGCGCTCGGGCCGCCCTGGCGATCCGGTGGACAGCAAGACGCCCGACCTGCGGCCGTTCAGCCCCTTCACCGCGCCGGGCGATCCGAGCCTGGCGGAGAACACCAGCGATCGCTTTGCCGTCGTCGAAACGATCATGGGACAGAAGCGCGCGCTGACGGCGGTGCCGAGACCCTAGCGTGCTGGTACAACTCGCCCTGATCGCGTTTGCGCTGAGCGGCCTGCTGTCGCTGGCGATCGACATCGGCTACGCGCGCCTGACGCAGAGCCAGATGCAGAACGCCGCGGACTCGGCCGCGCTCGAGGGGCTGCGCCAGCGCGATGCGGTGCGCAATCCGGCCAACGGCAATCCGATCGCGTATGCGAGCGACTGCGTCCGCCGCGCGGCGGCCAATCGCATGGTGCACTGGACGTTCGACGACGACTTCGACTACGCGTCGGGCGATCCGGACTACGAGTTCGGCGGCGGCCCGGTCATCAACGTCGATGACGGCGTCACCAGCGTGCACGCGCTGCAGACGGTCACCGTTCCCGATCCGCACGTCTACAAGCCCGACCTGCAGATGAATCAGCCGAATCAGGTCTACGGCGACATGGTGAGCGGCCGGTTCTGCTACACGACGGATCCCACTCCGTCCGAAGGCGGCACGTACGAGCTGCAGGACATCGTCTGTACGGAGCCGCAGCGCGCGACGGGCACGTACTCGCGCAGCGACTTCAATCCGAATCTCACGGTGCCGGGATTGCCCGCGACGTTGAACGAGTGCCCCGCGCCCGATCAGGCGCCGCCGAATCCCTTTCCGGCGGGCGGCACGGGCAATCTCACCGGCGTGGACGACAGCGCGTTTCTCGTTCGTCTGCGCCGCTCGAACGATTTCCAGACGCTGGGCAATCAGATGGAAGACGGCGTTGGCTCGAGCGGGCCCTCGCTGCCGCTGACCTTCGGCAAGGGGACGACGATTCACGGCGACGATCCGAACTCGGATTACTCCGTGCGGCGCGACGGGCTGACCGTGCGCGCGACGGCGATTGCCAACACCAGGCCCGCGTGGCATCTCGGCGTGCCGCAGGCCAATCCCGCGACGACCGCGCTTGCGCCGTTCATCGTCTCCGATACGTGCGTGGCGAGTGTGACCGGTGCCGCGGTCGCGGTGACGGTGAGCGTGAATCCGACGACCGGCAACATCACGCGAACCGGAGCAGGCGTTCCCGGCTGCGCGACCGGCGCCATCGTCGGGCGTTTCGTCGCCAACGCCGCCGCGCTGCGGACGGCGGGAGCTGTCGCGCCGGGTGCGGGCGTCATCGCGCGCTGCCTGACCTCGACGACGCTCCTCGCGCGCTACAGTCCGGTATTTTCGGTGATGGCAACGGGGCCGAACCGCATCATCGGCTTCTCGCAGGTGGATTTCGTCCGCGCGGCGAACTGTCCGAACAACATCAGCGCGCCGTTCAACGCGACGATCACGCGCCGCGTGTCCACGGTGGCTGCGTCGAACGCGTCTGCGATCGTATCCGAGGAGCTCCCGGCGGTGGCGCCTGCCGTCATGACCGAGCTCCTCAACAAGAACCTCGTTGCCGCCGGACAGGTGAACTACGGTCCGGTGCTCGTTCCCGTGCTGGTCCGGTAGCCATCATGTGGCTTGATCCCCGCGACGCCGACAAGACCCTGCAGGTCCTCATCGTCGGCGCCGACTCCGCGCTCGAGGAGGAGTTGCGCAGCGCCCTCGCGCGGATTCCCGATCGCAAGGGGGCGGTTCACTACGCTGATACGTATCGCGAGGCGATTGAAGCCGCGCGCCGCCGGCAGCCGCATCTGATCGTCATCGACATCGACCGCGAGGCCTCCGAGATCGCTGTGCTCTCGAAGGACCTGCAGGCGCTCGTTCCCGAAGCGGCGATTGCCGGCGCGTTCACGCCCGATCACCTCGAGCACGGCCAGGGGGAGGGGACGACGATCATCGAGCTGCTGCGCGCGCAGGTGCGCGACTTCCTGCGCCGGCCACTCTCCGCGACCGAACTGCGCGGCGTCATCGATCGTCTCTTCGCGCGCCAGACCGCCGCGGCTGCGGCGGCGCAGGGACGCGTGGCGGCCTTTCTGAGCAACAAGGGCGGTGTCGGCAAGTCCACGCTCGCGGTGAACGTCGCCACGGCGCTCGCGCTGAAGCATCCGGACGAAGTGCTGCTGGTCGATACTTCGCTTCAGATCGGCAGCTGCGCGATGCTGCTCGACATCAAGCCGACGACGAGCATCATCGACGCGGTGCGGGAGCGGGAACGCCTCGACAAGACGCTGCTGCGGCACCTGACGATCCGGCACGGCAGCGGGCTGCGCCTGCTCGCGGCGCCGACCGACGCGCTCGAAGGATCCGAAGTCGACGACGAGGCCGTCGCGCGCATCGTCAACATGGCCCGCCGTTCGTTCGAGTACGTCATCGTCGATACCTTCCCGATGCTCGACAGCGTGCTGATGACCATCCTCGACATCAGCGACCTCAATTTCATCGTCGTGCAGGGGACCGCGCCCTCGGTAGCGGGGGTTGCGCGGTTGCTGCCGGTGCTCGAGGGGCTCGGCGTGCCGCAGTCGCGCCAGCGGCTGGTGCTCAACTCCAACTACAAGCCGTTCCTCGGCAATCTTCAGCCGATCGACATCGCCAACCGGCTGCAGCGGACGATCGACTACGTCGTGCCGTACGAGGGGCGCGTGCTCGCGTCGATGAACACCGGCAGCCCGCACATCCTGCATTCGCGCCGCTGGGAGCGTTTCGGCCGCGCGGTGAACGGCATCGTGGACGACCTGAACATGTGGGCGGTCGATATGTCCGCGCGCGAGACCGTCACGCCTGCGAAACCCGTCGTCGAGCGCAGGCTGAAGGTCGCTGGCCAGGGAGAAGCCTCGTGAACGAGATCGATCGCCGGCGTCTTGCGCAGCGGCCGACTGCGGACATCGCCTCGCGGCTCAAGACGATCGCGGGGCGCGGCGGCCGCATCGCGGGCGAGGATCCCGATCCCACGGCGGCAAAGCCGGCAAAACCCGGCCGCGCCGATTATCTGAGCGTCAAGGCCGCACTGCAGGAGCGGCTGCTCGACGAGATTGGCGAGCGCGGGCTGCTCGAAAGCGACGGCGCCGACGTCGCGGCCGCCGTCAAGGACTTCGCGGCGCGCGCGATTGCCTCCGAAGACATACCGCTCAACGAAACCGAGCGTGTGCGGCTGGCCGAGGAGCTGACCGACGAGACGATCGGCATGGGGCCGCTCGCGCCGCTGCTGGCGGATCCGGCGGTGAGCGACATCCTCGTCAACGCGCCCGACAAGGTCTACGTCGAGCGCTTCGGCAAGATCGAAAAGACCAACGTCCGCTTCCGCGACGCCGAGCACATCATCCGCGTCATCGAGCGCATCGCCGCGCGCGTCGGCCGCCGCATCGACACCTCGTCGCCGATGGCCGACCTGCGCCTGCCCGACGGCAGCCGCGTCAACGCGACGCTGCCGCCCGTGACGATCGACGGCCCGACGATCTCGATCCGCCGCTTCGGCCGCCGCCGCCTGCGCCGCGACGATCTGCTGAACCTCGGCACGCTCTCGCCTGAAATCCTCGAGTTCCTCGTCATCGCGGTCCGCGCGCGCAAGAACATCCTCATCTCGGGCGGCACCGGCGCCGGCAAATCGACGCTGCTCGGCGTGCTCGCCGAGGCGATTCCCGATCACGAGCGCATCGTCACCATCGAAGACACGGCGGAGCTGAGCCTCGATCAGGAGCATGTCGTGCGCATGGAGACGCGCCCGATCAACATCGAAGGACGCGGCCGCATTGTCGCGCGCGACCTGCTGATCAACGCGCTGCGCATGCGCCCCGACCGCATCATCGTCGGCGAGGTGCGCGGCGCCGAAGCGCTCGACATGCTGCAGGCGATGAACACGGGCCACGACGGCGGCATCGGAACGATTCACGCAAACTCCACGCGCGATGCGCTGTCGCGCCTCGAGACGATGGTATTGATGGCCGGCGTCGAGCTGCCATCGCGCGCGGTGCGCGAGCAGATCGTGTCCGCCATCCACCTGCTCGTGCAGGTCAAGCGCTACGATGACGGCGTCAGGCGCATCGAATCGGTGGCGGAGATCACCGGGCTCGAGGGGACGACGCCGCAGATGCAGGAACTGTTCGGCTTCCGCCGCCGCGGCAAGCAGGGGCGGCGCGTCATCGGCCACTTCGCGGCGACCGGCGTCATCCCGCGCATGGTTGACGAGCTGCGCGATGAGGGCGTGCAGATCTCTTCGGCGCTCTTCCAGCGCACCGACGAGGGCGAGGCGTGACGCTGATCATCATCGCGCTGACGATCGCCGCCGCGCTCTACGTCTGGTACGGCCAGCGGATGCGCCGGCTCGCGGATGCGCGTCTCGCGGAGATGGTCGGCCCAGCGGTCGTCGAGGAAACCGCGGCCGAAGAACCGACGCGCCGCATTCCGACCTTTCCCGTTCGCTATCGCTCGGTGCCGCCGGCAGCAGGCATCGCGGCGATGCTTGCGCTGTGGATGGTCGTCAAGCTGCCGATCGAGATTTCGGTTGCCGCAGGATTTCTGATTGGCGTGATGGTGCATCTGCTCGAGGAGCATCGCGGCGATCAGCAGGAGGCGGTCATCGAGCAGCAGCTCGCGACCGCGATCTACCTGATGGTCGGCTCGCTGCGCGCGGGCGCAAGCCTGCTCGCGGCGTTCGAATCCGCGCTCGAGGAAGTCGGCCCGCCGCTGCGCCCCTATTTCCAGGAAGTCGCCGGACGCATCAGGCTCGGCGACGATCCGAAGTCGTGCGTCACCGATCTGCAGGTGCACGTGCCGCTCGAGACGTTCCGTCTCTTCGCCACTTCGCTTGCGATTCACTGGGAGGTCGGCGGCAGCCTGGCGACGACGCTGTCGACCGTCGGGCAGACGGTTCGGGATCGCATCGAGCTGTCGCGCCGTGTCCGCGCGCAGGCCGTCGAATCGCACGCATCCGTCGCGGTGGTGCTCGCCATCGCCTACGTGCTCGGCTTCCTGATGTGGCGCACCAACCCCGCTCGGTTGACGGCGTTCATCGGCAGCGAAATCGGCACGATGGTGGTGGCGATCGTGATCGCGCTGCAGGCGGTTGGATTGATGTGGATGTCGCGCCTGACGCGCAGCGCCTTCTGAACCTATGGTGAACGTCATCATTCTCGCGGCGCTCTTCGCCCTCGCCGGCGGCTGGGGAGGGGTATCACTGCGGAGCTGGGACTTGCGGCGGCAGGCGCTCGCGCGGCTCGAGGCCATGGACGATCAGCGCGCGGGGCTTCGACCCGAGGTGCGCGACGGAATGCTCTCGCGCTGGCTCGCGCGCGCCGGCTATCGCAAGCCGAACGCGCAGAACATCTTCGTCGGCGCGACCGTTGCCTGCATGGTCCTCGGCGTCGTCCTCAGCCAGGTGTATCGCGCGCTGCTGCTGCGGCCGCTCGTCGTTGCGGTCTCGAACGTGCCCGGCAACGCCGGCGACATGCTCGCGCTCCTGCTCGAATCGGGCTCATGGATCGTGCTGACCATTGCCGGGTTTGTGCCGACGGTCGCCGTGCGCGCCGCGCGCCGCGCGCGCGTCGATGCCATCGAACACGATCTGCCGCTGGCGCTCGAGCTCTTCGCGACGATGGCCGAGGCCGGCCTGGGCTTCGACGCCGCCCTGACGCGCATCGTCCGCGCGCAGGGCAGCGAGCGGCCCCTCGCCACCGAGTTCCTCAACTTCCAGCACGACATGATGGCGGGCATGTCCCGCGCGCAGGCGCTGCGTCAGCTTGGCCGGCGCGTCGACGTTCCGTCGGTGACGACGTTCACCTCGGCGCTGGTTCAGGCCGAGCAGGTCGGCGCGAGCATGGCGGAAACGCTGCAGCATCAGGCCGTCGATCTCCGTCAGCGCCGACGAGAGAACGCGCTCCTGCAGGCGCAGGCGCTTCCCGTCAAGCTGGTGTTCCCGCTCGTCGTCTGTTTCCTCCCTGGCATTTTCGCCACGACGCTCGCGCCGGTGCTCTTCCAGATGGTGCAGGTCGCCAACGGAGTGCTCTCCTCCGGGCGATGATGCGGCGCGCCGGACTGATCGCCTCACTGCTCGCGTCCACCGCCTGCGCGACCAATCCGCCCGTCGTCCGCCAGCAGTGCAACAACCCCGACGCGCAGCTCGCGGCCGTGCTGCAGCCGTACGAGGAGCTGCGCGCGAAGGGATGTCCGATCGATCCCGGGAAGCCCGGCATCGACTGCGAACGGCTGCGGATTGAGATTGCCCGCCTCGCCGTGATCTGCCCGACGCACACGCCGACGCTGATGGCCAATGCCGTCCTCGCCTACGACGAGAAGCGTCCTGCCGATGCGCAGCAGTATCTCGACCTGATCCTCGCTCAGCCGCGCAGCTTCCCGGATGCGGCGGCCCTGCGCGGTCAGATTGCCATTGAAGAGGGGAACCTCCCGTTCGCGCTGCGGCTGCTCGAGCAGCAGATCAACCTCGCACCGGATCAGCCAGGGCTGCACGAGACCTATGCGGCCGCGCTCTATCTCGGTGGCCAGCTCGCGACCGCGCGCGCCCAGCTTGCCACCGCGCAGGCGCTTGGCGCCCCGCGCTGGCGCATCGCCTATCACCTGGGGTTGATCGAGGAGGCCTCGGGGAACCGCGCACAGGCCGTGCGCGACTACACCGAGGCCGTGTCGGGCAATGCGAACTTCCAGCCGGCCGCCGCGCGCCTCAAGGCGCTGCAGGCTACGGCTGCACCACAGTAACCGTCTTCGACGCGGTCGCCGTCTGCCCGTTCGAGTTGGTGACGGTCAGGTTCACCGTATAGGTGCGCGCCGCTCCATACGCGTGCGTCGGCGTGACGCCGGAGCCCGTCGAGCCGTCGCCGAAGTCCCAGCTATAGGACCCGCCGGTCACCGTCGACGACGAGGCATTGAAGAACACCGTGTCGCCAACCAGCGGATCCGTCGGCGAGAACGTGAAGTTCGCCGAGCTTGCCGGCAGCGTCGTTGACACCGTCACCGCACGCGAGGTCGTCGCCGAGAGCCCCGCATCCGTCGTCACGCGCAGCGTCACGGTGTAGGTGCCGCCGCGCGTATAGCGATGCGTCGTCGGCGAGCCGCTCGCGCTCGTGCCGTCGCCGAAATCCCACGTGTAGGTGCCGACGACCCCGCCGCCACCGCCGCCGGGCGCGCCGGGGAATCCAGGCACGCCGCCGCCGCCCGCCGCCGTGAAGATCACGTCCTGATTGATCGCCGGGTTTGTCGGCGAGAAGGTGAAGTTCGCGGTGTTCGCCGGCAGTGTGCCGGAGATGGTGATCGTGCGCGACGAGGTCGACGTCGCGCGCGTGTCGCTCGTCACGCTGAGCACGATCGTGAACGTTCCCGCCCGCGTGTAGCGGTGCGTCGTGGTGATGCCCGTGCCGCTCTGGCCGTCGCCGAAATCCCAGTTGAACGTCCCGTTGTTGACCGTGGACGAGGAGCCGTTGAAGCTGACGTCCTGGTTGATCGTCGGATTGGTCGGCGAGAAGGTGAAGCGGGCAATCGTCGGTCCCGTGCTCGGGAAGTCGTCGGCGGTGAACGCCACGTAAGTCGGCGAGCCCTGCGACACCGTCATGCTCTTCTCGGAGGAGAGCTGACCGGTCTTCGTATCCTTCGCCGTGAACGTGACGTCGGCCTGCGGCGTCGGCGCGACCCCGTTGACGAACGTATTCGAGTTCGACTCCGGCAGGTTCAGCGAGAACGATCCCGACTGGCCGGCCGCGACGGTGCCCATCACGCCGCCGTTGGCCATCGCCTGCAGCGGATTCGCCGTGCGGTTGACGACGACGATCGGGAAGTCGGATTTGTAGTGGCCGGTGCAGGCTGCGAGCAGCAGCGCCAGCAGGCATGCGCCGACACGTACGCACTGTTTCAGAGCCATGGTCGTCCCCGTTCGGCCGTCCCCGAGCAACGGCGGTGCCAAGCTCGACGTTTAGGAGTGTGGGGATTCTATCGGAATTCGGTGCGGCTTGCGCCACCGGAAGGGGACAACTGGGGCGGGTGGGGCGGGTGAGGCTGGCAGGGCGGGTGGGTAGGCGAGTGGGGTTTCGCGGGTTCTTACCCGCCTTACCCGCCCCACTCGCCCTACCCGCTTACTCCTTGATCACTGTCGTGCCCGACCCCCGCGCCGCCATCGCGATGATGACGATGAGCAGCACGAGCGCGATGACGCCGATGGCGATCCAGATCGGATTGGTCCACCAGGCGCCGCCGCTGCTGTGCGTGTTGATGTTCACGTCGACCTTGCCCTGCACGGGCTGACCCTGCGCGAGCGCCAGCGCCGGCAGCGCGAGCGGGCCGAGACACATCACCGCGACGAGCATCAGAGACGCGATGAGAAATCGCATGGACAGTTCCTCCTGTTCAGGTCTGTAAATGACCCGAGCCAGAGAAGACCATTGCAAGAGACGTGAGCTGAACGTTAACGCCCTTCGTGGTTTACGCGTTATCTATCCGAGATTTGGATGTTCCGGCGAACCTGCTGGAACGCGCGGTCGTAGGCATCCGCTTCGGTGCGCGGGGCCACGCCGATCACGTAGAGCAGGCTGCCGTCGCGGAGCTCGGTCGTCGACAGCGAGATGTACTCCGGCTGGCCGGTCACCTCGGAGACGTTCGCGAGCTGGACGGTAATGCCGTTGCGACCGCCGACGCTGTCATTCTTCGCCTTGCCCGACTGCTGCAGCTGCGGGTTGCTCTGCGCGAAGCCGCGGAGCAGCGAGTTCGTATCGTTCTGCAGGTTGCCGGTGCCCTGCGAGACGCCCACCTCGACGCCGTGCGTGAACGCGCTGCCGCCGTTGGCCTGGAAGTAGGCGCCCTGCGGCGCGTAGGTCACCGAGCTGCCGCCGCCTTCGACCGGCGACCAGTTCGACGGCACGCTCACGCGCAGCGCATTGGTCGGCTGATAGGTGCGGAAGCTGCCCGACGGCGGCTCGACGTTCACCGCACGCCCGCCCGTGCCGACCGGTCGCCGCTGCTGGTTCTGCTGCGAAATCTGCTGCGCCGTCAGCGCGGGCGACATCCCCTTCAGCCGCGCCTGCACGCGCACGAACTCGCCGTTGTTGGCGGCGCGATCGCCGTTGACGCCGAGCATCTGCGCTTCCTTCGTGATGTATTGGTAGCGGTTGCCCGGGTTCGGGTGATCGCTCAGGAACTGAGGACCGTTGCTGCCGCCCTGCGCCTCGATCGTCTTGAACATCTCCGCCATGTGGCGCGGGTCGTAGCCGGCCGCCGCCATCACGTGCGAGCCGTTGATGTCGGCCTGCGTCTCGTACTCGCGGCTGAACTTCATGAAATACGTGCTGATGCCGAAATTGGACCCCTGCGCGATGATGCTGCCGGCCGTGCCGCCGACAATCGCACCGAGGATCTGTCCCGCGACGGCGCCAATCTCATAGGGCGTCGCCTTCGTCTGCTGCGCGGTGCCGTGCCGCAGCATCACGTGGCTCATCTCGTGCGCCATGACGCCCGCGACCTCACCCTCGTTGTGCGCGGCTTCGATCATCCCGCGGTTGAGGAACATCGGTCCGCCCGGCAGCGCGAACGCGTTGATCTCCTTCTGGTTCACCACCCGGAACGTGTAATGAAACTCCGGATGCTGGAACTCGGGCGGGATTGCCGCGACGAGGCGCTGACCGATGCCGGCGACGTACTCATCGACCGCCGGGTCGTTGAGCATCGGCAGTTCCTTGAGCGCCTGCTGCGCTGCGTCCTGACCCAGCTTCACATCGTCCGACGGCTTGTACTTGTTGGGCGGCGCGACGATGTGCGTCTGCGCCGAAGCGACGGACGCCGTCAGCATCAACGCGACAAAGATCTGTTTGTAGCGATACGTAGACATTGCTGACCTCATGGCCATCCGTAGTGCAATGACATTGCCGATTCTGACACCTTAATATCTAAGCACCAGCCCGGCGGTCGCCCGCCAGAAGCTCAACCGGGTGCCCCCGATGGTGACGGCGCCGGAATCGTTCGTCAAGTTCTTGAAATGGCGGAGCTCGAAGCGCGCGCCCGCGCGAGGCGAGACCAGTCCCACGACGCCGCCGCCGATGTCGAGCCCGAGCAGATTGCTCTTCGTATCCAGGACGCGTGCGGCTGTGGTGACGCGCGCGTGCATGAGCCCGACGCCTGAGACCAGGTAGGGGCGCAGGGACTCCTGTGTAATCACTTTCGGTACTGTGATGACCACGTTGCCCGTCAGCGTCGTCACGACGCTGCTCGTCACCGTGCGACGGATGCCCTGGCCGAAGAACTGCGGCGTCTGCTCGACGTCTCCCTCCACGCCCAGGAACTTGTCCGTGAGGATCATCGTGGAGAGGCCGAACGTGATCTTCTTGTCGGAGGCTGTGGGTTCCGCGATGGCGATCGTCGTGCGTCCGGCGAACTTGGCGCCGGCGAACGGGACGATCAGCAGATCCGTCTGCGCGAGCGCCGCCTGTGGCGCGAGCAGCAGGAACAAGATCGTGAGTGTTCTACCCAACAAATAGCTTGAGGAAGGTCCTGGCGAAGAGCGACGAGGTGACGTCGCCGTTCTGCAGCGAGAACGGCTCGCTGAGGCCGTCGCTGTTGGCGAGAAGGATCAGCGTGACGTGGCGCGACGGCACCTTGAGATAGAGCGACGAGTAGGCGCCCACCGTGCTGCCGAACTGCCAGTAGATCGTCTCGCCGTTATAGGTCTGCACGAACCAGCCGAGGCCCGTCGGCAGTCCCGACTGCCGGCTCCACATCGCCGCCATGGTCTCGCGATGCAGGAAGTTGGCGCCGTCGAGCGCCGCATCGAACTTCGCGAGGTCGGCGGCCGTGGAGATGGCGCCCGTCGCGGCGTTCACGGACTTGTTAATCGTGCTGTTGGCCGACACCGTGTTGCCGCTGACCTTGTAGGGAACCGCGAGGCGCCTCAACACGCCGCCGAAGCGATCGAGCTGCGACGCGCTGAACTGCACCCGATCGTCGGCGGACTGGTCATCGACGTTCTGCGCTGGGACCGAGTCGTACATGCCGAGCCGCTCGAAGAGGCGCAAGTCGAGCGCCTGGCGGAAGGGCATCAAATCCTTCTGAATGCACGTCTCCGCGACGCCCGTGAGGAACGCGTAGCGGCTCTGATCGTATTTGAACGTGCGGTCGCTCGAGCGATGAGTCAGCGCGTCGCGGATCGTGATGGATCCGTCGGGCGCCATCAGCGCGCGCTGCTGGATGCGATCGTCGAGCGAGACGTGGTTGTTCTCGACGCAGCCTTCGAGCAGCAGCGCGGACGAGAACGTCTCCGTCAAACCAGAGATGTGGTACGGCGTGTCGACGCGCGGGCGAACCGCGTGCTCGACGTCGGCGAAGCCGAGACCCGTGCTCCAGACGAGGCGTTCATTCTGGACGATGGCGGCGGACAGACCGGGGATGTTCGCCTGGACGCGCAAAGCGTCGAGGTAGCGCTCGAAGAGCGAGAAGGTCAGCTCCTGCTGCGCGGACGCACTTCGGGCGAGCGTGACCGACACGAGCACCGCGAGCAACGCGATTCTAGTGATACGACTCATGGCCTCGGGGCTGGGAACCTGATGAGATCATACATCCCCGTTTGATTGGACTGTGCAGCACCAAGGTTCCTGTGTTACATTTTCGGCAACTTTGCGCATGACGGTTAGTGTCCGGCGGCTGGTGAGGCGTTTGCTGCGTACATCCGATATGAGGATCGTGCGGAGCGTCGTTCTCGCCGTTATTCTCATCGTTGCAACAGTTTCCGTTTCCGCCGCTGAAGGCGTTCGCATCGTCCCGCTGGTGCGTGATGACGCGGTTCTGGTGTCGTTCGAGCTGACCGACGGCTACACGCCGGCGGTGAAGGACGCCGTCCACAGCGGACTGAAAACGACATTTACTTACGAAATTGAGCTGCGGCAGGACGTGCCCGCGTGGGTGGACCGGACGATCGCCGCGTCCGTGATCACCAACACCGTGCAGTACGACAACCTGACCCGGCGCGCGACGCTGACGCGCACGCTCGACGGCCATGTCGAGTCCACGGAGACGACCGAGGATGAAGCCGTCATCCGGCAGTGGATGACGACGTTCCAGAAGATGCCGCTGTTCAAGACGGCGGACCTCGAGACCAACCGCGAGTACTACGTGCGGGTGAAGGCGACGGCGCGGCCGACCAACGGGTCGATGCTGTGGCCGTGGGGATCGGGCATCTCCGGCATGACGAAATTT
>Ga0209805_1000988_pt1 | contig 17424 bp, 10 predicted proteins | sample GraSoiAngelo_148_FD_185905 | JGI IMG/M metagenome (GOLD analysis project Ga0209805, IMG submission 185905) | Grasslands soil microbial communities from the Angelo Coastal Reserve, California, USA - 14_1009_09_20cm (SPAdes) (version 2) | ecosystem: Environmental > Terrestrial > Soil > Grasslands ... | reverse complement strand
GGCATAATCGGGTCCCCACAGCGCGGCCGCTTGCTCGAAGCCGCGTCCCGGCAAGATGGCGCAGAAGGTGACCTGCTCGCTCACCACCACCCACAACCACCGCAGTTGGGCCTCTACCTTCCAGCCGGTTTCGTCGATGGCGTTCACCATACTGCGGCGGGCCGCATCGCGCAGCGCATGCCAGATGGCTTGGCCCCGGCGCGCTACGCGGTCTACCGCCCGGCAAATCGTACTGCGGTGCACGCGCAAGCCAAATCCGTCCTGTAACACGGCGGCCACATCGCCATGGGGCATTCCCAGCCCCTTGTTCATCCTCACCGCCAACGCCAGCGCTTGCGGCCCCAGTTGCACCGCCGCCGCCCCTAAGGCATCGGACGTCTGCCGCGGGTCCCGTCCTTGCACTCGTCGCCCACATCTGCGGCAGCGACCGACGGCAATATCAAAGCGTCTCCAGATGGTCTTCCGCACCACCTCGTGTTGATACTGCGGCTCAACTTTCTCTACGGCGACCCTGCCCCCGCAAAAACAGCGACTCGGGATGGGCACCGCGATCACTTCATCGACCTGCTTGGGAATGGTCTTGCCGTAACGCTGGCCGTAGGCGGCGCCGGGTTTGCGCCCCGGTGGCTTCGCCTGGGCTTTCCGGTGGCCGCGAGAAAAGGGTGCGGCTTGTCGCTTGTTGGCCCGCTGAGCTTCTTCCAGATGAAGCCGGCTGGATGGAAGCTCTTCGGCCACGCCATGTTTGAACTCTCACAGCTTAACGTAACCGAAGTCGCGGAATTTGTCCAGCGGAATTTTCAGAACTTGTTCACTAAAGGCGCGCCAACCCGGTAAACAAATACAAGGAATAGTGTCAACGGGATCTCGACATCGTCCGCCGAGGCCAACTCATCTGGTAAATCGGCTTACCATACATCATGTGGTTTTGGCACGATTTCACTTGTGCAGTAACCGCGTTTTCGTCCGACTGAGTTCGCCGGTTCGGATGCTGTCGATTCTGAGAGTTAGCGGTCATTTTGCTACACTCGGCGCTTGCACTGCTGCATTTTATCAGCTCCTCGTTGCTCCCGGCGCTGACCCCAGTTCGAAGGAACATCCGCGAGAAACTCGCTCTTCCCGTCACTGACTGCGTTAGTCGCTGTTCTCCAGAACGCCGGTCGGAACGGCCAAAGGCTCGGCACCAATCTGAACCAACTGGATGCCCGCGCGCTGCGCCGGTTGCCCAAGGTCTACTTTCTTGCCCTTGGCATAAATTTCATGGCGACCATGAGTCCTGTGCCATTCGGACAGCTTCACAGTCCGGCTTTGGTGCTCGACGACTTTCCGCCAACCGCCGCCGTAGTACGCGCAAAAGCTAATTTCACCCTGGGTCAGTCCCACAGGAGTAGTGGAATTGCAGATGCCCGCAAAGTCGTAATTGAAGGCGTCCTGGAACCACATACCGTTGAAGATCATGACTCTCCAGCGCCCGTCATACGAATACGCCTTCTCAGACCAATCGTCGCCGCTACCGGCAACCCGATAGAAACAATCGTCAAGCACGCAGCGAAGGTCGCGAAGCCCAAACCCCGACGGCGCTCTGTGCTGGTTGAAATTGCGGAGCGCCGAAAGCGAGACAAGTGCTCGGGTCGCAGCCGGTCCTCTTCCAGAATCGGTTATTTCTGCGATGTCTCGCATGAATTGTTCCAAGTTAAAGAAGGCGGGAATAGGGACCGCCTCTCTGCGATATGTGTCCACTAGCAACGGGCTGAAGATCCCACGGTTGGGATGCGTTTGCTGAAAGAGGCTTCCTAGCTTAGCTTTGCGGTTCAGGACATCGCTCAGATGAGCGAATATCCCAAAGCCTGACAGTGGGAACCAATCCCGCATTGGCTGCCAGCCAATCGAAGTTTGCTCATGCAGATCGAAAGCGAGCTGCGTGAGAGGGTAGCGTCGAGCGTAACGCTCACCGGCGCATACTCCTTCGTCCCTGCCGGCAAACATGATCGGATGAAAAACAACCCCGTGGATTTTATCTATGCTCTGAATCGCGAAACGGACGATGTCCCCAAGCCCCTCGCTGTTCCGGCACTTGTCTACCGTGACTTCAAGTGTAGTTCGCATTCCGGCTGCTGCTATGTTCTCTAAGGCTTGCAGCCTCACCGGCAGGTAATTGCCCAATCCCCGATGTTTGTTCTTTTCTTCGGAGACTCCATCCAATTGGAGGTAGACACCGTGCAAGCCAGCTTCCCGCGCCTGCAAAGCGAACTCTTTACTTTTGGCGAACTCGACACCGTTTGTCGCAACATGAAGCCGATGGAAGCCGACGCTTTTCGCGTAGCGGACAGCGTCAAGGAAAATCCGTGAAACTGTCGGCTCACCTCCTGAGAACAGAACGTTGATTTCCCGCTGAGGCTTAAAAGAAAGTGCGTTGCTGAAAATGACCTTAATGTCTTCCATGCTCAATTCGTGAACGTAGCTCGCGGCGTTCGCATCCATGAAGCACGGCGAACACATCATGTTGCAGCGGTTGGTGATATCGACGATGAGGAAAGTTCCTCTGCCGGAGCTAATGCTGTTTGGTCCGTAAGCGTGCAAGTTGCAATCGTCAACGCACTGGAAGTCTTGGCCGAAAGCAAGACGCTCCATCTTGCGGAAGAAATCCGGGTGATTGGAGAGTGCATCTTCGAACGGGCCATGCTTCTTGCAGCCCTTCCGCATGAGGATGCGTCCGCCTTCTTCCAATATCTCCGCTTCGATGACTCCGGGATTGTCTCGAAAAGCCGCGACATCAATCTCGCCTTTGAGGACCGCTTCTACGGCTTCATGATTACAGTCAGGGCATAGAGACAGGGTTTTCCGGGGAATACCCGTTGTCATCGGCACGCGGTCCCGCTGCTTGAGGAGTCGGCCAGGAGCCCAGCATGGACTTGGCAAACGTCCTTCCGGCACCAGGCCGTTAAGTGGCCGAAGAATTTTCCAGGCTGCGTTTGCGGTTGTGCGAAAGAAGTTGGACGTTGCGTGAGACATTTTGTGTCCTCCCAGCCGAAATGGTTCGGCTAAGTATCAGAGCAATACGCGCCCAAATCGTTTCGTGTCAAGTGAAAATTTGGCTTGCCCAGACGCACCCCGCGACGTGCGGCCCTTCCCACTTTAGCATTCACAATTCCGATATGTGCCCACTCGGACCGAAAAATGGAATGTGCTCTCTCCCATAACCAAGCTCCGCGTATAGCTCGTATAGCTCCCGCCTGGTCGGTGTCTATCTGGATGAGGCCTCGGTCGGCCGTCTGCCCCTGGCTGCTATGGCTCGTCACAGCGTATCCGTAATCGAGGTGCGGATTTTGCTTGATGTCGAAAACCAGGCGACGCCCCGAGTCGAGTCGCACTCTTAAATTTCCGTTCGCGTCCGCCCTCTCGATAGTTGCTAACTCGCGGTTCGCGACGTGCCGTCCTTGTAGGGCGCCGTGAATTGCACGCGGTCTCTCTCGCTGAATGCCCCCTCGGTTTCGCGGGACAGCGTCACCCCTGCAGTCGGGGCGGATCGTACCTCACGCGCTGGCCACTCTCACACTTCACCGTCACCCAATTTTCTTTCTCGTTCACAGTCTCCACCCGCCCGTATTCTCCGGCACTGATTCCGAGCGCCTCGCTGCCTCGCGTATAACGCACAACGTCGCCCACGGCGTATTGCCACGGACCATTGTCGATCCGCTCCCGTAATCTCTCGCCTCGCCACCAGCACTCCGTATTTCTCTTCGTGCGCGTCGATGTGGCCGACGCGCTGCGATGCCCTTCTTGCATTTCCTCATGCGTGATTTCCAGCTTTTCCTCACGAGTCTGATGCGCCGCTATCTGGGCGGCACCGGCACCGCGAAGACCATGCTCCGAAAGGTGCTCGATCGCAGGACACCTCCCAAAAAATCCAGAAGCTCGCTCCAAGTTGCTCAGGAATTTGGTCCTCAATAGGACAAAGAAGCATAGCCGGCGGCGGAGGCTGGTAGAGAAGTGGCATCTCCCTCTCACTCCCGCTTTTGAGCGCTCCCAAATGAGATCGCTCTCGTGCGCCCAGAGCGCAAACGGACTATCGCCCTCGTCCGCGCTGCAACCACGGACGCAGAGTGGAGGGTCCTGGTGCCTTGCGAGCGGGAATGACTATCGTTCCGTCGCCAAGCAAATTGGGATGACCGTCACAGCTCTAAAATCAAAGGTCTCGCGCTGCAGGCACCGCCCAAGTGCGGTTGCGGCGCGAAGTGCGTCTTGAGTTGCCAGGTTAGCTCTTAGCCAGCACTCGCTGTTTATTGTGTTCGACGCGGTTGGTACTCCGGGTACTCCCGACGAGTAGGAAAGCTTTTTCAATCAACAAATCCTTTAGAGCTGTCTGAACAGTGCCTGGGAACCGCTGTGCATATTGCCGAAGTTTCGATGGGTCGAGAAACTGTAACTGTAATTCATCAAAGGGCGTAGGAGGTCCTTCCTGGCGCGTCAAGTAAATCCAATCGAGCAACGCCTTTTCAGGGTCCGCGATGAGATACCTGTTGTAGCGCGTTTCCTCTCTTCGTAGCCCCAATAAAGGTCGGGAGATATTTCCCGGTACTCCGCCTGGAAAAAACGAAGCTTGAAAATTTCAATCAATACCGAAGAGAGGGTGAACTAACATTAAGATGACCCAAGACGAACATGGACACTTTTTCCGGAAACTCTATCTCAAGGTAATGGTAGGCTAGACGCCCACCCAGCAACTAGCCAAGTACTTGCCTTTGTCGTGAGGAACGCTATGCAGACCTTGGTTCAAACCTGCGTACCCAGAAGGCTTTTGTTTGCCAGCTGGTTCGCCGCTTCTTTGCTCACTGCCATGGCGGGTCTGGGACAGCAACCCGAAACGCGCATCACGGAAGAAATCGACGACACCAAGCGGGCGACCATCGCAGGCTCGCGCCCGCCCATGGCCAAGCCTGAAAACGACGCCGGGCGCATGGACCTCCGGATCGAGCTGCAAGGGATCAGCATGGTCTTCTCCCGAACCGCCGCTCAAGAGGCGGACTTACAAGCGTTAATCGCTGCGCAGCAGGACCCTGCTTCGCCCTCTTATCATAAATGGCTTAGTCCCGAAGAATTCGGCGCGCGCTTCGGCGTGGCCGATTCCGACCTCGCAAAAGTGCAGTCGTGGCTGGAAGGTCGCGGCTTAACCGTAGATAGCGTCTCCCGCAGTAAAGGCAGCATAAGTTTCTCTGGCGCAGTCGGGCAGATTGAAGCATCCTTCGGAACCGAGCTCCACTACTACAAATTGAATGGTGAGACACATTTTGCGCCGTCGCGAGATGTGAGTGTGCCGGCAGCGCTTGCCTCTCTGGTAAAGACCGTCACGAATCTTTCGACCTTTCGACCGAAATCCCACATCAGCCACCAGGGGCCAAGGCGCGCCGTTAGTCCAGATTTCACCTCCAGTCAGTCAGGCAACCATTTTCTGACGCCAAAGGACGTGGCCACGATCTACGACATCAATCCAGCCTATAAGGCCGGTTATAACGGCGCTGGACAGTCGATTGCGGTGGTTGGGCAGTCGGCGATCGTGTTGTCGGATATCGAACACTTCCAGACCGCTGCGGGTTTCGCCGTCAAAGATCCCACGCTTGTGCTCGTTCCCAACACAGGTACCGCAACCATCAGGTCCGGCGATGAAAGCGAATCCGATCTGGACTTGGAATACACCAGCACCATTGCGAATGGCGCGACCATCTATTTCGTCTATGTAGGCAACAACGCAAACAATAACGTGTTCGACTCCATCCAATTCGCAGTGACCAACAAGACTGCGCCGATCATTAGCGTAAGCTACGGCCGTTGCGAGACCGCGCTTGGATCTTCGGAATATTCGAGCCTCAACGCCATACTGGCCCAGGCCGCCAGTCAGGGCCAGTCCGTGATCGTTGCGTCGGGCGACAGCGGCTCGACCGACTGCTATGGAGACCCGCTCGTTAGCAGCGCCCAGCAACAGGCCCTGGCGGTGGACTTTCCTGCGAGTAGTCAGTACGTAACCGCCATGGGTGGAACCGAGTTTCCACTGGCTGATGTGGCCTCCACAAATACCACGTATTGGCAGGCGGCCAGCGGCAGCGACTTCGTCAGCTCGGCTCTCTCCTACATTCCCGAGCAGGTGTGGAACGACGATTCCTCCTTAGGGCTCGGTTCAGGCGGCGGAGGTGTCAGCACGTTCACATCTAGACCCAGTTGGCAGACCGGCGTAACCGGCATTCCGTCGGGAACGTTCCGTTTCGTGCCAGATATTTCGCTGAGCTCCTCGCCCAACAACGCAGGGTATCTTTTTTGCTCCAGTGACACTTTGACCAGGGTCACGGGAAGTTGCACGAACGGGTTTCGAGATAGCAGCAATGTAAATCTGACTGTCGCCGGCGGTACGAGTTTTGCGGCGCCGATTTTTGCCGGAATGTTGGCGATCATCAATGACAAACTGAACTCCACCGGACAGGGGGTCATTAACTCCACTCTCTACACTCTTGCGGCAAACTCCGCTACCTACGCCTCTGCATTCCACGACATCACCACTGGCGGCAATCAATGCACTGCCGGGACAACCATCTGCTCGACGGCTGGCGCGTCGCAGTATCCCGCTACGAGCGGCTATGACGAGGCGTCAGGCTTGGGTTCGCTCGACTTTTTCAACTTGATGACGGCTTGGCCGGGGTCTTCCCCGTCATTGGTGCCTTCGAAGACGACCCTTTCGGCAGCAACCACGACGCCGGCTCCTGGTGCGACCGACGCCATCACAATTACGGTGGCTTCCGGATCGGCCTCAAGCACCGCCACGCCGACGGGCACGCTGACTGTCACTCTCGACGGAACTTTGCAGACCTCGTCTCTTCCGCTGGCGAATGGTTCTGCGACCTACACTTTCTCTTCCACGACTCCTGGCGCTCATGCCATTGCGGCAACTTACTCCGGTGATTCGACTTATGCTTCTTCTACCGGCTCGTTAACAGTGACGGTGCCTCCTCCGCCAGTGGCGATGGCCCAGAGCGTAACTACTGCGGCGAACACTCCCAAAGCCATTACGTTGACTGCCACGCCTGGAACTTCTGGCGACACGCTAACCTACGCCATCGTCACCAACCCCGCGCACGGCACACTCACCGGAACGGCGCCGAACGTGGCGTATACTCCCGCCCCTGGTTACGTCGGCCCGGACAGTTTCACTTTCGACGCCACGGAGACTGGCGTTGTCTCCAACCCGGCCACGGTTAGTATCACCGTTTCGGCCGGCCCCCCACCGCCAGTGGCCAACAACCAAAGCGCGAGCACCAATAAGAACACAGCCGTCGCTATCACCCTGACCGGGACTCCAGGCACTTCAGGTGATACCCTGACCTTTGCCATCGCGACTAATCCTGCGCACGGCGCATTGACCGGCACTCCTCCCAACATGACGTATACTCCTACGGCGGGCTATGTGGGACCGGACAGCTTCACTTTCAATGTGACGGAGAGTAACGGAGCTACCTCCACAACTCCGGGCACCGTTTCTATCAGCGTGGTCCAGGCCCCACCGGTAGCGTCGAAGACCACGCTTTCTGCGGCAAGCAACACGCCGGCTCCCGGTGCGAGCGACGCCATCAGCATTACCGTCGCTTCGGCATCAACCTCGAGCACGACTACGCCGACCGGGACACTGACCATCTCAGTGGACGGAACGACGCAAAGTCCATCCCTTACGCTGACGAATGGATCGGCCGCCTACACCTTCTCTTCGACCGCCGCAGGCCCTCACACCATTGCTGCTGCCTATTCCGGCGATACCACCTATGCAGCTTCCAGCGGCTCGCTAACGGTAACGGTGACGGCGCCAACGCCGGTAGCGTCGAAGACCACGCTTTCTGCGGCAAGCAGCACGCCGGCTTCCGGTGCAAGCGACGCTATCGCGATTACCGTGGCTTCGGGATCAGCTTCGAGCACGGCCACGCCAACCGGCACGGTGACGATCCTGGTGGACGGAGTAACCCAGTCTCCACCCCTGACACTGGCGAACGGCTCCGCCACCTATACCTTTTCTTCCGCAGCGGCGGGTACTCACACGATTACGGGCAATTACTCCGGCGACTCCACCTACGCGACATCAAGCGGCACACTTACCTTGACGGTGACTGGCGGATCCTTCAAGCTTACGGCCAGCAACGTGACGGTGCCAGCGGGGAGCCCAGGCAGCTCAACGGTTACCATTACACCTCAGAATGGTTACAAGGGCACCGTCGCTTGGACTGTCTCAAGCAGCCCAGTTCTAACGAATGGCTGTTTTTCGCTGCCGCGCGTGACCGTTTCCGGGAACGCTCCGGTTGCGGTCACGTTAACGGTATATACGATTGCCTCGGCGTGCTCAACATCTGCCGCAGCCAGAGCGGCCGACCGCACGCACGGCATTCTCGGCTCGATCGCCAGCAACAATGACGGGCCCTCGCTTTCATGTTTTCCTGTTTGTCAAGCCGCTGTGGCTCTCGTGGGCCTACTTTTTGTCGGGCTCTTGAGCCGGCGTTCCCTACGGCTCGGCACCCTAGCTGCTTTTTGCCTTCTTGCAGCTGTGGGACTCGGCGCATCTGCTTGCGCGGGTGCAGCTTCGTCGACCTCGGCGGGAAACGCCGCAAAGGGATCCTACAGCGTCACCATTGTTGGCACCGATACTGCCTCTGCCTCCATAACGGCATCGACCAGCATCACGCTAACAATTGACTAAGGCTTCGCCTTTTCCCCAATTTCTTCCGTCGACTACGGAATGCCGAGCATCAGCGCCACAACGACGACGGCCAGCCGTCAGGCCCCGCTGTTGGCTTCGCTCGCGAGCCACCTTTTCGTGGCTCGGAGCTCGAGGGTAGCAACCGAAACCAAAATTTCAAATCATGGGTCCAACGTGGCGGCGGTTTCACAGACCGCGCGAGAGGAACTTGTATCGCAGCTCGGGTTGATTCTATTAGGGTTAAGGAGCGGGGGGACTCTCTCCAAATCTGCCCTTCCGCGGCGAGAGTCCAGCAACAGACCAACAGGCATGAACGGGCAGTTATGCTAAACTATTGAAGCAAATCGCGGAGAGGTCGCAGAGTGTCTGAATGCGGCGGTTTGCTAACCCTGTCTGCCCTGGCTGCAACATTTCCCAGAATGCGGCGGGATCTCCTTCGAATGCCGATTCGAAGGACGACCCTTGCAAAACTTCATCGCTACTCTCGCTGAGTGCATTTACAGCAAGTACGAAAGCAATTGACGCCTTCGGAGCGGCTGGCGTTGGGAAAAGCGGAGTTTACGTTGCAACAATACGAACCCGCGGCGGACGCTCTCGGCCAAGTGCAAGGCGTCAACAGCGAAAATGCCGAGGCCAGCTACTGGCTCGCGCGCACCTACCAGGCCCTGGGCGCCGAAGCGTACGCGCAACTGGAGGAATCTTTTCCCGATTCCTGGCGTACGCACCAGTTGCGTGCGGAAGGCTTCGCCCTTCGCCAGGATCTCGACGGCGCCATCAAGGAATATCAGGCGGCCTTGCAGTTGCGTTCGAACGAGCCCGAACTTCACGAAGCTCTTGGCCAACTCTACCTCGACAACCATTCTGACGCCGAAGCCCAAATCGAACTCCAGAAAGCATTGGAACCGGATCCGTCGCGCACGCACGCGCTTTTTCTTCTTGGCCGTTTGTATGTGCAGAACCGCGAGAAACGAGAAGGCTCTTTCCTATCTACAGCGCGCTTTGCGGCTTCAGCCCGATTTGGCGGAAGCCAGCGAGTTGCTGGGAACAGCCTAAGTGCGCTTGGGACAATTCGCTAATGCCATCCCGAGGCTCGAAAAGGCGGCGCCCTTTGAGCACTACGGGAACGTCCACTATCAGTTGTATTTGGCCTATCGCAAGCTTGGCCGATCCGAGCTTGCACAAAAAGCGCTGGCTCGCTCACAGGATCTCCGTCGAAGCTCCCTTGAGCACGACCAGGCGATGGTAATGGGCTCTCCTCAGGTGCAACCTGAACCGCAATGACGATAGACTAAATCTTCTTCTCTACCCGGGCGTGCAGGAACCTACGGTGTCTACCGTGCACGGATGGCAAGATTCTTATGGCCAATGGAATAGCCTGGTCACACCGTATCCCCCTAGCGAGGTTGAAGTATTTCGGCGAGAAGAGGCGGTTGGGGTGGAGCCGTTGAGGGGAGTAACGGAAGGCCGTTTGTTGTTGCCACATCGTTTTTGTAGCGCTCTTTTGTCGAAAAAACAGTCCTTGCGCCAGGAGAATGGGCGTATGATGGCGCCGCAATTGCATGCGCTGAAGGGTGCAAACATTGAACAAGGACAAACTGCAGCGCGTCCGAGGCGCGCTGGTCTTAACGATGGTGTTTTTCTCACTATTGGCAGCGGCCTTCTGGCCGGCCCTTTGGCGTTCCATGGCGCAAGATCAATCCGCGAATCATCCGTGGATGGACAAAACGTTATCGCCGGATCGGCGCGCCGATCTCGTGCTTCAGCAGTTGACGCTCGAGGAGAAATACGGTTTTCTCCATGGAAATGGCATGCCCGGGTGGGGGCAACCGCGGCCAAACGCGTATCTCGGGAATGGCGGCGCTGGTTTTGTTCTCGGTGTGCCGCGACTGGGCATACCCATGATCCAGATGAGCGATGCAGCCTACGGCGTGCGCAGCAGCGGTGAAAATGGCCGCTACTCCACGGCGCTGCCGTCCGATGTGGCGGCTGCCGCAAGTTGGGACGTGCATGCAGCCTGCGCATACGGCGCGCTCATCGGCCGCGAATTGCGCGCGCAAGGCTACAACATGACTCTTGGCGGCGGTGTGAACTTGACGCGCGAACCTCGCAACGGACGGACATTCGAATATATGGGTGAAGATCCGATCCTCGCCGGCACGCTCGTTGGCAATCGCATGAAATGCGAACAGGCGCAGCACTTGATGGGCGACATAAAGCACTACGCGTTAAACGATCAGGAAAGCGGGCGCAATGCGGTGAACGTGATCATCAGCAAGCGCGCCATGCGCGAGAGCGACCTGCTGGCTTTTCAGATCGGAATCGAAATTGCCGATCCTGCCGGAGTGATGTGTTCCTACAACGCCGTCAACGGCGACTACGCCTGCGAAAATAAGTACCTGCTGACGGACGTGCTCAAGAAGGACTGGAATTTCAAAGGCTTTGTGCTTTCGGACTGGGGTGGGACGCATAGCACCGAAAAAGCGTCCGTCGCCGGACTGGATCACGAAGAGCCGGAAGATATTTTCTTTGGAGAGAAATTCAAGCAGGCCGTGCAGGCAGGCAAAATTTCCACCGCCGAACTGGACGATCACGTGCATCGCATTCTGCGCGCGGAATTTGCCAGCGGCATTGTCGATGATCCAGTAAAGAAAAACGTGGTGGATGTCGAAGGGGGCTTCGAAACCTCGCGCCGCATTGCCGAACAGAGCGCTGTCTTGCTGAAAAATGACCAGGCGATTCTGCCGCTGGATCGCACCAGGCTGCATTCGATTGCCATCATCGGACCGAACGCCAACACCGGCATGATCTCCGGTGGCGGTTCCGCGCAAGTAGATCCGCCCGGACGCGGCGCTCCGAAGTGGAAAGAGCATGTCTGGTTTCCCACATCCCCGTTGAAGGCCATAGCCGCAAAAATTCCAGGAGCGGCCGTGGAGTTTGACTCTGGCGCGGATCCGGCCTCCGCAGCGGCTCTCGGAAAGAAATCGGATGTCGCCATCGTCTTCGCTTATCAGTGGACCAGTGAAGATTTCGACTTGCCCAATCTTTCGTTGCCGGAGAATCAAGACGCCCTGATTGGGCAAGTGGCCGCCGCCAACCCGCGAACGATCGTCGTGCTGGAAACGGGTTCGGCGGTGACCATGCCCTGGTTGAATCAGGTCCGCGCCGTCTTAGAAGCGTGGTATGCGGGCAGCAAAGGCGCCGATGCGGTCGCGAACATCCTGTTTGGCGAAGTGAGCCCCAGCGCCAAGTTGCCCATGACTTTCCCGCGCAGCGAAGCCGACCTGCCGCATCCGCACCTGGTAACACCGCCACCGGAAGCGCCGGGCAGAAGAAATGGGGAAGCCAAGCCTACTTTTGAAGTGCACTACGACGAAGGATTGAAGGTCGGCTACAAATGGTATGACGCCGAAAACAAGCCCGTCCTTTTTCCGTTCGGCTTCGGACTTTCTTACACGACCTTCAGCTACTCAGGCCTGAAAGTAAGCACAGGGAGCGACACGACGGTCAGCTTTGCCTTAAAGAACACCGGCAGCCGCGCAGGCGAGGAAATCGCGGAAGTCTACGCGGCGCTGCCTGCGGCCGCGGGAGAACCACCAAAGCGTCTAGTCGGTTGGGACAAAGTGCATTTGAACGCGGGCGAGAGCAAAGAAGTGAGCATGGCCGTGAAAACTTTTTATCTCTCAATCTACGACGAGGCTTCCAATAGCTGGAAGCTAGTGCCAGGCACTTATACGTTGATGGTGGGCGGGTCGTCGCAAAACCTGCCGCTCGTCCAGAAGATCGACCTGAAATAGGTCCTTGAGATACGGAAATGGAAATACTCGATTCCACAGCTGTGGCTCAACCCAGACCCGGCTAGGGCGACTCCCGGGACCATTTGCCTGCTTTTGAAATACTGCGTTCGGGCAATCAGCGTTCTTCGCCGCTGAGGGCCAATTCGATTTCACCAGCGTCTTTTACGAGGGCGGTCCCATCAGCAAGAGTCAGCTGCGGCTTCTTAAGGATAGCGGCCGCATCCGAAAAATAAATCAGAGCAAGTTCTTTACAGTGCATGGTGACCAGGCATTGCTCCGTGATGGCCGTCGCAAGCGCGAGAATTTCGCGCCGGTGATCGCCGACTTTTGCCGAGCCCTTGCTGGGTTTTGCCAGGTCTTCCCCGAGTAAGTCGAGCCGATAGGTGAATCCGCCTGCGGTATAAAAAAACTTTTTCTCCTGGTGCTTGTTGTAAAACTCATCGAGACGTGTCCGGAGATCGTGGACCAGGTGCGCAACGGCATCCGTATTTTCTTTCTTGAGCGATTTCAACCTCTTCTCAGCCTGCATCGCGAGTTCGACCAAATCGCTAGGAGCCCCGACTTTCTGCAGGTCCTGCTGAATGCCTAGCGCCCAACCACCCGCTAGTTCGCTGGTTTCCGGCCACCAAGCCTCGACCATCTGCATGTTCCACCCGATCCTGAAACAGGCGTCGGCTTGCTGGTTTTCATCCTTGCGGGAAACTCCAGTCGTAATTGGAGGCACGTTCGTCACGTTGACTGACGGTGACGCATCCGGCCTACTCGTCGTTGTCTTTTCCGGAGACGCGATCGGGGGTACTGCCGGTCGCTTCTTCAACAAAACAATTACATTCGGATAGTTGTATTTTTCAGCCAGGGACAGCGCTGTATTTCCGTCGCGATCACGCAGTTCGACATTCGCCCCTTTATCTAGCAAAGCGCGCACCGTATCGGCGTGGCCCTGACGGCTTGCCTCCATCAACGCTGTCCGTCCCATATCATCCCTTGCGTTCAAGTCCGCCCCATGCTGAAGCAGGACATTCACCGTGGCCGTATCGCCGCCGTACGCCGCCCGGATCAAGGGCGTGTCCTCGTACTTATTTTTCGCATTCACATTTGCGCCCTTCTCAAGCAAGGCGCGCACGACGTCGGTGCGCTTCGAGAAGGCCGCCCAGAACAACGGCGTCCAACCTTCCTCGTCCTTGGCATTCACATCCGCTGCTTCCATCAGGGCGGTCCTTCCTGTGTTACCGTGTGCGTCCACAGCTGCGCCTTTGTCAAGCAACAGCCGCGCGATTTCGGTGTGGCCGGTGAGCGCGGCACTCATTAAAGGCGTGCTTCCGTAACCGCCTCTGCCGTTGACGTCCGCGCCCTGCTTTAACAGGCTTTGCACCGCAACAATATCTCCGCTCTGGGCAGCGTCCAAGAGTTGCTGAACGAGGCTCGGGCGGCCCGCTGCGGGTGCATTGGGGAGGGCCGGTTGCGTAGCAGGGGCCGAAGCGGTGCCAGGAGTCGCCGGTAGTGATGCCCCCGGCTTGTTGGATACCGCTTTTTGCGGGGGTTTGCTCTGCGAGACCAGCAGCGGGCGTTTGAGTACGGCAATAACTTGAGGATGCTTGTGTTTTTCTGCCAAGGAGAGGGCTGTGTCTCCATTCCTGTCACGCGCGCTCGCATCCGCTCCTTTCTTCAACAAGGCCAGCACAGAATCCCGGTGGCCCGAATCGGCCGCGACGATTAAGGCGGTCCATCCGCTTTTGTCTTTGGCATTTACATCTGCGCCTTTCGCGAGCAGGGCGCCTAAAGTATCAACGTGGCCCGAAGCGGCCGCGCTCATCAAGGCGGTCCATCCGTTGCTGTCCTTGGCATTTACGTCCGCGCCATCGGCCAACAAGGCCAGCACGGCGTTGGTGTGCCCGTTGCGCGCTGCACTCATCACTGCCGTCCATCCGGTCTTGTCTTTGGCATTGACGTCCGCACCTTTCGCGACCAAAGCACGCACGTTATCTGTGCTTCCCGAAGAGGCGGCCCAGATCAATGCCGTCCATCCGTTCTTATCTTTTGCGTTTGGGTTGGCGCCGCTTCCGAGTAACTTTTGTACCTGCGCGGTGTCCCGCTTCTTTGCGGCTTCCAACAACCTGGCATTGAGATCCTGCCCAGACGCGGATATGGCAATAGACAGAATCACCCCAAGCGCCCATGCCGCTCTGTTCATGTCCGGCCTTTCCATGGATTCCGGAGTTCAAGCTCCGCTTCACGCTCGCCGGTCCGCGACGGGACTGTACCTGACTACGGCATGAGGCGGGCAAAGGTCGTGCAAATAATAGCTTACTCGCGTCGGCTGACGAAAAGCGCTTCGTTCTCGCGTAATTTCATCATTGGATAATGACGGAAGTGTTTCCGGTGTGAAACTCAGTTTGTCGCGCTAAGGGAGCACGTAGTCTTAGCGGAGAAACCGAACGACAGGGACGGCATACGGTGCTTGTCCTGTGGAGTCGAATCAGTTTGGTAATATAATACTTGCTTCAGGTTGCGCGCCCACAGTTCCGGCTAGACAGTTAGGCGGCACCGGGAACCATGCAGAGGGCGGCGCCGCCCGCGATCCCCGACTCTGCGCCGTAGCGCGCCAGAACCATCGGAATTTCCAAGCATCGCTTGTTCAGGCTCCAAGCGGGCAGTTGCTCCCGGATTTTCCCAAAGAAGGGATTCAGCATCGTCGCCACACCGCCTCCGATGATGATGACGTCGGGTTCCAGCAAGTCGACAATGTTGCCCAGCCAGATCGTGATCACCTCGACCGTATCGAGAAGGATTTCCCTCGCCAGCGAATCACCCGCAGCATAAGCACGGTCGACAATCTCGCTTGTGACCGCGTCGATCTTTCCGCCAACCAGTTCGAGCATCACAGATTTACGTCCGGATGCTTCCGAGAGCCGCGCCCGCGCTTTTCGAGCAATAGCCGTGCCGGACGCCAGCGCTTCAATGCAGCCTTTCTTCCCGCATCCACAAAGTGGCCCGTGATAATCGATGACCATGTGTCCGGCTTCGTCCGCCGAGCCGGTACGCCCGTGATAAATGCGCCCGTCAAAAAGAATTCCCGCGCCAATGCCCGTGCCAATGCAAGTGTAGAAAACATTTCGATAGCCGTGGCCCGCGCCCCAGAGCGCCTCGGCGAGCCCGGCGGACTTCGCGTCGTTTTCCAGCTTTACCGAGCCGTCGTAGCGACGCGCAATTTCCGCGGCAAGTGGATAATTTCGCCAGCAGGTCACGTTGGGAGGATTCAGCACGATGCCGGTGTGAGGATCAAGCGGCCCGGGAGCGCAAATGCCGATGCGGCGTGCGGCGCTGTTCTTATCCGGCCCAAGCTTCAACAGTTCGTCAATCGCGGAGGTCACGGCAGCGAGCCCTTCTTCCGCCGTGCCGTGGGAGTTCATCGGCACGCGCGTGTGCTGATGGATTTCGCCATGCGCATCGACGAATCCCGCCGCGACTTTCGTGCCGCCCACATCCACGCCAATTGCCCAGCCTCCGGCTTCCTTTTGAGTCATAGTTTATGGAGAGAAACCCGTTATCCTTTTAAGTAGCGCTCGCTGTTTGGTTTCGAACCGCTCAACGCGAAGAATAAGATGTAAAGGTAGCAAAAGGTCGCGGCAAGTAAGGCGTAGTGAATTCCTTGGCCCCAACTGGTCTCACCTTGAATCATTCCGGGATAGTAGCGATGGTTAATTAGGTCTCCCGCCTTCCCCAGCAGCCAGGGAATCACCGCACCGCCCACAATGGCCATATTCAAAATGCCCGAACCATCCCCCGTCAGCGGTCCTAGCTCCGCGATTCCCATGGTAAAGATGCACGGGAACATGATGGAGTTGAAGAACCCTACGGAAAGAATCGACCACATCGCCGTGTGCCCGTTGGTGAATACCGAAGTGGTGACCAGAAGCCCGGCCATGACCGCAGCGAATGCCAGCAGCTTGCTTGGCTTGATTTTCTGGAGCAACCCTGAGCCAATAAAGCGGCCAAACATGGCTCCCATCCAATACACCGAGATGTACTTTGCCGCGTCACCGAGCGCCGCCCGATATCGCAGAGCGGCATCAGAAATCTTTACAGGGGAAAGAAATCCGCCGATGTTGTCCAACGCAAGGTAGTTTGCGATGGAGCTTCCAATGGCGACTTCTCCGCCGACATAAACGAAGATTCCGATCGCACCGGAGACAAGATTGGGATGTTTCCACACGGAGTCGGCAATCTTCTCGCCGATATGATGTTCTGCGGATGCCATCCTGGGGAGCTTGGAGAGGCCAATTCCGATAGCGAGCAGCGTCAGCGCCGTGGCAAAGAAATAGACGTAGAGCCTGATCACTGCGTTGGCTTCCTGCGAAGCACTCTGGCTCATTGCCGTTGCCGTGGTGCGGAGAATCAAGTGCGCTCCGATCCAAGGAAAGATCGTAGTTCCCAGAGAGTTGAAGGCCTGCGTCAAGTTTAGGCGACTGGACGCCGTTCCCGGTTTTCCCAGCACCGCAACGTAAGGGTTCGCTGCGACTTGGAGGATTGTGATCCCCGTGGCCAAAAGAATCAGCGCAGCGAGGAAGAACGGGAACGAGGGAATCTTCGCGGCCGGAAAGAAACCTAAGCACGCAACAACCATCGTGAGCAAACCGACCACAATGGCCCTCTTGTACCCGATCCAATCGATGATCTTGGCCGCGGGAATGGAGAAGATGAAATAAGCGGAAAAAAACGCCGTCTGTATGAGCATGCTCGCGGCCAGTTCGATCTTGAAAACATGCTGGGCGTAAGGAATCAGCACGTCATTGAGCGACGTGAGTGACCCCCACATGAAGAACAGCGTTGTGAGGATCGCCAGCGGGCCTGTATAGCTGGTACCCGCTTCGTTTGCGATTACCGTACTTTTGGCGGATACGTTTTCCA
>Ga0209805_1000986_pt1 | contig 17474 bp, 14 predicted proteins | sample GraSoiAngelo_148_FD_185905 | JGI IMG/M metagenome (GOLD analysis project Ga0209805, IMG submission 185905) | Grasslands soil microbial communities from the Angelo Coastal Reserve, California, USA - 14_1009_09_20cm (SPAdes) (version 2) | ecosystem: Environmental > Terrestrial > Soil > Grasslands ... | reverse complement strand
TTCGCTGCTGGCGCTCCAACCGATTACAGGCCCGTAACGGTCGCTCCGAAGAAGATCAAGACCCGCGAGAAACCGCAGATAAACCTGGAACTTCGGGCAACTCCCAAGATATTGGAGGAGATCCGGAGAGCCAGCCCGAAGACATTCCTTGTAGCATTCAAAACAGAACACAAAGTGTCCAATGAAGAGCTGATCGATGAAGCTTTCAAGATAATACATGAGAAGAACGCTGACCTTGTTGCTGCGAACGATGTTGGTCTTGAAGGCGTAGGATTCCAAGCGGATACGAACGAACTCTATGTCGTAGATGGCCGAAAGAAAGTAGTGCACATTCCTCTAGCTGAGAAGCGGGAGGTTGCTCGGCAGCTAGTCGACCTGGCCGTCAAGAGAATGAGAGACTGACTGGGACTGTTTCTTTAGTGGCGAAGAAGATCATTCGAGCCGCAGCAGTGCAGGTCAAACCAGTCGAGACATCCGTAGAAGATACAATCTTTCACGCGTTAAAGCTCGCGAAGAAAGCGGCAGAAAGAGAAGTAGACATTATTTGTCTGCCGGAACATTGGTTGCCGGAGAAAGTGATTCCCGCGACCATGAGCCCTCTGCCGGGCTTGCAGTCGTTGGCAGAGGAGTATGGAGTTGCTGTTGTTGGAGGGGCGTTCTATGAAAAGGTCAAGGGCCGGGTGCGGCTAAGCAGTCCTGTCATTGGAGAAGATGGGGAAATAATTGGGCGACAGTTCAAGGTCCACTTGTTCCGTTTCGAGAGGAAATACGCAAAACCGGGAAGTTCCTACTCTGTCTTCCAGTTGAAGGGCTACAAGATCGGCATACTGGTCTGCTACGATGTTGATTTTCCTGAACCCTCACGCATCTACGCACTGAACGGGGTCGAATTGATACTCTGCCCTTCGAGAATAGTGAAGCCTGGAGTCACTCCATGGCAACAGTACGTTACTGTTCGGTGCTTGGAGAATCGTATGCCCATAGTCGCGCCGAATGTCTTCGCGCCGCCGTGGTTTGATGGGCACAGCATGATCATTAGCCTCAGAGAGGACCGTAGAACGAAGATCTCTCATCCAAAGATCGCGTCAGTTTCCAGAATGGGAGAGGGAATTGCTATCCAGGAGATCGACCTCTCATTCCATAACCGTCTCCGTAGGGAACGGTTCGCCGACCGAAGGCCGGAGACCTACAACTAGAAGGGCAGTAGCGATCCCGGCGCGAGAGATCGAAGCGGTCGTCTTCGACCTAGACAACACCCTGCTAAGGTCGCCGATTGGGGCCAGACTGGCACTTCTTACTGTCGCGAAGCTTGTTTCCAAGCAGCTGAAGAAAAACGGCTACCCCATGGGCCAGGTCCGATTATTCGAACATCTGCGACGTATCGACCGTGAGATGTTGGGGCGAAAATTCCGGTACAACAGAGACGTATGGTGGAAGACACTATTCAAGGAACTGGGGCTGAAACGGATGGGTCCAAAATGGATCCATGATCTAACGCTTCAGTACTGGAGAGTCTATGCGGCGAACAGCCCCCCTTTCAAGGACGCAGAGCCGACCGTCCGCAAGCTGAAACGCGCCGGTTACAAGATAGGTATCGTCTCGGATAGTGACGGGACACCGGAGATGAAGAGGAAGAGGATACGACAGGTCCCTTTCCACAACCTATTCGATGCTATTGTGGTCGCGGGTGAGGACACACCGAGGGTCAAGCCCGGCCATGAGTCATTTAGTCTAATAGCAAGAAAACTCAGAGTTCAGCCGAAATCTAGCATCTACATTGGCGACAATCCCAGAACCGACATCGAGGGAGCAAAAGCTGTCGGAATGATCTCCGTCATCGTTCATCGCAGAGGAAACCAGGGAGGCAACCCCGATTATCATGTTCCTAATCTACGCGCACTACCGGGACTGGTCAGATTTATTCAACTAGCTCGTTGATGGAAATTCATGAACAGTAAAATTTCAGGCGCCAGGCGCACAGTAGACCTTCACACGGTATTCCGAAGCCGTATCGTTGAGGACTGTGAAAGCGCAGCCGTCGAGTGTGCAGCCCGGCATTGAGGGAGTGCATCCGAAGTAGTTGTAGACCGCGGTCCTATTGTCGAAGTTCAGCCAGAGGACTTGTTCCGTGCTTACTCCTCCATCACTGTACGAGGCTTGAACCTGGGTATGGTTTCCGTTTTTCGTCAGTACGTATTCTGTCCAGTGCGCAGTCGGACTAATCGGGCCAGCAATCGGTCGGGGAAGACTTTCGTACCATGCGAAAACAGCAACAACGACTAGGGCGATCACGAATACTGCTGTGTGCTTGTTTCTCACGGTTTCTTCCGACTCCCAGACCTGAGTCTAATTCAGATTCTCAGAGCACCCGTATGCACTCATGCTGCGTTAGCTATCCGGAGTAATTGGGGCTTTGTCACCGTTCCGGCGTACTAGGAATGTCAGCGTCAACCTTAGGTTCACCCTTCCAAAGTAAACGGTCCGTTACTCTGCGGGTTGCAATCAGAAACGTTCTAAGCGTTCGATAACCTATTCGAGGCACGGGTCTCGTTTTGAGGAAGATCTTCATTATCGACATTGACGGGTGCATCTGCGAGCATGTGGACAATGAGCATCCTGAGCTGATGTTATCGGCGAAGCCGTATCCTGACTCGATCAGAAAGATTAACGAATGGTATGACGAGGGACAATTCATCTGCTTCTTCACCGCAAGAACAGAAGAGCATCGAGAAGCTACTCTAACATGGTTACAAAAACACGGAGTGAAGTATCACCGGCTGATCCTCGGCAAGCCAAGGCGCAGAGAAGGAGACGAGTACCATTACATTGACGACACTCCGATTCGAGCCACGAGATACAAGGGAGTCTTCGGCGACATGGTCAAGAAGACAAAAGACGTGATGGTCTTCGAGGATGAGTAGCCCGGTTACCTCATCCCAAATCGGCTTCTCCTGTAGAACCCTTGGGGCGCCTTGCGGCTGTGAAGGTTGGAGAGGCTAGGTCTTCTCTCTTACCTTCTTGTGACCGCGAGTCTTCGATGGGATCCAGCCGCCGTCCTTCATCCTTCGATATCCTTCGTCGTAGTGCTTCCGGAAATCTTCAGAGGACACAAGAGCCTCGTTAGGGAAGAGGCCGCCCCAGCCGGGTCCTCTCATTATGATCTCGTTGAAGTCAGGGTTGAGTATCAGGTCCTTTGAGCTGTAGGGTCGGTCGTGCCATATCTCCATGTCCAAGATACGGAGAGGTTCTCCACGATCGGCGATCAGTTGAGAGGTGGCGTCTGGTCCCGTCGGCTTGGCTATGAGATCTCCACGCTTGACCACTACGTCCCTATCGTTGTACCTTAACGTCCCGGAGCCGTCAAGAATGAGATAGTACTCGTCAACCTCAGAGTGGCTGTGATAACGGGCGGCCGATTCTCCATTCGATATCACTTCGACCCTGAAGAAAGCTCGACCAGGCCCGAGCAACGGCATGAAGAAGCGCTGGTAGCCCTGATCATCTTTGCGGACCAATGATCTCTCGGATCCATCGAGAATCTTATCATCGAACACGTTGACGACTGGCTTCCCCCACAGGTTCTGTGAAAGCGCCCCTCCTTTCTTCACATGGACCTCGTCGGCCCAGAAAGACGCGATCCGCAAAAGAAAGTCGAGCGCTTCTTGGCTTAACGCAGGAATCGCGAGCGTTAGTTCCTTTCCCGAATTCCTGTTAAGGTAGCCCGCTTTCTTGCCGAGTTCGTCCCAGAGCCAGTTTGTGAACGGAATCAGTCGCGCTCCATGCCCTTGTGGAATACTTGACTTCGATTCGAAGAAGACCTCCCATGCCAGGTCGACTCTTATCGCTCCTTCGCGGGCTCCCTCGTCCAGGATTATCTTCATGGCCGTTGAGGGACTGAGTCGGCGAATAAAGCGTTTCTTCGTCCGGATCTATCTGGCGAGTTCTTTGATCGCGCTACGCTGTTCAAGAAACTCGACCTGTCTATGGCTTGATCCGACCTTGCTTTTGATAAATTCGGCGAGTTGTGGGAATTTTTCGTAGCCGACGAACTTGCGATCTAGTTCCATCGCTGCTTTGAGAGTTGTCCCGGACCCTAGGAACGGGTCCAGGATCACGTCTCCGAGAATCGAGAACATTCTGATCAATCTTCTGGGAATCTCTTCAGGAAAGGCTGCTACTCGCCGCTCGAGACCGTCAATATCCTGTCTGGCACCCGGGACCCTCCAGACTTGCGAGAACCACTCATCGCGTTCTGTTTTGGTAAACTTGCTATCGTAGCGACGCGGGTCTTTAGGTGGGAAGCTGCGAGGTGGGCCTTTGCGGAAGATCAGAATGTACTCCATGTCAAGAGTCACGTAAGCGTTCGGAGGAAGGAATCCAGAGCCTAGGAAGGCTCCTTTGCCCTTGTAGTGGGGCCGGTTGGTGGGCTTCTTCCAGAGCACGTAGGGCAGGGTTACGAACCCGAGCTTCTCGAAGTTTTCGATGATTCTTGAATGGTTCGGGTAGAGGTGGAAGATGCCGTTCGAGGTCCGGGTAGCGTCTCCGATATTGATGCAGGCAATGCCTCCGTGGATGAGGACTCTTCTGATTTCTCGCCAGGTCTCGTTGAGATATTCGTGCATCTCATTGTAGGATGGAGCCGATGCTTCTGCGAAAAGGTCGTCCCAGATTGACACCATCGGATAGGGCGGCGAGGTTACGATAAGATGGACTGATTCGTCGGTGACTTCGGTCATGCGACGACTGTCGCCGATGATTACTCGGTAATCAGGGCTCATCCGACTGCGCGAATTGCGCATTGTGTATAATAGCTCGGTGCTTGCGACTCAGCCGACCCGGCCAACTATCGTAGTTTTTTGTCGAGGAACTCTAGTGTCCTTATCCAGGCCAGGTCTGAGCCGTCCCGATTGTATTCTACCGGCCGATTCTCTTCAACAAACCAGTGTTTCGTTCCAGGATAGAAGTGAAACGCTACTTCCCTTCCGGCGCCGCGAATCTTCTCCTCTGTAGCTCGCACGTCCCTCATGGGTTCCCATTCATCCTCGGGTGAGAAATGTCCCAGAAAGGATGCTTCAGCTTTGGAAAAATCTATCGGGTAAGTCCCGTAGAAGACAACGACTGCCCCAACAGTTTCAGGCTTTAGGGTGCTCAATAGCAAGGACCATCCGGCTCCCATGGAGAAGCCTACGACGCCGATCTTGCGTCCCGATATTGAGGGATCCGATCGTAGGTAGTCGGCGGCGCCCAAGACGATCTGCTTTATTCTATCATTGGCGATTTTTGACTGGAGTTCCTTCGCCCCGTCTACGGATGTTGCGAGAGCGCCATCGTGGAGATCTGCCGCTAACGCGAGAAAGCCTTGAGAGGCTAGCCTGTTGGCGAAGCTTTTGAAGAAATCGTTGAGTCCCCACCAGGCATGCAGAACTAGGACTGCCCCCCGTGGCTTTTCGGGCGACGCCAGGTATCCTTTTCCCGGTCCGCTTTCTGCTTTGAATTCGACCATGCGACTCTTCAATGCCATCATCATGAGCTACGAGGGCCTCTCATCTAGATTAATCATTGCTAACACCGTTACGAGTCTTGATTTGGGTCAAGGTCGCCAGTCTGGGTCAAGACTCTGTAGGCGTTCAGAGTGATCCACTTGCTGGGTTTTCCGATCTCTTCAATCACCACGGGTGCCTTTCGGCCTTTCCCGCTGGGATAGAAGAAGTCGCCTTCTCGATACCAGTCGCCTTCGAGGTTCCAGGCTCCATCGGGTCTGCGTTTCGAAAGTAGCAGTTGGACGGCGCTCCTAGTCCTCTCATCGTCTTCGTAGCCAAGCTTCGTCAATACGCGGAGTGCGTGGAGGATGTCGTAAAAGTAGTACATTGGAAAGTGGAGCTTGGTGAAGAACGGATAGGTTTCCTGCCAGTGATGATTATCCGACTTGTAGAGGTGGTGCATGAGGAGAAACCCGGCACCTTCATTGATGGACTGTTTCATTTTCCGGGTCCATTTCTGTTTTGGAATCTCAGAGTAGGCCCACAACGGCTCGATGGTGGACATGAAGCTACTGTGCTTCACCTTCTTCTCAGGATGATCGCAGTTCCAGCCGCCATCTTCCAGCTGATCCTTCGGCAGCCAGTCGATCGCCCTTCGAACCCGCGGGTCATTAGAGTAGCCGAACTTGATCAGGGTCCGAATCATATTTCCTGTGAGACACGGCTCGTCCCATCTCTTGCTCTCCTCGACCTTGCTTGGGCAGGCGAACGCGCCTGTCTCTGTCTGGTGAAGCTCGAGAAATCTCTCGCATTCCGAACTGATTCTAGGATCGGGAGGAGCGTCCATTTCTCCGAGAAGTGCTAGAGGCCAGACGGCTGACGTCCATTTTGGACGATAACAGGACTCCGTGGGAGACCAGATGCCTTTGCTTGTCTGTGTTCCGATGATCTTCTTGACCGGCCGGTAGCTTGGAATCTTCTCACGTGTGGCTAAGACATCTTCTGCGTCCTTTGGCCGGTGGAGCAGATCAATGAGAACCTGATGCCTAACCGATGGGTCCTTGCTATCAAGAAGCCAGCTAAGAGTAGGATCTTTCATACAGGGTCACTACTCGTAAGCGTTTTCTATCTTTCTCTCTTGAGCGTTCTCTATGTTTTCTCTTGAGAGCTAAGCCAGACGGAAATTTCGCTGACTGATGAAGGAACTTGGACCTGAGTGAGCAGAGCTTAACAATACGAAATCCGCGAGTAAATGCTGATGGATTTGAGCTCGAAGGCCAGCGGGTCTTACTTCTCCCCAGAATTCTTCAAGTTTCTGAAGGGCTTGGCTAGAAACAATGACAGAGTATGGTTTCAGAAGAACAAGCAGCATTATGAGAGGTATGTCCTCGCACCCAGCCTCCGGTTCATTAAAGACGCTGGGGCCGAGCTTAGAGCGGTTAGCCCATACCTTGTGGCAGACCCTCGGCCCTTTGGTGGGTCACTCTTACGGATCTACCGAGACATTCGCTTCTCCAAGGACAAGAGTCCCTACAAGACAAATGTGGCCATGGAGTTCTGGCACCGTCGAGGAGGAAAGAAGTCTTACACCGGGCTATACCTACACCTTGCACCGGGAGACAGTTTCGCCGGTGCAGGCATATGGAACCCTGACCCCCCGACCCTCAACAGGGTCCGTAGGGCGATCGTGTCCAGGCCCGAGGCTTGGAGACGAGTCAAGGAGAGTGGGTTGAAGATGGAGGGTGAATCTTTGAAGAGACCCCCAGCCGGGTTTGACCGTAACCATCCTTTCGTGGAAGATTTGAAACTGAAGGACATTACCGCAGGGGTCCGATTCAGCAATACGCAAGTCACGGGCCCAAGATTCATGAAGGATTTCGTCCAAGCAAGTAAGAAACTTGACCCGCTCAACAAGTTCCTAGCAGGGACACTGAGCCTACCTTGGTGATGGATGGGAACCGCGGGCAGATTCCGCCAATGGTTTTCTCGGAGATTTTAGATTGGGAGTGATGACTTCGAAACATCATTTGAGGATAGTCACGCGGGCCGACTGAGTGTTATCTAACTATGTTCGAACGAGGTCCACGCGTACCGTCGTTCGTGATCCAGAAGCCATTTTTTCCGCCATATTCCTCCACCGTACCCGACGAGCGATCCATCCGCACCAATCACTCTATGACATGGCACAACGAGCGATATTTTGTTGGCACCGTTTGCCTGTCCAACCTCGCGGGATTTCGCGGGCTGTCCAATCACTTCAGCAATGTCACCATAGCTACGCGTCTGTCCAGGAGGAATCTGTCTCAAGGCCCTCCAGACGGATTCTTCGAACACTGTACCATGCTGGGTCGTAGGGATTTGGAAATCTGCAGACTCGCCGGCGAAATAATCGTCGAGCTGAGAGATGAGCATTTCTAGAACAGTGTTGCTCCCTGAACCGATCAATCCAAAGTCTCGCTCTAGACGACGAAGCTCGCCTGTCAATGCCACACGATTCTCAAATTCGAGTAGGAATAATGCTGCGTCATCCGCAACGGCGATCATCGACCCGAGAGGAGTGCTAATCTTGGTACGAACAAGCTTCCCGTCAATCACAGATCCTAGCCGATTTGCGACTGCAGCCGCTTGAGTCGAAAGCATGGCCCGATCACGGGAGAGTAATCAAAAATAAAGGTTTGACTCCAAATCTTGCGGTCAATATGGGTAGACTAACGCTAGGAATAGGCTCTATCCGACGTACTTTGCCTTGCCAGGTTCAGCAGAAGAGGCGCCTTTGTCATTGCCCTTCTTGAGAGCATCATCAATCTCCTTCGCCTGCTCCTCTAACTCCTTCATCTCAATCTGTAACCCGAGCTTACGTATCAGGACCCGGAGAATTATCATAGCCGCTCTCGGATCAACCATGAAACCGGAGGTCTCGCCGGAGAGGAATAGTCCTTTGAGGTTTCGGACTTTGGCGAGGCCGGGGATTAGACCGTTCATCCATGTTACTGCGCCGCTGTCTATGATCTGAACGTCTAGAGCTTTGAGTTCCTTGACGAGATCGGACTCGCTGGCTGCCCCGTAGACCTTGGGGTTATCAGAAATTCTACCAGTAATGAATGCCCCGACAGTGATCAGTGTGCCGACGCCTAGTCGTTCTGCAAGGTCGACCACAGCCTCAGAGAGTCGGAAGGCTCCCTCGGGAAGTATTGGTTGAGCATCTCCAGTGTATAGAACTAGATCGTTGCCAGCTTCATCGCTGTTGACCCAGTAGTAGAATTCATGCTTCATCAATTCCGGGGTCCCGTCAGGTTTCAAGAGGACCCGGGGCGGAAGATAGTCAGAGTGAAGATAGCCTAGCGGAGCGGCCTTGAGGGTCTTGACAAGATGATCAAGGACAATCTTCGCGACACGTCCACTGTCCGGAAGGCCAGCGATGAGGATTGGACTGTGGAGCTTCGGAGCTTCGTTGAGGTGAAGTTGTATTGGGTCTCGCATGGCAGACGCTCGGAGTTTCTATTCTTGAAATGTGAGAAGTGAGAACGAACTGATAGGTGTTCCTTCATATGTTTTTACTCTCTTGAGAGAGAAATCTTCCGTACTTTTTTTCGGAATCTTTATATCAACTGTCGCCGTTGAAACAACTCCCCATTTACACAGGTGACTCTTTGGCAAAATTCATGCTTTCCCTCCGCGACGAGAACTTCAAACTCCTAACAAACGAAGCCGAGGACCGCGGCATCACGGTCCAAGAATTAATCAGAGCCGTAATCATACCAGACTGGGTCAAGATCAACCCCCCAGCCAAACAGAACATTAATGGAAACACAGAGAAGATCCGGCCATACCAGCAGGTCAGCAGCCGGGAGCACATTCTCCAAGCAGTAGGCAGACTACGAGACTGACAGCTAGACCAGTCTAGACAACCCCTCAAACCTTCCTATTTTTCAATCTAGCACCAGAGTAGCATACTCTATTGGTGAATGTCACCAAGCTTTTCTTGGAAAGCTAAAGCGATCTTGTTGTTCCAACAACCGAGGGCAGAGCGTTCCATAGAATGGACGGAGGACTTTGCTCCCTCTAATTTGCGGTAGGTGCTAATTGAAGGGGGATCATGAGCTAATCGTGAAAAGTACGGTCTGCGGTGTTGCGAGAGCCTTCCAGTTCGTTCCCATTGTGGCTGGGAAGCCGTTCCAAGCGGACACTGTGACAGTGTAGCTACCCGGTGCTAGTCCGAGAGGAAGCGCAAGAGTGAAAGTTAGGGATGCAGAAGCTTCGGGGGCGAGCGACATCGTGTCCGTGCCTGCGAAGATCGCCTGCCCATTCGCGTTTGTGATCTGGACCACTCCTAGGAATTGGGTGGTGGTACCGGAGGTGCTCTGTATTCCAGCATTCACGGTGAACTGGCTTCCGGTCTGGAAGCTTGACTGAGGGCTTCCTTGCGAGTTCAGGAGAGTAACGGAGGAGATGGTGAGTGGGAGCCGAACTGTTGTTGTCACTGTTGCGACAAAGCCTATGGAATTGTTGGGCGCGTAGAGTGTCCCCGTCTTCGGGTCGATTCCTATTCCCCCGCCCGGGCCGAATGCGAACTGGGCCGTCGAGAGTGCGCCGATCACCTGGTTCGTGTTACCGTCTATGGCTTGCAAGAGTCCTCCTGGATTCGTGTAGACTAGTTGGTTGACAGGGTTGTATGCTAGGCCGGCGAATGTGTATGGGTTGGAGACAATGTTGATCGCGCCCACCAGAGTGTTTGTCGTCGCGCTGACCACCAAGATGCTGGGAGAAGTGCCCGTAGCGTAGGCGTATAGGTTCCCGTTCGCGGAGTCATACGTCATCGATGTGATGTAGAGGTTGTTGTATGAGCCGAGGTCGATTGTTAGTGCACGGACATTCCGGGTCGCGTCAATGACCTGGATGGAAGAGGTGCCGTTGAACGTGGCAACGTAGAGATTATTGTTGGCCTGGTCGTAGACTATTCCCTCAGGAAAGACTCCCACCTTGATCGAACCTACGACAATGTTTGAGATAGGATCTATCACAGCCACGTTCGCGGAGACAGCGTTTCCAAATTGCCCGCAGAGGTTTATCGTGCCATCTCCGACAGTCACCGCTCCCGCGACCGAAGTGTTACAATCAACCAGCGTGACGTACAATTTACCATTCGACGGATCGAAAACGATCCCGTCAGGGACTGCTGTCGTGTTCATGTTGGATGGGAGTAGAATGCTGTGGACGATCTGGTTTGTACTCCCGTCGATGACCGAGACCATGCTCATGTCCGGGTCGGTGATGTAGACCATCCCGTTAGCCGGGTCCATGGCCATACTTGACCCGTAGGCGATGGGAAGTTTGTAGTATGGATCTCCAGGCCAAACCGTCGCCACGACTCTGTCCGTTACCGCGCTGACCACGTAGACTGAGCCTTGATCGATAGAGTTGACGTAGAGTTCACCGTTGAGGGGATCATAGAGAGCATCGGCAGGAAAGCCCTGGAGAGCATATGTCCCGACTATCTGGTTGGTCGATCCGTTGATCGCGATCCCTACGCCTGTCTCGGCCGAAACGTAGAGAATTCCGTTCGCTGGGTCGTACGCGATCGACTCGGGATTGTAGTCCGGGGAGGGCGACTGGATCGTGGTGACCAGCGAGTTGGTTGCTCCATTAATGACGAAGACAGAATTCGAATTTATCGTCCCGACGTAGAGGTAGCCGTTCCCAGGGTCGTAGGTGATGCCTGCCAACCGGGGGATGGAAATGAATGTTAGGAAGACGAAGCTTTGCGCTCCAGGCGAACTGCTGGGAATCGGTATGAGCCCAGCCAGAGAGTTAGATCTAGTGTCCACGACGGCTATAGCAGGGCCATAGCCTCCATTGCCTTGAAGGGTGACGTAGACGTTGGAGTTAGCAGGATCGTATGTTACACCCATCGCAGGCTCGGCCAGGGGAATAGTCGTAACAGTCTGGCCGGTTGTGGCGTTTTCGATGACGAGATCGCTTGTGCCACCAGTTGTGTATGGGCCTGCATAGGGGAAGCCGCCGTTTGTGAGTCCTAGAAGGGTGCGGATGATGTAGAGGAGGTCGTTGTTCGGGTCATAGACCATACTCTGCAGCACCGGGTAGCTGTTCGGACCAGTGCCGGTCATATTCAACGGAATGTTGCGTACTATTGTGTCCGTAGAGCCGTCTAATACAGACAAGACGTCCTGATAGTCAGCATGGTTTGCGAGGCCTAGGTAGACTTGGTTACTCCTAGAATCGTAGGCTTCTGCCATTCCGAAGGTCCCATTGCCAAGGTTCAGGATTTTCAGGAGCGTGTAATTGCTCGCTTGGAGGGCGAAGACTCTGGCGCCTGTCGTGATAGAGTAGTAGTTTGCGATGTTTCCATCGAGCACGTACAGCTCGCCGTTCTTCGGGTCCAAAGATTCAGAGATGAGCGTCCCTGGAGATGTTTCCGTGAGTATCTGGACGCTGTGTACGAGGTTGGTCTTCGTGTCGAAGGCGAGGAGCGATGGTGCCCAGCCGCCGAGGAAGTCGACGTATCCGCTCTGATCGTTGTAGAAGGCGGTTACCGGGACGCCTATGGCATATGCGGATTGAGGGACGCTCGTATAGAGATTGTTCGTGGATATCTGAAGTAACTCCTTGATATTTCCAATGTTCTGAGTCACGGAAGTCGCTTGACTCGGGAGAGCATGTGACCCGGTTGACTGCCGGCCGACAGACGATATCGTAGCAATTGAGAACGAAGAGGAGACGAGGATGAGCGCTACGACAAAGACGCTAGCCGCAGTTCGGCGATGGATCAATTTGGGGATCATCTATCTCACCTGGAAGCCCGAGGATGACGAAGGAGTACCTCCGAGCGGGATCCACGAATTTCCTTCCGCGCTGACAAAGCCGTTCCAGGCGAGACCCAGCACAACGTACTTGCCGGCGGCGAAGGGGATGGTCGCTCCGAGAGTTACTGAGTATGTCATCGTAGTCGCCTGGCCGGGTTGCAGGGTCACGGACCCTCCGCCGACGAACACAGGTGTGTTGTGAGGCCCGATGAACTCGAGGATCGAGAAGGCATTCAGAGTCTGTGGGCCGGTGTTGGTGAGGATTAGACTAGCGACTATCGTTTGACCATTCGTGAAGGTGGACTGTGGATACATGGTCGCGTTGAGAATCTGTACGCTGGTCGCAACTGTTGGATTCGAAGCGGATCGGGAGATGAAGCCAGTCGAGGATCCAGTGGACACACCTTTCTGGGCTGTTCCGACGGAGAAGCTTGTCTTCGCCAGGAGTCCGGAAGAGACCGCTAGAAACGCATAGGTCCCCGTCAACGCGTTCTGGGGAAGCGCGAAGCTCGTCGAGTAGGCTCCATTGGAATTGGTTGAGAGCTGGTCAAGGAAGAACGATCCCCCACGTGGGTTGTCAACTTCTATACCCACTGTCCTGCCTGTTATTGGGAGTCCGGTGGGAGTCTTGAGGGTCCCGGAGAGCTTTACGACGCTACCGGGAGCATATCCCAGGTTGTTGGTCTGGGCGACCAGTACTGCGCTCGGGGGGGTTGTAGAGGTAAGCGTGAACGGGACGGAAGTGTACAAGCCCGCTGTGCCGTTTACCACCTGTCTAGCGAAGACAGTGTAGGTGCCGGAGGGTAGTCCTGTCAGGTCGAGTTGAGCCGTCCAGGAATTGGTTAGTGGGTAGTTGACTAGAGATGCAGTGGCAGCGCCTACGAACTGGTTGGTGAGAGCCACCTGGACGTATCCGTTGGGCAGGAGAGGATCTCCGAGGTTGTAAGGAACCGTTCCGACGCTGTTGACGGTCACTAGCGCTGCGAGTAGAGAGGTCCCGACGACTTCGAACGTGGTCGCCCTCAGCCCTGAGAGAGGCGAGCCGAGAGAGGGTAGGCCCACGCCTGATGCAGGAACAGTAATGGTGATCCTACCTGGGGCGGTCTCTGTTAGGGTCCCGTTAGTCTGTGATGTTGCTTGGTAGTTGCTAGAACCGCCGACGGTCGATATTGTGCCGTACTGGAATGCGATGCCTGCAATACTAGTCCCTCCACCGTTCACTGAGATGCCTCCTTCCGTGTAGAGAGTCATTGCCGCAAAGTATGCCTGACCGTTGAAGTTCCATTGAAGGACCCACCATTCTCCCTCTGAGGGAGTTGGAGGCAGCAGTAGACTGGTAAGGTTGGACATTTCGAGGTTGACGTTGAAGTAGCCGTTGGCGCCGACCGTCCGGTAGTTGTTGATGTATCCCTTGAGAATGTTGAGCTGGTCCTGCTGCTGGCCCGTAAGATAGCCGGGTGCTGAGTTGGGTTTGCCGACGAGCCAGTTCAGCGGCGGAATAGAATGCGTACCAGCAACCGTGAGTGTAGTAGAGGTGACGTTCTGTCCCGGAGTTGGCGAGGTTATCGTGACGCCGGTGGAAACTGGTTTGGCGGCGCAACCCGTGACAATGCAGCCTACGTTGGGCGAGCCGATACCTGTGACGGGGTCCCAGCCTGGACCCGCGTTGTAGCACGGCGTGCCTGAGAAGCAGTTGTTGCCGGTGGTGATGTCGTGGAAGTCGGCCGAGTATTGAGGCGCGTTGAGAAATGTGTAAGCCGTTGGGTTGAAGTAGCCTGCGTTGGCATTGTTTGCACCGTCAATTATCGCGATGGCGCCTGCCCAGAGTGGGGAGGCAAGACTTGTCCCGCCTATCAGAAAGAGTAGTCCGAAGTTGACTCCATTCAGAACGATCACGACTCCAGTCTGAGGATCCGCATCAGCCGCGATGTCGGGAACGCCGCGTCCCGTTGCTACTAGTGGAAGCCCTGGTCCTGTTTGCCAAGATGGGCGTGTGAAGACGGAGGAGAAGCCGCCGCCTGTGCAGCCGGGGTCACAGCTCCACGTGTTCTCGGCCTTCCAGCCGGCTGACGTGACGGTGAGTGATGTGCCGCCGACTGATGTGACGAGTGGGTCAGACGTTGGGTAGCAGGTGCCTAGGTCAAACTGGTTCGCTCCCGGGCATGTGTTTCCCCAGTCGCCAGAAGAGGCTAGGACCGTGATGCCCTGGACTGCTGCCTCTGCGTAGAAGGTATGTGTGTAGGCTATGAGCGAGGCTGAGCCGATACCGGAGCTGCCAGTCGAGTTGGCACCGCCATCCGCGGATCCCTCGTACTCGCCGAAGCTCTGCGAGATGATATTGCCGGCCTGGCTCGTGATCGCTGCGGCAATAGCCTCGCTTAGACCTGGACCCGGGTCGAAGCTCAGCATGTTGACCAATGCCGCACCTGGGGCCATCGCGTGTGCCCACTCGACGTCGAGGGCTGTCTCTGTATCCCAGCCAGAACCGGGAGGGACTCCGAGTAGCCCGCCTGTGACGGGAAAGTTCGAGAGGACCCCGTTGACGGCGTCGTTTGACACATCGTAGATTGTGCTCGACGAGTTGACTGTCTGAATACTGACAATGGGAGTTGGGAGACCGTAGGTCAACGAGAACTCCGCTAGATCTGCTTGGATCGTCTTGTCTCCATAGCCTGCGTCGATCAGGACGATGGACTGTCCGTTTCCGTTGACTCCCGAATTCAATAGAGAAGTTTCGTTGTAGGCAGTCTGAAGATCCGAGGGCTGATACGGTGGCGAGAAGGGTGGAATCGGACTCGTCCCAGTCGGACTGACCTTCTGCGCCGCAAGGGTCGGAACAAAGAAAGTGTAATTCTCGAGACCAATGACAGAGGTGACGAAGGGCGCGAGGTTGGACGGTAAATAGACTGGGGCGGTGTTGGCGTAGAATTTGAAGTGCGGCCCAGAGAACATCTGAACGTTGGTGACGAAGGCCTGGTCAAACTGTCCAACAGTGCCGACTAGATTGAGGAAGAGCCTTGACCGGTCTGTGAAGGTGGATATGCCGAAGGATTGGAAGTAGGAGACTGCTGACGAGTAGAGTGCAGGAGAAGGCGCGAAGACCGCCGAGTATTCCTCAGGGGTCAGAAAAGAGTGGTACATGTAGGACCCGGGCGTGTAGATGCTCTCGATCATCTGATCTCGGAGCTCCGTCTGGCTGTTGTCGAAGAAGCCGATCGATGTGGCAATCGCTAGGTTTGACGGAGCTGAGCCGAGCAGGACGCCGATCGATGTCGGATTAGCTCCCTGTATCACTGCTAACGGTGTTACCTGGGTTGGGGACGAGTCTCGTGCTGGGCTAACGAGGGACAGCAGCATCAACGCTACTGCGAGGATCGGCAGAAACTTCGGTTCGTGTATTGATCGGATGACTCTGATCAATTTGAGAACGTTTGGGATGAAGTTCCGGGTTAAAACGAATATTCCGCGACGCAATATTTTCGAGCTTCGAAAATATCAGAATCCGACAATATCGAAGGCCGATACTAATGCGGATTTTCTGAGAAACCGAGCTAGGAGTGGTTTACGTTAATCGCGTTGCTCTAGATTCTACGTAGAAACTAGTGTTTGGACTATAGGGGTCACTGTGAATCGGGCGATTAACCGCAGTCAGATTCATGATGATATCTACTACAGCGATAGTACATTTTATATACATGGTAGGAAAATCGCTAACCCCAATGTACGACCCGATGATGGCTGTGCCCCGCGTCTTCTCCGCCATGCGTAAAGGAAGGATTCACTCCAAGGGTCTGAGGATTAGTCGGATGGCAGAAATCTCGGTGATCCTGTTGCTCACAATAGCTCTTGCGTTCGCCCAAGTATCACCTATTCATACTGTAGCTGCAGCAAAGCCTCAACCACCATCATCAACCTCCGCGACATGGGCCAAAGCGTACAACATCCCATACAGTTACTCGCTGGCCGAAAGCGTTGCTCAGACATCCAGTGGTGGTTATGTCGTGGGAGCCTCGTGTACCGCCGCCGCGGTAACCACTCCCAACTGCAACACACTCTCAGAGCCAACTGCAATGGTCATGAGGGTAGACTCTAGCGGAAATATTCAATCGCAGACCCAGTACAACTACCTGAAGTATCCCTACTCTACACCATTGAATCTAATCCGGCCAACCTCGGACGGAGGCGCTATCTTCGCGGGCAACGCCCAATTCGGCTGTCCCGGAACCGGACAAACCAGCTGCGGTTTGATCGTCAAGGTCGACTTGAGCGGAAATGTTCAATGGTCGAACGACTTGCAGTTCTCCACCAGCTCGTCGTACGGTCCCCTCACATGGCCCCTGGATCTCCATCAGACCACTGACGGAGGATACGTGGTAGCGGGCTATGCCTTCGCCCCTGCGGCGAGCTACAACCCGTTCGTGGCGAAACTAAGCTCGGTAGGGCAGATACAGTGGCAACATGTCTTCGTCGATCCGAATAGCCAGTACGGCGCCGCCTACGCGGTTGAACAGACCCCTGATGGAGGATATGTTGTCCTCGGGGAATCAACCTACTATGTTTCCGCTTCTTACACTGCTTCTGAGATTCTTGTCTTCAAGCTCGACCCGACCGGTACACTAGCCTGGCAGCACGACTACTCCATCGGAACAGACAGCTACGCCGAGACCTTGGCGCTGACCTCTGACGGTGGCTTCATCCTCGGCGGGCTAGTATCCATAAGCAGTGCGAATTCATACAGCAGTAGTGTTCTACTTCTGAAGCTCGACTCAACAGGCAACCCGCAATTTGCCAAGACCTATGCTCCATCTGGAAGCATCAGCGACCTAGCTATTACCGGCGTACAACAGACGAGTGATGGAGGATACGCGTTCTCGGGATACTACTTCCAGAACACTGTCTACGACGAGCGGGCATGGCTTGTCAAGACAGACTCCGCAGGCAAGGTTCAGTGGGACAGGACCTACGGCGCGGACGTACAGTATTCTAGCAGAAAATTCTACTCGTTCCAGCAGACCAGCGATGGAGGATTCATCGCAGCCGGCTCAACTAACCAGTTCAACGGCGGCGACAACTCACTATGGCTTGTAAAGACGGACTCCAACGGCAACATCGCAGGCTGCAACGATGTTCAAACACAGTCGGACGTTAGCGGCACGGTCTCGGTGACCGTCTC
>Ga0209805_1000982_pt1 | contig 17522 bp, 18 predicted proteins | sample GraSoiAngelo_148_FD_185905 | JGI IMG/M metagenome (GOLD analysis project Ga0209805, IMG submission 185905) | Grasslands soil microbial communities from the Angelo Coastal Reserve, California, USA - 14_1009_09_20cm (SPAdes) (version 2) | ecosystem: Environmental > Terrestrial > Soil > Grasslands ... | reverse complement strand
TCGATGTGCGCGACAACAAGGCGGCGGTGGGTGGCTGGCTTGACACTGACCCGGTTTCGATCGGCGCGCTCGTCGGACGCTGGGAGTTTCTGCCCCTGGCTGGAATCATCGTCACCAGCATCGAGCGCGACGGCACGATGTCTGGCCCGGATCTGCAAACGCTCGCCCGGGTCCGCAAGATGACCAAGCTCGAGCTGGAGTACTCGGGGGGCGTGACCTCAGTCGAGGACTTGCACCGGGTGAGGGCGGCCGGCGCCGACGCGGTCATCCTGGGCAAGGCCCTCTACGAAGGCCGGATCACACTGGAGCAGGCGCTCGGGACGTGAAGGTGCTTGGCTTCGCCGCGACGCTGCTCCTGCTCGTCGCGTGCGGGGGCCGCGATACCCCTGACGACCAGGGCCTCCACCAGGACATCGTGAAAGGCACCAATGGCGCGGAGGTGACCTTTGACGCGACCCTCATCACCGACCCTGTACAGGGTGGCGACCACGAGAGGTTCGAGGTGACGACGACGACTGGCGAGACCCTCGAGGTCGACCACAACACGAGCCTTGCCCCGGACGTGCCCGCGCATAAAGGCGATGGCGTGGTGATCCACGGCCAGCTCTACATCGACCCGGGTCCGCGGTATGGCGTGCACTGCACCCACGGCCACACCTCGAGCGGATGCCCGAACCCCGGCTGGATCGAGTACAACAACAATTACTACGAATGAGTCGACAGGTCCGCCCCTCGCCACCCAGCTTCCTACGCAATCTCACGGCTGGGTCGTACGGCCCACTCGCCCGAGTGCGTCTGATCGTCAGCAACGTGCGCCGCAAGAGCGGCGGACGGGGATGCTGCGGCAACTACGGCGATCCCGGCTGTTGAATGACGAAAGATGAGGCCCGTGCGGCCGGTTTGATCAAGTAGGGAGCGCAAATGCACGCGGTCGTTTACGAGCGCCACGGCGGACCCGAGGTCCTCGAATACACGGAGGTGCCCGACCCGTCGCCTGCGAGCGGACAGGTGCTCGTCGACGTCGAGGTGGCGGGTGTCAACTTTCGTGACGTGTACGAGCGCGAAGGCCGCGAGTACGTCATGCAGCTGCCGGCGATCGTCGGCGTCGAGGGCGCCGGCACCATCGTCCAGACCAGCCAGCGCGTAGCGTGGCTCGGTGTCCCGCACAGCTACGCGGAGCGGGTCGCAGCCGACTCCAGTCGTCTCGTTCCAATTCCCGACGGCCTGCCTCCTGAGGTAGCCACTGCGGTGCTGCTCCAGGGAATGACCGCGCACTATCTGGTCTTCGACTCCTATCCGATCCAGAAAGGCGACTGGGTCATCGTTCACGCCGCCGCGGGCGGCGTCGGACTCTTGCTCACACAGATCGCCAAATTGGTCGGCGCACGCGTCATTGCGACAGCGTCGACTGACGAGAAGGCGCAGCTCGCCCGCGAGGCGGGCGCGGACGAGGTCCTCGGATACGAAGGTTTCGCCGAGCGCGCGCGCGAGATCGCGGGCGGCGATGGAGTGGCGGCTGTTTATGACGGGGTTGGCAGGACCACCTTCTACGAGGGACTGAAGGCGCTCAGGCCATTTGGCCACATGATCTTGTACGGTGCGTCGAGTGGGCAGCCCGACCCCCTGACCTTGATGCTCCTGGCCAAGTCGGGCTCGCTCTACGTCCAGCGGCCGACGTTGCAAACGCATACACGGACGCCGGAGCTGCTACAGGACCGCGCTCGGAAAGTCTTCGAACTGGTCACTCAGGGCGCGCTCAAGGTCCGGATCGGCGCGCGCTATCCACTCGCCGAAGCCCGCCAGGCCCACGTTGACCTCGAAGCCCGCAAGACGACCGGCAAGATCCTCCTGCGTCCCTAGGCCCTCTTTCTCGACGGTTTTCGGGCGACCTGCCATACGGTCGCCTGCGCGACAGGCCGGACGACGATCTCGTCGATGTCGACGTGCGCGGGTCGCGTGACCGCGAAGAGGACGCAGTCGGCGATGTCGTCGGCCGTCAACGGCTTCAGTCCCTCGTAGACAGCGCGCGCAGCCTTGCGGTCGCCGTGAAATCGGACCAGGCTGAACTCTGTCTCGACGAGCCCCGGCGCGATCTCGGTGACGCGAATCGGCTCGCCGTTCAGCTCGAGGCGCAGCGTTTTGGAGATCGCGCGCACCGCGTGCTTGACCGCGGTGTACCCGGCGCCTCCCCTGTACGTCTCGAAGCCGGCGATCGAGCCGATGTTCACGATGTGCCCATGCTTCGCCTTGCGCAAGAGAGGCAAACAGGCGCGCGTCATCCACATGAGGCCGAGCACGTTGGTCTTCCACATGCCAATCCACTCGTCGTCGATCGCCTTTTCGAGTGGGTTGAGACCAAGCGCGCCGCCTGCGTTGTTGACGAGGACGTCGATGCGTCCGAACCGCCTCGCAACCTCGCGTACGAAGTCGCTAACGCTCTGCTCGTCCGTCACATCAAGCGGCAGCGCGACTCCTTCTTCCCCAGCCACTCGCTCCAGACGCTCGACACGACGCGCACCGACGACAACGCGGTAGCCGTGACGGCCGAGCGCAATGGCTGTGGCGGCCCCGATCCCTGACGACGCTCCGGTGATGACAGCGATTGGTGTCACCTTCTCCGCCCCCTGGTAAACGGATATGAAACCGACGCCTTCCAAGCGTAACCTAGAGAAAAATGCTCGATGCGCTCGTGGCCTCCCTCGTCCTGCTCCTGGTGGTCGCCGGCGTCGTAGTCATTCTCGGGCCACGCAACGTGATCCGTCGTATCGGGTCCATTCGACGCCCGACCCGGGTTCCTGCGGTGTTTCAAACGCGCGGGCCGCGAGAGGTCGTGCCGCCCGCCCTCAACCCGAAAACACAGCGCGTCGTCATCGCGGCCGCCCGCCTTTCGAACTGGATGCGCGCGCACGGCCATGAGGATGTGGCGCGGGAGATCCGCAATGGGGCCGCGCGGATGACCGGCAACGAGCCGGCGGGGCTCTATGCGCTGCAGACCACGCTGCGCAGGATTCGCGTCGTCAACATCACCGACTCAGCTTCCCAGGAGCGCCTTAAGGCGCTCGTAAGCGAGCTCCGCACGGCAGTCCAGGATCGTTTCGAGCAGCTCGAGCTGCTGCCCTTCCGAAGACCCTGACCGACAGGCAGAGGATCAGCTCCGGCTCGCCTTTCGAGGGCAATTTCGGTTATTGCCGCGCCATCCGCATAGGCGATCGCATCCTGGTTTCCGGCACGGCGCCAATCTGGCCCGACGGGTCGGTTGACGCGGACGCATACGTCCAGGCGAAGCGCTGCTTCGAGATCATCGCAAAGGCGCTCGCCGATGCCGGGGCTTCCCTCGATCAGGTCGTCAGAACGCGCATGTACGTGACCGGCCTGGCCTGGGTCGACGCGGTTGGCAAGGCACATGGCGAAGCGATGGCTAATGCGCGACCGGTCGCAACGATGGTCGTTGTGAAGGACCTGATCGACGAGCGCTGGAAGGTTGAGATCGAGGCCGAGGCCGTTATTTCTTAGCTGCCTCGTGCCTGGGTTTGGGGCCCTTGCCCGCCTCGACGTAGCGCTTCAACGATTCCATGTTGTCGTGGATGCCCGCGGCGTACTGCGGCCCGAGCAATCCGCCCGCGAATCTCAACAAGCCGCCCAACTCATAGTCCATGTCATAGGCCAGCCTGGTCGATCCGTCTTTGCGCTGGGTGTAGGTATAGGCCCATGTCCCCTTGAGCGGGCCCTTGATGAACCTCCCCGCACACTTCTTGGGTTTCGTGTAAACGTCCTGCTCCACCTCGAGCGTCACCTTGTGGCCGCCGGGCAGCCTGAGGTGGTAGCGGTATCGCGTGCCCTTGCCGGGAGGACCGCTGTCGATCATCTCCACCTTTTCGAGATAGCTCGTCCACTTGGGAGCGTTCTGCACATCCTCCGCGACCACCGCCCAAACACGCTCCGCCGGAGCGCCGATGTCGACTGACTCGTGGATCCTCGCCACACTGGGATGATCGCACCGATGCAAGAAGCGCCAGCGCCACGGATGTTGGGTGCGCTTCGCCACCGCAACTACCGGCTTTTCTTCGCCGGTCAAATCATTTCCACGGTGGGGACCTGGATGCAGAGCGTGGCCATGCCGTGGCTCGCGCTCGAGCTGACGCACAGCGGGCTCCTGGTCGGTCTCGTGCTCGCGGCGCAGTTCACGCCGGTCCTCATCGGCAGCCAGCTCGGCGGTGTGGTCGCGGACCGCTTCCGCAAGCAAAATGTCCTGCTCCTCACCCAGTCGGCTTTCATGGTCCCGTCGTTCGCGCTGTTCATCCTCAGCGCCAGCGGCCACGCGCAGTACTGGATGGTGATCCTTGCCGCGCTCGCGACAGGCACGATAAACCTGTTCGACGTTCCCGCTCGGCAGTCGTTCCTCGTCGACATGGTCGGCAGGCACGACCTGATGAATGCGATCGCCCTCAACTCGTCGGTGTTCAACGGCGCGGCCGTCATCGGGCCTTCGATCGCTGGCGTGCTGATCGCCCTCGTCGGAGTTCCACTCTGTTTCCTGGCCAACTCCGTGAGTTACCTGGGGGCGATAGTGGCTCTGTTGTTGATGCGCGACCTGCCTGACCAGGTCCCGCATCACCAGGAGCAGGCGCTGCTTGCGCGGCTCGCCCAGGGCGCCTCATACGCTCGACGCGAGCCGGTGGTCGGGATGCTGCTGATAGCGGTCGCGGTTTTCTCGCTCTTCGCGATGAACCGCTTCACCCTGATCCCACTCTTCGCGGCCCAGGTGCTGCACGTGGGCGCCCAGGGATTCGGCTTCCTGGTTGCGTCGATGGGCCTTGGCGCGCTTGGCGGAGCGCTGACACTCGCGTTCTTCCCCCATCTCGGGGCCGACCCACGGCGTCAGCTCTGGATGGCCGCGATCTGGGTCGCCGCGCTGCTCGAGTTTTCGATCTCGCGGGTTTTCGTGATCTCGCTGGTCACGCTTTTCGTCGCCGGTTACTGCCAGATCTCGTTTCTCGCCACGACCAATAACCGGATCCAGACCATCACGCCGGACCACCTGCGTGGTCGCGTGATGGCCCTTTACGCCCAGGCTTTGATCGGCGTCGGGCCAATCGGCAACATCCAGGCGGGCGCGCTGGCGACCCGGTTCGGCGCGCCCTGGGCGATGGCGATCGGTGCTTTGGTCGCGGGCGCCGTCCTGCTCGCGATCAGCCTGCTCAACCCGGAGGTCTTCGGTCAGCCAAAAAAGACTTCGAGCACCGCGGCGACTGCGACCGCAGGCACCAGCCAGCGCAGCGGACAGACATAGTCGGCGAGGGCCGCCAGGACACGGGCGCTTCAGCCGCCGCGTTCGTCCATGTGGATTGCCGTTGCGCCGACATGGATCACAGACCTCCTGCCAGGATCGCGGCGGGAGTCTCTGCGAGGGTCGATTGCGCCTACGTTGGCGATTTAGGTGGTGACGGGAACCGGGGCCCGAGGCTCGGAGTCAGGTGCCTCACCGAGCGGCTGAGCGAGATGACCATCCCCACCGCCGCGAACACGAATGCCGCCAAGCCCGACAGGAGGATCACGACCGGCGGACCGCCGAAGCCTGCCGCGAGCAGGCCCCCGATCGCCCCGCCCACCGACGCGACGATCATCGACAGCATCCCTGGAAGGGTCTGGAGACCATGGAAGAGCGACCCAAGGCGGCTCGCGCCGACTGGATCGATGCCCAGTGTGCGCAGCGCTCCTGACATGTCGTCATATGAGCTGGTCGTGAAATGGTTTTCGAGCTCGGGATGAAGGTCGAGGTATGCGTTACGAATGCGATTCATCCCCAGGACCCATCGAAAGTCGTCGCGGTTCAGGGACTGGAGACGTGCCACGGTGAACACTCCGGTGATGAACACGACGGCAAGCATGAAGATCGCAATCGCGAAGAAGGCCGGGCCGAAATGGTCGGCCTGCGCCACCAACGCCAGCGCGATCACCGCGCCGGAGAGGATGGTCAGGAACATGTTCACCCGGCCGAGCGATTCCTGGTAGGTCAGCGCACGTGTGGCGAGGAGGCTCCAGTGCTCGGTGGCGAGGATCTGGAGCGCTTCCGACACCGCTCGTGACGGAGGAATCTCGGTTGACATCTAGTCGCGTGGAAGATACCGCGGCAGCTCGGCAAGGGATGAGAAGCCCTTCGCCTCGAGAAACGCGGCGATGCCGTCGTGAACCTCGGCGATCGCCGTCGGGTTGGCGAAGGTGGCCGTCCCGACCTGGACCGCGGTGCAGCCTGCGACGAGGAACTCCAGCGCATCCTCAGCCCGCGTGATTCCGCCGATGCCGACCACCGGGATGCGCACCGCACGCGCAGCCTGGTGCGCCAGGTGGACCGCCAGCGGCCGGATCGCCGGGCCCGACAATCCCCCGGTCCGGAAGCTGAGGCGCGGGCCATATGCGTTCAGGTCGATCGACATGCCAACGACCGTATTGATCGCGCAGAGCGCATCGGCGCCCGCCGACTCTACGGCGCGCGCGATGACGCCGATGTCGCTCACCATCGGCGTGAGCTTCACCCACACAGGGAGCTTGGTCCGCTTGCGCACCGCATCGGTCACGGCCGCGGCCGCCCTTGGATCGTTGCCGAAATACAGGCCGCCCTGCTCGACGTTGGGGCACGAGATGTTGATCTCGAAGCCGGCGACGCCGGGCACGCCATCGAGGCGCGCGGTCAACTCTCCGTACTCGGACGCCGACTCCCCGTTGATGTTGACGAGCACCGGGAAATCCCACTCCTTCCACTGCGGGGCGTAGTCGCGAACGAGCGCTTCTGCCCCAGGCCCCTGCAGGCCGATCGCGTTGAGCATCCCGCTCGGCGTCTCCGCGATGCGCGGCGGCGCCGTACCCGCTCGCGGGCGCAAGAAGATGCCCTTGGAGATCATTCCACCGAGGGCGCGGCGCTCGAGAAGAGGTACCTCAGTGCCGTAGCCGAACGTGCCAGAGGCCGCGAGCACAGGTCCGCGCAGCTTCAAGCCGCCCACGTCGACCGACACGTCCGGGGTCACACCGTCACCGCGTACGGGAGATGCGAGGGAAGCACCTCCCAGTCGATGTCGGCGGCACGGTAGACAGGCCCTTCGGTGCAGGCGCGGTCGTAACCACCACGTCGTAGTGGCACAGCGCACCCGAGGCAAACCCCGGTCCCGCATCCCATGTAGGTCTCGACCGCGACCTGGGCGTCGGGCCATCGCTCTGCAACCGCGGCGAGCATCCGGTTTGGCCCGCACGCCAGCACGACGTCGGCCTCGGGCGCCGCGGCGACGGCGGTGCCCGCCGTCCCCTGCGAGCCGTCGTCGGTGGCCCACACGACCCTTTCCGCGTCAGACTCCGCGCACAGCTCAGCCGCTGTGCGCGCACCGTGGACCCAGGTCACCTGCAGCCCCGCCGCCTTCGCATCTCTGGCGGCTAGTGGCATCGGGGCGACGCCGAGGCCGCCGCTGATCAGGACGACGCTCCGCGCTCCGGTGGTCAGGTCGAAGCCGCGACCGAGCGGCCCCAGGCAGCTGACGCGGTCGCCGATCTCCATCGCGAGCAGCCGCGCGGTCCCGCCGCCGACGGCCTTGAGGACGACCTCGATGTGCTCGCTGTCCGAGCGGTAGACGGAAAACGGCCGCCGCAGCAGGGGTCCGGGATCCCATCCGAGATTGACGAACTGGCCGGCCCGCACGATGGCGGCGACCTCTGGGGCTCGCATTCCGATCACGAACATGCCCCGCGCCACCTGGCGCTTGCCGGTTATCGGCGCGTCAAGCAGGAACACTGTCGCGCCACTCGTCGATGGTTCGCACCTCGATCTCGTCGGGCGTGGCGACCGCGGACTCGAGGAGCGCGGTCGCCGTGTCGAGCGAGGTGAGACATGGAATGCGGCGCTCGACTGCGGCACGGCGGATCTCGAAACCATCTTTGAAGATTGGGCGGCCGTCGCCAGGGTCTTCGTAGATGTTGGACATGGTGTTGATGACCAGCTGCACCTCCCCGCGCACGATCACGTCGACGACGGTCGGACCCTCTTCGCCGATCTTCGCCACGACACGCGGGGAGAAACCTGCCGCGCGCAACGCCTTTGCCGTGCCATCGGTCGCCACGACGCTGCAGCCGAGCTGAATGAGGCGGGAGACGATCGGAAAAAGCTCTGGTTTGTCTGCGTCGGCGATGGTGAGCAAGACCGAGCTGCCTCGTTCGAGGTGCACGCCGGAGGCGGCGAATGCCTTGCGCAGAGCTTCGTTGAGCGTGCGCGCGAGACCTATGGCCTCACCCGTCGACTTCATCTCCGGTCCAAGGTAGGAATCGACGGCGGGCAGCTTGTTCATCGAGAACACCGGCGCCTTGACCGCGACGAGGTCGCGCGCGGGCACGAGACCCGTCGTCCACCCGAGGTCGGCCAGCTTCTGGCCAAGCATCACGTTGGTCGCGAGCTTGACCATCGGCACGCCGGTGACCTTCGACAGGAATGGCACGGTCCGGGAGGCACGCGGGTTGACTTCGAGCACGTAGACGTGGCCGCGGTGCACGACGTACTGGACGTTGACGAGACCGCGCAGCCTGAGGTGGCGCGCGATGCGCACCGTGTAGTCGACGATGTGGTCGAGCTCCGCGCGCTCGAGGCTCTGTGCAGGGTAGACCGCATACGAGTCGCCGGAGTGGACGCCAGCCCGCTCGACATGCTGCATGACGCCCGGGATGACCACGGTGTCGCCGTCTGAGATCGCGTCGACCTCGACCTCGATTCCCTGGAGGTACTTGTCGACCAGGACCTGACCGCGCGGCATCGCACCTATCGCCCAGATCATGTAGCGCCGCAATTCCTCGCGGTTGCGGACGATCTCCATCGCGCGACCGCCCAGCACGTAGGACGGGCGTACGAGCACCGGGTAGCCGGCTCGCGCGGCAATCGCCTCGGCCTCTTCGACGGTGGTCGTGGTGCCACCCATGGGCTGCGGGATGCCGATCGCGTCGAGCGAGCTCGCGAACGCACGGCGATCTTCGGCGAGGTCGATCGCCTCGACGCTCGAGCCCATGATCACGACACCGCTTTGGTCGAGGGGATCGGCGAGATTGATCGCGGTCTGCCCACCAAGCTGGACGAGAGCGCCGCTGACGCCCTCCGTGCGCGCCACGTGCAGCGCGCCATCAAGATCGAGCGGCTCGAAGTACAGGCGGTCCGAGGTGTCGAAGTCGGTCGAGACTGTCTCGGGGTTGGAGTTCACCATGACGGCACGCACGCCCGCCTCGCGCAGCGCCCAAGCCGCGTGGACGGAGCAGTAGTCGAACTCGATACCCTGACCGATCCGGATCGGGCCGGAGCCTATGACCATCGCCGTAGTGATGCCACGAGCCCCATCCCCCGCCTGCGGCGGGTACTTCCCCGTAAACGGGGAAGAGCCCTCACTCTCTGATTCTTCTTCCCAGCAGGAGTAGTAGTAGGGCGTGGCCGCTTCGAACTCGCCAGCACACGTGTCGACTAGCTTGTAGGTCGGCAGCGCGCGCTCGACCTCGTCGCCGCGCAGCGCGGCGATCATCGCGTCGGAGAAACCGGCGCGCCGGAGCTCGCGCACGTCACCTTCGACTTCGAGTCGCGTGATGTTCGCAAGGCGGTCGATGAACCAGCGGTCGATGCCGCTGCGCTCGGCAAGTGAGCTCGCGTCGGCCCCATTGCGAAGCGCGTTCAGCAGCGCGAACAGGCGGCGGTCGTTGGGCTGGTCGATCGTCTCCGGACCGAGCTCCCATATCGCAGGCGCCTTCTGCTCGAGCGAACGCATCGCTTTCGTGAGAGCCGCCTCGAATGTCCGTTCGAGCGCCATGACCTCACCCGTCGATGCCATCTGGGTTCCGAGCCGGCGGTCGCCCGCCGGGAACTTGTCGAACGGCCAGCGAGGGATCTTCACGACGCAGTAGTCGATCGCCGGCTCGAACGCGGCAAATGTGCGGCCGGTGATCTCGTTGCGAATCTCTTCCAGCCGGCGTCCTACAGCGACCTTGGCCGCGACGCGTGCGATCGGGTAGCCGGTCGCTTTCGAGGCGAGCGCCGAGGAGCGGCTCACCCGTGGGTTGACCTCGATCACGTAGTACTGCGAGCTCTTCGGGTCTAGCGCGAACTGCACGTTGCATCCGCCTTCGATGCCGAGCTCGCGAATGATCCGGATCGCGGACGAGCGCAGCATCTGGTGGTCGCGGTCGGACAGCGTCTGCGCGGGCGCGACCACGATCGAGTCGCCCGTGTGCACGCCCATCGGATCCAGGTTCTCCATGTTGCAGACCGTGATGCACGTGTCCGCGCCGTCGCGCATGACCTCGTACTCGATCTCCTTCCAGCCCCACAGCGACCGCTCGATCAGGACCTGGTGGATGGGCGACGCAGCGAGACCGCGCGCGGCAACCAGCTCGAGGCTCGCCTCGGTCGTGACGAAACCGCCGCCCGTTCCGCCGAGCGTGTACGCGGGGCGGATGACCAGCGGGAGCCCTGCCTGCGACGCGAAGTCCCTGACCTCTTCCATCGACTCGCACACGCGTGAGACAGGAACGGGCTCGCCGATGTCCTCGAGCATCTGCTTGAAGGCCTGGCGGTCCTCGGCCTTGCGAATCGTCTCGATCGTTGCGCCAAGAAGCCGGACATGGTGGCGCTCGAGCACGCCGGCGTTGGCGAGGTCGGTGGCCAGGTTGAGCCCCGTCTGTCCACCCAGCGTGGGCAGCAGGGCGTCGGGCTGCTCGCGCGCTATGATCCGCTCGACAGACTCGACCGTCAACGGTTCGAGGTACACGCGGTCGGCGACCTCTTCGTCGGTCATGATCGTCGCGGGGTTGGAGTTGACCAGCACGATCTCGATCCCTTCCTCACGCAGCGCCTTGCACGCCTGCGTACCCGCGTAGTCGAACTCCGCGGCCTGGCCGATGACGATGGGACCCGAGCCCAGGATCAGGACCTTGCGCGGCCGCGGCTCCTCCGTCATCCCGGCCACCGTTCTTACGACGGGCGCGCGGCTGCGGACCATGTCAATGAAGCGGTCATAGAGGTGCTGGTTGTCCTGCGGGCCGGGGCAGCCTTCGGGGTGGTACTGGACGCTGAACACGGGCAGCCTCTTGTGGCCGAGGCCCTCTACAGAGCCGTCGTTGAGATTGCGCTGCGAGACATAGAAGTCGCCCGCCGGAATCGAGTCCCCGTCGACCTGGAATTCGTGGTTCTGGCTGGTGATGTGGACCCGGCCGGTGTCGAGGTCCTTGACGGGGTGGTTGGCGCCGTGGTGGCCATAAGGGAGGCGCGAGGTCGTCGCCCCAGCCGCCCGACCGAGGATCTGATGCCCGAGGCAGATGCCCAACAGCGGGATTCGGCCGAGGGCATGCCGCGCCAGCTCGACAGGTCCGTCCAGAACGGCCGGATCCCCTGGGCCGTTGGCGAGAACCAGCCCGTCGGCGCCAACTGCCTCCACGTCCGCCCACGAGGCCGCATGCGGCAGCACGACGACTCGACAGCCTCGCTCGCGCAGCGAGCGAAGGATGTTCGCTTTGACGCCGTAGTCGACGACTGCTATGAGCAGGCCCTCGCCATCGCTCCGGCGCCGAGTCTTGAGCTCGGGAGGCAACGGGTCCAACCATTCCTCCTTGTGGGTGCGTGAGGCTTGCGCGACCAGGTCTTGCTCCGCAAGCGGGGTCACGCGCCGCGCCGCCGCGACCAGCTCGGCGATCCGCGCCTCTGACGGGGCGACGGGCTCATGGACGAGCACCGCGCGCTGAGCACCGTGCATCCGGATGTGGCGCGTGAGCGCTCGAGTGTCGATCTCGCTGATCCCGGGCACGTTCCACTTCCGCAGGTACTCGTCGAGAGACGCTTCGCTCGAGTGGTGGCTCGGTACCGGACACGCCCAGCGCACCGCGAGCGCGCGGGCCCACGGCCGCGCGGACTCGGCGTCCGCGTCACGCACCCCGTAGTTGCCCTGCAGCGGATAGGTCATACACACCATCTGGCCTGCATACGACGGGTCCGTAAGGACCTCCTGGTAGCCGGTCATCGCGGTGTTGAAGACGACCTCTCCCTCACCGACGACATCTGCGCCGAGCGGCGCGCCGATGAAGGCGCGACCGTCCTCGAGCACGAGCGCGGCGTGAGCCCTTTTAGCTGGCAACGATGACCGCCTGGTCGATTCCATCCTGCTCATCAATCAGGACTTCGATCCGTTCCGAGTCCGATGTCGGCACGTTTTTGCCCACGTAGTCGGGCCGGATCGGCAGCTCGCGGTGCCCCCGGTCGACCAGGACAGCGAGCTGGATCGCACGAGGCCTTCCGAAATCCATCAAGGCATCCATCGCCGCGCGCGCGGTCCGACCGCGATGGATCACATCGTCGACCAGCACGACGACCTTGCCGCCGATATCGGGCAGCTCAGTCGACGGGTGGTGGCCATCGGGAGGCCGCAGGTGGCGGTCGTCGCGATGCAGCGTGACGTCGAGCCGGCCGAACGGGACGGGGCGCTTCTCGAGCTTGGCGAGAATCGTCGCCAGGCGCTGCGCGAGCACGTCGCCTTTGCTGACGATGCCGACCACCACGACGTCTTCGATCCCGCGGTTCCTCTCTACGATCTCGTGGGCGATGCGCGACAGAGAGCGCCGGATCTGGTCGGCTTCCATCACGGTGGCCTTGAGGCGGCCTTCGGTGACGCTCACGAGATGACCGACCTGCCGGGGACGGCGAGAGATTCGGTGGCCAGGCGGCCCAGCTGGGAGGAGCCGACGAGCACCGCAGCGCGCGCATCGGCAGATGCGTAAGCGAGGAGCGCAGGAGGCGACGCTGCAGATGGGCTGCATGGGCGCCGAAGATCCGTCGGCCTCGGCGGGGCGGTCATCCGAGCAGCCGATCGAGGAGAGCCATGCGGATGTGGAGCCCATTTCGGGCCTGCCGGAAGTAAGCTGCCCGCGGATCGGCGTCGACCTCCGGCGAGATCTCATCGACGCGAGGCAGCGGGTGCATCAGGATGGCGTACTTGCGCATCTGCGCAAGCGCCTTGTTGTCAATGCGGTAGATGCCCTTGACGGCGTTGTACGCCTCATGGTCCGTGAAGCGCTCCTTCTGGATTCGGGTCTGGTACACGACGTCGACGTCGGGCAGGACCGAATCGAGGTCCTCTGTCTCGACCCAGGGCACGTTGTGCTCGTCGAGGTGAGCTTTCAGGTCGTCGCGCATCGCGACCTGAGGCGGCGCGACGAACCACAGCTTGATGTCCTTGAACTTGCTGAGCAGGTACGCGAGCGAGCGCACGGTGCGGCCGTTGGCGAGGTCGCCGACCATGGCGACCCGCACACCGTCGATGCGGCCGAGCTCGGCGCGAATCGTGTAGAGGTCGAGCAGGGCCTGGGTCGGATGCTGTCCCGTGCCGTCGCCCGCATTGATGATCGGCACGTCACTGACTGACGCCGCGCGCTTCGCGGCGCCTTCTTCGTTGTGGCGCAGGACGATCACGTCCGCATACCCGCTGACGATGCGGATCGTGTCTTCCAGCGTCTCGCCCTTGGCCGCCGACGAAAACTCTCGAGCGTTGTCTGTGCCCATCGTCGAGCCGCCGAGCCGAAGCATCGCCGCCTCGAATGAGAGCCGAGTCCGGGTGGATGGCTCATAGAAGAGCGCGGCCATGACCTGGCCGGCGAGCCGGCCGATGAAGTGGTGTGGCTCGCGCTTGATCTCATCCGAGCGAGCGAAGAGCTCTTCAAGGAGGGAGCGAGGGAACTGCTGACTCTCGATTACATGCCGCAGTCTTGACGTGACGGCCACGAAAAAACCTCCTTCCCGGTCTCTCAGGACCGGACTTAAAGGATCCCGAAGCTCCGGAGAGTTTAACTTAGTCAGGCGATGAACAAGCGACCCGGCCACGTCGAGGTCACGACCGAAGTGGGCTATTGCTCCTTCTGTAACCGCACACGGAACCTGAGGCGCGAGGAGCACCACCTCGGCACGCTGGTGCGCACGATCGTGACTTGCGAGACCTGCCACCGCACGCTCTCGAGCTCGATCGGCGTGGCGCAGGCCGAGCCTGCGGCGGCTGAAAAACCGGCCGAGGTTGCGGCTGTGGCCGGCAAGGCTCCTGCCGAGGCGGCGGTCAAACCCAAGCGCGCTCCGGCCAAGCGCGCTCCCGCCAAGAAGGCTGCGAAACCTGCCGCCAAAACCGCCAAGCCCGCCAAGCCGACGTCGACCGCGACGAGGAAAGTCACCAAGAAAAAGTGACCGAATCGGCGGTCAAGGTCGATCGCCTGGAGAAGACGCTGGGGTCGAACAGGGTGCTGCGCGGCATCTCCTTCGAGGCCCGATCTGGCGAGATCTTCGGCCTGCTCGGGCCGAACGGCGCGGGCAAGACCACGACCCTGCGCGTGATCTGCACGCTGCTCGCACCGGATGCGGGATCGGTCGAGGTCCTCGGCTTCGACACCCGCCTTGCGCCTAGAGAGGTACGGCGCCGAGTCGGCGTCGTCACCGCCGAGATCGGTGTCTATCCGCGACTGACTGCTCGGGAGAACATCGCGTATTTCGCGGAGCTGAGCGGCGGGGTTGATGGCGAGATCAATGGAAGAGTCGACGCCGTGCTCGACCGGCTCGACATGCGCGACTTCGCAAATCAGCGAGCTGAGAGCCTGTCCTCGGGCCAGAAGCAGAAGGTCGCGATTGCGCGCGCCATCGTGCACGACCCGCCGGTGCTGATGTTCGACGAGCCGACCTCCAACCTGGACGTGCTGGCGTCACGTGAGATCCGCGAGTTCATGGTCGAGGCGAAGGGCCGAGGCAAGTGCGTCATCTTCTCGACGCACGTCCTGCACGACGCCGAGCGGCTGTGCGACCGCGTGACGATCATCCACCAGGGTCGCGTCGTGGCGAGCGGCACCACGTCCGAGGTGCGAGGGGGATATCAAGACCTTGAAGATTCATTCCTCTCCCTGGTGGAGGCCGCGCGATGAACTCGGTGGGGATCGTCTTCATGAAAGAGATCCGCGAGATCCTCCGCGACCGGCGCACGCTGATGGCGATCGGGCTTGCCGCGCTCGCCACGCCGGTTGTCCTGTTCGTCATCTCGCAAGTCTCGACCAAGACCGCCTCGCAGACCTATACCGTCGGCTACACCGGCGACATCCCCTCCGGGCTGGAGATCCTGTTCAGTTCCACAGGTCTGAAGCTCGAGCGAATTGACGACCCGGCGACGGCCGCCAAGCAGCAGGTCGACATCGGCATCGCCTTCACCTCGTCTGGAATCGATGAGTATTACGACCCCACGCGACAGAGCGCCCAGATCGCCGACGTGAGGCTGCAGACGATACTCAGCCGGTACGACGCAGCGAGGATCGCCGCCACGCTGCAGCAAAAAGGCGTGGACCCGTCGGTGCTCGACCCTCTGCCAGTCACAGTGCATCCGCTCAGCTCACCAACCAAAGCCGCGGGCAACTCGTTTTTGAGCTTCTTCTTGCCCTACATCCTGATCACGATGAGCCTGACCGGCGGGCTGTCGGCGGCTCTCGACACATCGGCCGGAGAGCGGGAGCGGAAGACGCTGGAGAGCCTCCTCCTGACGCCGGCGCCGCGCAGCCACGTGCTGATCGGCAAGATCCTGGCGGTGACCGCGATCAGCCTCACGGCCGCGCTGGCCGCCATCGTCTCGATGCTGATCGCGCTGAGCCAGATCTCGTTTGGCGGCGCGCAGAACGGAGCCTTCAACGTTGCGCTCTCCCCGCTTGCAGCGGTGGTGATGGTTTGGCTCGCCGTGCTGCTGGCCGCGTCCTTCAGCTGCCTGACCATCGCGCTCGGCACGCTGGCCCGCAACTTCCGCCAGGGCCAGGCATACGCCACGCCGCTCTACTTCATCACGATCTTTCCGGCTTCGATCGTCCTGTTCATCCCGGACTTCAACCCGAACGTCGCCTACTACCTGATCCCGATCCTCAACGCGGTGCTGGTGCTGCGAGACGCGATCACCCACGACGCCGTCGCCTGGAGCGCGCTCGCAGTGACTTCGGCCAGCCTGGTCCTGACCGGCGCCCTGTGCTTCTATGCGGCGCTTCGGCTGTTCACGCGGGAGGCGCTTTTGGTCCGCTCGTAACCCGCTTGTAGTGGCAGACTGTTATTGAGGGATGGGACGCCAAACCGAGTTGAGGGACCTCCGCAGCCTCGAGCGCCGAAGCATGTATTCGATCTTTCATCCGCTCGACGTGAACGAGCGATTGCCGCGCGAGCTCGTCCTCGAAAGCCGGCGTCACCGCCTGTTCGGCATCCGCCAGCTGGAGATGGCCGGGTACCTCTACCTCCCATCTCTGGTCCTCGTGGTCTTGGTCATCGCCTCGCTCGGCGTAAACCCGTTGATCGCTTTCGGAGTGGCCGGGTTGCTCCTGGTGGGCTTTTACATCTATTCGCTCGCCGCGAAGTATCGCTAACCCTCCGACAGCCACTCAGCTGTCTCGACGTTTCGCTGTAGCTGGTCGGTGCCGATCGACCAGGCCACGGTCTGGGCGAGACACCAAAGGCGAGCCCTTTCGCGGTCGAGCCCAAGCGTCGCGGTGAGGTAATCGAGCCGCCGTATGACGTCCCGGCGGCCGTGTCCAAGCTCAGAGGACCGGATGATCGGCGCGAGCCCGAACTCCCGCTCGCCGACAAGCGGCTTGGGGTCGATCGCCAGCCACGGTTCGCGTTGCGCCGCGAGAACGTTGGCGGCGTGCAGGTCCTGGTGGAGGAGCACCTGCTCGCCCTGTGTCCGAGGCAGCGAATCGAGCGCGTCCAGAGTCGCGTCGAGCAACCGCCGTGAAAACGGCCGGCCTGCCTCGTCCCAGCGGGTCTGGATGCCGCCAGCCCATGTCGCCGCCTCTTCGGCCAGGGACCGGAACGGTGGGGTTGCCGGCTTCCACAACCGCGGGAGCAGACCCTCCAGCACGTCCATGGCCACGTCGGCTCCGGCGCTGGAGAGTGGCGTGCCGGGCACACAGCGCTCCAGCAGAAGCGCACCTCGGGTCGGCAGCTCGTCGAGCAACCGGATCGCCCCGTCGCCGTCCCAACGTCTGAGGGCGTCGGCCTCATGCTCGGTTTCGCGGTCGATGAAGACAACCTTGAGCACAACATCACTCCCGTCCTCCAGGTGGGCCGGGACCGCCAGCGAGGTGAAGGCGTAGGGATAGGGCGCGCTCAAGCGCAAGCGCCAGTGGGCGGCGCATTCAACCACCTTCTGGGGCAGGGCCGCAAGCCACGCGCGCCCCGACTCAGAATCCTTCAACCAATCGAGGCCTGCGGGGATGTCACCGGTAAAGCCACTCACGTTCCTGACCAGCGTATAAACGTCACATGACCGAAGCAGTGATCGTGGCGTACGGCCGCTCTCCGATTGGAAGGGCGCGCAAAGGCTCCCTCGTCGACGTCCGGCCGGACGACCTGGCGGCGCACGTCGTGAACAAGGTCCTCGACGTGGTCCCAGAGCTCGACCCGACCCAGATCGAAGACCTGATCTGCGGGTGCGGGCTGCCCGGCGGTGAGCAGGGCCACAACATCGGGCGGG
>Ga0209805_1000967_pt1 | contig 17660 bp, 15 predicted proteins | sample GraSoiAngelo_148_FD_185905 | JGI IMG/M metagenome (GOLD analysis project Ga0209805, IMG submission 185905) | Grasslands soil microbial communities from the Angelo Coastal Reserve, California, USA - 14_1009_09_20cm (SPAdes) (version 2) | ecosystem: Environmental > Terrestrial > Soil > Grasslands ... | reverse complement strand
TGATGGCGCGTTTACCCTGGCCGCGTTCCTCCAGCCAGGCAGTGATTTTTCTCTTTGCTTTAGCGCTGGTTAGGCCATCGATAATTGATGAATTGACTGCAATGCCTTCGCCGGTAAATCCCATCGCCGCGTTATCTCCTGTTGGCTGAACAACAACGACAACCGGCAGATCGAATTTTTTCGCGAATTCCAGATCGCGTTCGTCATGCGCGGGAACGCCACCGATCGCGCCAGTCCCATAACCGATCAGCACATAGTCAGCGATCCAGATTGGGATCTTTTCATTATTTGCCGGATTAATCGCGTAGGCTCCGGTAAACACGCCGGTTTTGTCTTTGGACAGATCGGCGCGTTCGAGATCGCTTTTGCGCGCGGTCCGTTCGCGATACTCGCGCACTGCGGGCCATTGCTCTTCAGTCATAATTAGATCGACAAGCGAATGCTCTGGCGCCAGCACCAGGAACGTTCCTCCGTAAAGCGTGTCGGGACGTGTGGTAAAAACCCGGATTTTTTGGTCGCTTTTGTCGATCTTGAAATCGATCTCTGCGCCTTCGCTTTTCCCAATCCAGTTTCTCTGGAGTAACTTGATTCCTTCGGGCCAGTCGAGTCCGTCCAGCTCTTTGAGCAGGCGCTCTGCATAAGCGGTAATCCGCAACATCCATTGACGCATCGGCCGCCGCACGACCGGAAATCCGCCAACCTCGCTTTTCCCATCGACGACTTCCTCATTAGCCAAAACAGTGCCGAGCTCCGGGCACCAATTCACCGGCACGTCAGCCACGTACGCGAGGCGAACTTCATCCGGGTTTTTCCCCGAATACGTCGAAATGGGCTCGGCTTTGTTTGTGGCCGGATTGAACCAGGAATTATAAATCTTGAGAAAAATCCACTGCGTCCATTTGTAATAACGTGGATCGGTCGTGTTGATTTCACGCTGCCAGTCGTAGGAAAAACCAATTCGCTTGAGCTGGTTCTTGAATTTGGCCACATTTTCGCGTGTGGTGATTGCTGGGTGCTGGCCGCTTTTGATCGCGTATTGCTCAGCAGGTAAGCCAAATGCGTCCCAACCCATCGGATGCAAGACATTGAATCCGCGCAGGCGCTTGTAACGCGCGATGATATCCGTGGCGGTATAACCTTCAGGATGGCCAACATGCAGGCCTGCGCCGCTCGGATAGGGAAACATATCCAGGACGTAAAATTTCGACTTCGAGGGATCGAAATCTTTCTCACCGGGATTGGGCGCGTGAAAGAGTTGTCGCTCTTCCCAGATGGCCTGCCATTTTGGTTCGAACTCGTCGAATGGATACGGTTTGCGGCGCTCGTCCATGGAAAACCCCTGACGTTAAACCACGAATGGACACGAATGAACACCAATTCACAGAAGAGCGTCGCTACTCGTCAACTGTCACCGAGTTGGTTGACGCTCTTCGTCACTTGGGTCGCGACTGTAGGGAAAGCTCACGGTTATTCGTGTCCATTCGTCTTGATTCGTGGTTAATCTTCTGAATCCTGTCAAACGCGTATGCAATTGATTGTGGCAACGCGCAATGCGCATAAAACGCGGGAGATTGAGCAAATTTTCGGATCAGCTTCGGCTGTACGGGATCTCACTGCCCATCCCGAGATTTCCGAAATAACGGAGAGCGGGATGTCCTTCGAAGAAAATGCGAAACTCAAAGCGATCGCGGTATCGAGAAAATTGCCCGGCTTGGTAATCGCGGATGATTCAGGACTGGAAGTCGACGCATTGGGGGGCGCCCCGGGAGTTCGCTCAGCACGCTACGCCGGCGTGAATGCGAGCAACACAGAAAGAATCGCCAAGTTACTGAGCCGCGTTGCGAACACTGGGACGAAAAGCGATCGGCGACGCGCGCGATTTCGTTGTGTTTTGGCGGTTGCGCGTGATGGCCATGTTCTCGCGACATTCGAAGGAGTTGTAGACGGAAAAATCGCCGAACGGCCGCGCGGCTCACACGGATTCGGCTACGATCCGATCTTTATCCCAGATGGATTCAAAGAAACCTTTGCCGAACTTCCTGAAGAGGTGAAAAACAATATCAGTCACCGCGCGGAGGCGGTTCGCAAACTGCAAGCTGAACTGCCGACGCTCTGCCGCGAAGCCTAGGGTTTCGGTGGCGGCGCCGGCGGAGGCGGAGGAGCCCCCGGGGGTTGAGCGCCCTGCGCGCCCTGAGCACCTGCGGCTCTGATCTGGTAGCCCACCTTGGTGATTCCGGCGGAACGCACCTTGTCCAGAACGGCGATCACGTCACCATGCATGGCCATCAAGTCCGCGCTAATTGAGACCTTAATCTCTGGATTCGCACGGTGCAGTTCATAAAGGCGAGGTAGTACCTGGTCATCGGTCAAGACTTGGTTATCAAAAGTAACCACGTTACCCTCACGCACCTTGATGGAGACATAATCCTTTACCGGGCTTGGGGGCGGAGCAATTGCTGCCGGCAGATTGACCCGGATCCCTTTCATATGGGTCTGGCTCAGACTCACCATCATGAAGCTGGCGAGCAGAAAGAACATGATATCGATCAAAGGAATGATCTCAATGCGCGCTCTTTTCTTCGGAACCGGTGAAGCAAGTCTCATACGTTAAACTCAAAGAATTTCAGTACTGGGCGCCTGTCATCGTAAACGTGATCGGGATTTTGACTTTCGAAACCGATCCCGGCTTGAATCGCCATTGACGAAAAGCGCTCGTTGCTGCGTTATCCAAAATAGGATTTCCGATGCTTTGTGCCATTGAAGCGCTCGTCACGCTGCCGCTGGGGCCGACTTCGACGACACAGACTCCACTGCCGGTAACATGCCGTGAACGCGCCTCATACGGGTACTGCGGGCGCGGCGCATAAGTGGCCAGCGCTTTCGCTGAAGAAATTGACAGGGTACCAGGACGACCGGCAGCTTGCGGCGCCTTAATGGGGGCGAATTTTTGCGCCTGCGGTTTCTTTGGCGGAGGAGTCGTTTCTTCTACGTACTCTGGCTTGATATCCGGTGGCGGTGGAGGTTCCGGCAAGGGAATGTCTTCCGGCGGAGGTGTGGGTTCCTCGGTGGCCTGTAGTGTTGCCTCAACAACAGCCGTCGGAATGTCAGGAGGAACCTCAACCGGAGCCTCGTGTTTTTGAGCAAGTGCAACCGCGGTGAGATGAATTGCTAATGCAGCGCCAAAAGCGCCCCAGAAATACAACGGAGGTGGTGGCCGATAAAGCAGCGGTTTTGGTAATTCTTCTGCCATAACCAGATTACGTGCCGGGTCCCGGCACCCCCTTTAGCGCCTCACTCTTAATCTCGAATGAGATCTTATAGAATCCTGCCGAGCGAAGCATATCGAGCAAATGAACAATGTTTCCATGGACAGTATCGCGATCGCCGCGCACGAACACTTTCGCTTCTGGATCTGATTGATGCACCTGGATCAGGCGCGCCTGCATATCTGCCTCAGTCATCTCATTTTTATCGAAAAAATAATGGCCATCCTTATCGACCGAGACGCTGATGTAATCCCGTTTTGATTGTGTCTCACCCGAACTGCCCGTGGGCAGATTCACCTTGATGCCTTTCATGTGCACCTGGCTCAGACTCACCATCATAAAACTGGCGAGCAGAAAGAACATGATATCGATCAACGGGATGATCTCAATCCGCGCTTTCTTATGAGGGACAGGTGAACTGACGCGCATTGGAAAATTCCTAGATTGAAGAACGCGTTGCTGAAGCGGGCGTACCGTGTTCGATCTCTACTCCTCTGTGTTCCTTATGTTGAGCCTCAAGCATCACTTCCAGGTTCGTGGCTGCCGTCTGCAGTTCGAACTCCAAGTTAGACACCCGGGAAGTAAAAAAGTTAAACGGAATCAACGAGAAAATGGCAATACCCAGACCGCAGGCCGTGGCAATGAGCGCTTCGGCGATGCCCCCAGTGACGGCCTGCACAGCCAACTCTTCGTTCCCCAGAAAACTGAACGACCTAATAAGACCGGTAATGGTGCCCAACAGACCGAGCAAGGGAGCCAAAGTTACGAGGGTGTCCATGACGACGAGGAATCGACCGGCGCGTTTGATCTCGATGCCGGCAGCGACCTGTAATGCGCCTTGCAACGAGGCGTGTTGGTGATTGAGGCCATTCCACATCATGCGAAGAACTGGGTCGCGTGATCCGCGCGAAAGCCTGGAAGCCTCGGTTGTATCGCCGTTCTCGATCGCGGTAAACACCTTCTCGATGCGCTTTGGATCGCGTCGGAACCAGCGGCCACCCCACCAAAAGCACCGTTCGATGACTACTGTCAGCGCAATGATCGACACGATCAGAATCGGCCACATTACCGGGCCCCCCTTGTGGAATTTGTCAATTAACCAGTTGCCGGCGAGAAAACCTGTTGGTTGCTCAGGAGTGGGCGAGGCGGCCGGGGACGGACTGATCGCGGTGGCCGCAGCCGGGCTGGTAACCACTCCTGGTGCCGGGCTTAGCGTGACTGGGACCGATGTCCCTGGCACGGCAGGCTGCTGCCCCTGTGGCACGTTCGTCGCCGGCGATTGCATGGGTACAGCAGGATTTACCGCCGCGGGATTTGTCGGCGCTTGCGCTGCGGGACTCGTAGCGGGGGCTCCGGGCGGATTTTGCGCGGGCGGCGGAGACTGCGCGACCAATGTTAGTACAAGCGCTAGTAAGCAGGCTGAGACGATGAATGATGTTTTCATAGTTTTGTTAAATCAGGAATGTGATCGAACGGTTGCGGTACAGGAGTGTCTTTATCGCAAAATCATTACTGGTGAGTCCAGCAAAAGTTTTCACTTTTTTGATCCCGAGGATGTACCCTTTACTTCGTAATATCGCTACAGAGAGGATGTAAGGCAAGCACATCGAATTTGTCCTCGCCAAAATTCCGTCATTTCTCGCCCGTGGAACGTGCTAGTGATGCGATCGCAACGCTATTCCGCAGGCGCGGCCAATCGTCGATTGTTACTTCGAGTTCATCCCCGGGATGAATTGGACCGACACCAGCAGGCGTTCCAGTTAAAATTACATCGCCCGGCAAGAGTGTGAGCGATTGACTGGCAAAGGAAATAATTTGCGCAACCGAGTATATCATCCGGCTCGTGCGCGTGCTTTGGCGCAGCTTCCCGTTTTGCCGTAACTCGAGCGAAACATCGCTCACGTTGACATCAGCATAAACAAACGGCCCAATCGGGGTATAGGTGTCGAACGATTTGCAGCGGCCAAATTGCTTCTCGATCTTTTGCAGATCTCGATCGCTGATATCGAGACCAATTGTGTACCCGAAAACAAAATTCAGCGCTCGATCTGGGAGCACATTTTTCGCGGACTTGCCAATGACGACTGCCAACTCCGCTTCGAAATCGGTTTGATGTTCGGGAAACGCAATTTCGATTGTGCCGCCGTGCGGCAAAAGCGAGTTTGGAGATTTGAACCAGATTAACGGCGTACCCAGCGGTGTCCGCTTCATCTCCGCGATGTGGTCGGAGTAATTGAGGCCGACCGCAATCAACTTGGACGGCGCGACCGGAAGATCGACCACCACGTTCGTTAGGCGGACAATCTCGCCTGTCGGCTCGATGTCGATCCAGAAGGGATTCTTTAGGACGCGAACTTCGTCGCCACGAATTTCTCCGTAGAAAAATCTGTGCCCGGATATAAAGCCGCCGAATGTGCGCATCTTCCGCATTTCTGTAGCGGCGGTCTCTGACCGTCGCAAATCCATTCGTTATTTGGCGCTCGCAGAGCGCTGCTACGGCTATTTTGAAACGATCCCGACAAAATCGCGCACAGATTTCTGCTCCGAAATTGAAAACGCGTTGCCATTCTCTCGCGCGAACCAAAATGCGCTCGATGATCCGCCATCGAGATTTAGAGCGCGTTCAATTTTCAAATCCTCAGCGAGCGACGTTGTCGCAAGGATCTTCGCCAATTCTGCCAGCGAAACCCCTGAGCAAACGCCGATCAATGTGCGACTGCCGCCTGTCGTCGCTGCAAAAGTCCGTCGGGCCAGATGGGAATCGTTCAGACCCCTGATAGGCTGGCCTCGATCAACGAGAAACGGCCCGCACTGAATTGCTGCAGTCACTCCCAGGCGCCGCGAAAATTCACGAGAGCGAACGATTTGCACTCCTCGGGGGGACGCCACAAGCACGCCCGTCATCAAGCGTGCGCGCTGCAGTGGCGCGATCATTTGCCCGTTCGCGATTCGCAAACCGAGCGGAGCGAAGTTTTCATTGAAGTACCCGCCATTTACACCGGCCAGACATTTTTCATGTCTCATCATCTCACCAAGACCGACTGCGCCACCTTCATTTTGAAGGATACGCAGTGTGCAGGACTTTGTAGGGAAGATTGCGAAATCAACGGTGATGCGTTCGCTGCCAACGGCATTTTCCAGAAAAACATGTCTGTGTACCAGACCGTCGCGTCCCGGCTCCGATGCGCTGGAGAGAATCGTCCAATCCGCTTGTGCGGTTGCCGCAAGCGCGAGAAAGAAAAAGACACGTTTAAAACGCATGAGTTATATGGGCCACCTGTGTTAGATGCTGGTTGCAGATTGCGAATGCTGCCCGCAGCTATGCTTTACCACCGTATTTCTGCAGCAGCGTCTGAAAACGCGGATCGCTCCGTAACGGATCCCAAATGGGATTTACTTTCAGGCCCTGAACGGTGACAGCGCTCGGTTGGCTCAACAACCGGTCCAGGATTTCAATCGCCGGACCGTTGTCGCCAAGCATGGCGTGAACTTCAGCCACGTCGGCCGCAATTTCCGGGCCGCCAAAGGCGTCTTTGCTTTCCGGAAGCAATTCGCTGGCGCGCCGCGCCCCAGCTAGCGCGCCATCTTTTTCTCCGAGACAGGCAAGAACTTTCGCGAGCAGAATCTGCATATCCGGTGAATCGGGACTTTCTTTCAGTTGTGCTTCGAGCAAGTCTTTTGCTTTCAGGAACGCGAGGCGCGCGCCGGTTTCGTCCTGGAGTGCTTTTCGTGCAAAGCCGATGAGAAAATATTTACTACTCAAGGCCTTGGGAATTGCTGCGAGGCGATCGTCCGGCAGATTTTCCGCTTCGCGCAATCCTTCCTGGTATTTCCGTTCCAAAACAAAAACGTCCGCGCGTCCGAAGGCGATCCTAAGTTTGGCCTCGTCGTTCATTGGCATCGATTTCGCCGCTTGAAATGCCTGCTCCGAAACGCTCAGATCGCCTTTTTCGGCGATGGCCAGCTTGGACTTGGTCTCCCAAAGTCCCACGCTTTCCGGATCTACTTTAAGCCCGCGATCGATCGTTTTGTTGGCCGCATCGAAATCTCGCAGCACCTGGTAGTTCTGAGCGAGATTTTGCAGCGGCCAGCTCTCTTTCGGATTCAAACTGGCGGCCTTTTCAAAGTTCGCAGTCGATTCTGCCCACTTGCCCTGGCGGCGCTGGATCGCGCCGAGAGCGAGGTAAACTTCCGATTCGTTAGGCAATCCGCGCTGGGCGATTTCGAATTCTTTCTGCGCCGCATCGTAATTGTTGTCGCCGTAATAATAGGATTGCCCCATGGCCAGGTGCGCCTCTGGCAGGTCGGGCTGTAATTGCAGGGCCTGCTCGGCGAGAGCGCGGGCTTTTTGGCGGCGTTCCCGAGTGGGTTCGATGCTATGAAAGAGCCAACTTTGCAACTGTGAGTAGCGCGCAAGAGCAAGCGCAAATTTAGGGTCCAGCTCGATGGCGCGCGCATAAAGCTGCTCGCTTTGTTTGAGTTTCCCGAGATCCTCAACGGCACACTGGAGATCATGTGCCTGGACAAAGGCGAGATAGGCTTCACCATTTTCGGTAGGCTTGCGTTCCATGAGCGCTTTTTCGCTTGGCGACAATTTTGCCCGCAGTTCAGTCGCGATCTTTTGGGCCAGGTCGGTCTGAATCGCGAAGACATCTGTCAGCTCGCGATCGTAATCTTCAGCCCAAATGTGCTCGTCGTTTTCTGCATTAATTAATTGCACATTGACGCGCACCCGATTACCGATGCGGCGAACGCTGCCTTCCAGAATGTTACCGACTCCGAGCGTCTTGCCGATTTCACGAAGGTTGGACGCCTTCCCTCGATACGGCATGACCGAGGTACGCGAGATCACTTTCAGGTCGCCGATCTTCGACAAATTGGTGAGCACGTCGTCCTGAATGCCGTCTGCAAAATAGGCGTTCTCCTTTTCGTCGCTCAGATTTTCAAACGGCAACACCGCAATCGACTTGTCGATCTTGTGCGCCGAAGAAATACGGGGGAGCAGGAAAAATCCCGCGACTGCGGAGACGATCAGGCCGGTCACCGCAAGCATGATTACGTTGCGACGGCGGTGTGTTCTGGGCGCAGCCACGCTCGGTGTAGCTCGAATGCCCTGCGGTGTGACATCAAAAGCCCAGGCGAGGATCAAGGCGATTGGAAAACCGGCCAGTAACAGCACAATCACCAGACGCAGCGCCCAGTTTGGCAATTCCCATGCCGGAAACGCGGCTGATGATAGTTGTATAATGCCGCCGGCAGCGATGATGTAGGCCGCCGCCACACGATATACTTTTCGCCGTTTTACTTCCTCGAAGAAGCCGTCCATAGCAACAGATTTGGATTCGCCTCGATTATGGTTCAACGGCGGAAATATAGACATGAAAATGAAGCGCGCCATTCACTTCAAATCGTGGTCATTGCCTTTACGAACTTTTCGCGTCGTTCGCGATGATGGCTGTTGTCGACAGTAAAAAAGAGAAGCCGACGCTAAGCTCGCGCTTCGTGTCTGTCGATCAAAGCCTGAAAGCGCGGATCGCTTCGCAACGGATCCCAAATGGGATCAAGTCTTAGAGACGGGACTGTCACCCCGTTGGGCGTGCTAAGCGAACGTTCAAGAAGCTGGAGCGCCTGGTCATTTTCGCCTGTCCAGGCATAGATCTGAGCGAGGGCCACGGCCGTCTTGGGCCCTTCGAGGGCATCCTGAGACTCGGGCAATAGCTCGACGGCGCGTTTGCCTTCGGCGATGGCTGCGTCCTTCTCACCAAGCCCGGCCAGAATTAAACCGAGAGTTACATGCCGGGACGCATCATCCGAGCTTTCAAGCAACGCTTTTTCTACAATGGGTCGAGCCCGTTCAAAGGCAGGCCGCGCTTTTTCTTTATTGTTCGAATAAGTATAAATCGCGCCCTCAAAGAGGTCCTTTGGCTTGTTTTTATGGTAGAGATCTTGAGGCGATTGCTTCAGAAGCGCGAGAGCGTCCGGAAATTTTCGTTGTAGAATTAAAAGCTGCAGGCGCGCATATGTAATAAGACCGTCTGGATCGAAACCTGTCGGGACCTGCGCCAGTTGTCTCTCCATCTCACCGAGATCTCCTTTCCAATCAATCGCAAGGTTGGCCTTCTGCGCGCGAGCACCAAATGATCCAGGCGCGGCTTCGATCGCACGGTCGAAAATCTTGTCTGCAGCTTCAAAACTTCTGGTGGCATAATAATTGTCAGCAAGATTTTGCAAAACCCAGGCATCCTTCGGACTTAGGGACGCCGCCTTCTGCAGATTCGCGGTCGATTCCTTCCATTTGCCCTGGCGACGTTCGATGGCACCAATGGCCATATAAACTTCCGGGGAGTTTGGTAAACTCAGCTTCGCAATGGCGAATTCGTCGAGCGCTGCCTGATAGTCACGCTCGCAATAGTAATAATAAAAACCCATTGCGAGATGTGCCTCAGGGAGGTTCGGCTGCAAACGAAGCGCTTCCACTGCCGCGGCCCGCGCTTTTTCCTTTCGCGCAGGCGTCGGATCGAAATCGTGGTAATTCCAATCGTGGACCCAGGCCAATGCTGCAAATGCTCCGGCGAAGTTTGGATCGAGTTTCGTTGCTTTTTCAAAGAGCTGCTCAGCTTTTTCTGTATTGCTGCGGAACTTGTCAGCCCGATAAAACATCTCGTGGCCCTGCATGAACGCCAGATAGGCTTCGCCGTTCTCAGTGGGTCTGCGCTCGATTTGCGCTTTTTCCATTGGCGACAGTTTCGCTTGCAATTCGCGCACGATTTGTTGGGCCAAGTCCGTTTGAATGGCAAACACATCAGTCAGATCACGATCGTAATCTTCCGCCCACATGTGCTCATCAGTGTCGGCGTTAATCAATTGCACGTTTACACGCACTCGATTGCCGATGCGACGAACGCTGCCTTCCAGAATGGCACCAACTCCCAGCGTCTTTCCAATTTCACGAAGATTGGATGCTTTCCCTCGATACGGCATGACTGAGGTGCGTGAAATCACTTTCAGGTCGCCGACCTTCGACAAATTGGTGAGCACGTCGTCCTGAATGCCGTCCGCGAAGTAGGCGTTCTCCTTTTCGTCGCTCAGATTTTCAAACGGCAACACTGCGATTGACTTGTCGCACTTGTGGGCTGACACGCGTGGCAGGAGAAAGAACCCTGCTGCGGCGGAAATGGTCACGCCGGTCAGTACTAGCATGACGATGTTTCGGCGACGATGCGATCCGGGCACCGCCGGCGTTGGTGTTGCACGAACGCCCTGCGCCGTGATGTCGTACGCCCAGGCAAGGATCAGCGCGATTGGAAAGCCCATCAGCAGCACTACGATCACCAGACGCAGCGCCCAGTTTGGCAATTCCCATGCCGGAAACGCGGCGGAGGCCAGTTGTATAATCCCGCCGGCAGCGATGATGTAGGCTGCTGCCACGCGGTACACCTTGCGCCGTTTCGCTTCCTCGAAGAAGCCGGTTATGGCTACAGCTTTGTCGGTAGAGACCATAAAGCAACGCCCACTACATTGACACGCGAAGCGGCCCTGGCGTTCACTTAACGCCGGTAGCCAGCACAGTTTGAAAATGCGGGCTCTGCTTTTCCCGCGATACAACACTCACTTCGATTTGCCGGAAGCCGCTCTTTTCCAGGAACTGGTGTAATTGCACTTCGCTGAAGCCAAGCCAATGGTCTGCATATAACTCCCGAGCCCGTTCGAACCGGTGGCTCAAGAGATCGAGAATTGCCAGCCGGCCTCCGCGTTTTAGAATCGTGTGGACAGCAGCGACCGCTTCCTGGGGATGAATGGCGTGGTGCAATGCCTGGCTCAAAATCGCCAGATCGACACTGTTTTTGGCAATCGGCGGATCTTCGATGTCACCAAGTCGGTATTCGAGATTCTTTATTCCGTGTTTTTTTGCCAGCCGCCCACCGAATTCGACCATCTTAGGCGAATTATCGATGGCGATGACCTTGCGTGCGTTTTTCGCCAGCAATTGCGAAAGCGTTCCCTCCCCCGCACCGAGATCGGCGACCGTCAGCGGCGGAAGTAAAGTAATAAGCGTATGCGCCAGCGCTTTCCACGAGCGACCCGGCACATAGCTGCGGCCAAACTTGCCGGCTAGCTCGTCAAAGTATTTGCGCGCCTTGTCCTGACGTTTATGCAGAACAAGCTTCAGACTGGTTCGATCTCGTGATGTTTCCGGCAGTTCGCGGGCAAGCAGCCGCGTAATTTCTTCAACGCGCTCTCGCTGTGAATTCCGTCCGTGATGGTTGGCGTCGTAGTACACATTTTTACCTACCCGGCGATCGGAAACGACGCCCGCGCGTTTTAATTGAGCGAGATGACTGGAAATGCGCGATTGGCCCATTCCCAGAATCTGCTGCAACTCTGCCACTGAGAACTCTTCCTGCTCTAAAAGAAGCAATAGCCGCACCCGGGTCGGGTCGGCCAGCAGTCGCAACAAATTAATAGTTGACGCCATGAGTAGGCAACGATATATCGACGCATCATGATTGGTCAATATGTTTTGGACAACGTCAACTCGTGAACGCCTCAAATCGTCACGATGTGGACGCGTCTCTCGGCTAATCCAATTAACGCAGTAACCTCTTAACGAATTCAAGCCATGTCACGTCGCTATATTTTTTCTTCCGAGTCGGTCGGTGAAGGTCATCCCGATAAAGTTTGCGATACGATTTCCGATGCGGTGCTCGATGCCTGCCTGGCACACGATCGACATAGTCGTGTTGCCTGCGAGACTTATGCAAAGAGCAACGTCGTCATCGTTGGCGGCGAGATCACGACTAAAGCGGACCTCGATTACGTGCAAATCGTCCGCGACACGGTGCGCGAGATTGGTTACGTGAACGACGACGACGTTTTTCACGCGGACAAGCTTTTTGTTACGAACATCATTACCAAGCAGTCGCCCGACATTGCCCAAGGGGTCGATGCGCGCGCGGCGAATGGAAAAGAGACAGCCGAGCAAGGCGCCGGCGATCAGGGACTCATGTTTGGTTACGCGTGCGACGAGACGCCGGAGCTGATGCCCGCGCCGATCATGTTTGCGCATCGGCTGGGGCGGGAACTGACACGTATCCGCAAGAGCGGAAAAGCTGGCTGGCTGCGACCGGATGCCAAATCGCAGGTCTCGGTGATTTACGAGAATGAGAAACCAATTGGAATTTCATGCGTCGTCGTTTCCACACAGCACACCCGCGATGTGAAGCATTCGGAAATCCGCAGCTTTATCATCGAAAATGTCATCAAGGAGGTCTTGCCTGACGAGATGCTGAGCGAGAAGACGCAGTTCCTTGTGAATCCCACCGGGAATTTTGTCGTCGGCGGTCCGCAGGGAGACACCGGTCTGACGGGTCGGAAAATCATCGTCGATAGTTACGGCGGAATGGGACGCCACGGCGGCGGCGCGTTTTCCGGAAAGGACCCGAGCAAGGTCGATCGCAGTGCGGCTTACATGGCGCGCTGGGTAGCGAAAAATGTGGTTGCGGCCGGGCTGGCAAGAAAGTGTGAAGTGCAATTTGCCTACGCCATCGGGCACCCGAAACCGCTTAGCGTCCACATCGACACTTTTGGCACGCACACCATCGACGAAGAAACGATCGAGCGCGCCGTGTTGGCGACGTTCAGTTTCAAGCCGGCCGACATCATTCAACAACTCGATTTACTCCGCCCGATCTATTCCAAGACGACAAACTACGGTCACTTTGGCAAAATTGATGATCTCGAGGCGATCACGTGGGAACGCACCGATAAAGCGAACGAGCTGCGGTCCACAGCGCGATAGCGCCGTAGAAAAATGGAAACTTAACACGAAAACTTAATACCTATGCCGACAGCAATACAGACGGAACGAAAAGAGGATTACAAAGTCGCCGACGTTTCATTGGCTGATTTTGGAAGAAAAGAAATTTCCATCGCGGAGAAGGAAATGCCGGGCCTGATGGCGATCCGCGAAAAATACGCGCCACAGAAACCGCTCTCAGGCGTACGCATCACGGGCTCGCTGCACATGACGATCCAGACGGCGGTGTTGATTGAAACGCTGACCGATCTTGGCGCAAGCGTGCGTTGGGCGAGCTGCAATATTTTCTCAACGCAAGATCATGCCGCAGCAGCGATCGCTAAACGCGGCATTTCGGTTTTCGCCTGGAAAGGTGAATCGCTGGAAGACTACTGGCGATGCACCTATCGCGCTATTTCGCATCCTGAAGGTAAAGGTCCACAACTGGTGGTCGACGATGGCGGCGACGCCACGTTGCTGATTCACAAGGGCTATGAGCTCGAAGAAGGCAGCGACTGGGCCAAGACGAAATCGGCAAATAGAGAAGAACAGGTCATCAAGGATTTGCTCCTTGAGATTCATCAGGAGAATCCCTATCGCTGGCACGAGATCGTAAAGGATTGGCGCGGCGTTTCGGAAGAGACCACAACAGGCGTGCATCGACTCTACAAGATGCATCAGGAAAACCGGCTGCTCGTTCCGGCAATCAACGTGAACGATTCCGTCACCAAATCGAAGTTCGATAACCTGTACGGCTGCCGGCATTCGCTGGTCGATGGATTAAATCGCGCGCTGGATGTGATGCTTTCTGGAAAGGTCGCTGTCGTTTGCGGTTATGGCGATGTCGGCAAAGGCTGCGCACAATCGTTGCGCGGTCAGGGTGCGCGCGTCGTCATCGCCGAGATCGATCCGATCAATGCGTTGCAAGCGGCAATGGAAGGCTATGAAGTGACGACTGTCGAAGAGACGCTCGGCCGCGGCGACATTTACATCAGCGCGAGCGGCAACATCGATGTGATCACGCTCGATCACATGCAACGAATGAAAGATCAGGCGATCGTCGCCAACATCGGACACTTCGACAACGAGATTCAGGTCGACGCGCTCAACGAGGCCAAAGGCGTGAAGAAAACCAATATTAAGCCCCAGGTGGACAAGTACACGTTCCCAGATGGTCACGAAATTTTCCTTCTGGCAGAAGGCCGGCTGGTAAACCTTGGATGCGCCACCGGTCATCCGAGCTTCGTCATGTCGAACTCATTCTCCAACCAAGTTCTGGCCCAGTTGGATCTCTGGAAAAATCGGGACACCTACAAAGTTGGCGTTTACGTTCTGCCAAAGAAACTCGACGAAGAAGTGGCACGTTTGCACCTGGAAAAAATCGGGGTGAAGCTGACCAAGCTTTCCCCAAAACAGGCCGACTACCTCGGCGTTTCAGTCGAGGGGCCCTTTAAATCAGAGCATTACCGTTACTGAGAAGCTTGTCATTCCGAGCGAAGCCAAGGAATCTCTGGCTCAAAGCGCTTCGAGAAAGGCATTATGCTCTAGGACCGACAACCTCGCGATGTCGACCTGCAATGATGGATCGCGCACCAATGTGAAGCCGTCATCCTGAGCAGAGCGAAGGATCTCGCGCTGCGTACTGGTGAGACGCTGGTCCAGTGTAATCACCGATCCGATTGTGAGGTTCCTCGCTTCGCTCGGAATGACAACTCGGCGGCAATTTTGCGTGTTAAATAGGCTGAGAAGTACTCTTCGTAACGTTTTTGCAATTCCAGTCGCTGCCAGTCCTTGCCCGTGACAATTTTGCGGCAATTGGGCGCGCCGCATTTGCATTCAACGGAATAATCGTCGTCGTCCGTCATCACCCAATCATGCGTGAGTTCTTCGCCAGCGCGGATGTCACGCATCGCCACGAACGTGATCTCGCCGCGTATTCCGAGATTCGCATCGCACGAGTGATTCGAATACAACATCGATAGCTCGCGCTCTTCGTCGGTCACTGGCGCGATGAACAAATTGTCGTCGATCTGGATTTCCACCGGTCCGAGCCTGGGCGTGATTTTTTCGCGCAAAGTTTTTCGATCGACAATGTGCCCGCCTTTCACGGCCACGATTTCGTCCTTGGCAATATCGGCAGTCGCAAACAAACCGCGTCCGTGAATCTTACTTTCGCGGACTTCGGTTTTCGGCGAGAGATAAGAGAGACGATGCATCTTGCCAATGCTAACACAGATTTACTTTCGCTGATTCGTGATCCGTGAATCGTGATCCGATGTAACGATTCAACGCTTTAACGCTTTAACGCTACCCAATGAAAACACGTCCAGCCGCGGTCATTTTCATTCTCGTCACTGTGACACTCGACATTTTGGCGATGGGTTTGATTATCCCCGTTTTGCCCAAGCTGATTCTGGATTTTCTCGGCGGTGAGATGACGGATGCGGCGAAGTGGAGCGCGCGGTTCGCGGTGGTCTTCGCGCTGATGCAGTTTTTCTGTTCACCCTTACTCGGAGTTTTGTCAGATCGGTTTGGAAGACGCCCGATCATCCTGCTCTCAAATCTGGGTCTCGGATTGGATTACATCGTGATGGCGATGGCGCCCACGTTGAACTGGCTTTTCCTCGGCCGAATTATTTCCGGAATCACGACTTCAAGCATTCCGACCGCGATGGCTTACATCGCCGACGTTACGCCGAAGCAAAAGCGAGCCGGAGCGTTCGGCATGATCGGCGTGGCATTCGGCATTGGATTCACGTTCGGCCCAGCGATTGGTGGATTGGCGGGCGATGTCAATCCGCGTTTCGCATTTTGGATTGCAGCAGCGCTTAGCCTGGCGAATTGGCTCTGGGGTTACTTCTTCGTTCCGGAATCCTTGGCACAAAATCAGCGAAAACAATTCGAGTTGCGGCGTGCGAACCCGGTCGGCTCGCTTACGCTGTTGCGCTCTCATCACGAACTTTGGCGGCTGACAACGATCCAATTTCTGGCCTATCTCGCGCACAATGTGTTTAGCGTCTGGGCACTTTACGCGATTTATCGCTACAGCTGGAGCCAGGGGATGATCGGATTGTCGCTCATGGTGGTTGGAGTCGTCACTGCCGCGATTTCCGGCGGACTGACCGGCGTAATGGTGAAACGTTTCGGCGAAAGACGGACTCTTTACATTGGCCAGTTTTTTGGATCGAGCGGAATGTTAGTTGCCGGCTTGGCCAAAACGGGCGCGTGGTTGCTGGCTTCGATCCCAATCATTTCACTTTGGAACATTTCCATGCCAGCCGCGCAAAGCATGATGACTCATCGCGTCAGCGAGCGCGAACAAGGCGAATTGCAAGGCGCGCTCCAGAGCATGCGTTCGATCACGTTCATTATCGGACCGTGGTTGTTTCTTCGGATTTTTGGATGGTTCATTGATCCGAAAAATAAAATTCACCTTCCTGGCGCGCCGTATTATCTGGCAGCCGCTCTTCTTTTTACGGCGATGTTAATGTCGACACGCATCAAGCAAGGACGAGTCGAATCAGAAGCGGCTATGCCGCAGAACGTGCCCTTGGCGCCACCGGAAGTTACTGCGACCGGCGCTGCACCGTTTGGCGAGGCGAAAGAAAATATTTGAGCATTCGCAGCGTATCAGCGATTGAATTGGTGTGAGAGCAATTGCGCGTTGCCTGATCGTTGCAGTTGCGGTCTGCTCATGGTTTGCGATTTCAAATCATTGTGCGTTCGCTGCGCTGGCAACAAAGACAGACTCGGTGAGAGCCGGGTGTCCGTTTCATTCCAAGCCCGCGAAACAAGAAAAGCCGTCGACTGGAGCCCAGTGCTGCAAAATTTTGCGCGCGATTGCTCCGGTCGCGGCAAAGAGCTGGATGCGTGACCACGCGAATTTTTCCAGCGTCAATCTTAGCCTGGAAGAACCTGCGTACGTCAGGTATTCGCGAATTGCCTTGGCGCCGCGATCTCTTGATACCGGGCCACCCGATGCGCATTCGTTCGCTGAATTGATTTTGCAGCGGAGCCTTCTCGCGCACGCTCCACCGTCATTGGCCTAACCAGCCCCGAAAGCTTTCGGGATCGCGAATCTTCCGCTGTAGCGGCAGATGTGCCGTCTGCATTTGCGCAGGACGTCGCAGCCGACACGGCTGCCACTACAGAGAACGCAGGCCAATATGCAGAAACGAATCTCGATTCTAATCATTACATTTACGCTCGCGATTAGCGCTGCCGCACAGGTAGGGGCGATTGACCTCAATCGCCCGGGCAGCGAGCACAATTATGAGCAGGAGCATGAGAAGAAACAGAAATACACCTGCCCCATGCATCCCGAAGTGATTACGGATCATCCCGGCAATTGCCCAAAGTGCGGAATGACACTTGTGCCGAAGGAAGAGAAGAAACACTCAACGCTCAACTCCGATAAATCGCGAGTAGGCACCCAACACTCGCCGTCTGATCATCAGTCGGATTTGTCCCATCAGTCTCACTCAATACATGAGGGCCACGAGATGCATATGGAAATGCGTTCGTCTATCGACCTTGCCGATCCCATGAGCCGCGAAGGTTCTGGAACCAGTTGGTTACCGGATTCATCTCCCATGTAT
>Ga0209805_1000965_pt1 | contig 17720 bp, 18 predicted proteins | sample GraSoiAngelo_148_FD_185905 | JGI IMG/M metagenome (GOLD analysis project Ga0209805, IMG submission 185905) | Grasslands soil microbial communities from the Angelo Coastal Reserve, California, USA - 14_1009_09_20cm (SPAdes) (version 2) | ecosystem: Environmental > Terrestrial > Soil > Grasslands ... | reverse complement strand
GAGCGTCTGTGGCCACGCGGCATGAAAAAGGAGTCTTTGAGAATGGACGCCTGGTTGAAGGACTTAGCTCCGAGCGACGCGTTGCGTCGGTGGTTCAGCCACGATCCGGCCAAGTGGACGAAATTCCGGCGCCGTTATTTGGCGGAGCTAAAGAGTCATCGAGACGCACTGCAGCCCATCGTGGATGCAGGAAGCCGCGGAAACGTCACCTTGTTGTATAGCGCCCAGGACACAGAGCACAACAACGCGGTGGCGCTCAAGGACCACCTTGCGGCGCTGCGCGTCCGAAGCCAACGTGCTCGGCCAGCAAAGCGCCGGCGGGCAAATGGTCGATGATGTGGAGGGTGTCTCATGAGCCAGGATGTTGACCGGTTGCATCGCACACTTGTCCAGAACGCACCCGATGCGATTATTTACGCTGACGCGAAGGGTCGTATCTTCTTTTGGAACACGGGCGCCGGGCGCATCTTCGGCTGCTCGGCAAGCGAAGCCATCGGGCAATCTCTGGACATCATTATCCCGGAGAATCTCCGGAAACGTCACTGGGACGGGTATCACGCAACGGTGCTCTCAGGGACGACCCAATACGGCGCCGGCGACATTCTTGCGGTTCCGGCATTGCGAAAGGATGCGGGTCCGGTATCGATCGAATTCACCATTCTGCCGTTTCTTGACGATGTCGGTCGGATCGTTGGAGTTGCCGCGATTCTGCGCGACGTCACCAGGCGATTCAATGAACTGAAAGCGTTGCGCAAGGAGCTAGTGAGCTCGCAGCAAACGGCACAGTCCCGTAACCCGCCTTATCCCACATATCAGGAGAATTGAGATGAAATGGCGTACTTCAAAACGTCAGGTCCAGGCACTTTGTGCCATCGCAGCGCTTGTGACGATCTCTGGTATCGCGATGGCCGCGTCGGATTCCGAGCAATTCCAACGATTCAAGGACCCCAATCAGTGGGGCGCACCAGCCGGCAATTTGAATCTGACCCGCTACAGCACACTGAAGGATATCAACACCGGCAACGTCCACGACTTGCAAACTGTGTGGTCGCAGTCGAGCGGCACCTTGCGTGGTCATGAAGGGCAGCCACTGGTGATCGAGAACGTCGGCGGCAAGCCGATGATGTATATCGAAAGCGGTTGGCCGAACATCGTTCAGGCGCTCGACCTCAGCGATCCCGATCATCCGGTGCAGGTGTGGAACTACACGAAGACTAGCGGTCGTGATGCGTCAGCGGTGCCGCGTGCCTGTTGCGATACCGTGAACCGTGGTTTGTCGTACGCCGATGGGAAACTCGTGTTCGGCACCTTGGACGGTTACGTCATCGCCCTCGATGGTATCACCGGCAAGGAAATCTGGGTCGTCAAGCACGCTTACCCCGCCAAGGGCGAGACCCTCACGTCGGCGCCGATTATCGCGAATGACAAAGTCATCATCGGCTTCGGTGGCGATGAATTTGCGGCTCGCGGCAGAATAACCGCCTACAATCTTGCCGACGGCAAAAAGGTGTGGGAATGCCACTCCACCGGCAGCGATAAGGACGTGTGCCTGACGCCGAACACGAACAAGAAACATCCCGAATACGGCAGAGCGGGCAAAGACCTAGGCATCAGCACATACCCGGGCGATGAGTGGAAGCGTGGCGGCGGAACGGCGTGGGGCTGGTACGCCTACGACCCGGACCTGCACCTGATCTACTACGGAACCGGAAACCCGGGTTTGTGGTCCCCGTCATTCCGTTGCAATGAGCCGATAACGCAAGAGAACTGCAATAGCGGCAAATCCGACAACAAATGGTCGATGAGTATTTTTGCCCGCAACGTCGATACTGGCGAGGCTGATTGGGTCTATCAAATGACCCCGTTCGACCAATGGGATTATGACGGCATCAATGAACCGGTGCTGGTGGATATGGAAGTTGACGGCAAGATGCGCAAGACCCTGGTGCATTTCGACCGCAACGGGTTCGCCTATGTGCTCGATCGCACGGATGGCACGCTGCTGCGCGCCCATAACTACGTCACGGTGAACTGGGCCGAGAAGATCGACCTGAAGACTGGCCGTCCGGTCAAGGTAGCCGAACATTCCCCGCTCAAGGTGGGCGTCAATACCCAGGTCTGTCCGTCCGCCATGGGCGGCAAGGACCAGCAGCCGGTGGCGGTCGATCCGAACGATCCGGCCAATTTCTATGTGCCGACCAACAACTGGTGCATGGAAGACGAACCTCAGACGCGTGCGCACACGCAGCAAGGAACCGTTTACGTATTTGCCAACGTATACATGTATCCGGAGAAGCCCGGTGTGACCGGCAAGTTCAAGAAGTTCAATGTGCTGACCGGCAAGACCGAGTGGGAAATCCCCGACCAGTATCCGAACTGGAGCGGTGCGCTGGTGACCGCGGGCGGTTTGGCATTCTACGGCAGCCTCGGCGGCGACTTCCGTGCTGTTGACCGCGCGACGGGCAAGGTGTTGTGGCAGCGCAAGCTCGGCTCAGGGGTCATCGGCAACGCGATCACGTATTCCGTGAAAGGCAAGCAGTATGTGTCGGTGTGGTCAGGCATCGGCGGCTGGATCGGTCTGCCGGTGACGGCAGGCCTGGATCTCAACGACAAGTTTGGTGCCATTGGCGCTACGGCAATGGCCAAAGCTGCCAATCTCAGCTCGATTCCGCAGGGCGGGACCTTGTACACCTTCAGGGTCGGCCCTTTGTAACGGAAGCAAGATATACCCGGTGGCCGAAGCCACCGGGTTATCTCCTGAGTGAGCGCACGAGGCGCACCATGAAGACCTGCCCCATATTCATCCTTCCTCACATCCGGCAGTCCAGTTGCGACCGCAAACAGCCCTGTAAGTACCCTTTCGCGGAGATTGGCAATGAGTGAAGAGACCGCAAACTTTACCCGGCGCGCCGCCTTGCTCGTCTGCTGTCTGGCGGCAAGCTTTGCGGCCATGGGCGGTGACTTGACGTCACTGACCGTCTGCGCCGATCCCGGCAACATGCCATTGTCCAATCAGAAGGGTGAAGGGTTCGAGAACAAGATTGCGCAAGTGATCGGCACCGCGCTGGGCACTGGCGTGCAATATTACTGGCGACCTTCGATCGAGCGCGGGCTCATGCGCACTACCTTGAGCGAAGGCAACTGCGATCTATGGATGGACATGGCCTCCGATACCGAAGGGGCCGTGGTTCTTTCTCCGTTGTACCGCTCCACCTTCGTTCTAGCCTATCGCAGCGACAAGGGCATCAATATCCGAAGCTTGGACGATCCGGCATTGAAGAAGCTGCGCATCGGCGTGTTTCAAGTCTCTGCCATCCGTCAAGCCTTGGCCGAGCACCACATCGTCGAGAACACGGTGATTCACTACCTGAGTCACAACGCCGACGTCGTAGAGGACAATCAACCCTCGTACCAGGTCCAACAAGTCATCAACGGTAGCCTGGATGTCGCCGCGGCGTGGGGCCCAATGGCTGGATACTACAAGACAGTGGCGCATGCGCCATTGATCATCCAGCCCGTCAATCTGATGGAAGATGACGTGCCGATGGAGTTTGACATGACTCTCGCCGTGCCGCGGGGACGGGCGGATATCAAAGCGGCCGTCGAAAAGGCGCTGGAGCAGCACCAGAGCGAGATACAGCAGATTCTTTCCGACTTTGGCGTGCCGCTGGTCAAGTGCGACGAATGTACCGTTTCCGGTGACCTGCCTTCGCACGGTCCTTACAAGGCGCCGAAACTCGAGGTGCAAACGACCGCGGAAACCGCGAAGACCAATGCGGCCAGGATGGCCGATCTAAAGAAATGGTTGGCTCAGGGTGCGAAGCCGGACGACGAGTTGAACGGCGCCATCGTGGCCAACGATGTCGATCGTGTCGCGTATCTGTTGACGCACGGAGCACAGGGCAATTCGTATGACGGCCAAGGCTATACGCCCTTGATCACGGCGATACGCTCTGGCTCCGTCGAGGGGGCGACGTACTTGATCGAGCACAAAGCCGACGCGAATCTGCGCGATCGCAGCGGTTGGACGCCCCTCATGTGGGCCACGTGGGGCGACAATCCGATGTTGGTCGAGATGCTGATTGCGCACGGTGCAAAACTCGATGCGACCGACAATGGCGGCTTGACGCCGCTGGCCATTGCTGCGCAAAACGCCAAGATCAAGTCGACGCGAGTACTACTGGACGCCGGTGCCGATGCCAACGCACCCGTCACCAAAGGCGGATATACACCCTTGATGCTCGCGTCACGTTCCGGCTCGAACGAACTCGCGACCTCGCTGATCGAACACGGCGCGAATGTAAACGCCGCCAATGTCGGAGGTGTGACCGCTTTGATGATCGCCACCGCCGGCAATCGTTCGACCCTTGTTGAGCTGCTACTCAAGGCGGGCGCCGCTGTCGACGCACGCAGCGAGGATGGCCGTACCGCGCTCAGCATTGCCCACTCCAACAGCAATGACGCTGTCATCAAGGTCTTGGAAGAGGCCGCGCAGCGCAGTGCCGCCAAGTCAGGTTAATGAGCGAAAGCAGTCCACCGTGAACGGAGAGATTCAGTGAGAACAGGAGGCGTGGTTGTAGGTGTCGCTGTGATATTCGCGGTTATGACGGCGCTGGGTACCCTCGACAGGGTGTGGGCCGACGACGCGCCGACAACACCGATCGACTACACCGAGATCTTGCCGGCGGACCTAGTCAAAAGCACGCCGAAAAGCAAGCTGGTGAACCCCTACAAAGATACGCAAGCCGACATCGTTGCGCAGGGCGGAAAGCTTTTTCAGAGTTATTCCTGCAGCGGCTGCCACGGCGGCGGCGGCGGCGGCGGCATGTGTCCCCCGCTGACCAACGACACCTGGGTTTACGGCGGCGACGATGACACGCTGTTTCGATTGGTCACCCTCGGCAGCGACGAACTTCAAAAGGACGGTTATAGCCGTATAGGCAGTGAAAATGTTGTTGGGCCGATGCCGCCAATGGGCGCCATCATCAAGAGTTCCGACGATCTTTGGAAGATTTTGACGTTCGTTCGCTCCAAATACCATGGCGACCCCGCCTACAAATTTGGAGCCCCTCCCGACACTAATTGAAATGCCGGAGTGCAGATTGCGCGATCGACGCACGCGAACGAACACGAAAATTATGCGTTAACTATGGATAGAAAAGAACGACTTCTCTTGTGGAGCAGCAATCTCTGGTCGCTTGGCGAGGGGATGCTCGGCCCATTATTTGCTGTATTCGCGCAGCGCGTCGGCGGCAATATCCTTGATATCACCTGGGCCTGGGCGATCTATCTCGGGATGACCGGCATACTCACAATTGTTGTCGGCAGCGTCTCCGACCGCATCTGGCAATGGTGCGGGCGGGAGAGATTGCTTGTTGCGGGCTATGCGCTCAATGCACTGTGCACGTTTGGATATCTTTTTGTACATACTCCTAGGGACCTTTTTCTGGTGCAGGCAGGGCTTGGAGTAGCGTTGGCCCTTTCAAGCTCTACATGGTCGGCGCTCTACGCGCGTTACTCTCCCGGCGAGAAAAAAGCGGGCCGTACATGGGGCCTGGTTGCCGGCGAGCAGCGACTTATCTTGGCCATCGCGATACTTTTGGGAGGTTACATCGTGAAGCAATGGTCATTTAGCGCTCTGTTTGTCACGATGGGCACGGTACAGGTCATCGCGACGCTCTATCAGGCGCGGATTTTGCGGTAACTCGCCGTGAAACGCGTAGTCGGTCGGACGCGGTCATATGTAAAGCCTTTGATGCGCCGCTTAGGGTATGTGCCGATCGCGTGCGGCAGCATTTGGACGGATCAACCGTTGAACAGAGGATCGGCTGCATTTGTCACGGAGTAAGCCGCACACTTGGCGGCACATGAGTGCTTCGAAAGTAGTTGAGATCGAGCGCGTCGCGCACCATGTCCATCGTTTCCTGGGCGATGGCGCGAGCACGTTTGCTCCCCTGGTCCAGTGCTTCGCGCACGAGCGACATGTCCGATTCGTACCGCGCGCGCCGCTCCCGCATCGGTTCCAGCAATTCATTCAGCACCGTTGTCAGTCGATCCTTCAACTCTTGGTTGCTCACGCCCGTGCGTTCGTAGCGCTCCTTCAGGTTCTGTACCTGCGCGGTGTCGTGATCGAACGCATCGAGATACAGAAAGACGGGGTTCTCCTGCACCTTGCCCGCTTCCTTGGCGCTCCGCGGCGGGCCGCCATACATGCGGCGCACCTTCTTCGCCACGGTTTCGGCGCTGTCCTTGAGATCAATCGTGTTGCCACGCGACTTGCTCATCTTCGCGTTGCCATCGGTGCCGACGAGGCGCGGGACCCGACCCAGCAGAGCCTCCGGCTCCGGGAAGATCGACCTGACCTCCCGGTTGAAGCGTCGTGCCGTCTCGCGCGCCAGTTCGAGGTGCGGCAGCTGGTCCTCGCCCACCGGAACGAGATGCGCACGGGACAGCAGGATGTTCGCAACCTGCATCGCCGGGTAGATGTAGAACGCGACGGGCACCGCCTTCCCTCTTGTCTTTGCATCCTTGGGATTCTCGATCGCTTCCATCTCCGCCTTAAGCGTGGGATTGCGTTCGAGCATGCCGACGGGGAGAAACCACGCAAGCCACGTCATCAACTCCGCATGCTCCGGCACCGCGCTTTCGATGACGAAGCGGCTGCTTTCAGGATCAAGCCCAACTGCCAGCCAGTCGAGCGCCACTTCCCAGACGGCACTGCGCACGCGTGGAAGGTTGTCCGCGTAGTCCGCGACCTGGTAGTCGGCGATGAGGAACGAGCAGTTGTATTCGTGCTGCAGCTTGACCCAGTTTTCGAGCGCGCCCGCATAGTGCCCGAGGTGCAGCGGACCTGTCGGCCGGATCCCGGTGAGAACGCGCTTCTGCGCCATTACGCCCTGCCTGCCGCTGGCACATAGCTCAGTCATGCGCGTCGCCACCGAGAATGTCTGTAAACGAGCTCTCGCGCTGCTGCAATAATTGAAGACAACCCGTTATGGTGAAAAAGTTCAAGATTGGAGATCGAGTGACCTGGAATTCGGAGGCCGGGCGCGTCAGCGGGACAATCATCAAAGTGCACACAAGAAATGTGGACTTCAAGGGCTACACCCACCACGCGAGCGAGGAAGATCCACAGTACGAAATCAAGAGCAGCAGGACCGACCACATTGCCATGCACAAAGGCTCGGCGCTCAGAAGAGCAGGCGGCGATTCATGATGGACGCACCGGATGAATATCGGTCCGCCCTTCTGTCAATCGCCCAAGACGATGCGCAGGGTCGCCAGAATACCCGCGATACCCAGCGCAAAGCAGGCGAAACGCGCCGCCATCAGCACGGGAATCTTCGCGCCGGAGTGCACGTAGTCTTCGATCACTACCCGCAGTCCGAGCGCCAGATGCGAGAAAAGTGCGATCAGCAGCAACACCATGAGGAGTGCTGCGAGCGGCGTCTTCAGCCATGCAATGAAGGTGGTGTAGTCGCTGCGACCAAGCGCGATGAGCGAGGCTGCGAACCAGAGCGTCAAGGGTACGAGAGCGACGGCCATGACGCGCTCAAGCCACCACGACTCGACACCTTCTCGGGCAGAACCGAGCCCGCGGGCGCGACCGAGCGGCGAGCGCATGCGCTGTCTGTCCATCATCCTAGAATCGAACTCACGATCCAGGCGGCTACGGTAAGCAGCGTGGTGCGCGGCACTTGGTCGGATGAGCGGATGATCACAGGGCTTCCCGTTTGCGGCGCTCAGAGGGCGGGCTCGCGCCGCGCAGCGCGATGGCCACGCCCGCCGATGTTGGCCACCGAACGCTCGATGACATTGCCTGCCGCATCAACGACGAGGCGCAAGCGACGCCTGCCATGAAAAAAGGTGAGGCGAAAATTCCCGGCGTCTCGATCGAGGCCACGCTCGCACAAGCTCGTGATTTGTCCCTCGTGCATCAAAGGCTGAACGAGCGCAGGCTCGATCGCGAATCCCGCGGCGATGATCGCCGCATCGATGCGGACGGCATCCTGTTCGAATTCCACTCTGCTCATTCGCTCGATGCCACCCCAATCGTTCCTACTGCCCGGCCGGGTTTCGTCTGGCTGGGTCACATTGTCACGGATTCGTCTGTGATCGCTACCTCGGACTCAGGCTCGGGCGTTGTTATATTGATGCGACCCATCGGACTCGACCATTTGAAGGTCCTGAGCTGATCGAGCAGACGGGTCAAGATGGCAAACCGCCGCCGAAATCTAAGATCATCAGGCGCGCCGCGAAGCCAACCAAGGCGGCCCACCGTATGGTGATCGGGAAGTCATGTCGAGGCCTGGAACCGTGCCGGAAATTGCTTCGCGAGCGCGTCGGCAATCGCATCAGCGATCACCAACATATGTTGACGCATCGCGTGCCAGGTCGCGGCTTCGCCTTGGAAATCGCGGGATGCGATCTGGTTGATCTGCGCCACGTGATGTCCGCCATGGGCGGCCATCAGGGCAAACACCGCATTTTCGGGCAGGTATGGGTTCGCTCCGCTTAAGAACTTGGCGATTTCGTGTGCATTGCTGGTCAAGTTCGCGATCGCCTTGTCCTGTCCAGGTTTGGATTTGGCCAGCGTCGCGGTGTTGTAGTCACGCACCGCACCCCAGTGTCCGGCGAGCAATTTGAACAACTCATCGGCGGCCGGCTGGCCGTAGAACGGAGCGATGGAACTGGCGAGTGCTTTGGCGTTGGAGACCACCTCTTTTTCGGCGATCTTGCTTTGCGCCTCGTCGTGTGCATGCGTCGCGAGCACGTAGCTGCGAATCCAAAACACATGCTCAACCCACAGGTCGCGCAGCGCCATCTTGGTCTCGAGGACTGCGCCGCGATCCGCGGAAGCGGCTGGCGATGCAGCGGAAGCGATGCCCGTCAGGATGAGGGCAGGGATGGTGAGGAGCGCAGCGAGCTTGTGAGGGAACATCTGTTGGTACTCCCGTGCTGACCAATCAAGGTCGATTCGGTACATAGGGAGCGTAGAAGGCTCGCGTAAATCGAGCAAACGATTAATTTCGACCTCTGATATCGGAATCCTCGATACGAAGGCGCATAGCCTTACGAGACGGTGGATGCCGATGCTTCGGCTCAGGCCGAAAAGAGCTGTCGCAGAACCATCTGGAGGATGCCGCCATTGCGGAAGTACTCCACTTCGGCCGCGGCATCGATCCGCACCATCGTGTCGAACTCCGCGGTTGAGTTGTCTCGCCGGGTGATGGAAACGCGCGCGTTCTGTCGTGGAGTGATGCCCTCGCGGATACCTGAAATGGAGAAGATCTCGAAGCCAGTCAGGCCCAACGATTCCGCCGAATCGCCTGCCGCGAACTGCAAAGGAAGGACGCCCATGCAGACGAGATTGCTGCGGTGGATACGCTCGTACGTTTGGGCAATCACTGCCTTGACGCCCAGCAACGCAGAGCCCTTGGCGGCCCAATCGCGCGAACTTCCCGATCCGTACTCTTTGCCGGCGATGACGATCAGCGGCGTTGTCTCTTGCTGGTACCGCACAGCCGCGTCATAGATGCTCATCTTGTCGCCGCTCGGGAGGTGGCGAGTCCACGGGCCTTCCATTCCGGGCACCATTCGGTTGCGCAGGCGAATGTTGCCGAACGTTCCGCGCACCATGACCTCGTGATTCCCACGCCGCGAGCCAAAACTGTTGAACTCGGCCGGCGATACGGAATGTTCCACGAGGTATTTTCCCGCCGGAGAATCGACCGGGATGCTGCCCGCGGGGGAGATATGATCGGTGGTGATCGAGTCGCCCAGCAAGGCAAGAACTCTTGCCCCCGTGATGTCCGCGGGCGGTTCGTGGAGGCGGCCGGACTCGATGAAGTAGGGAGGCTCGCGAACGTACGTCGACGTGTTGCCCCAGTCGTATAGTGTCCCGGTGGGCGCCGGCATGCTCTTCCACTTCGCATCGCCTGCGAATATGCGACCGTATTCGAGATCGAACTGCTCGGCGGACACCGAGGCGGTGACCAGGGATTGCACTTCCTCGGCGGTGGGCCAAATGTCCTTCAGGTAAATGGGTCGGCCATCCGCACCGCTCCCGAGTGGATCCACGGTCAGGTCGCACGCTACCGTTCCGGCCAGCGCGTACGCGACACACAGCGGGGGCGATGCGAGGTAGCTGGCCTTCACTTGCGCGTGAATGCGCCCTTCGAAATTTCGATTTCCCGACAGAACTGCAACGACGGCGAGGTCTTTGCTCGTCACGACGTCCGCGATCTCGGCGGGCAACGGACCGGAGTTGCCAATGCAAGTGCAACACCCGTAGCCCACCAGATTGAAGCCCAACTTCTCGAGATACGGCGTCAGGCCGGCCTTATCGAGATACTGCGTCACGACGCGCGAGCCCGGCGCCAAGGAGGTTTTTACCCACGGTTGGCACTTCAGGCCTGCCTCGACCGCTTTGCGGGCCAACAATCCCGCCGCGATCATGACCGAAGGATTGGACGTATTGGTGCAACTCGTTATGGCCGCGATCACAACCGATCCATGAGTCACCGAAGCGGCCGACCGAGGCTGGCCCAAGTGCTCCGGTGGGGATTCGAGAATCTCACCTGCGGGATTGCCCCCCTCACCCACGAGCCGAGAGAGGGCCTTGCCCTCTACCGGAAATTCGACTCCGTCGAATACCGACTTGAAGGATTGCCAGACTCCGGTCAAGGACACACGATCCTGCGGACGCTTGGGTCCGGCAACGCTCGGCTCGACTCTACCCAGATCCAGGTCGAGCACTTCGTTGAACAGCGGCTCCGGGTCTGTGTCGGTTCTGAACAAACCCTGCTCTCGGGTGTATCGCTCGACCAGATCGACAAGCGCGCCCCGACCCGTCAGCTTCAGATAGCTCAACGTGTTCGAATCGACCGGGAACAGCGTCGAGGTCGCGCCGAATTCCGGTGACATGTTCGCGAGTGTGGCCCGGTCGGCGATGGTGAGAGCGCTCAATCCTGGTCCGAAGAACTCGACGAATTTGCCCACCACGCCGTGTGCTCTGAGCAGATGGGTCAGGGTCAGGACCAGGTCGGTCGCGGTCGTGCCGATCGGGAGCGTTCCGCGGGTTCGCACGCCCAGCACGATGGGCTTCGGCAGAAACATCGGCTGGCCGAGCATGGCCGCTTCGGCTTCGATGCCGCCCACTCCCCACCCCAGCACGCCGAGGCCATTGATCATCGGCGTGTGCGAGTCGGTCCCGACCAGCGTGTCGGGAAACACCCATCCGTCACGCGACGCAACGACTCGCCCCAGATGCTCGAGGTTGACCTGATGGCAGATTCCCATGCCGGGGGGTACGACGCGAAAGCCCTCGAATGCCTGCTGCGCCCAGTTGAGCAGCGCGTAGCGCTCGCCGTTACGGCGGTATTCCCACTCCAGATTCGCGGCGTAAGCGTCCGCGCTGCCGAACCGATCGACCTGGACCGAGTGATCGATGACCAGATCGACCGGGATGAAGGGATTGACGCGCTTGGGATCTGCGCCTGATCGCGCGACCGCGCTTCTCAACGCCGCAAGGTCCACGACCGCGGGAACCCCGGTGAAGTCCTGCATCAGCACTCGTGCGGGCATGAATGCAAGGGAGGCGTCGGCGCCGTTCGGCCATTGGGCCAGCGCCACGACGTCGGCGTCCGTGACATCGCGTCCCCCGGCTCGTCGTGCGATATTCTCCAGGAGGATCTTCACCGTGTGCGGAAGCCGCGCTACATCCGCGCCGGTCTTCGTCGCCAACTTCGCCAGGCTCACGTAGGAGGCTGACCCTGAATAGGTGGCCAGCGTTGCCATGACGCCGAGCGGATTCGGATGGTTGGTCATATTGCGCCGCCGTGAGAGACTGAACACAGAGGTAAGATGCCGAGCCCATCTCGACGGATCATCGAACGTTGCCCGAGCCAAAACATCATACGCTCGAATCGCTGTTGGCGGCCGTGCGCGCTTGTCGTGCATGCGAAGCGCATCTGCCGCTGGGACCGCGGCCCGTGCTGCGTGCAGCTGCGACGGCCCGAATCCTGATCGTTGGGCAGGCGCCCGGCGCGCGCGTGCACCGAACGGGCGTTCCTTGGGACGATCCGAGCGGGGAACGACTGCGCGATTGGATGGGCGTGAGCGCGGAAGTCTTCTACGATGAATCGCGCATCGCGATCATCCCGATGGGCTATTGCTATCCGGGCCGAGGCAAAGGCGGCGATCTGCCGCCACGCCCGGAATGCGCGCAGTTATGGCTCGAACCGTTGCTGGCCAAGCTGCCCATGATCAAATTGACGTTGCTCATCGGGCAGCACGCGCAACGTCATTTTCTCGGCAAGCGCCGCAAGGCGTCTTTGGCCGAAACGACGCGGGCGTGGGCGCAGTACTGTCCACCCTACATTCCGTTGCCGCATCCTTCGCCGCGCAACACGCCTTGGCTGCAACGCAATTCCGGGTTTGAGCAGCACCTACTTCCCGAGCTGCGCAGGCGAATCGAGGCACTTCTTGCGCGCTAGCCCGCGCTTCTACGCCAACGGCTTGCCTTCCGCGGGCACGTAGCTCAGTCTGCCCTGAACGATTCGGGCCGGCGACGTGTAGGGATGTACGACCGTGTGCGTCTCATCGAGGATATGCACGACCTCGATGCCCCGCACGCACAACACATCCGCGATCAGCGCCCGGTGACAGCGCCACCAGAGAGCTTCCGCGCACATCAGCGTAGTCCGAAGGCGACCGGTGACTTCGAGCAGTTCGTTCAGGCCTCCGGCAAACTCCGCGCTGGCGATATGGTCGGCATACCCGCGAAACGACGCATTGCGCCAAGTGATGTTCGCGGAATCCGGCCGCGGCCGTCGACGGCCGCCGAGCGCAGCGATCCAATGATAGGCGATGCCATGCTCGGCGAGCGCACTGCACAGCGGTGCCTGCGCGTACTGAGGTTGTCGTCGCGAGCCCGGAAAGCGCCGCACATCGGCGACCGCCTCGAGTTCGTAGTGCGTGAGTAGCTCTAGAAATGTCTTCAACGGCCGCGTCGAATGGCCTATCGTCCAGATCGTCAAATCCATCCTCATGCTCACGCGCTGGCGCCTCCGTTCAACTCGAATCGAAGCTCAACCCTGGGAGCTGCGCAGCCAACCTACACCGGATTGTGCGCTCACGCTGCCTCTGCCGCGACGCGGCGGATCGTGTCCAGCGCAAGCGAGAGCGATTCAGAATTCCCCTTCGCCGGAAAGCACAGGTAAGCGAGCAGCCGGAACTCGGGCGCGTCGGCGACGCGATGCACCTTGCCGGTGAGTTCGTGCTCGCGCAGCATCCGCGCCGGGAAGTAGCCGGTCCCGCCGTGCAGGAGCAGGCGCTGCAGGCCGAGCCAGCCGGCGTTGACCGTGAGCGCAGCTCCCAGAAAATTCGGGAACGCTAGGCAGTGCTGGGCAAAGAACTCTGCGCCCCAATCCACATAGATGTAGTCGCTTGCTGGGTCGCGCTGAGGATCGGCTCGTGTGGACACCATCACGAGCTGCTCCTCCAGCAGGGGTTCGATGGTCAGTCCCGGCCGAGCCTGCGGCGTGTACATCACGCCGATGTCGATTCGCCCATCGATCAAGGACTGCATTAGATCCTCTTCGAGGCCAACCAGCGCACGTACCGCCACATCCGGTGCGAGTGAGCCGAAGATCGGCAGCCAACGGAGCAGTAAATCCTCCCACAAGCCCATCCGGCAGCCAATCGTCAGCGTTGCCCGAAATCCGCTGACGATGCCGATCTCATGGCGCGCCTGCTCGACCGTGCGCGTCAACAGCGCGGCGTGCCGTTGAAATTGCTGCCCGGCGCGTGTCAGAGTCGTTCCCGCTTTGTTCCGAACGAACAGCTCGGCTCCGAGCGTTTCCTCCAGACGCTGGATTCGCGTGCTCACAGTCGATTGCGTGACGTGCAATCGCTGGGCTGCCTCCACGAAGCTGCCCGTGGCAATCACGACAAGAAATGTACGCGCGAGCTCGGTATCCATCGATGTAGCCGATATCTAACGCCGATTTTTATCGCTTGTAAAATAGTGAGTCGAGTCTAGGCTCAGAGGCCTCTTATTTGGAGGACCGATGAGCATCACGCTGCCGCCACTGCCCTACGCGCTCGACGCCCTCGAGCCGCATCTTTCGCGCCGCACGCTGGCTGCCCACCACGGACACCACCAGGCCGCATATGTGGCCAAAACGCGTGCGCTCATTCAGCACACCCCGCTCGAAGCCGCGTCGCTCGAGGACGTCGTGCTCTCCAGCGCCCAACAGGACACGGCCCTCTTCAACGCGTCCGCGCAGGCGTGGAACCATGAGTTCTATTGGCGGAGCATGCGCCCCGGAGGCGGCGGCGACGCGCGCGGGGCGAGTGCACAGCTGATCGAAGAATCGTTTGGCAGCCAGCAAGCCTTCAATCAGCAGTTCGTTTCGGTCGCCGGGGATCAGTTCGGCAGCGGCTGGGCATGGCTCGTGCTCGACGATGGCCGCTTGCGCATTACCGCGACGTCCAATGCGCACACGCCGCTCACCACGAAACAAGTGCCGCTACTGACGATTGATGTGTGGGAGCACGCCTACTACTTGGACTATCAGCACCGGCGTCTCGACTATATCGCCGCGTTTCTCGGCCACCTCATCGATTGGGAGTTTGTGAATCAGAATGTGGCCCGGCAGCAGGCAGCTCGCAGCGCCAGCGTCGGCACGCGCTGACTGCCGACTCCACTCGCGATCGTAATTATGAAAGTCCGGTTCAGCAGTCCATTGAAGGAGACGCAAAATGCTCACCCTTGAAGATGCGAGAAAAGTCATAGCGGCCGCAGAGCGCAAGGCGAAGGCGATCGAACATCCGATGAACATCGCCGTGGCCGATGCCGGCGGCAATCTGGTTGCTCACGTGCGGATGGATGAGGCCTGGATGGGCAGCATTGATATCGCCATCAAAAAGGCCTTTACCTCGCGGGCCTTCGACATCTCCACGAAAGATCTGGCGAAGGCCTCTCAGTCCGGTGGCCAGTTCTTCGGGATCCATGCCTCTAACAACGGTCGCGTGATGATCTTTGCGGGCGGCGTGCCGCTCAAACGGGCTGGCAAGGTGGTGGGCGCCATTGGCGTCAGTGGCGGTTCGGGTGAGCAAGATCATGCCGTGGCGGAAGCCGGTGCGGCAGCATTCACCTGATCTGAACGAGGAGCAAGTCATGGCAAGCAATCGGGGTATCGCCTACGTCGGACCGGGCAAGGTTGAGGTCCAAAGCATTGACTTTCCGAAGCTCGTGGGTCCTGGCGGCAGGCGATGCGATCACGGAGTGATTCTGAAAATTGTGACCACCAATATCTGTGGAAGCGATCAGCACATGGTGCGAGGTCGTACCACGGCGCCGGTGGGACTTATCCTGGGTCACGAGATCACCGGCGAGGTGATCGAAGCCGGGCGCGATGCGGAATTCATCAAGGTTGGAGACCTCGTTTCCGTGCCGTTCAACGTTGCCTGTGGCCGCTGCCGGAACTGTAAGGAGCGCGCGACGGGAGTGTGTCTGAACGTCAACGCGGCACGACCCGGCGGTGCCTATGGTTATGTGGACATGGGCGGCTGGATCGGCGGTCAAGCCGAGTACGTGATGATCCCCTATGCCGACTTCAACCTGCTCAAGTTCCCTGACAAATCCCAGGCGATGGAAAAGATTCTGGACTTGACCTGCCTGTCGGACATCCTGCCCACGGGTTTTCACGGCTGTATGTCGGCCGGCGTCACGACCGGGTCGACGGTGCTGATTTCCGGCGCTGGTCCAGTGGGCCTCGCAACAGCCGCGTCAGCGTTGCTGCTGGGGGCCTCGGTCGTGATGGTCGCGGACTTCAACAAGGAGCGACTCGCACAGGCGCGCTCGTTCGGATGTGAATCCATCGACCTGTCGCAGGGGGGCACGATCGCACAGCGAATCGAGCAGATTCTGAAAGTGCCCGAGGTGGATTGCGCCGTCGATTGCGTGGGCTTCGAGGCGAAGGGCCGGGGGGGTGAAGATGAACCCGCGACAGTACTCAACCAACTGATGGAAGCAACCCGCGCAGCAGGCGCGATTGGCATTCCGGGCCTCTACGTCACGGACGATCCCGGAGCCGGCGATCGGGCTGCAAAGAGTGGCAACCTCAGCATTCGCCTGGGTCTCGGATGGGCTAAGTCGCACACATTGTCCACCGGGCAGACGCCGGTGATGAAGTACAACCGTGGCCTGATGATGGCAATCCTTCACGACCGGATCAAGATTGCCAAGGCCGTGAATACCACGGTCATCACTCTGGATCAGGCGCCGCAGGCTTACAAAGACTTTGACAAGGGAGCCGCCCGGAAATTTGTCATCGATCCCCACGGCAGCCTGAAGAAGGCCGCGTGAGAAGTAGGTCAATGCGCTGATGAAGGCCGGCATGGCGATCGGTGAAACGAGGACCAAGTGATGGCACACGCAACGCCGCTCACCGGTCCCGATTTGACTGTCGGGCTCGCGATGTCCGATCTGACCGAGAACGTCCCGTTTCTCGGGCATGCACAGGGCGAGGCGATCGTGTTGATACGCACCGGAGCCGACGTTCACGCCCTCGGAGCGACGTGCTCGCACTATGGTGGTCCCCTCGCGCAAGGCCTCGTCGTTGGCGAGACCCTTCGCTGCCCCTGGCATCATGCGTGCTTTGAGCTGCGCGCCGGCGCTGCCCTGGGCGCGCCGGCGCTGAATCCGATCGCGTGCTATGAAGTCCAGAGGCGCGGCGATCGCGTGATCGTAGGACCGAAGAAGTCTCGCACGCCGCCCCCGCCGCCGCCGAAATCCCCGGCAGCGGTGGTCATCGTCGGGGCCGGCGCCGCCGGCGCGGCCGCGGCCGAACGGCTTCGACATCTGGGCTACGGGGGCCCGATCACGCTCGTCGGGAATGAAGCACCGGGGCCCGTCGATCGTCCCAATCTGAGCAAGGATTACCTGGCCGGCACGGCACCTGAGGAGTGGGTGCCGCTGCGCACGCGGAAGTTCTACAACAAGATCAATGTCGATCTCCTAAACGATGAGACTGCGGTCGAACTGAACCTCTTACGTAAGACCGTCGTGCTCGGGAGCGGACGCACTCTCTCGTACGATGCGCTGCTGCTCGCGACGGGCGCGGAGCCCATTCGCCTGCCGATCGAAGGCTCGACACTCCCGCACGTCTTCACGCTGCGCACGTTGGCTGACGCGCGCGGCATCATCGGGGCGGCTAGGACAGCGCGTCGCGCCGTCGTTGTCGGCTCGAGCTTCATCGGGCTCGAGGTGGCCGCATCGCTGCGAGCCCGCAACCTCGAAGTGGATGTCATGAGTCGCGACCGGGTGCCGCTCGAACGTGTGTTGGGCGCCCGGCTGGGCCAATTCGTCCAGGAGGTGCACCAGGAACGAGGGGTCCGCTTCCATCTGGGGACGAGCGTGCGCGCGATTCAGCCGCACGCGGTCGAACTCGACGATGGCTCCATGCTCGCCGCCGATCTCGTCGTGCTCGGCGTGGGTGTGCGACCCCGCACTGGCCTCGCCGAGAAGGCCGGGCTCGAGGTCGCTGAAGGAATTATCGTCGATTCCTTTCTGCGCACGAGTGCCTCCAGTGTCTGGGCGGCGGGCGATGTGGCGCGTTATCCGGAGCTACGTCTGGGAACGACCGTGCGCATCGAACACTGGGTGGTCGCTCAGCGACACGGCCAGGCGGTCGCGCGCGACATGCTGGGCC
>Ga0209805_1000956_pt1 | contig 17792 bp, 16 predicted proteins | sample GraSoiAngelo_148_FD_185905 | JGI IMG/M metagenome (GOLD analysis project Ga0209805, IMG submission 185905) | Grasslands soil microbial communities from the Angelo Coastal Reserve, California, USA - 14_1009_09_20cm (SPAdes) (version 2) | ecosystem: Environmental > Terrestrial > Soil > Grasslands ... | reverse complement strand
CAGCGGCCCGCTGAGGCTCAGCCCGGCCTGCTCCCAGGCGCGCATGACCGGCTCGCAGCCACGCTCGATGGCCGCCACGAGCAGGTCTTCCTTGGTCTCGAAGTAATAGTGGGCCAGCCCGGGTGCAACCCCGGCCTCGGCGGCGATGTCCTTCATCGAGGTCTCGTGGTACCCCTGCCTGACCAGGGCTCGGTAGGCCGCGTCGATGATCCGGTGCTTGGTCTGATCGGGCACAGGCGACCTCCCTCTTCTTAGTTGGTCAGTCAATCAAAACGTGTGGATATTCAATCAAACCGCGGCCCCGGAGTCAAGTTTCAGCCGGCGGCGGCCGGGCGCAACTCGGGAAGGCGGGGCGCGCTGTACTCGGCGACCAGCCGGTCGACAGTCTCAGTCCAGCTGAACTGGGTGGCCACCAGCCGGCTGCGGCGGCTGAAGCACCGCCGCAGCTCCTCGTCATAAAGCAGCCGGCCGATCCGCTCGGCGTACTGGGCGGGATCGTGGGAAACGAGGGTGAATCCGGTCAGTCCATCCTTGACGATTGTTGGCACGCCACCCACCCGGGCGGCCACCACCGGCGTGCCGCAGGCGCTGGCCTCGAGTGCCAGCAGACCGAACGACTCGCTGTAGGAGGGCACCACGCACACCGCGGCCAGGCTGAGGTAGCTGGCCAGCGCCGCCTGCTCCACCGAACCCACAAACCGCACCTGGTGACTGATGCCGAGCGTTCGCGTCAGCGCCTCGAGCCGGGCTCGCTCGCCGCCACTGGCGCGGCTTTCAGTGGCGCCGTTGTGGCTGTCGGCACCGATGACGATCAGCACCGGCCGTTCCGACGACTCGGGGGCGTTCGGGATCAGGCCCATCGCCCGGATCACGATTTCGGCACCCTTCAGGCGTTCCAGCCGGCCGGCGAAAACCACCACAGGCGCGCCACCCAGACCCAGCTCGGTTCGCAGCGCCTCGGTCGGCCGGGGCGCGAACAGGCGCAGGTCGACGCCGGGCGCGACCACGCTGACCCGGTTGCGCGAGGCACCGTAAAGGCGAACCAGGTCATCGGCCTCCTGCAGGCTGGAGGCAATCAGGCGATCGCTGTTGCGCACGATGGCCTGCTCGACCGCGATCCGGTGCTCGGGTTCGACCATGGCACCCTCCGCCGCCCGCTCGTTCTTGACCCGGGCAAGGGTGTGGAAGGTGTGGAACCAGGGCAGCTTCCATTCGTCACGCAGCCGGGCCGCGACCCAGCCCGAAAGCCAGTAATGACTGTGGACCAGGCTGAAGCCGGTACGGCGGCGCAGCTGCTCGGCGAGCACTGCGTCGGTGAAGGTGGGGAGCAGGTCGAAGAGCTGGCCCTTGTCGATGTCTTCGGAAGGCCCGACTCGGAGCCGGGTGACCCAGCTCATCTCCGCCAGGCGAACCCGATCGGGTCCCTCAGGGCTCGAGCGTCGCGTGAAGACCTCGGTCGGGATACCGCGCCGGCTCAGCTCCTCACAGACCGCCCGGACATAGACGTTCATCCCGCCGTTCTCTCCCGCCCCCAGGGCGGCAACCGGCGAGGCGTGCAGGCTCACGATGGCGAGCGGTTTCAGCGCCGTTCCTCCTTGTGGTGCCATGGAGCGCCACTCCATGGTCGCCGTTTGGTCACCATTCGGTCAACTTCAAATCAGTGCGAGCGGGCGGCGGATCGGCAGCAAACCTGCGGCGACCGCTTGACGAGCCTCGGCCTGGCCGCCCCGGTATGTCCTCGTTTGGATTTCTTAGCCACCCTGGCGTGAACCCAAACCTCCGATCGCGGACCACGTTGGACGGTGCGCTAGGATGCGCGGCATGAAACCGGTGACCCGGTCTCGGACCGGCGGTGGCCGCCCCTAAGCGGCTCCTCTTTCTCTTTTCCGATACCGGTGCCGGGCATCGTGCCGCCGCGGAGGCCGTCGCCGCGGCACTGCAGTTGCGCTATCCGAATCGGTTTGCGGTCGACTGCTACGACCCGATGGCGGACCAGCGGGTTATCGCCGGACGGCTAACGGCACTGTACGGACCGATCACCCGGCATGTGCCTGCGCTCTGGGGAGTCGCCTATAACCTGACCAACCTGCAGCCCACCGTGCGAATGTTCCAGCACGTCATCGGCCGCGGACTTCGGCGGAAACTTCGCCGGGCATTGGAACCCCGCCCCGCGCTGGTGGCCAGCTTCCATCCGCTGCTCAACCACGTCGCCGTCGATATCATGCCGCAGGCGGTGCCGCGGGTGACCGTGATCACGGACTGGATCGACTTCCACCAGGCCTGGACCGACCTGAAGGCGGACTGCATCATCTGTCCATCCCAGGCAGCCTACGATCTCTGCCGCCGGCGGGGCGTGCCGGCGGATCGGCTGGTCAGAGCCGGGCTGCCGATCCACCCCCGGTTTTCGGAAGCCATCCATCGCTTCACGGATAAGACCGCGATGCGCCTCCGACTCCGCTTGCGACCACACGCGCCCACGGTGCTACTGACCGGCGGTGGGGATGGGACGGAGCCCTTGCGAAAGTACGCGGCCGCACTGGCCGGCTCGACCCTCGATGTCCAGGTGCTGGCCGTCTGCGGCCGCAACCAGGCGCTCGCCCAGAAAATCCGCGAGGACAACCACTCGGGGGTGCACGTCTTCGGGTTCGTCGACAACATGCCGGAGCTGTTGCTAGCCGCGGACCTGCTGGGAACCCGCGCCGGTCCGGGCATGATCGCCGAGGGACTGGCCTGCGGCTGCCCGCTGCTCCTGACCGGGTATCTTCCCGGACAGGAAGCGGGCAATGTTCGGGAGCTTACCCGGCGGAACCTGGGCCGCTATGTGCCTCGACCGGGCGACCTGGTCGACGCGGTCACGGAATGGTTTGCCAAGCCCGAGTCGGAGCGGATGGACGACGCGCGGCGGGCTCGGGCGGCAGCCGACCCGGACGCGGCTTTTCAGATTGCCGACGTCCTCAACCGAATGAGCAGCTGAGTCTTACCCGCTACACCGCGGCGCTCGGACAGAGCAGCTTGAAGTCGCAGGCCGAACATTTCATTCGGTCCGGCTTGGCGGGAAAGAGCTCGGCCCGAATCCCATCCGCCACGCTCACGATCGTCTGGCGGTCTTCCTCGAGCCGTTCCGACGGCTTGTCGACCGTGACCCGCTCACTCGTTTCCAGGTAGTAGTAGGAGAGCCGCAGCGGATCGAAGCGGAACACCTCGCGCGCCGCCAAGGCGTAGACACCGAGCTGAAGGTCGCGCTGCAGATCGGTTGCCCGCCTGGCTGAACCGGTCTTGTAATCGATGACCTCGTACATCCCGTCGGCGTGGCGGTCCACCCGGTCGATACGGCCGCTGAGCCGCAACCCATCGACGCGCAGGCTGAACGGTTGTTCCAGCAGAAGGGGCTTGCTCAGGTCGCCCGCGTCGAACGCCCGGCGCAGGTAGCTCCGACCGAGGTCCTGCAGTGAGGGTGCCTGCGCGGGAGCGCAGAATCGTTCCCGCGCCCAGGCCGCCACATAGGCGGCGTCCACCATTTCCCAGGTCAGCGGCCGATCCCGCTCGATGCTGCCCAGGGAATCCTTGAGCGCCTCGTGAAGGATGCGACCGAATTGCATCTGGGGCCGCGGTCGCGTGGGCAATCGGAAGACGAAGCGGTATTGATACATTTGTGGACAGCGCAGGTAAGTGTCGACCTGCGTGTAGGACAGCGCCGCGATCGGCGGGGCGTCGTTGAGGGGCAGCTCGACCTGGCGGGCGACCTCGACCAGGCCACCGACCGGAGGCGCGAGCAGCTGGCTGGCGGCGAGCTCCCGCCCTTCCTGACCTCGGATCGGCTGGAGGAACCGCGACGGCCGCCACTCCTTGACCCCCTCATAGCGACCCGCGAGCGTGCAGACGACCTCTTCCCGGGCCCGGGTCAGCGCAACGTAGGCGAGGCGGCGCTCTTCCGCCAGGTGTAACTCAGCAGGCGGCAGCTCCTCTTTCAAGAGCTCGTTCGGCAGCGTAAGACCTTCGCCTCGGCGGCTCGAGGGAAATCGCCCCTCGACCAGATGCGGAACGATTACGAGTCCGAACTCCAGCCCCTTGGCCTGGTGCACAGTCATCAGGTGGACGGCATTCACGGTCTCGTCGAGCGGGGCAATCTCCTCGTCGGCCTGCGCCGCCTCGGTGGCATCCAGGTGCTTGAGATAGGACGCCAGGTGTTGGTCCGCGTGCTCGTCGCAGAAGGCCCCGATCAGCTCGGCCAACTTTTGGACGTTCGCGCTGACCTGCAGCGATTCGATCGGCCCGGTAAAGCGCGGCAGGTCGAGGTAGCGGGTCTGCTCCATGACGTCGTAGAAGAGATCGTCGACAGCGAGCCGCAACGCCTGGCCGGCAAAGCGCCGCAAGTCCGTGGTCAGTCGGCGCGCTCCCCCGTCTTCAGACTCTTCCAGGATGTCGAAGAACCGCCGGCCTTCATCCCGCGCCCGGCGCGACCAGCGCCCGGCCTGGATGGGATCGACGGCATAGCGTGGCAGGCTGAGGAGCCGCATCAGGCAAACCGTGTCGTCCGGGCTGTCCGTCGCCCGCAGGAACGCCAGGCAGTCTTTGACCTCCGGCTGCTGGTAAAAACCGCGACCCCCGCTCACCTGGTAGGCGACCCCGATGCGCTGCATGGCGCGGGCGAAGTTGTGGAGGTGGGCGTTGGCGCGCAGCAGGATCGCTATCGCGTTCGGCCGGTGACGCCCCTCGTCGATCGCGGTCTTGACGTACGCCGCAACCGCATCCGCCTCCTCGGTGACATTGGTTGCCGTCAACACGCTGACCGGGCGGCCCTCGCCCCGCGTGGTCTCGAGCGCCTTCTCCAGCCGCTCCGGGTCCAGCGAGATCAGCCGTCCGGCAGCACGCAGGATCGGGCCGCGACTCCGGAAGTTCTGTTCGAGCCGAACCACGGCGGCGTCCGGAAAGACCGACCGAAAGCGACGCAGGTTGGCAACCGAGGCGCCGCGAAACTTGTAGATGCTCTGGTCATCGTCGCCCACCACGCACAGGTTCCTTGCTGGTCCAGCGATCAACTCGAGGAGCCGGCTCTGACCGAAGTTTGTGTCTTGAAATTCGTCGACCATCAGGTGGGTAAAACGCCGGGACTGTCGCGCCGCGACCGAGGGCTGGCTGACCAGGAGTTGAACCGCGTAGTAGATGGTGTCGTCGAAATCGAGACGCTCCTCCGCCATCAATCGCTGCTGGTAGTCGCGGTAGACCAGCGCGGCTTCACGCTGGGCGGCGACCACCGGGTCATCGACGTCCGCCATGCCGCCGGCCCAGGCCACGAACTCGTCAGGTGAAACGAGCTCCTGCTTCAAGCGTTCGACGAGCTTGAGCAGTTCGGCGATCCGCTCGTAGGGCCGCTGGGCGTGGAAGAGGTGGGGCGGGCGCACCGCAAAGAGGACGTCGCGCATCACCTCCCACTTGCGCACCTCCGACACGATGCGAAACGACTTGGGGATCCCGCACAACCAGCCTTCCTCCTGGAGGAACCGCTGCGCAAAGGCGTGGTAGGTCAGCACGAAGCGCTCGCCCGCCGGTAGCTCATCCTCGAGCTCGACGCGGTCCAATACTTCACGTGCCGCCTTTTCGGTGAAGGTCAGCAGCAGGATCTGCTCGGCCGGCACGCCCAACCCTCGCAGCCGGCGGTAACGCTCGACCAGGACCCGCGTCTTGCCGGTCCCGGCGCCGGCCACGATCAGCAATGGCCCCTGCGTATGTGCCACCGCGCTCTGCTGGGCGTCGGTCAACCCCGCAGCGGTCGGGATCATCCTGACGGACCCGCCTGGCGGAAGCGGATCTCGCGCACCACCGGGGCGCCGATCATCTCGTTGAGCCGGTCGATCAGGCCGCTTCGTTCGAGGTAAAGCTGGTGCGCCAGCGGGGTGCTGCTTGCGGTCACCCAGAGCGTGCCGCCGCGCAGCATCAGGGCGCGTGCCTCGCGGGACAGCTCCGGCCCCATCAGCTGGGGCCAGAGCCAGAGCGCCTGGGCCTCGCGGGTGCGTCGGGAGATGCCAAGCGATTTCAGCGCCCGCGGCAACGCCTCTCCGACGCTACGCATGGATCGTGCCCTGCTCCACGCGAAACACCGCTGCCCGTTCCAGGATGCTGCTGGGCAGGTCGTTGAGGTCGGCGGCGGTGATCAGCGCCTGCGGTCCTGGCTCCAGTGCGGCGAGCAGCCGCTCGCGACGCGCCGGGTCGAGCTCCGACATCACGTCGTCGAGGAGGAGGACCGGTTGCTCGCCGGTCACCTCGGCCAGGTAGTGCAACTCCGCCAGTTTCAGACTGAGCACCGCGCTCCGCTGCTGACCCTGGCTGGCGAAAAGTCGGGCTTCGTGATCGTCGAGCCACACCTCGACATCATCCCGCTGCGGTCCGACAACTGTCTGTCCGCGCCCGACCTCCTCATCGCGGGCGTCCCGCATGGCCATCTTGAGCTGCTCGATCACGAGCTCCTGCGGCGCCTCACCGATGCGGGCGCCGGCTGGCCGGTAACGCAACTCGAGGCGCTCGCGGTCATCGCTGAGCTCCCGGTGGAAGGCGGCCGCAATCGGCTGCAGTTCCAGCAGGCGCCGCTGCCGCTCGACCATGATGGCGCCGCCCGACTCGGCCAGGGCGGTCGTCCAGACCTCGAGCTCGTCGAGAGGCTGACGGCCATCTCGTATCGCCCGCAGCAGCGCATTCCGCTGGTCGAGCAGATGCCCGTAGCGATTCAGTTCTCGCGCGTGGCCAGCGTCGAGCTGTGAGAGCAGCGTGTTGAGGAAGCGCCGACGGCCCTCGCCCGAGCCTTTCACGAGCTGAAGGTCGTCCGGCCAGAACAGGACGACCCGAAGCGAACCGATCATCTCGCTCGACCGCCGATGGATGCCGTTGACGGTGAATCGCCGGGAGGCGCGCACTCCGGCGGTGGTCGGGCTCAGCATGACGCGAACCTCGAGCTCGTCGCGAGTGGTCTCGGTCTGCACGCCGCAGGTCACGCGGGCGGCCGGCTGCCCGAAACGAACCAGCTCCGCCGCCTGCTGCGTCCGTGGCGAGCGGGTCAGCGCGGTCAGGGCCACGGCCTCGAGCAGGTTGGTCTTTCCCTGAGCATTGCCGCCGAAAAACACCGTGGCGGCGCGCTCCAGCGTCAGGTCGAGCTCCGCGTAATTTCGAAAATCGAAGAGTGAGACGTTGGAGAGAAACAGCGGTCTGGACTACATAGCAACGCGGACGGGCATGATGATGTAGAGGTAGTTGTCCTTACCAACCGGCTTGATTAAGCCGGGATTCAAGGGGCCCGTGAAGCCCAGCTGCACCTCATCGCTACCGATGATGGCGAGGACGTCCAGCAGGTACTTGGAATTGAAGGCCACCTGCAGGTCCTGGCCATCGATCTTCGCCTCGACCGCCGCCACGTTCTGCCCAACTTCACTGGTGTTCGCCGTGAGGGTCAGCTTGCCGCCCTCCGCTTTGAACTTGACGACATTGGCCGCGTCCTTAGAAAAGAGCGACACCATCTTGGTCGTGAAGAGCAGTTCCTGGGTCTTGGCAGTGATGGTTGTGGTGCTCTGCCCGGGGATGACCTGCTGGTAGTTCGGATAGGTGCCCTCGATCAGCCGGCTCATCAGTTCCACGTCGCGGGTTTTGAAGAACACCTGGTTTTTCTGTGCGCCGACCGTCACCTCAACGCCCTCGTCGGCCGCCTTCAAGATCCGGCTGAGCTCGCTCAACGCCCGCGCCGGAATCACGATCGTCTCGCCCTCTCCCGGTTCGGCCTGAACGCCCACCGTTTTGACGGCAAGGCGATGCCCATCGGTGGCGGCGAACGTCGCCTTCCCTCCGTCGAGCTGGACATATACCCCGGTCAGCACCGGGCGGCCCTCGTCGCTGGACGCCGCGATCACGGTCTGCTCGATGGCGTCCTTGAGCTCAGCCTGGTCAACCTTGACCTTCCGACCTTCCACGCCCGCCGGCACCGGCGGGAAATCCGCCGGGTCGATGCCCCGGATATTGGCGTCAAACCGGTTGCTCTTGACCGCCAGCGACTGGGTCTTGCGATCCAGGGTCATCGAGAGCGGCTCGTCCGGGTGCGCCGTCACGAAGTCCGTTAACAGCCGAGCCGGCACGGTGATGCCGCCTTCCTCCTGCACCTCGGCCGGGATGACCTGCCGGATGCCGATCTCCAGGTTGGTGGCAGTCAACTGCAGTCCGCTGTCCGCCGTTTGGAGGAGCACGTTGTTGAGGATCGGCAGCGTGGTTCTGGATGAGACTGCGCGGGAAACAACCTGTAACCCCTGACCCAGGTTTCCAGCGGTGATGGTGACCTTCATGATGCTCCTTGTCTACACGACCCTGTCATGAAGAAGGTCTAATTGAAAGAAGAGCCGACGTCGTAGGACAGTGCACAACAGGGACAACCCTCTTCCACGCGTTTGAATCCGCCCAATTATAGCTTTCACAAACTGTGCGCTCCCCAGTGGGATATCCCCCGCCGGTGACGATTCCAACAGCATCCACGTCCCTTACCCCGGGCTTCCACAGGTCTCAGTGCGAATAGAGGAGCTCGCGAAGTTTTCGGAGATCGGCCTGCAGACGCTGATCTTCTTTCGATTCGGTCGAGATCTTTTCGTAGGAATGCAAGACGGTTGTATGGTCTCTTCCCCCGAAGGCCTGCCCGATAGCCGGTAGTGACGACGCCGTCTCCTCGCGGATTAGATACATTGCCACCTGGCGAGGAAAAACGATGTGCTTGTCCCGACGCTTACCCTTCATTTCTTCCAGGCTGATGTGGTAGAAGTTCGCCACTGTTCGGGAGATGGTGTCCACTGAGAGAGTCCGAGTTTCGGTCGATGGGATGACGTCCTGGAGCAGCGTCGCCGCCATGTCGACGTTGACGGCGCTGCGGTTCAGCGAGGCATGGGCGATGACTCGGATCAGCGCCCCCTCGAGCTCGCGAATGTTCTTCTGCACCTTGTGCGCGATGAAGGAGAGCACGTCTTCCGGCACCAGCCGGTTATAAGGACCAACCTTGGACTTCAGGATGGCGACCCGGGTCTCAAAGTCGGCGGGCTGGATATCCGCAATCAAACCCCAGGAGAAGCGAGAACGCAACCGATCCTCCAGTGTCGGGATCTCCTTGGGCGGCCGGTCGGAGGAGATCACGATCTGGCGGTTGAGCTCGTGCAGGGAATTAAACGTATGGAAGAATTCTTCCTGGGTCCGGTCCTTGCCGGCAAGGAACTGGATGTCATCGACCAGCAGCACGTCAACCGTCCGATAGCGTGTCCGAAAGTCGTTCATCCGGCCTTCCTGGATCGACGTGATCATCTCGTTCATAAACTTTTCGCTGGTGACGTAGGCGACCCGCCGGCGGTGATGCTTTTCCAGTACGGCATGACCGATGGCATGCATCAGATGCGTCTTGCCAAGGCCGACGCCACCGTATAGGAACAGCGGGTTATACGCCTTCGCCGGGGTCTCCGCCACCGCGCGGCAGGCCGCGTGCGCAAAGCGGGAGTTGTTGCCCACCACGAAATGCTGGAACTGAAGTTTGGGATTCAGCTGCGAGGCCTCGGCTAGCACCGGTTCCTCCTCGGGTGGCGGCTCTTCGGCCACGGCGACGGCAGAGGCGCGGCGCAGCGGCTCCGGCTGGCCGGGAACCACTTCAAAGGCGACGCTGACGTCGCCGGAAACGATCGCCGACAGGGTCTCCTTGATCATCGCGGAATAGCGGTCCTCGAGCCAGTCCTTGGCCAGCTTCGTCGGCACGCCGATCTTGAAGGCGTTCTTTTCACGGGCGACGAGCGACGCATTCTTCAGCCAGGTCTCGTAGCTTGGCTTACTGAGCTGGAAGCGAAGCTCTTCCTGCGCCGCCTGCCAGATCTGGTCTTGGTTCATACACTCCTCCACGGCTATATACGCGGTCGCTTGGATGGAGAGCAGAGCCGGACTGCGCGGCGGTCGCGCGGACGGAAACAGGGCCCATGGACGGCATTAGCCGGGACTCAACTTATGCACAAGGTTCCCACAATTGTGGAGAAGTCTATCGAGGTCTCCCCAGCCCCATGTGCATAAGTTGTTGAGATTACTTGCCGTAGCTCTCCAGGGCAGCGGAATAATAGCAAATGGCCCTTGGCCGCGCAATCCGAAATTCCGTACGCTGCCATGCTATTGTTAGCGCCCGGAACCAGTCGTTGTTATGAAGCGCACCCATCAACCAAAGAAGCGTCAGCGGGTCAAGGTCCACGGATTCCGCGCCCGGATGTCGAGCCCCGGCGGCGTCAAGGTCATCAAAGCCCGCCGTCGCAAGGGCCGGAGTCGGCTGACGCCGACAGCCAGCCGGCGCGCTCGGTAGCCCCCGTTCTGGGGCGTTGAAGCGCCATTCCCGGCTCCTCCGCTCTGCCGACTTCGATCGGACGCTGCGCGCCGGCCGGCGAGCCGCTTCCGACTACCTCGCGGTGTTCGTAAGCGATAATGAGTTGGGCCGGCCGCGGGTCGGCCTGGCCGTCAGCCGCAAGCTGGGGAACGCCGTCGTCCGGAATAGAATCAAGCGCCGGTTGCGCGAGCTGGTCCGACCCCTGGTGACAGGGGCAACGGGCGGCCGCGACGTTGTAATCGTGGCACGGGCGCGGGCCAGCGACGCCGAGTTTGCGCGGCTGCGCCAGGAGATTGAAATGTTGTGGGCGAAGAGCTGGGGGCAATGACAGCGGCGTCACTCGCGCTCATCCGGGTCTACCGGTTGACGCTTGGTCCGCTGTTCGGATTGGTGTCCGGTTGCCGTTTCACACCCACCTGCTCTCAGTATGGTTATGAGGCGATCACCCGCTATGGCTGGTGGCGCGGCTGGGGCATGGCGCTGAGGCGGATCGCGCGCTGCCACCCGTTCCACGCGGGCGGCTGGGACCCGGTGCCATGAATACCATCGGTCAGCTCTGGCACCCGATCTGGCTGCTGTGGTGGACGGTGATCGGGGTTCCGATCCACGCCGTCCTGAAGGCCATCCTGGGTTTTTTGAGCGGGAATGCGCTGGCGGAATCGATCGGGCCGTTCGGGATCGCCATCGTACTGCTGACGATCCTTATCAAGCTCATCATCTCGCCGATCTTCCAGTACCAGCTGACAACCTCACGGAGGGTGCAGGCTGAGCAGCGGCGGATCGCCCCCCAGCTGGCGGCTATCCGCAAGAAGTACAAGAAGGACCCACAGCGGCTCAACCAGGAGACGATGGCGCTCTACAAGGAGCACAACATCAACCCGCTGGCCCAAATGAGTGGATGCCTTCCGGCGCTGATTCAGTCTCCGATCCTGATCGCGCTCTTCTATGTCATCCGCGATGCACATAAGACCCTCCCGATTCACGACTTCAAGTTCCTCGGCATTTCGCTCGATCACACCGCGCTGCAGTCCGGGCAGTTCGTGCTGCTCGCGGTGCTGCTGCCGATCCTCGCCGGCTTGACGACCTTTGTGCAGACCAAGATGATGACGCCGCCTGGCGGCATGGCGACGCAGGATGCGACCCAGGCGGCCATGACGCAGAACATGACGCTGATCCTGCCGGTGTTCATCGGCTTCATCTCCTTGCAGTTCGCCGCCGCCCTGGCGTTGTACTGGGTGGTCAGCAACCTCTTCAGCATCGGCCAGCAGTACTTCATCACCGGCTGGGGGTCACTATCCCCGCCGCGCCTTGGTAGGGGGAAAGCCGCATGAGCACAGGCAGCAACAGCGTGGAGACCACCGGCAAAACCGTCGACGACGCTGTCGAGAAAGCCCTCGAGGACCTGGAGGAGGCGCGCGAGAACGTCGAGGTCGAGGTGCTCGACGAAACGCCCCAGCAAGTCCGGGTCCGGGTGAGCGTGCGCGAGACCTATGCCGTCAGGGCGCGCCAGGTCGTGGCCGAGCTGCTCTACAAGATGGGCATCTCCGCCCAGGTCTTCATCCGGCAGGCCGAAGATCCGGTGATGATCGATGTCGCAGGCGACAACCTGGGGCTGCTGATCGGTTGGAGGGGCGAGACCCTCCGGGCGTTCCAGACGGTCATCAACCTGATCCTCAACGAAGGCCGTGCCGACCGCCGCCGCCTGGTCGTCGACGTCGAGCACTATCGCAACCGGCGCGAAGAGACCGTCAAGGAGATGGCGCTCCGTCTGGCGGAGCGGGTTCGTCGGACGGGCGAGCGGGTGATGATGGATCCGATGCAGTCCTACGAGCGGCGCATCGTGCACATCACGCTGGAGAAAGAGCCGGGCATCCGAACGGAGAGCCAGGGTGAAGAGCCCAATCGCCGGGTCGCGATCCTTCCCGATGGCGTGACCGCCACGAGGCGGCCGGCCGAGCGCCCGACGCCCGCGCCGTCACCGCCGCTCTCGCGTCAGGGAACCGGCTATGGCGACCGCCCGCGCTACGGTGACCGGCCGCGATTCGGCGATCGCCCCCGGTTTGGCGAGCGCCGTCCGGGCGAGGGCGGCAAGGACTCCTGAGGCCCCTCGGCCTCCAATTCGGCACGCACCCGGTACAGGGCGGCCGCCACCACCTCCGCCGAGAGGCCATCATCGAGGGCATCCTGGGCCTGGCGCAGCCCGGTCGCGAGCGCGGGCGTCGGCGCGATTGACGCGAGTGACTTCAGTGTCCTCGCCAGCTCCGTCGGTTGGCCGGCACCTGCCTCGGTGTCGGCGTAGCTCCAGGCTTCGACCCGGCCAATCAGCTGTTCCAGCCTTTCCTTGAATTCCAAACGCCCCATTGGGTTGACACCTTACTGGATATGAATGCGCTAAGACATACTATGCGACCGCTATCGAAATGTGCGGATGCGCCGGCACCCCTACGATATACTCAGCTCGTGCCCCAGTCCCTTCCTGCCTACCGTCTCCGCACGCTGGCGACCGGGGCTCGCGTGGTCTCGACCGAGCTGGCCGACCGCCCCTCGATCACCATGGCGATCATGTTCAAGGTCGGTTCTCGTTACGAGACCGAACAGGAAGCTGGGATCAGTCACTTCCTCGAACACATGTTCTTTAAAGGATCGGCCCGCTACGGTGGCGCCAAGGAGATTGCCGAGGCGATCGAGGGCGTCGGCGGCGTACTGAACGCCGCGACCGACAAGGAGCTGACCATGTACTGGGCGCGGGTGCCCAAGACGAAGGCGAAGCTGGCCATCGACGTCCTGGGCGACATGCTCTTCCAGCCGCTGCTCGACCCGGCCGAGCTCGAGAAGGAGCGACTCGTCGTGCTCGAGGAACTGCGGATGTACCAGGATTCGCCCCAGGAGTACGTGCACAGCCTCTTCGAGCAGATCAGCTGGCCGAACCATCCGCTCGGTCGCGACGTGGGGGGGACCGAAGCCTCCGTTCGGGCACTCAGCCGCGACGACCTGCTGCGTTATCTCGAGGAGCACTATCTCCTGCGTAACCTGGTGGTGACGATCGCCGGACCCGTCACGCATGACGAGGCGATTGGCCTCATCGAGCCCTACCTCAAGCCGCGCGGCAACGGTGCCGCGCCGCCGGCATTTCTGCCCTCGATCGGTAATGGACAGCGGCCGAACGTCCTATTGAAGTCGAAGAAGACAGAACAGGCTCACGTCTGTCTCGGAGTCCACGCTCCCTCGTATATGGACAAAGACCGCCATGTCATCGACATCCTCAACTGCGTGCTGGGCGAGGGGATGAGCTCGCGGCTCTTCCTCGAGGTCAGGGAGAAGCTTGGCCTGGCCTACGACGTCCACTCCTATGTCAACAAGATGTTTGACACCGGCGTGCTCGGGGTCTACGCGGGCACGGAGCCGCGCCAGGCATCGCGGGCGGTCGGTGCGATCGTCGGCCAGTTTCGCCGGCTCTGTGACGAGCCGGTCGAAAGCGCCGAGCTGACGAAGGCCAAAGAGTTCTACAAGGGACGGCTGCTGCTGCAGATGGAGAGCACGAACTCGGTGGCGACATGGTACGGCGGCCAGGAGGCCCTCACCGGAAAGATCCAGGACGTCGACGAGACGGTAGCGGAGATCGACGCGGTTACCGCTGATGACGTGAGACGGATTGCGCGGGAGCTCTTCAGTCAGGCACTGCAGCTGGCCGTGATCGGTCCCTTTCGAAGTGAAGCGCCCTTTCTCAAGCAGATCGCCTGACCAGCGGCAGGGTCTTCTGACTTCCGGTTTACAATGAATCGCCCCGGATGAAGTTGAACAGCTAAAGGATGGCGCAGTCGCAGATGGCGCAACCGCCGGCGCCGGCGCAATCCCCGCGCCAGAAATCATTCCTCAGGGACACGCTCGAAATCGTGTTCCTCGCGCTCGTTCTTTATGTCGTCATCCAGTACGCCGTGCAGACGGTCCATGTGCTCGGTTCCAGCATGTACTCAACCCTGCACGACAACGATCTGCTGGTCGCCTCCAAAATCTCCTACAAACTTCATCCGCCACAGCGCGGCGACATCATCGTCTTCAAGCCACCGGATGAGGCCAGCCGCGACTTCATCAAGCGCGTCATCGCGCTGCCCGGCGAGCGAATCCGGATCGCCAACAGCGTGGTGTACATCAACGGCCAGGTGCTGCACGAGCCGTACCTGCCGGAACGCTGGACCTACAACAATAATTGGCCGCCCGATGGCCAGGACAAGCTCGTCCCCCCAAATGAGTACTTCGTGATGGGGGACAACCGCAACCATTCCAGTGACTCGAGAACGTTCAACTTCATCGAGCTCGATTCCATCCTCGGAAAAGCCGAAATCCGGATCTGGCCGCTGGGCGACGTCGGCTTCCTCGGCGCCAAGCCCACGTTAGCCGCCGGTCCGTAGGGCGGCATGCAGCGCACGTTGGTGCTGGTCAAACCCGACGGGGTGCAGCGCGGGTTGATCGGCATCATCCTGGCGCGACTCGAGCGGCGTGGACTCAAGCTGGTCGCCTTGAAAATGATGCGCATCTCGCCCGAACTGGCGGCGCGGCACTACGCGGAACACCAGAGCAAGCCGTTTTACGACGGGCTGATTGCCTTCATTACCTCCGGTCCGGTGGTGGCAATGATCTGGGAAGGGCGGGAGGCGGTCGCGGTAGTCCGCAGCGTGATGGGGAGTACCGACCCCCTCAAGGCGGCACCTGGAACCATCCGCGGTGACCTCGCGCTCGACCTGGGCATGAACCTGATCCACGGGTCGGACTCGCCGGCTCGTGCGGAGACCGAGATGACGCTCTTTTTCGGCACGGGTGAGCTGCATGAGTATGAGCGCAGCGCGGATCGCTGGATCCAGGAGTAAGCCCGAGGTGTTACACGTGCTTGCTCGGCGCTAGCGAGTCACACGGCGCCTGAGGGCCTCGAGCTCTTCGTCACTGTAGAACTCGATAGTCAATCGTCCACCACTGCGCAGCCGGGTGAGCACCACTTTCGTGCCGAGCGCCTGCCGGAACTCATCCTCGAGTGCGCGGGTCTCCGGGTCCGAGGCGGTCCGATGTCGAAGCGTTCGGCTGCCCATCGCCGTCGCGCGCGAGCGAACCCAGGCTTCCGTCTGCCGCACGTTCCAGTGCTCGCGCATGACCCGCTGCAGACCATCGAGTTGCTCCGACACCGATGGAATGCCGAGGAGCGCCACGCCGTGCCCGGCCGTGATGGCCCCGGTCTCGATGGCCTTGATGGCCGGCTCAGGCAGTCCGAGCAGGCGCACTCGCTGCGCGATCGTCACCGGGTTCTTCCCCAGCCGCTCGGCGAGGGCGTCCTGGGTCAGCCCGAAGTCGCGCAGCAAGCGCTGCAGGGCACGCGCCTCTTCCATCGGATTCAGGTCGGTCCGTTGAAGATTCTCGACCAGAGCCAGCTCCAAACGCTCTTCCAGGCGGCCGCCGCTGCCCGGATGAACGATAACCGGCACTTCGGTCAGGCCCGCGATCTCGGCGGCCCGCAGGCGGCGTTCGCCGGCGATCAACTCGTAGCCGGCGAGGCCCTCGCGAACCAGCAGGGGCTGCAGGATGCCGTGAATCCGGATGGAGTCGGCCAGCTCCCGCAGCGACGCCGGCTCGAAGCCACGGCGCGGCTGTTCCGGATTGGGCCGGATGTCGGCGATGGCGATCTGTAGCGCAAAGCGGCGGCGCGCGCGGTTGTCCGTGCTCAGCTCGTCGACGTACTCCCCCGAAGGGATCAGGGCCTCGAGGCCCCGTCCCAGTCCGCGCCGTTTGTTCATCTGGCGATCAACTCCTTCGTGAGTTCCTGGTAGGCGACGGCGCCCCGCGACGTCGGGTCGTACTGAGTGATCGGCATCCCGTGACTGGGCGCCTCGCTGAGGCGCACGTTGCGAGGGATGACCGTCCGAAACGTTTTCTCCGGATACTGGGCGCGAACCTGCTGGGCGACCTGAAGCGCAAGGGTGGTACGTGGATCGAAAAGCGTCAGCACGATGCCGCCGATCTTCAATCGAGGGTTCAGGTCCCGCTGGATCAACTGCGTTGTATGCGTGAGCGCCCCGAGCCCTTCCAGGGCGTAGTACTCACACTGGATCGGGATCAGCATGTACTCCGCGGCTACCAGGCAGTTCACCGTGAGCAGGCCGAGTGACGGAGGACAGTCGATGATGATGTAGTCATAGGGAAGGCGCAACGCTTCCAGCGCGTAGAGGAGCCGGCGTTCCCGCCGAGGTAACTTGATGAGCTCGATCTCCGCGCCGGCAAGGGACCGATGCGAGGGCAGAATGTCGAGACCGGGCACCGCCGTGGGGCGGATCACGTCGTTGATGTCCTCCGCATCGATGATGACGTTGTAGATGCTATTGCTGAGCTCGCTCCGGACAATCCCCAGACCGCTGGTCGTGTTGCCCTGGGGGTCCATGTCCACGATCAACCCGCTCAAGCCGAGCTCCGGAAGGTTGGCCGCCACGTTGATGGCGGTGGTGGTCTTCCCGACCCCGCCCTTCTGGTTAACGACTGCGTAGACTCTTGGCAATTTGCTGGCTAGGACGCAGGACGGCTTCTGCCCGGGATTATACGGTGGCTCCTGCCAAACGCACGTTTGTCATTCCTGGCCCGCCTGTGAATGGGCGGGGGAAATCAAGCGTCCGTTACTTCGCGACCAGGGAAAGGAAGCCGACCGCAATGTCGTAGCCGGCATGCGTGACCATCCCGGGAAAGATGCTGCTGGCGCGAACGCGCAACCAGCCCAGCCCCAGCCCAAGAACGAAGACCTCCAGGGTGGCAAAGCTGAGGGCGTACTGGGTATGGAGCGCAGCGAAGAGAATCGAACTGATCACGATGCCAAACCGCGGCAGCAGGGCGCCGCGAAAGAGGGTTTCTTCCACCACGGCAGCCAGCACCCCGAGGAAGATGATCGCCGCGGGATTGTTGAAGTGGCTGAAGAGGACGGTCGTCACGTCGGTGACCTGCTTTTGCTGGCTCGGGGAGACGATGTTGGCCACCGCTTCGATCGCAAACGCCACCGCGATGAAAACCCCGATGCCAAGGACGGCCACCAGCCACCACCGCGTCTGGCGGGGGGCAACGAATCCGAGTCGCTCGAAGGTCCCTCTCGGCGAGCGACGCACGAATATGCCGACACCGACAAAGCACAGGATCAAGAGCGGGACGTCCTGTGCCAGAAGGTCGCCGATCGTCAGCGGCGGGCCCGGCTGCACCTGCGCCCCGACTTGCTGCGCCACCAGGAGTAGGCCAAGTACCACGGTCAGGTAGATGACCGGCGAACCGGGGCGCAGCGGGATCGCGCGCGCCACCGCGCGCTGGATCGGTGGCCAGAGGTAGAGCAACCCGACGGCGCCGGCAATCGTGAGCGGGATGCCGACCAGCTCGTTGGTCCGAAACTGTTCGGGGCGTACCGCGCCGACGG
>Ga0209805_1000954_pt1 | contig 17811 bp, 19 predicted proteins | sample GraSoiAngelo_148_FD_185905 | JGI IMG/M metagenome (GOLD analysis project Ga0209805, IMG submission 185905) | Grasslands soil microbial communities from the Angelo Coastal Reserve, California, USA - 14_1009_09_20cm (SPAdes) (version 2) | ecosystem: Environmental > Terrestrial > Soil > Grasslands ... | reverse complement strand
GAGCGGCCGGATCGCGCACGCCTACATCGGCGTGACCACGACGGCGGTCAGCAAGTCGACGGCGTCCAAGCTCCACGTGCCGGGGGCGCACGGGGCCGTGGTGGTCGCCGTCACCGGCCCCGCGCGCAAGGCGGGGCTCCACCCGGGAAGGAGCCAGACCGACTTCACCGGCGCCGACGTGATCGTGAGCGTCTCGGGCCACAGAATCTCCGCGCCGGACGACATCGCCGCGGCGATCGCGCCCAAGAAACCGGGCGACACGATCCAGATCGGTTTCTACCGCGGAGGCAAGCTCCGCGCGATCACCCTGACGCTCGGCGAGCGGCCGAGCACCGCCCCGAGTTCTAGCCGGGGCCGAGGTGGCGGTGGCGGTGGCATCCTGCCGTTTCCTTAGTTCGCGCGCTTAGTGGGAACAGGGGCCAGGCCCCTGTTTTACCTAGTGGTCTAGTGCCCTGAGTCGTAAGCGCACCTTCCCGGCGTCTGGACCGGCCTGACGCCACCCGGGGGAATCGCCGATGCCCTGCATCGACTCATCTCGTGCGTCGTCACGCGCCCAGCCACTCGGGAAGCTGATACCGAACTTTCGACTCAGGGCACTAGCGACGCTGGGCCAGGACCAGGCAGAGGTCGGATCCCTCGCCGAGCGTGCGCTCCACCCTGAGGCCACAGTCCGCTGCCGCTGCGTGCACGTCGGCGAGATCCACTGCGGATCCGAGCCAGGCCTCATTTGCCGTACCGCGGGGCCCGAGCCGGAGAGCGGTAGCCAGGCGCCTGCGCTTGTACCGGTCACGCTTGTGGACGAGGGGGTCGGTCGAGAGATCGAAGGCGGCGCGCCCGCCGGGGCGAAGCACCCGGCCCATCTCCCTGATGTATCCGAGCGTGATCGAGGGGCTCGGCAGATGGCGGAACACCACGTGCGAGATGCAGCCGTCCACGCTTCCGTCGGCGACGGGGTTGAGCGACCGCCCGTCACCGTGAAGCCACTCGACATTGGCGAGGTCGGGGTTGAGACGTCGCGCCCGCGCGAGCATCTCGCTGGACACGTCGAGGGCGATGACGCGCGCCACGCGATTGGACAGCGCACGGGTAAGCCGACCGACGCCGCACCCGACGTCTACGACTACGTCGTTTGGCGACAGCTGCCAGCCGAGCTCGGCGCGCAGGCCCTCAACGGCCCGCTCCCCGGCCTCCCAGAACGCCGGGTCGTCGCCCGCCCCGTACGTGCGCCGGTTGTCCACGAACCAGAAGGCGTCCTCGCGCGCGCGAGCGTCCCAGAAGTCCTCCATGTCGTGGGCGCCCAAGTTGCGGGAGTGTATCCGCGCTTACCATGGTTCAGATGACCAAGGTCAAGATCTGCGGTGTCACGCACCCGGAGGATGCCCTGCTCGCGGCCGAGCTCGGAGCCTGGGCCGTGGGCGCGATCTTCTATCCGGAGAGCCCGCGCGCGTGCGACCCGGCCGCGGGGGAGGAGATCGGCGCCGCGCTCAAGCGCAAGGCGGAGCTGGTCGGGGTCTTCGTGAATGCGCCGCTCGACGAGGTCGCGCGGCTGGCCGACCTCTGCGGGATCACGATCCTGCAGCTCCACGGTGACGAGGGCGCCGCCTACTGCCGCGAGGCGGCGCGACGCACGGGCTGCAGGGTGATGAAGGCCGCACGGGTGAAGGATGCGGCCGCGGTGCGCAGGCTCGAGGCGTACCGCGAGGCGGACCTCCACCTGCTCGACACCCACGCGGAGGGCCTCCACGGCGGGACCGGCCAAACCTTCGACTGGGAGCTCGCCCGCCATCACCGCTCGCGGATACCCGTGGTCCTATCCGGCGGGATCGATCCGGAGAACGTCGGCGACGCGATCGCCGCGGTGCACCCCTTCGCCGTGGACAGCGCGAGCGGCACCGAGGCGGAGCCCGGCCGGAAGGACCCGGCCAAGGTGGAGGCCCTGATCGCCGCCGTGCGCGCGGCCGACGCGGCCGGCGACGCCCCGCGCGCGGCGTGAGCGAGCGAACCGAGTCGGCGGTCGAGCACCGCTTCGGGCCCTACGGCGGGCGCTACGTGCCCGAGACGCTGATCCCCGCGCTCGACGAGCTCGAGGCGGCGTGGGTCGAGGCCCGCTCGGATCCGGGCTTCCGCGCGGAGCTCGAGCTCCTGCTGCGCGAGTACGTGGGGCGCCCGACGCCCATCCACACCGCCCGCCGGCTGTCGGCGGAGGCCGGGACCCAGGTGCTCCTCAAGCGCGAGGACCTCCTCCATACCGGCGCCCACAAGATCAACAACGCGCTCGGGCAGGCGCTTCTCGCGCGGGCGATGGGCAAGCGGCGGGTGATCGCCGAGACGGGCGCCGGCCAGCACGGCGTGGCCGCGGCGACCGTCTGCGCGCTGCTCGGACTCGAGTGCGTGGTGTACATGGGAACCGAGGACATGCGCCGGCAGCGGCCGAACGTGGAGCGGATGAACCTGCTGGGGGCCGAGGTCCGGGCGGTCGAGGCCGGCGCACGAACGCTGAAGGAAGCCGTGAGCGAGGCGATCCGCGACTGGGTCGCGAACGTCGCCGACACGTACTACCTGATCGGCTCGGCCGTCGGCCCAGCTCCCTATCCCGCGATCGTCCGCGACCTGCAGCGCGTGATCGGCGACGAGGCTCGGGCCCAGGTGCTGGATGTGGCCGGGCGGCTGCCGGACCGGGTGATCGCCTGTGTCGGCGGCGGCTCGAACGCGATCGGCACCTTCGTCCCGTTCCTCGACGACGACGATGTCGAGCTGGTGGGCGTCGAGGCGGGCGGCGAGGGGCTCGAGAGCGGACGCCACGGCGCGCCGCTGACCACGGGTGCCCGGGGCATCCTCCACGGCGCGCTGTCGGCGGTGCTCCAGGATGAGGACGGCCAGGTGCTCGAGGCCCACTCGGTCTCCGCGGGCCTCGACTATCCCGGGTCAGGCCCCGAGCTCGCGCTTCTCCGCGACTCCGGCCGCGTGCGATACGAGGCGGTCACCGACGACCAGGCGCTCGACGCCTTCAGGCAGACGGCGCGGCTGGAGGGAATCCTGCCGGCCCTCGAGCCGGCCCACGCGATCGCGTGGCTCCTCGCCAATCCCGGCGAGCCCGACGACGTCAACCTGCTCACGCTCTCGGGCCGCGGGGACAAGGATCTCGCCGAGGTCCTAGAGCGCACGTGACCGACGGTCCCGAGCGGATCGCGGCGGCGTTCGCGTCCCACGGCCGCCGCGCGGCGCTCATGCCCTACCTGATGGGCGGGTTCCCCGACGTCCAGACCTCGCTCCGCGTGGGTGTCGCGTGCGCAGAGGCGGGCGCCGACCTGGTGGAGCTCGGCATCCCGTTCTCGGATCCTCTGGCCGACGGCCCGGTGATCCACGCCGCCGGGACCCACGCGCTCGCGGCCGGGGTCACGCCGGGCGATGTGCTGGGGGTGTGCGAGGAGCTGTCCGAGCGCATCCCGGTGGTGCTGATGGTCTACGCCAACCTGGTGCTCACCGGCGGGGCGGAGGCGTTCGTGCAGCGCGCCGCGGCCGCGGGGGCGGCCGGGCTGATCGTGCCCGACCTCCCGCACGACGAGGCGGGAGAGCTGCGTGCGGCGTGTGACCGGCACTGCCTGGCGCTCGTGCCGCTCGTGGCGCCGACCACCACCCCCGAGCGGATAGGCGATGTGGGCGGGGACGCGCGCGGGTTCGTCTACACGGTCTCGGTCACCGGGACCACCGGTGAGCGCAACGAGCTCCCGCCGGAGCTCGAGCGCACGGTGGACCGCGTCCGAGCCGCCACCAGGCTGCCGGTGGCCGTCGGCTTCGGGATCGCGAGCGCGGAGCAGGCCAGCCGGGTGGCCGACCTGGCAGATGGGGTGATCGTGGGGAGCCGGCTCGTCCGGGCGGCGGGGGAGGGCGGGCCGCGCGCGGTCGGCGAGGCGGTGGCGGAGCTGTCGGCCGCGCTCCGCTAGGGTCCCCGCCGGATGCAGGTGCTTGTGGCCTTCACGGTCGGGCTCGTCATCTGGATCGTCCTCTGGGCGCTCGGGGTGAAGCCCTTCGACTCCTTCATGATCACGGCCCTGCTCGTGGTCTCGGCGGCGGCCGCGAGGATCGTCGAGCCCTTCATCCGCGAGCGCCTGCGGCCGTAGTCGCCGACTCGCCCCGACTGGGGACGCCCGCAAATTGCGGACAACCACGAGACGTGGTCGACCTCAAGCATCTATTACGTGCATTAGGTCGACCACGTCCCAGCGCGGGGCCGAGGTGGGTTCTCTCAGACCCTTCCTAGGGGGTCTGAGAGAACCCCACAGCCGGGCGTCCTACCCGAAGAAGGTCTCCGCCGCCTCGTAGTCCTCGACCGGGACGGTCCGCAGCTCGGCGACCGCCTCCTCCAGCGGGACCAGCTCGATGCGCTGCCCGCGGAGCGCGGCCATCGTCCCCCAGCGTTGCTCGGTGGCCGCGTCGATCGCGGCGACCCCGAGGCGGGTGGCGAGCACGCGGTCGAACGCGGTCGGCGTGCCGCCGCGCTGCACGTGGCCGAGCACGGTTGTCCGGGTCTCGTAGCCGGTGCGCTCCTCGATCTCGCGCTCGAGCCGCTGACCGATCCCGCCCAGCCGGGCGTGCCCGAACTCGTCGACGCCGCTGCCGGCCACCATCTCCATCGTGCCCTCCACGGGCGTGGCCCCCTCCGCGGCCACCACGATCGCGAAGTACCGGCCGCGCTCGTGGCGGCGCCTGATCAGCCTGCAGACCTCCTCGATGTCGAAGGGACGCTCGGGGATGAGGATCACATCGGCGCCGCCTGCCAGCCCGGAGTGGAGCGCGATCCAGCCGGCGTGGCGGCCCATCACCTCGACCACGAGGTTGCGGTGGTGGCTCTCCGCGGTGGTGTGGAGGCGGTCGATGGCGTCGGTCGCGACCTGGAGGGCGGTGTCGAAGCCGAACGTCATGTCCGTTCCGCCGAGGTCGTTGTCAATCGTCTTCGGCACGCCGACGATCGGCAGCCCATCCGCGTACAGGCGCGCCGCCGCGCCGAGCGTGTCCTCTCCGCCGATGACGATCAGCCCGACCAGCTCGAGGTCGGCCAGCGTCGCGCGGATCCGCTCGACGCCGTCATCCCGGCTCAGTGGGTTCGTCCGCGACGACCCGAGGATGGTCCCCCCGCGCGGCAGGATCCCGCGGACCGACTCGATCGTAAGCTCCTCCCAGCGGTTCTCGATCGGGCCCCGCCAGCCGTCGCGGAACCCTAGGATCGTGTGTCCGTGGCGGTCGATGCCCTTGCGCACGACCGCGCGGATCACCGCGTTCAGCCCCGGGCAGTCTCCGCCGCCTGTCAGGACCCCGATGCGCATCAGCCGCCCAACATACCCGCGACGCCGATGGCCACGGCTCTGGGTCCTGCTCGCTCTGCTCGCCGCCGCAGCCGGCGGCTGCGGATCCACGGGGGTCGCCGGGGTGCCGAAGGGCGCGGCGCTGACGGTTTACTCGAGCCTGCCGCGCGCCGGCGTGTCGGCACGGGTCGCGGACGCGATCGCCGCGGGCGAACGCCTCGCCCTCGCCGACGCACACGGGCGCGTGGCCGGCAGAGCGGTGCGGCTCGTGGAGCTCGACAGCGCCGTGCCGGGCGGCCAGGCCTGGGATCCGGCGACGGTCGAGGCCAATGCGCGTCGCGCGGTGGACGATCGCACGGCAATCGCCTACATGGGCGAGCTGGGACTGGGGGCGTCGGCGGTGTCGGTTCCCGTGACCAGCGGCGACAACCTCCTCCAGGTCTCACCCGGCGACGGGCTCACAACGCTCACCCGCGCCGATCCGGCCGAGCCGGAGGAGCTGCCCGCGCGCTACTACCACGGCGGCAGGCGCAACTTCATCCGGCTGGTGCCGACGGACGCCCAGCAGGCCGCGGCGATCGTCGCCTGGGTGCACGCGAGCGGTGCGAACCGCTTGGCGATCGTCCGCGACGACGAGCTCTTCGGCCGCGAGCTCGCCGCCGAGGCCACCGTCGCCGCGCCGCGGGAGCACGTGACCGTCACAACCGTGCAGGAGGCCCGCCACGGGGTCGCGGACTACTCGAGCCTCGCGCGCGACGTGGCCTTGCGTTCTCCGGAGGCGGTCCTCTACACGGGCCTCGGCGACCCGGACGCCGTACGCCTTCTCAACGCCATCGGCCGGGCGCTGCCGGGAGCACCCGTGTACGGGTCGAGCGCGCTCGCCACCTCACCGGATGGGGGTGGACCCCCTGCGGACGTGCTGAAGCCCGCGGCGCCGCCCGCGCTGTACGGAAGCTGGGCGCGAGGGGTGCTCAGGCGGCTGCGCGTCCAGAGCGGCTCGCCGGTGGCGCCCGAGGCGCTGTACGGGTACGACGCGATGCAGATCGTGCTCGACGCCATCCGGGCGGCCGGACGCCACGCCGGCAACCGCGCGGCGGTGGCACAGGCCGCGCTCCGGCCGCGGACCCGGCGTTCGGTGCTCGGCACCTACCGGGTGGAGCTGAGCGGCGACGCGGCCGTGACCCGCTTCGCGGGCTACCGGCGGATCGGCGGCACCCTGACGTTCCTGGGCATGCGTCCAGTGCCCTGAAAACCCGCTTGCATGCGGGTTGCCGCGCGCGCACAGGTGGGAGTACGATCCCGCCCGTCTCGGAACCCTAAGGAGGAGAGGACTTTGCGAGCACGTTGGTTGGTGACGGCGGTATCCATCGCCTCGCTTGCCGTCGGCGTCTCCGCGTGCGGCGGCGGTGGTGGCGGCGGCGGACCCACCGCGAAGATCACAGGCACGAGCCTGACTGTCTATTCGAGCCTTCCGGAGCAGGGAGCCTCGGGCGACCAGGCCAAGGCAATCGAGAACGGCGTGAAACTGGCCGTCAAGGACAGAGGCGGAAAGGTCGGCAAGTACACGGTCACGTACAAGCCGCTCGACGACTCGCTGGCCTCGACCGGCGCGGCGGATGAGGGCAAGGGCGCGCAGAACGCGCGTACCGCCGTTCAAGACAGCTCCGCCATCGGTTACGTCGGCGAGTACAACTCCGGCATCTCGAAGGTCACGATCCCGATCCTCAACAAGGCCGGGATCACGCAGATCAGCCCGGCGAACACCTACGTCGGCCTGACGAGCACGGCGCCCGGTCACGAGCCCGGCGAGCCGGACAAGTACTACCCGACCGGCAAGCGCACGTACGCCCGCGTGGTGCCGAAGGACACCATCCAGGCGGCGGCGCTCGTGACGGCGGCCAAGCAGGACGGCTGCTCGAGCATCCACGTGTTCAACTCCAAGACGACCTATTCGGCCGGACTGGCGCGGAACATCGGTCTCGTGGCGCCGAAGGTGCCGATGAAGATCGAGGGCAACGACGCGTACGACCCGAAGGCGGCGAACTACCGCTCCCTCGCGGCGAACGTGAAGGCCCCGTGCGTGATCCAGACGGGTGAGATCGAGCAGAACGGCGTCCAGCTCATGAAGGACGTCGCCACCGCGGACAAGGGCGTGAAGCTCTACGGCGCGGACGGAATCTGCCTGAACGCGTCGGCCGATCCGACGAAGGGCATCCCGACGACGCTGGCGCCGCAGTTCAAGTGCACGATCGCGACGCTAGACCCGAAGACGTTCGGGCCGACGGGCAAGAAGTTCTTCAAGGACTTCTCGACCGAGTACCACCAGCCCCACCCGGACCCATACGCGATCTACGGGTTCGAGTCGGCCTCGCTGCTGCTGGATTCGATCCAGAAGGCGGCCGCCTCAGGGACGCTGACGAGGCAGAAGGTGACCGACGCAGTCTTCAGCACGAAGGACCGCAAGAGCGTGCTGGGGACCTACTCGATCGACAAGAACGGTGACACCACGCTCACCGACTACGGCCTCTACAAGATCGTCGGCAAGACGCTGACGTTCGACAGAGTCATCAAGTCGAACCCCTCGCTGGTGGGGTCCGGCTGATCGAGCGGAGCTGAGAGATCCGGGGCCGGCGGCGCCTGATGCGTTGACCGGCCCCGGATTCTCCGGTCCAATCTTCAGGAGGCACTCGTGGAGGCCGCTTCCATAACCGGGAAGCCACTCGCGGCCACGACGCCGGTGGCCGCGGTGCGCGCGTTCCTTGGCCGCTACGGGCTGATCATCCTCCTCGCGGCCGGGCCGGTCTATTTCGCGATCCACGACCTCCTCCAGCCGAGCCACAGCCTCGTGAAGCTCGGCAACGTGCTGGTTGCCGGGATCTCGAACGGCGCGATCTGGGCGCTGGTCGCGGTCGGCTACACGCTCGTCTACGGGATCATCGAGCTGATCAACTTCGCCCACGGCGACCTCTTCATGATCGGGTCGTTCGTGGGCTACGGCATGTTCGGCACGCTCGGCCTGACGCTGACCACGGGCACGCTGGGCCTGGTCGGCGGCCTGGTGGTGACGCTGATCGTGTGCATGCTCGTGTGCGCCTCGATCAATGTGATGATCGAGCGAGTGGGGTACCGGCCATTGCGCAACGCGCCCAAGCTCGCACCCCTGATCACCGCGGTCGGCTTCTCGTTCATCCTCCAGAACGTCGGCGAGCTCTGGCTCGGCGGCTCCCAGCACGGGGTCACCGACCTCATCCGCGGCTCGACTCACGTCATCAACCTCGGCGGGGTCACGATCGACCGGCAGGACATCCTCGCGGTGGGCCTCACGGTCCCCCTCGTTCTCGTGATGACGACATTCATCTCCCAGAGCCGGCTGGGCAAGGCCATGCGCGCCACGGCACAGGACCCGGAGGCCGCGCGCCTCATGGGGATCAACGTGGACACCACGATCTCACTGACCTTCCTGATAGGTGGCCTGCTGGCCGGCGCCGGCGGGCTGATCTACGCCCTGTACCAGACCAACATCTGGTTCTTCCAGGGCTTCCGCGCCGGGCTCATCGCGTTCACCGCGGCGGTGATGGGCGGCATCGGCAACGTGCGGGGCGCCGTGCTGGGCGGCTTCATCATCGGGATCATCCAGCAGCTCTCCGACAACCGGATCCACGAGGTGCTGGGCAAGAACTTCGGCTCCGAGTGGACGAACGTGGTCGTGTTCGCGTACCTGATCCTGATCATGGTGTTCCGGCCCCAGGGGCTCATCGGCGAGGAGACGAGGGAGGCCGGCTGAGATGGCGGCCCTGACGGGGATGCGCGACACCTTGGCCGACTTCCGTCGCAGGCGCTGGTCGGGGCTTGCGATCGCCGCGGCGGTATTCGCGATCGCCTGGTTCCTGCCGTACCTCTACGGCCCGCTCGACAACACGCTGGACACGGCGATCTACGCGGTTGCCTACATCATCTTTGCGCTCGGCCTGAACATCGTCGTCGGGTTCGCAGGGCTGCTCGACCTGGGCTACGTGGCGTTCTACGCGATCGGCGCCTACTCGATCGGCTGGTTCGGCTCGGATTGGTTCACGGAGGCGATCAACGGCGGCAAGTCCGGGATCCACGTCGGTGTGAGCGGCCAGGCCGCGCACCTGCTGGGGATCCACCTCAACTTCATCCTGATCGTGATCGCGGCGATGATCCTGACGTCGATCGCCGGGGCGATCATCGGGCTGCCGACGCTGCGCCTGCGCGGCGACTACATCGCGATCGTCACGCTCGCCTTCGGCGAGATCGCGGGCACGGTCGCCCTCAACGGCGACGCGATCCACATCGGCAAGTTCACGCTCACGGCCGGCCAGACGGCGATCTCGCCGGTCGACCAGCCGAACCTGTTCACCCAGTTCGACAACGCCCTCAACCTGCGGCCGTATTACTGGCTCGGTCTGGTGATGATCGCGATCGTGCTCGTGATCAACTTCTCGCTGCGCGACTCGCGCCTCGGGCGCGCGTGGATCGCGATCCGCGAGGACGAGGTGGCGGCGGCGAGCATGGGGGTGCCGCTGGTGCGCACAAAGCTGCTGGCCTACGCGATGGGCGCCGCGCTGGGTGGGTCTGCCGGCGCGTTCCTGGGGACGTACACGCAGGCCATCAACTCGACGCAGTTCCAGTTCTCGTTCTCGATCTTCGTGCTCGCCATGATCATCCTCGGCGGCCTGGGGAGCATCTGGGGGACTGTGGTGGGCGCGATCGCCCTGTCGGTGATCAATCAACAGCTGATTCCGACCACGTTCCACACGGCACCTCACGATCTCTTCGGCCTCAACTTCACCGCGTCCGAGATCTCGTTCGGGATCTTCGGCTTCCTGCTGGTGCTGATGATGATCGCCCGCCCGCAGGGCCTCGTACCCGAGCGGCGCAGGAAGCTCGAGCTGACCGAGGGCCTGGCGAGCGACGAGTCCCTCTACGAGGTGAGCGCATAGCGATGGAAGCGACAGCGGTCACCGAGAAGGCTCCGCCCGGCGGACCCGCGCCGGCGATCCTCGAGGCGGCCGGAGTCTCGAAGATCTTCGGGGGCCTGGTGGCCGTGGACGGCGTGGGCTTCACGATCCCGGAGCGCTCGATCGTCTCGATCATCGGTCCGAACGGCGCGGGCAAGACGACTTTCTTCAACATGCTCACCGGGCTCTACAGACCCACCTTCGGGACGATCGCGTTCCATGGGCGCGACATCACGCGCAGGCGACCGGACCAGATCGTCTCGATGGGCATGGCGCGGACCTTCCAGAACATTCGCCTGTTCGCCACGATGACCGCGGTGGAGAACGTGCTGGTGGGCCTGCACTCGCGCACCAGCGCCGGGATCTTCCGGTCGATACTGCGGCCCCCGAGCCAGCGTCGCGAGGAACGCGAGTCGCACGAGAAGGCGCGCGAGACCCTCCGCTACGTGGGGCTGCGCGAGGAGCACTTCGACGAGATCTCGATCAACCTCTCGTACGGCGACCAGCGCCGGCTCGAGGTGGCCCGCGCGCTCGCGTCGGATCCCAAGCTCCTGCTGCTCGACGAGCCCACCGCCGGCATGAACCCGGCCGAGTCCGCGCGGCTCACCGACTTCATGCGCAAGCTGCGCGACGAGCGCGGGATCACGATCCTCCTCATCGAGCACGACATGAAGGTCGTGATGGGCGTGTCCGAGCGGATCACGGTGCTCGACCACGGCGAGAAGATCGCCGAGGGCTCCCCGGAGAAGGTCCGCAACGACCCGCGGGTGATCGAGGCCTACCTCGGAAAGCAGAGCTGATGGCGCTCCTCGAGGTATCCGGCGTCCACACCTTCTACGGCAACATCGAGGCGCTGAAGGGGATCTCGCTGGAGGTCGAGAAGGGCGAGATCGTCACGCTGATCGGCTCGAACGGGGCGGGCAAGTCCACAACGCTCCGCTCGATCTCCGGGCTCACTCCGCCAAGGGAGGGCTCGATCCGCTTCGACGGGAAGGAGATCGGCGAGACACCGCCGCAGGAGATCGTCCAGCGCGGCATCTCGCTCTCGCCCGAGGGCCGCCATATCTTCCCGCGCATGACCGTCCGCGAGAACCTCGACCTGGGCGCCTACCTGCGCAAGGACTCGAACGGCGTCGGCCAGGACATGCAGCGCGTCTTCGAGCTGTTCCCGCGGCTCAAGGAGCGCGAGAAGCAGAAGGCCGGCACGATGTCCGGCGGCGAGCAGCAGATGCTGGCGATCGGGCGCGCGCTGATGGCCAGCCCAAAGCTGCTGCTGCTCGACGAGCCGGGCATGGGGCTCGCCCCGATCCTCGTCGAGCGGATCTACGAGACCATCGAGGAGATCAACCGACAGGGCACCACGATCCTGCTGGTCGAGCAGAACGCGAACTTCGCGCTCGAGGTCGCCGCGCGCGGCTACGTGCTCGAGACGGGGACGGTGGCGCTGACCGACCGCTCGGACGCGCTGCGCCGGAACCCCGAGGTCCAGAGGGCGTACCTGGGCACATGACGCTCCCGATCGCGCTCATCGGCGCCAAGGCGCTCTATCTGCTCTACGCGTGGCTGGTCGGGTGCATCATCGCCTCCTGGCTGTCGGACCGGAAGGGCTACGGGGAGCGCTCCGGCCTCGCCACCGGGCTGCTGCTGTCGCTCGTGGCGGTGCTCGTGTGGCTGGTGGTGCCCGCGAAGCGCGACTCGAAGTGGAAGCTCCAGGGCCCGCTTCCCTTCGGCCGCGGTGGGCAGACCGTTGCCGAGGCGCGCGCCCGCGGCGTGAAAGATCAGCACTCTCAAGACCGGTAGTGCGCAGGGGGTTCGCGTTCCTGGGTTGCCTGGGAGCGCTCGCGGGATGCGGCACGACCCATCACGCCTCACCGCGCGAGGTCCGGCTGCCGGCCGCGCGGCCGCATGAGCTCACCCCGCCGCCGATCGTCGCGCGGCCGATCCCGTTCGGCGCGCGCCGCCGGCGGGAGACGGCCGCCTACGCCGAACGCCACTACGGTGTGTCGACCTACCGTCTCAGCGCCCCGCACGTGGTAGTGGAGCACTACACCGGCACGGGGACCTTCGCGCGGGCGTACGCGATGTTCGCGCCCGATCGCCGGGACCCCGAGCTCCACGAGCTGCCGGGCATCTGCGCGCACTTCGTCGTCGACCGCGACGGGACGATCTACCGGCTCGTGCCGGTCTCGCTCATGTGCCGCCACACGGTCGGTCTCAACTACACGGCGATCGGAATCGAGCACGTGGGTACGACCGACGCACAGATCCTGGGCGACCGCCGCCAGCTCGACGCGTCGCTCGAGCTCACCCGCTGGCTTCGCTGCCGGTTCGGCATTCCCGTGCGCGACGTGATCGGTCACAACGAGAGTCTCGCTTCGCCCTACCACCGGGAACGGGTCGCGGCACTGCGCGGCCAGACGCACGACGACTGGAAGCGCGCCGACATGGACGTCTACCGTGCGAGGCTCAGGCGGCTCGGCTGCTAGCCGCCCGGAGCGCATCCTCCAGATCGGGGCGCTTCCACGCGTAGCCGAGCTCGCGGAGCCGGCCGGGCACCATGCGCACGCCCGTCGTCACGATCGTCGCCATCTCGCCGTACAGCAATCTCAGCGCGAAACCGGGGACGGGCATGACCGCCGGTCGGTGCAGGACGCGCCCCAGTGCCTTCGAGAGCTCGCGGTTGGTGACCGGTTCGGGTGCGGCGATGTTGATCGGCCCACTCGCGCCGGCCGTGTCAAGGGCAAACAGCATCGCGCCGGCCACGTCGTCGACGTGCACCCAGGGCACGTACTGATGGCCGCCGGCCACCGGCCCACCGACTCCCATGCGGAACGGCGGGAGCATCTTGGCGAGCGCGCCGCCCCCCTCGGCCAGCACGACACCCGTGCGCGTCGTGGCGACGCGCACTCCCAGGTCCTCGGCCTTCCTCGACTCGTGTTCCCAGTCGACCACCACGCCCGCCAGGAAGTCATCGGTCGCCGCCGGCGCGCTCTCGTCCACGGGTTCGTCGCCGTGCGGGCCGTACCAGCCGCTCGCCGACTGGGAGACCAGCACGCGGGGCCGCGGATCGGCCGCCCGCAACCCCTCCACGAGGTTGCGGGTCCCCAGCACTCGCGAGTCGCGGATCTCCCGCTTCGCCGCCTCGCTCCAGCGCTGGTCGACGGGCTCCCCGAGCAGGTTCACCACGCCGTCGCAGCCCGCGAGCGCGTCCGCAGGCGCGGGCTCGGACTTGGGGTCGGCCCAGGGGCGAGCGTCGACGTCCGGACCGAGCCGCTCCCGGGCCCGGTCCGGATCGCGGCTTAGCGCGACCACGCTGTCGCCGCGTTCCTGCAGCGCACGGACGACCTCCGAGCCGATCGTGCCGGTGGCCCCCGTGACTGCGACGCGCATCTAGTACGCGACGCGGGTGAGCTGGCGCGGCCCGCGCGCCACCCCGCTCCGCATGGCCTCGCGCGAGACGGCCTCGGCCACGGCGTGGCTGACCTCGCGGTTGAAGACGGAGGGAACGATGTTCTCCTCGTCCAGCTCGTCGTCGGTGATCACGCTGGCGATGCCGTGGGCCGCGGCCAGCTTCATCTCCTCGGTGATCTCCGATGCCCGGACGTCGAGCGCGCCGCGGAAGACGCCCGGGAAGGCCAGCACGTTGTTGATCTGGTTCGGGTAGTCGGAGCGCCCGGTGGCCATCACGCGCACGTATGGAGCGGCCGCCTCGGGTGTGACCTCGGGGTTGGGGTTCGCCATCGCGAAGACGATCGGGTCGGGGTTCATCCGCGCTAGGTCGTCGGCCTCCACCAGCCCGGGCCCGGATAGGCCGATGAACACGTCCGCACCCTCGAGCGCCTCGGCGATCTTCCCCTCCTGCTGCTCGAGGTTCGTGTTCTCCGCCAGCCAGGTCTTGGGGGTGTTCATCGACCCATCGAGGTAGTCCTCGCGCGCCGAGTGGATCGAGCCGCGCCGGTCGCAGGCCAGGATCGTCCGCGCGCCCTCGCCCATGAGGATCTTGGCCACCGCGACCCCGGCCGCGCCCGCTCCGATCATGGCCACCTTCAGGTCCTCGATGTTCCGCTCGGTGAGCCGGCACGCGTTGATCAGGGCCGCCAGGACGACGATCGCGGTGCCGTGCTGGTCGTCGTGGAAGACCGGGATGTCGAGCTCCTCCACGAGCCGGCTCTCGACCTCGAAGCAGCGCGGCGACGAGATGTCCTCCAGGTTGATGCCTCCGAAGCAGGGGGCCAGCAGCTTCACCGCCCGGACGATCTCGTCCGGGTCCTTCGTGTCCAGGCAGATCGGGAAGGCGTCGACATCGGCGAACTCCTTGAAGAGGACGGCCTTGCCCTCCATGACCGGGAGCGCCGCCTCCGGCCCGATGTCGCCGAGGCCCAGGACAGCGGTGCCGTCGGTCACGACCGCCACGGTGTTGCGCTTGATCGTGAACTCGAACGCCTTCTCGGGATCGGCCTCGATCGCCGAGCACACGCGCGCGACCCCGGGCGTGTACGCCATCGAGAGGTCGTCGCGGGTGCGGATCCCGGTCTTGAGGCCGGTGAAGAGCTTGCCACCGCGGTGGAGCTCGAAGGTGCGGTCGGTGGTCTCGAGCAGGCTCGCGCCCTCCACCGCCTCGACCGCGGCGGCGATCGCCTCGCCGTGCTCGGCGTCGGTGGCGTCGACCGTGATCTCGCGGATCGCCTTCACGTCGCCGAGCTCGATCGTCTCGATGTCGCCGATCGAGCCGCCGGCGTCGCCGATCGCCGTGGCCACCACGCCGAGCATGCCCGGGCGGCGGTCGAACTCGACGCGGAGGGTCAGCGAGAACTGGGCGCTGGGCGACGACATGGTTGTGGATGGCGGGACTGCGGGCTGGCCGCTGCCGCGGCCCCCCGCGGGAGGACCATCCTACAGAGCGTCATATGCGGGGAATTCTGCTTAGGAGGCGGGTTTCCTGGCCGTCTCGTCGCTCGTCTCCCGGACCAGCTGGTCGAGGGCCTCGCGCATCCCGCCGCGCTCGTGTGCGGCGCGCTGCCTGCCCGCCCCGCCCCCGGTCGCGAGGATGCGCTCGATCCCGTCGAGGGGAGCGTCAGAGCCGAGCTCCCGGACCTGTGACCGGACGCGCTCGACGGTCGCCCTGGCCACCTGGCGGACCGGGGCGAGCGCGCCGCTGTCGAGGATCGTCGCGTCGAGTCCGTCGCGCGCGGCGCGGAAGGTGGACATCGCGATCGCGTCGCGCCCAGCGCCGCCGCGTCCTCCACCGAGGTCTGCGCGTCCATCTCGCGCAGCTCCACGGTCCCGAGCTTCGGATGCGGCCGCACGTCCCACCACAGCAGCGTGTACTCGTCGATCCCGCCCGCCGCGAGGGTCTGCTCCGTTGCCTGGACGTAGGCGTCGAAGTCGGGGAAGGCAGCGGGCACACCGCGTCCCGGATAGGTGCGGACCAGCGCGTAGCGCGCGCTCGCGAGGCCCGAGTCACGGCCGAACCACCACGGCGAGTTGGCGCTCAGGGCCTGCAGCAGCGGCAGGTGGGAGCGGAGGCCGTTGAACGCCCTGATGGCCGTCTGCGGGTCGGGCATGCCGACATGCACGTGCAGGGCGGCCTCGGGCGTTCGCGCGAACAGCCCGCGCATCATTCGCGCCACGCGGTGGTAGCGCTCGGAGTCCACGATCTCGGAGTCGCCGTCGGTGTCCGCCGGGTGGAGGCCGACGCCCATGAGCGTCGCGCCCGCCGCGCGAGCCGCGGCCCGGGCGCTCCTGAGCGCGTCGCCCGCCTCGGCGGCGTCCCGCGACGGCGGCGAGCGGAGCTCGATCTGCGCCGCGTAGGCCTCGTGCGAGGCGGTCGCCTCCGGCGCCCCCATCGCCGCGAGCACCTGGGCGGCGATCGGCGTGAGCAGGTGCGTCTCGGGATCCACCAGGAGGAGCTCCTCCTCGATCCCCACCGTGAACTGGCTGCCGAAGGCGTGCTCCACCGGTCAACCGCGCCCCTTCAGGAACCGGGTGCGGAACCCGCTCACTACGCTCGCCGCCGCGTTCCGGCCGGGAGGAGCTTGGCGAGTGCGACGCCCGCGAGGATTGTGATGACCAGGTCTGCGGTGAAGCGAAACCGCGGGTATCCGTAGCCGGTCACGCTCATCGTGAGCGCGAGGAGCGGCGGTACCCCGAGTGGCCAGAGCAGCGCGCGTCGTCGGCGCATGAGAACGGCCCCGTATACGGCCAGCGGAACGAGCAGCCAGAAGCATGCCTGCCCGGCGGCCTCGACCCATCGCACACGGCCCTCCGCCAGGTCCACCTGTTGCGCCGGCCGCCACAGGTCGAGCGTGCGCATGATGCGCACCGGAACGACGACTGCCAGCAGGCGGCCGGGATGCCGCCGCGCGTAGCGGATGCCCTCTGCGGCCCATTTGGCAGATTGTTTTGCCTCGTTCGGCGAGCTGATCGGCGAGCGGCAGTTCACGCTCCAGAAGCCGAGGAGTGTGCCGTGGTAGGTGGGAGCGCAGTTCGCGCCGTTGATGAGCGTGCCATCGTTCGTCGAGACCGGAACCAGGCGGTGGAATGCGGAGGCGTTTCGGATCGTCCACGGGGCCAGCGCGACGACGGCCGCAAGGACCGCTGCACCAAGCCGGAGCCCGCGACCGCTGGTCGGGCGCCATACGGCCGGCAGCGCGAGGAGGAGTATCAGCAACAGTCCTTCCCCGCGCGTCAAAGCTGCCAGACCGATCAGCGCGCCTAGAACACCGGCGCGCCACGCCGTCGGTCTGCCGCGAACCCAGATCGCGGCAAGCAGGGCCGCTAGGGCGAGCAGGCCGAACAGCGTCTCGCTGAGCATCGAGCCGTCGGCCGCGACGAGAAGCCGATGAGCCCCACGGTGATTGCCCCGAGCGTCGCACTTACCAATCGGAAGGCGACTATGGAACCGCTTCCGAGCTTGGTGACGAACGCGAGCACCAGCGGCCAGAGCGGGGGGTGCTCCGCGGTGGGCACGACGCGATGAAAGTGTTCGAGCGAGAAGGGCTGTATGAACCCGCGGCCGGCAGCGATGAGGTTTGCCAGGTCGTGGAAGTAGATCGAGTCTCCGGCCGGCCCTGGCGAATATCGATCGCCGGCGAGTCCGATCACGTACGCGATTCGCAGGCTGAGCGCGGCTAGCACGATCACTGCCAGCCGTCTCGCGAAGCGGTCTCGACCAAGGGCACGAATGAGGCTCAGCGTGCCCCGCACAGGCGCCATCCGGGATCTATGCTCGCACTACGCGAGGCCGAGCGCCGAGCGCGCCGCGATCCGGCCCATCACGAGCGCCGAGGCGAGCCCGCTCGCGTAGCCGCCGGTGGCGATCCCGCCGGCGTCGCCGCCGGCGGCGAAGACCTCGTGCGCGGCCCGGGCGTGCTCGTCGATCCGCAGGCCGCCGAGGGTGGAGGTGATGCCGGCCACTGTCTCGATTCTCACCGAGCGGCTGGACCGCTCCACGGGCGCGCCGGCACTCGCGGCGGTCTCCACCATCTCCCCGACGGTCCGGCCCCGCACGCGCTCGGCGAGCGCCG
>Ga0209805_1000947_pt1 | contig 17884 bp, 20 predicted proteins | sample GraSoiAngelo_148_FD_185905 | JGI IMG/M metagenome (GOLD analysis project Ga0209805, IMG submission 185905) | Grasslands soil microbial communities from the Angelo Coastal Reserve, California, USA - 14_1009_09_20cm (SPAdes) (version 2) | ecosystem: Environmental > Terrestrial > Soil > Grasslands ... | reverse complement strand
CAGTTGTAGGGATGAAAGTAGGGATCGGCACACCCGTCGGCCGGAGATCAGCGCGTCGGGGCCGAACCGCGCAGACCGTACCGCTTCAGCGGCGACAGGCGGCCGGCTTCCGTGCGCTCGGCCCCCGGTCCACGCACCACGCCAGCGGGCGGCCGCCGGTTCGTGCAGGAATGGGCACAAGAACGGCAGGAAGGAGTTAGGCGCCCGGCCCCCCGGTTCCTATGCTGGTCCGGGGCGTTGTGCGAAGCCTTGGGGGGACGCGTGGCCTACGAACCGCCGCTGGACGAACTGGTTCCCGCCGGAGAGCTCGTCGCCACCCTCGCCGGGCGGACCCCGCTCGAGGGCGTCAACCGGTCCGAGTGGCGGGGCTTGACCTGCTACCGGTTCACCCGGCCGCAGACGCCCCACTGGGACGAGGTGCGGTCGCTGTCGCTCTGCGTGGTCGTCCAGGGCCGGAAGCGGGTCCGGATCGGCGGCACCGACTACTTCTACGACCCGTTCAACTACTTCGTGATGACGAGGGGGATGCGCTTCCAGGCCGAGATCCTCGAGGCGTCAGTGGCCAAGCCGTTCCTCTCCTTCGTGCTCCAGGTCGAACCGGCCGTGGTCAACCGGGTCGTGAACGACATCCACGAGCGGGCCACGGTCGTCTACTCCCGGAAGATGCCGGCCCAACCCAGCGCTTACGTCACCCCGTTCGACCAGAACCTGACCGGTGCCGTCCTGCGGTTCCTCCGGGCCCTCGACACCGAGGCGGACCGGCGGATCCTGGCTCCGATCTACCTGCAGGAGATGGTGTACCGGGTCCTCCAGACCGAGCAGTGCAGCCGACTCGCCGACGCCGCCGAGCAGGAATCCGACACCAACCCCATCTCAGCGGCCATCGCCTACATGCGGGAGGACCTCTCCCGGCCGCTCACCGTGGCCGAACTGGCCGAGGTCGTGGCCATGAGCCAGTCGGCCTTCGCCCACCTGTTCAAGTCGGTGACGGGCGTCTCCCCCTACCAGTTCGTGAAGCGGCTGCGGCTGGACCAGGCCCGGGTGCTGCTCGTCGAGGAACGGCGCAGCGTGACCGAGGCCGCCGCCACGGTCGGTTACTCGAGCCTCTCCCACTTCATCAACGAGTTCAAACGCCACTTCGGCGTCACGCCCGGGGTCTACGCCGAAAGTGTGCGCGATACCCTGCTGTTCTCGGTCGCCGAGGTGACGAGCCGCTGACGGCGTCGGGGGCGGGGCGGCAGGATTGGGGGGTCATGCCCCGCCTGATGCTGCTCGTCTCGAGCGCCGAGTCCGGCTACTTCGCCGAGGACGCGCTCGCCGCCCAGGAGCGCTTCACCGCCGCCGGTCTCGACGTCGTCGTCGTGACCCCCGACGGGGAACAGCCCACCATCGACCCGTTCAGCCTCGAGGCGGTCTTCCACCACGAGACGGAGGACGCCGACTTCCTGGCGACTGTGGTCCGGTCGTTCGCCGCCGACCCGGAGGACGTGCGGGTCACGCTGCGGCAGCTCTCCGACCTCGACCTCATCGCCGCCCGCCGCGTGGCCGAGGAGCTGAAGGGGGCCGGGTGGGCCGAGCCCGAGGCCCGCACGGTGGTCGAGACGGCGGGCCGGGCCGCCTGGCGGAGCGGTCGCAGCCTCGTCGAGGTGCTGGCCGCCGACCGAACCGTCACGGACGCGGTCCCGGAGGAGCGGCTCCGGCGCCTGGCCGGCGAGCTCCGCCGGGACGGCGCCCGGGAGGCGGCGGCCACCGCCGAGCGTCTCGCCCAGGTCCCCGGCTTCCAGAAGCCGGTCCGGCTCGGTGACCTCACCGACGAGGAGGTGGCCGGCTTCGCCGCCGTGTTCGTCCCGGGGGGCGCCGGCGCGCCCGCCGACCTCGCCACGCATCCGGAGGTCGGGCGGGTGCTCCGGGGGGCCCACGCCGCCGAGAGGGTCGTGGGCACGGTGTCGCACGGCGCGGCCGCCCTCCTGTCCGCCGGCGGCCGGCCGGACGGTGCCTGGCTGTTCGACGGCTACCGGATGGCCGCCTGCACCAACGAGGAGGAGGCCCAGACACCGGGTGGATCCCTGGACCGGCCCTGGTCGGTGGAGGACGCCCTGAAGAACGCCGGCGCCATCCTCGACACCGCCGCGGCGTGGACGCCGCGCGTCGTCGTCGACCGGAACCTGATCACCGCCCAGAACCCGATGTCGGCCGGCGCAGCCGTCGACGCGGTCCTCAAGCGCCTCGAACTCTTCGAGGAGACCGCTCCGGCCAGGGGCAGCGCCGCGTGGAAGCCCGAGGATCCGGCCGCGCCACCCGACGAGCTGGCTCGGGTGTTCTTCGACCGTCTCGACCGGCACGACGTCGACGGCGCCCTGGCCCTGCTCGACCCGGCCGCCGAGATCGAGCTCCTGCCGCTCCGCCTCGCCGGCCGGGCCGACCAGGTGGGAAGGGCCTTCCTGGAGAACCTGGTGTCGGCCTTCCCTGATCTCGTCGTCCGGCCTCGCAGCGTCTTCGCCACGCCCCGCGGAACGGTCGTGGCCGAGATCGTCGTGGAGGGCACCCAGGCCGCCGACTTCTACGGAGTGCTCAACCAGCGCCGGCACATGGACCTCCGCCAGGCCTGGAGGCTCGAAGTGGCCGAGGGCCGGGTGCGGTCCCTGCGGGCCTACTGGTGCCAGAACCAGCTGTACCGCCGCCTCGGCGTTCGACGCCTGGACGCAGTGCGCTGATGGACCGGTCGTCGGACGCCGAAGCAACCGTGCTCGGTTTCTTCGACGCCCACCGCCACCACAACGTCGAGCGGATGGCCGGCTGCTGCGCCGACGGCGCGGAGTTCTCCTACGTGCCGGTCGAGTGGTGGGGAAAGCAGCGGGTCGTGCGGGGCGACGGGACGGTCGGCACCGTCGGAAAGGCGCTGTGGACCGGATTGTTCGAAGCATTCCCCGACGTCACGAACGAGGTGACATCCCTGGTCGCCGACGGTGACGGCAACGTCGCCGCCGAGGTAGTCGTGAGCGGCACCCAGTCCGGCGAGTGGGGCACGACCGGCAACCGGAGGCGGCGGTTCTCCCTGCCGCACCTGTTCGTCTTCCGGGTCGGGGACGGCGGGCTGATCGAGCGGGTCGCCGCCTACTGGGACGACGCCCAGCTGCGGGAGCAGCTCGGCGCCGTCGACGTTGACTGAGGGGGGGGTTGCGGTGGCACTGCTCCGGCGAGACGAGTGGGAGGACCTCGTCGACGACATCGACTGGACACCGACCTACGTCGACGACACGGCCCTCTTCCCCGACTGGCTGGCCGGGACCGGCAAGGTGCCCAGGGACGCTTGGGGGGCCTGGGAAGTCAGCTACAAGGTGAGCTATCCCGACTACGTAGCGATCCAGCGCGAAAAGGAGGCCGGCGTCTACGCCGTCAAGGCCGCCCTAGGGCGCTCGAGCGTCTTCCCGAAGCTGGCCGAAGGCTGGAAGACGATCGCCAAGGCGCACTTCGGCGCGGTCGCCCTCGTCGAGTACATGGGCATGCTCGGCGAGCTGCGAATGGCCCGCTTCGGGCTGGCCGCGGCATGGCGGAACACGGCGACGCTCGGTGCCCTCGACGAGATCCGCCACACCCAGGTGCAGCTGGCGGTGGCGCACCAGCTCCTGGCCGAGGACCCCCAGTTCGACTGGGCGCACAAGGCCTTCCACACCAACGACTGGGTTGTCGTGGCCGCCCGGGCGGTGCTCGACGGGATGATCGCCGGGGCCAACGTCGTGGATCTCGCCCTGCAGTTGCCGTTCACCTTGGAGACCGGGTTCACGAACCTCCAGTTCGTCGCCCTCGCCGCCGACGCCCTCGACGTCGGCGACGTCAACTTCGCCAACATGATCTCGAGCATCCAGACCGACGAGGCCCGCCACGCCCAGCAGGGCGGCCCGACCCTGGAGATCCTCCTCGAGCACGACCCGGAGCGGGCACAGTGGGCGGTGGACAAGACCTTCTGGCTGTCGGCCCGGCTCTTCGCCGCCATCACCGGCCCGGCCATGGACTACTACACGCCGCTCGAGCACCGCCGGCAGTCGTACCGGGCGTTCATGGAGGAATGGATCGTCGGGCAGTTCATGCGCAGCCTGGCCGACTACGGCCTGCGCAAGCCGTGGTACTGGAACGAGTTCCTCGAGGGTCTCGACATCTGGCACCACTCGCTGCATCTCGGGACGTGGTTCTGGCGGCAAACGCTGTGGTGGCGGCCGCCCGCCGGGGTGTCCCGGGCCGAACGGGCGTGGCTGGCCGAGCGGTACCCCCGCTGGGAGGACCTGTACGGGCCGCTGTGGGACGTCATCATCGCCAACGTCAACGCCAACCGGATGGAGACCACGTTCCCCGAGACCCTCCCCTGGCTGTGCAACACCTGCCACCTCCCGATCACGACCTATTCGCAGTCGCCCTACGACGGACGCTGGCAGGTGCGGACCTACCCGCTGGACTACGGCCGGTCGACGTACCACTTCTGCTCGAAGCCGTGCCGCCAGATCTGGTGGCAGGACAAGGACCTGTTCGGCGTGAAGACGGTGACGGAGCGCCTGGTGGACGGGGAGATCCAGCCGCCCGACATGGCCGGAGTCGTCGCCTGGATGGGCCTCACGCCCGACGTCATGGGCGACGACGGCGACGCCTATCGGTGGGCGGAGGAGTACCGGTGACCGGCCCGCCGCGCCGCCGCCGCCTCCGGACCTGGAGCGCTCTCGGCGAACTCGGCCGGGTGCCGAGCGAGTACGAGATCGTCACCCACGACACCAACTACACCCTGCGCACGGGCCGCTCGGCGGCGCTGGAGATGAACCCGAGCTCACCGGCCAACCTGTGGTTCCTGACCTACCGGGACCGGTCGCCCCTCCAGGCACCGGACTGGAACGGATTCCGAGATCCCGACCAGCTCACCTACCGGGCCTACGTGACCCTCCAGGACGAGCAGGAGACCGTCGTCCGGGGCCTCCTCGACGAGTACTCCGACGCCGGCCACGACGCCCGGCTGCCAGCCGCCTGGCTGAAGACCCTGGCCCTGCTGTTCACCGCCGCCCGCCGTCCCGCCCACGCCACCCAGCTCTGCCACAGCTACGTGGCCCAGATGGCGCCGTCGTCGTACATCTCGAACTGCGCCGCCTTCGCCGCCGCCGACATGCTCCGCCGGGTGAGCGTCCTCGCCTACCGCACCCGGGAACTGCAGCGGGCCCACCCCACCGTGGGTTTCGGCACCGCCGACCGGGCCCGCTGGGAGACGGACCCGGCCTGGCAGCCCGCCCGCCGGGCGCTGGAGGAGGCGCTCGTCGCCTACGACTGGGGCGAATCGTTCGTGGCCGTCAACCTCGTCCTGCGGCCCACCCTCGACGACATCCTCCTCCGGCAGCTCGGCGAGACCGCCCGGGACAGGGGCGACGACCTGACCTGGCTGCTGCTGGCCAACCTCGACCTCGACGCCGCCCGGTGCCGGCGGTGGAGCACCGCCCTCGCCGACTACGCCATCGCCCAACGCCCCGAGAACGCCGACGTCATCGAGCGGTGGGTGGCCCGGTGGACGCCCCGGGCCGATGCCGCGGCCGAGGCCCTCGTTCAGGTGCTGGACCGGGCGAGGACGTCGTAGTCGACGGCCGGCGTGCGGGTCCCCACCCGGCGTCCGGCCAGTAGCCCGGCACCACCGCTGATCACCAGCACGAAGGCGGGGATGACGAACAGCCAGTGGAGCAGCGTCGTCGGTGTCGAAGCGGTGGGGATCGAGTCGGCGAGCCGGAAGTTCGCCGTGTTCTGCTCCACCCCGCTGACGAGTGCCTGGAAGCGGGGCAGGACGGTGCCGAGTTGGCTGACGCCGGTGGCGACGGCCGGGAAATTGGCGGCCAGCGACTGCCCGAGCTGGTCGGGGGTGACCTTGAGCTGGGCGGCGAGGGCGGGGAGGGCCTTGCCGGTGAGCTCGTCGGCCATCGACTGGACGGTGTCCATGTAGGCCCGGGTTGTGCGGGCCCCTTCGGCGGAGAACACCGGCCGGAACGCATTGGTGACCCCGTCCACCGCCTGGGTCTTCTTCGGCACGGACAGGGCGAGGGGGGCGACGATCAGGACGGCGCCGACCACAGCGGCCACGCCGAGAGCGACGTTCCGGAAGCGGGCCGGCCGGACCAGGCCGAGGGCGGCGGCGCCGGCCAGGGCCAGGCCGGGAAGCAGGAACAGATAGGTCACGAACGTGGCCGGGAACGGCTTGGCCGGGATGGCGTCGGCCAGGTGGAAGTTGCCGGCCTGGGCCTGGAGCCCGCCGACCACGCCGTCGAAGTACGGCAGGATCGTCGGCAGCTGGCGCATCCCGGCGCCGACGGCCGGGAAGCCCGATGCGAGGCTGGCCCGGAACTGGTCGGGAGTCGTGTGGAACTGGGCGGCCAGCGCCGGGATCGCCTTGGCGTCGAGTTCGGCGGCCATGGCCTTCACGGTGTCCATGTCCTGGCGGCTCTGGGCCAGCGCGGCGGACCGGAAGGCGGGCCGGAAGTCGGTGGTGAGGTTGTCGACGCCCTGGGTCTTGGCCGGGAGGCTGATGACCAGGCTCCCGATGGCCATGACCAGGCCGACGACGAGGACGATGCCGAGCGCGATGGGGTTGCGTTTCATGAACGACTCCTTGGTGCGTGGGCCGATGCTGGTGGTGCGGGGTTCCGGGATGACGTCCCGGTCAGATGGCGACGGCCAGGTACTGGGTCGCCAGGTACTCGGCGATGCCCTCTTCGCCGCCCTCACGGCCGAAGCCGGAGTGCTTCACACCGCCGAAGGGAGCGGCGGCGTTGGAGACGAGCCCCTGGTTGAGGCCGACCATTCCGGTCTCGAGCCGCTCCCCCACCCGCAGGGCGCGGCGGAGGTCGTTGGTGTACAGGTACGACACGAGTCCGTAGGTCGTGCGGTTGGCGGCGGCTACGGCCTCGTCCTCGGTCCGGAACGTCGTGATCGGCGCAACCGGACCGAAGATCTCCTCGTGGAGGACGGCCGCCGCGTCGGGCACCGCCGTCAGGACCGTCGGAGGGAAGAACCACCCGGGGCGCTGGGCGGGCGTCCCTCCGACGAGCGCCTTCGCCCCGCCGTCGACCGCGTCGGCAACGAGCGCCGCCACCTTGTCCCGGGCCTGCTCCTCGATGAGCGGCCCGAGCGTCACGCCCGGTTGGGTGCCGGGGCCGACGGCCACCCGACCCATCCGGTCGGCCAGACGGGCGGTGAACTCCTCGGCCACCGACTCGGCGACGAGGAACCGGTTGGCGGCGGTGCAGGCCTGCCCGCCGTTGCGGAGCTTCGCCACCATCGCCCCCTCGACCGCCTCGTTGAGGTCGGCGTCGTCGAAGACGAGAAACGGCGCGTTCCCGCCGAGCTCCAGCGACAGGCGGAGGAGGTTTTCGGCCGCCACGGTCATGAGCCACCGGCCGGTCGCCGTCGAACCGGTGAACGACAGCTTGCGGATTTCCGGGCGGCGCAGTAGCGGCTCCACGACCTGGCCGGGCGCCGTCGTCGTCACTACGTTCAGCACCCCGGGCGGGAGGCCGACCTCCTCCAGGACGGCCGTCAACGCCAAGGCCGACAGGGGCGTCTGCTCGGCCGGCTTGAGCACCATGGTGCAACCCGCGGCCATCGCTGGCGCGATCTTCCGGGCGGCCATGGCCATCGGGAAATTCCACGGTGTGATTAGCAGGCAGGGGCCGACGGGGCGGGAGCCGGTGAGGAAGCGGGCCGTCCCGTCCGGCGAGCGGGTGTAGCGGCCGGGGAGGCGCACCGCCTCCTCCGAGAACCAGCGGAAGAAGTCGGCGGCGTAGGCGATCTCCGCCTTGGCCTCGGCCAGCGGCTTGCCCATCTCCAGGGTGAGGAGCAGGGCGAGGTCGTCGGCCCGGTCGGTGAGCAACTCGTAGGTTCCCCGGAGTAGCTCGCCGCGCTGCCGGGTGGGGACGGCCGCCCAGCCGTCCTGGGCGGCGGCCGCCGCCGTCACGGCGTCGACCCCGTCCTCCGGGGAGGCATCGGCCACCGGACAGAGCACCTCGCCGGTGGCGGGATCGACCACGTCGAAGGTCGACCCCGCCTTGGCGTCCCGCCAGATTCCGGCGATGAAGAGCTGTTTCGGGGCGCGAGCCACCGTCTCGTGCATTGCTGATTCCTGTGGTTGGTTGCGGGCGGTCAGGCGGCCGAGTCGGCCACTCCCACCTGGATGGTCCCGTCCTCCACCCGCACGGGGTAGGCCGACAGGCCGCAGGACTTCGGGTTGATGCCCTCTCCGGTCACGCAGTCGAACTCCCACAGGTGGGTGGAGCACATCAGCACGTTCCCGTCCAGCATCCCGTCGCTCAACGGTGAGGACAGGTGCGGGCAACGGTCCTCGTAGGCCCGGACTGCACCGTCGGTGTTGATGAGGAGAACGTCGTGGCCCGCCACATCGACGCCGACCAGCTCGCCGACCCACAGCTCGGAGAGTGGCATGACGTCGTGCCAGACCACCGTCTGCTCCACGGTGATCACCGGACCGGAGAGCCAGCCAGCCCGGCGTCGGCCAGCACCCGGCCGCGGGCCGCGCTGGCGGCTTGGGTGGTCAGGGTCTCGTCCCGGCCGGCGGCCGGCAGCTTGGCCAGCAGGCGAGCCAGACCGGCGGCGGCCTCGTCGGCCCGGGGCGACCACCGGTCCACCCACCGTCCGAGGACTTCGGCGTTCTCGGGTCGGGCGGCGACCGCGTAGCGGGCCAGGGTGGCCGACCAGCGGGCGGCCCGGTCGGAGTCGGCGGCCAGGTTCGACAGCAGGAGCCAGGTGAGCTGGTCGCCGTTGGCGTCGGCCACCAGGGCCAGCTGGCGGAGGAGCACCTCCTCCAGGGTCGGGCGGAGGACGAGGTTGACGGCGGTGAGGCACTCGCCCCAGTCGTAGGCGACGAGCGCCTGCTCCACCGCCCGCCGGGCCGGCTGCCAGTCGGCCTCGGTCTCCCAGATGCGGCGCTCGCCGGTCACGAATCCGGCGGCGGGGTGGGCCTTCTCCAGTTGCTTTGCCCGGTAGGCAACGAGCGTGACCCGGCGCAGGAGGTCGGCGGTGGCGAAGACGGAGGCCGTCTGCGTGTACGACGACGGCGCCATCAGGCTGAGGTACGCCTGGCACATCTGCAGGCCGTGGGTCGGGTAGCGCATCGGGGTGAAGACGCTGGCCAGCACGCGGAGCCACTCCGGCGTCAGCTTGCTGTCGTGGCCGACGGCCTCGAACTCGTCGAGGACCTTCTCGGCCACCGTCTCCGCCTCGTCCTGGAGCGTGACGTACTTGCGGTAGGTCAGCTCCTCAGGGTCGCGGAACCCGTCCCAGTTGTCGGCCTGCAGCGGCGACTTGTCGCGGTAGGTGAGGAACCACATGTTCATCGGGGCGGTCGGGTTCGACTCCAGGGCCGCCGCCCGGCCGGGCCGGTAGGTGTAGTTGAGGCCGTGGGTGACGATCTCGTAGTCGCTGGGGACCCGGCCGAGGTCGCCGAGGGCGCTCCAGGTCCGGAGGCGCCGCGGGCGGGTGGGGGTGCTCATCGTTGCCTCCTCTAGTGCGCCGGCTTGGCCGCCGTGGCGGACAGGTCGTTCTTGTACGCCCACGTGATCTCGTCGGTCCGGTTGTCGATCCGCCCGGCGAAGGCCGACATCATCGTCTCCAGCCGGCGCAGCTCGAAGTCCCGTCCGAGGTAGCGGGCGACCGACTCCCTGGTCACCCGGAGGAAGCCGGGGGCTTCGATCCGGACGTAGGCGCCCCGATCGGTGACCGTGACCTCCCGGTCGGGGTTGTCGTCCCGGATGGCGGCCACGATGCCGTCGATGTCGTCCGACATCCGCAGCACGGGCCCCACGAGCTCGCTCATGCCGTCCCCCATTCGACGTAGACGTTGTGCAGCGGGGCGATGCCGGCTTCGGCCACCGTCGTGGCGGCGGGCACCACCTTGCCCTGGTACTTCACCACCATCGGGAGGCCCCGGTCGGGCTGGCGCCGGCCGACCACGTGGTGGGCGACCTTGGTCGCGACCTCGTCCATGGTGTCGGTATCGAGGACGAGCGCCAGTTGCGTGACGAAGTCGTCCTGGAACATGGCGTTGATCGGCACCGGCTGCGGCTCAGCCATTCTTCGCTCCTCCCTGCACGAGCGTCCCTCCGTTGGTCGCCGCCGGGGCGTAGTCCGCCGCCCAGCGGTAGTTGTAGGCGTCGTCGCCCATGGTCTCGGGGGTGAGGCCCATCCAGCCCAGGATGCCCTCCACGGTGGGCGGCTGGATCTCCCCGCCCAGGAGCCGTTCGATCACGGTGGTCTGGTGCTGCGTGTCCCTGTCCTCCCACCAGATCTGCCGACAGACCTTGGAGCAGAAGTGGTACGTGTACCCGTTGTTGGTCAGCGAGTAGCTCCGGACGGGGTACTTCGGGTTGTTCGGTGCCGCCGCCGTCCCGACCGGGAGGTGGCAGAAGTTGCACAGCCACGGCAGGGTCTCGGGCAGCGTCTTCTCCATCGCGCCGTTGTTGATGTTGGCGATGAGCTGGTCCCAGATCGGGCCGAACTGCTGCTCGAAGTTCGGGTACTTCTCGGACAGCCACTCCCGCTCGGCCTTGGAGACGCCACCCTGGGGCTTCCACCACACCGTGGGCCGCCAGAACCACACGCCGAGGTGGAGCGAGTGGTGCCAGGTCTCGAGCCCGTCGAGGAACTCCTGCCAGTACCACGGCTTCTTCAGGCCGTAGTCCTGAATGGAGCGGAGGAACTGGTCCACGATCCACTCCTGCATGAACTCCTTGTAGGACTGCTTCCGGTGCTCAAGGGGCGTGTAGTAGTCCATGCCCGGGCCGGTCAGGATCGAAAAGAGGCGGGCCGACGCCCAGAAGGTCTTGTCGACGATCCACTGCGCTCGCTTGGGGTCGTGCTCCATGAGGATCTCGAGCGTAGGGCCGCCCTGCTGGGAGTGGCGGGCCTCGTCCGTCTGGATGCTCGAGATCATGTTGGCGAAGTTGATGTCGCCGGAGTCGAGGGCGTCGGAGGCGAGCGCCACGAACTGCACGTTGGTGAAGCCCGTCTCGAACGTGAACGGTAGCTGGATGGCCACGTCGACGACGTTGGCGCCGATCATCATCCCGTCGAACGTGGCCCGGGCGGCGATCATCCCCCAGTCGTTGGTGTGGTACGCCTTGTGGGCCCAGTCGTACTGCGGGTCGCCTTTGGCCAGGAGCTCATGGGGGAAGAACAGGCTGAGTTGGGTGTGGCGGATCTCATCGAGGGCGCCGAAGACCGACATCGTCCGCCACTTGGGCGACAGGCCGAACCGGGCCATGCGCAGCTCGCCCAGGGCGGCGGTGTACTCGACGATGGCCACGCCGCCGAAGTGCGCCTTGGCCACTGACTTCCAGCCCTCGTCGAGGTTGTCGAAGACGCTGGACCGCTGCAGCGCCGCCTTGACGCCGTAGGCTCCCGACTCCTTCTCCCGCTGGGTGGCGACGTACTCGGGGTAGGTCACCTTGTAGGGCTCCTCCCACTTCGACCACGCCTCCCGGGGCACCTTGCCCGTCCCCGACATCCACTCGGGGAAGACCGCCTCGTCGTCGACATAGGTCAGAGTCCAGTCGACGTCCCGGGCGACCTCGTACCACTCTTCTCGCGGCATGCGCGCCATCTCGCTGTCCCCCTCAGTCCACTTCGATCCGGCCGAGCTGTCGGTTCCAGTCGGCGGTGTCCCAGTAGGCGGTGATGTCGTCGATGCGGTCGTCCTCGTTCACGTGGAAGAGGAAGACGTGGGGCAGGTCGTAGTGGAGGCCCTGGTTGCCGATGGCCCCGAAGGCCTTGGCCTGCGTGCCGGAGATCACCACCTCGACGGCGACGTTCCCGTCGTCGTCGCCGGTGATCCAGGTCACCTCGTTGCTCAGGTTGGGGAAGGAGTCGATCAGCGTCGTCCAGACGGTCTTGCCGATCGTGCACACCTTCCCGTCGCCCCGCACGACCCGCTGCCGGCCCCACGCCTCGAAGGGCACGTAGCTGAAGTCGGCGCCGAGGTCGCAGAGGTCCACCATCTGCTCGGTGTCGTGGTTGCGGTACGCCTCGAAGAAGCCCGTCACCACGTCGGTGGCGCTCATGATCCCTTGTTCCCCCTTCAGGCCGTGATGGTCACGCGGTCGAGGCGCTTCACGCCGAGGCGCCGGTACAGCTGGTTCTGGCACCAGTAGGCCCGGATCCCGTCGATCCGCCCGTCGGTGACGTGGAGGAGCCAGACGGTTTTCACGTCGACGTGCTTTTCCTGGTTGACGATCCCGAACAGGTCGTCGGCCTGGGTGCCGTCGACAAAGACCTCGGCCACCGCCGTCCCCTCGTGGCCGGCGAAGAGCCGGGTGACCTGGAGGGTGACATCGGGGAGGGCCCGGCGCAGCTCTTCCAGGAGCTCCTGACCCTCGCCGCCGATGGTGCCCTTCACGCCGAGGGCCACCGCCTGGAATTCGCCGTCCGGAGTTGTGAGCGCCATGGCTCCTTCGACGTCGCCGACCTCCAACCGCTCGAAGAACCCTTGCGCCACTGCCTTTTCGTCCACTGGCTCCTGCCTCCCTCTCCGCGAGATGAATGTCCGCGCCCGGTCGAGCACCGTCATGTCAGCGCACCCCGAGCTTCTTCAGGACGGCGTCGGCTGCCGCCTCGGAGGACGCCGGGTTCTGCGCAGTGACCAGGTTGCGGTCGACCACGATGTGGGGTGCCCAGGCGGAGTCGCCGTCGTCGAAGACGGCGCCCTGGTTCTTGAGGGCCGTCTCCAGATACCAGGCCATACCCAGCCGGCCGGCCTGCGTCTGGTCCTCCTCCTCGTCGGTGAAGGCCGTCATCTTGTAGCCGTCGAACAGCCAGCCCTCGTGCCCTTCGCCGACCGACAGCAGCGCCGCCGGGCCGTGGCACAACGCCGCCACCATGCGCTCCCGCTCGTGGAGGAGGCGCACGATCCGGTCGACGTCGGGGTTCTCGTGCAGGTCGACCATCGGCCCGTGCCCGCCGGGGAAGAACACGCCGTCGAAGGTGAGGGCCTCCTCGTCGGTGATGTCGGACAGCTTCCTCGGCTGCTGGAGCGCCTCGTTCGACGCCAGCGTCTCCGCCACCCGGCGGGACTCGGCCGCGCTGTCGGCCTTGAGGTCCTCGGCTAGTTGCCGCAGCCGGTCGGCGGGGATATTGGCGGCGACGACCGGTTCCTCGGCCAGGACGTCGATGAAGTCCCGGTCGTCGGCCCACGCCCGGCGAGCGCACGTCTCGACGACGCCCCGGGCCTCGGCGGCCGACAGGCCGGCCTCCCGCAGCGTCAGGAAGACCCGCCGGGCGGCCATGAGGTTGAGCTCGGTCAGGTGGTGGAGGGTGAGGCGGATGTCGTCGACGTCGGGGGCGAAGCTCCGGAACACGGAGCCGGCGAAGTCCTCGTCCTCGTCGGGATAGTGGAAGATCGGTTCGAGCCCGTACGGGTCGGGCTGCGGCGGCTGCCCGTCGGGCGTGGCCACGACAACCTCGACGCCCTGCTCGATGAAGCGCCGGTAGGGCTTCTCGACCTCCTCGGCCCAGTAGCCGGTCGGATGGTCGGTTCCGTCGGCCAGTTTGAGCGTCCGGGCGCTCGACACGACCATGAGCAGCCGTGGCATCGGCTCCCCCTCTTGTCCCTTCGCCCCGGGCGGCTCCCGAAGGCGTCAATAGCACGGTACGAAAAGAGGGGCCGGGCTGGCTCCGCAGAACCTGCAGGCTTTCTGCCCAATCCTGCAGAGCTGGATGGGCAGCCAGCCGGCGGGTCACGTCGGCGTCGGGGGCCTTGCCGAAGTGCAGTCTTCAGGGACCGAAGTCGAGTTCGATGCCGTGGCTTGGCGGCTGGAGGCCGACGTCGCGGCGGATGCCGATGGCCTGGGTGCGGCCGAGTTCGCGGATGACGTCGGGGAGTTCGGCGGGTGGGTTGAGTTCTCGGTCGAGGGCGCGGAGCCGGCGGGTGGCTTCGGGGTGGTCAGCCGGCCAGGCGTCCCGTGCTCGGCGGGCGGTGTGGAGTTCGTCTCGTTGATCCTCGAGCCGGCTGATGGCCTCGTCGAGGCGCCGCGCTTCGGGGGCAACGGTCCGGCTGTAGGCGGCTTCGGCGGTCGATTCGGCATCGGCCCAGCGCTGTGCCTCTTTTCGCCAGTGCCGCCGGTCTCGCCAGCCTGTGAGGGTGTCGGCGTAGTGCTGGGCGTCGCGGTATCGGTCGCGGGCGACGGCGAGGCGACGGGCGGCGTCACCTTCGGGCGTACCCGCGTAGCGGCCTTGGCCGGTGACAAGGCCGCTCCGGTTCCGGTGGAGCTCAGTCAGTTGGCGGTCGAGGCGAGCGAGTTCGGCGGTGGGGTCGGGTGGGATGGCGGCGGCGACGGCTCGCCGTTCGGCTTGGAGGCGGGCGTGGCGGACCGTCCGCGTCCCGGTCGACGCCCTCCACGACTTCGTACGCCGGCTCCGGTCCGAGCGAACGGTCTCCGAGACCCAAGCTGACAGAACCCTCAAGGCCGCTCGACTGTGATCTCCCGAACCCGGCACCCCAGAAAGGACGTCGAACAGGCACTGCGCTACGCCGAAGACCACGGCTGGACGGTTGTCCCGACGGCGAGCGGCCACCGTTGGGGTGAGATGAGATGCTCCCACGAGGGCCGGGATGCCTGCCGAGTGTCGATCTGGTCGACGCCGAAGAACGCCGGCAACCACGCCAACCGGATCCGCCAGCGCGTGCGAAACTGTCCTCATCGGCTCCCGTCTGGGGGCGGAGGTGATTCATGACGCAGTTCAGCTTCACCCTGACGATCGAGGGCGCCGACGTGATGACCGACGTCGCCCAGGAAGCCCTCTACGAGGCGGGCTGCGACGATGCGACCTTCGGGACCTCCGGCGGCATCCAGACTGGCGAGTTCGACCGGGAGGCCGTCGAGTTCGCCGAGGCCGTCGCCAGCGCCATCAGGGCCGTGGAGTCCGCTATCCCCGGCGCCCGGGTGGTGGAGGTCCACCGCCAACACGACATCGCCGCCGCCGGCTAACGAGCAATCAGGGCGACGTGCCGCCCTCAGCCAGAGAGGCGGGTGAGGCGCTCGATGGCCGCGAGCGCCTCGGCCGCCACCGGGAACCGACCGACGAGGCCGGCGCGCTCCTCATCCGTGAGCGAACCCGGCGTGCACAGGAGCTCAAATCCGTGCACCGTCCCATCAGACTCGACGTCCACCATGACGTCGTCGGAGATGTGAGCGGTCCGAGCGATCTCGCCCTGCCCCATGGTCACGCAGAACGCCTCGACATCAGTGGAGTAGCAGATCTCCATGCTCGTCCTTCGGCTCCGAGCAAAGCGATCCTTCACCGCGACTGGCAGCCGTCGGCTTCAAGCGGACTGGCGTTTGGGCTCGGCCGGCTCGTAGTCCCCGTGGAGGACCTGAGGGTCGAGGTCAACCCCGTTCGGCCACACGATGGTGCCAGCCTCGGGATCGACCCGGACCTGAGCGAAGTAGTCCGGATCCCGCAAGGGCACGAAGACCCCTCCTCGCTCCCCAAGCCGGGTCAGGTCGACGTCGCGCACCAGCCCGTCACTGAACCCGAGCCGGAGCCGGTAGTGACCGAGGACCTCGACGTTGGTGACCTGGACGAGCCTCATCGCCATCCCAGTCTACGGCCGCGGGTCGATCGGCAGCAGCGGCTCATTCGCGTGGTACCTACAAATCACGATCCCGTAGAAGGCACTAACCCTCGGCACGGGGCTCCGGCAACAGGGCCGCACCGATCGTGAGGGCGACCGCCTCGTCGGCGGCTTCGACGGCGTGGGCGTAGACCCGCAGCGTCATGGCGGGGTTGGCGTGACCGAGGCGGCCGGCGACGGTGCGGACGTCGTGGCCGCTGGTGATGGCGACGGTCGCCGACCAGTGGCGCAGGTCGTGCAGGCGCCAGGCCGGGTCGATCCCGGCGGCCTTGCGGGCACGGCGCCACCAGGCGCCGATCCGGTCGGGGTTCACCGGCTCGTCGGAATCGGAGACCATCCACGGCCCGAGGTGCTGGCGCTCGAGCATCAGGGCCTCGATGGCCTCGACCGTGTCGGCGTCGAGGACGACGACACGGCGGTTGGCGGTCTTGGTCGGGGCGTCGGTGAGGGTGGGGGCCATCGGGTCGCCCCGGCGGCCGTGGCGCTCCGTCTCGATGGCGCTGTCGATGGTGAGGCGGTCGCCGGCGAGGTCGCTCCACCGCAGGGCGGCCAGCTCGGCCCGGCGGGCGCCGGCCACGGCGGCGATGCGCAGCGCCAGGGCGGCGGCGGGGTCGAACCCGGCGGCGGCCTCAAGAACATGGCGGACCTGGTCGGCGGACATCGATGCCCGGGGGAGCCGCTTGGCATGGGTCAGGCGTGCGGTGGCGGCCGGGTTGGTGCTGAGCCAGCCCCAGCGGACGGCCTGTGTGAATGCGGCCCGCAGGACCGTGTGGCGGTTCTTGATGGCCGTCTCGCCGACACCGGCCCGGCGCATCCGGGTGTGCCACCGCTCGATGGCGGCGACGCTGACCCGGGAGATCGGCATCTTGGCCAGCGGGTCGGCCAGGATTGCCGCGGCCCGGCCGGGGTTGTCGCGCCGGGTCGACGCCGCCCAGGTCGCCTCGTTCTGTTCGACCCACTGGGTGAGGAGCTCGGCGACCGTGGCGCTGGCGGCCCGGGTAACGGGACGGACGGTCAGCTCAGCCGCGACCCGCAGGGCGTCCTTCTTCGTCCCCCGGACCGTCCGGCTGATCTGAGTCGGGCGGCCGCGCTCGTCCCGGCCGGTGAAGGCCCGGACCTCCCACACCCCCGGTTTGCGCTCCCGAACGGTCGCCATGGCGCCCGAGAGTAGTAGGGATCGGAGTAGGGATGTCCGTCCGCCGACGTCCGCCGGCGTGTTCGAGTCAGCGAATGTGCAGGCCAGAGATCGCGCGGCTGATCACCAGCTGCTGGATCTGCTCGGTGCCCTCGAAGAGGTCGTAGATCTTGGCGTCGCGGTGCCAGCGCTCGACGGGGAAGTCGCGGATGTAGCCGTAGCCGCCGAGGATCTGGATGGCCCGCTCGGTCACCCACACTGCCGTGCGGCCGGCCTTGAGCTTGCTCATCGAGCCTTCGGCGTTCTGGTAGCCGTCGCCGTTGCGGGCCAGCCACAGCGCCCGGTAGACGAGCATCCGGGCGGCGTCGATCTCGGTGGCCATGTCGGCCAGGGTGAAGGCGATGGCCTGGTTCTCGATGATGGCCCGGCCGAACTGGTTGCGCTCCTTGGCGTATTCGAGAGCGAACTCATAGGCCGCCCGGGCGATGCCGATGGCCTGGGCGCCGACGATCGGGCGGCTGGCCTCGAAGGTGCGCATGGCCGCCTGGCTGGAGGTCTTGCCGCCCTCCCGGGCCCGGGCCAGGCGGGCCTCGAGCTTCTCCTCGCCCCCGAGGAGGCACTCGGGCGGGATGCGGACGTCGTCGAGGATCACCTCGGCCGTGTGGCTGGCCCGGATCCCCATCTTCTTCTCCTTCTTGCCCTGGCTGAGGCCGGGCGTGCCGGGCGGCACGATGAAGGAGGCCTGGCCCCGGGCGCCGAGGGCCGGGTCGATCGTGGCCACGACCACGTGGACGTCGGCGATCCCGCCGTTGGTGATGAAGCACTTCGTGCCGTTGAGGACCCAGTCGGAGCCGTCCTTCCTGGCCCGGGTGCGCAGCGACGACACATCGGAGCCGGCCCCCGGTTCGGTGACGCAGAAGGCGCCGAGCTTCACGTCCTCGGCCGTGCCGAAGCACTGCGGGATCCAGGTCATGATCTGCTCGGGGGTGCCGTTGTTCATGATCCCGGCCACGGCCAGGCCCGTCCCGAAGATCGCCAGCGCGATGCCGGCGTCGCCCCAGAACAGCTCCTCGTTGACGATCCCCATCATGAGG
>Ga0209805_1000943_pt1 | contig 17928 bp, 15 predicted proteins | sample GraSoiAngelo_148_FD_185905 | JGI IMG/M metagenome (GOLD analysis project Ga0209805, IMG submission 185905) | Grasslands soil microbial communities from the Angelo Coastal Reserve, California, USA - 14_1009_09_20cm (SPAdes) (version 2) | ecosystem: Environmental > Terrestrial > Soil > Grasslands ... | reverse complement strand
TCCGCGACGCGCCGGCCCTTCGCCGACACGATCCCGTGCGTGACCGTGTTTTGGAACTCGCCGAGCGGGCTCCCGATGGCCACGGTCAGTGCGCCGACAGGAACGTTGTCGCTGTTCGCGAGCGTCGCCGCTTTGAGTCCCTGCGCCTGAACTTGGAGGACCGCAATGTCGGTGAACGGGTCGCGGCCGACGAGCTTGGCGGAGGTCTTCTTGTCGTTCGAGAAGACGACGTCGAACGACGCTCCGGTTCCACTCGTCCGTGTGTCCTCGACGACGTGATTGTTCGTGACGAGGTACCCGTTCGCGGCATCCACGACGAATCCGGACCCGCTCGACTGCGGTTGCCCGTTCGTCGCGTAATTGATGATGGTTACGACGCTCGGCAGGAGCTCCTGCACGACTCCGACGATCTCGTCATCGAACCCGCCGCTCGTCGGCGGAGCCGTCGTGGCGATTGGCAGACCGACATTGACGGCTGGCTGGCCCGGCGACTCGTCGGCCCGGTGAGTGAGATAGGTCGCCGCCGCTCCGCCCGAGATCCCGCCGATGAGAACGCCGACGAGGAGAAGGGCTGCCGCCCGGCCGCCGCTCACGATCCGCCCACATGCCTCCTTACCGCCGAGGCATCCTCGCTGTTTCCGGGTTCGCGCCAGCCGCGGCCTTCCGCCGCCGAGCGGTCGGTCGTACGGCGTCCGGCTCGACCATCTGGCCAACAGCCGTGGCACGCACCTCGAGGTCCACGTGTGCATCCGGCTCGATCGTCACGTTCCAGGTGGATGCGATCTCGAGCTGCTGGTACACACGCTCGAATCCCTGCTCGGAATTGGTGATCGAGTAGATCGGCCGCGTCGTCACCTCACACGGCGGATCGATGGCAATTGCTATGTCAAAGTGCCGGGACTCCGAGTGAACGGCGATTTCTGACACATGCCGCGCGTCGGTCGGCTTTCCGGCGGTCGTCTTCTTCGTCCCGATCGTGATCACGTCGGCGGGGTTCTGCTCCGAAAGCAGACCGACGTTCGACGTGCTGGTGAACTGGATGGTTATCGCTTCCTCGCCGTCGTTGCGGAGCCGATACCGGACCCCGGCGGCGAGCCCCTCGTCGGCGATGCGGATGTCCTTGCGGATCCCAAGGCCCGGAACGCTCGCGAGTGCGCGGGCCGGGGGCTCGAGGATGAGGCTCACGGTCCGCGCCTCGCGCTGCGGGGTCAGCTGGTAGTAGTAGGCGTGGAGCACGACCGGCTCTGCCTTGCCGGCGCGGAAGCTGTCCTGGAAGAACGCCCGGCGCGCCACGTCGTACTCGAGAAGCTTGGAGAGACCACGCTCGCGTGCACGTACGGCCTCGTGGATGGACTTGGTCTCCTTCTCGGCGGCCTTTCCGACAAGGACCTTTCCTAACTTTTCCGCGCGCCGCAGCGCTTCGTGCTCGGCCTCCGGACGCCGCGCGAGCGTGTCCACAAGGTTCGTGGCCGATGCGTAAATGTCCCACTCGATGACGGCGCCGCCCTGCACGTGCACGAAGACCGCCCCCGCGTTGCCGCGGAAGATGTACTCGTCGTAGCCGTCGACGTCGTAATCGCGCTGCTCGCCTGCGGCAGTGCGGCGCTCCGACAGGATCCGCTCGGCCTTGAGAAGCGACGCGTACGCGTCCGCGCGCAGGTGCGGGAAGTAGATGCCCCCGAAGACTCCGTGCCAGTACACGTCGTTGCCCTGCGCGCGCCACAAGTTCTGCTGTGCCTGGCGCACCTCGGCCGACGCGTCGAGGATGCTGCGGCGAGCGAGCTCCTCGCTCACGATGAGCATCCGCTTCTGCAAGCCGTTCGACTCCGGATACTTCGCAAGGAAATTCCGCCAGAGCGGCGCGGCCACGAGGGATGAAAGCTCATCGCCGAGCTTGTTGCGCGCTTGCGAGTAGCGCTTCGAGGCATTCGGCTCGAGGGCCCACTCCGCCATCTCCGGATAGGACCCCGCGGGGATGTAGACCCGCCGCGCCGGCTTCTGGAAGATCCACGCGTCCTCGAGGGTCGTCGTCTGGATGAAGTCGGCCTGCGCGATCGCGGAGAAGAACTGCTCGAGCCAGCCATCCTTATGAACGCGCTGGTACGTCCCCGGCCACGCACCGAACTTCTCGCCGTCGTCGGCGTAGACGACCAGGCGCGCGCCCTCATCGGCACGCGCGCGGAGCTCCTTCATCGTCTGGCTCACGTCGCGGAATGGAATGAGGTAGCGGAGCTTCACGCTTCCCGGGAAGACGATCACCGGAAGCCCTTGATCCTCGGTCACAAATGATTCGCCGAGCTCCTGCGGCCGGAGACCCGCCTGGAGGAAATGCTCGTCGTCGAGCACCGTGTATGCGACTCCCGCCTCAGCGAGAAGTGATGGCAGATGCGGCTCCCAAACCCGTTCGGTGAGCCACGCCCCGAGCGGGCGCTGTCCGAAGATCGCATGTACTCGATCGGAAAGCGCACGAATCTGTCCCACCCCGTCGCGCCGAGGGATTCCCACCAGGACCGGCTCGTAATAGCCGCCCGAGAGAAGCTCGATCTGACCCCGTCGGACGAGGTCCGCGAGGTCGCCGATGACGTCCGGTCGGTTGGCCTCAAGCCAATCAAGCAGCGGCCCGGAGAAGTGAAGACTCGCCTTTACTTCGGGATGCCGGTAAAGGGTGGCAACGAGCGGGGCGTACGCCCGCTCGGTCACATCCTGGAAGACTGACGGGAAATTCCCGGCCGGCTGGTGCTGGTGAAAAACCAGCGCCAATCGCAGTCGATCGGCCACTCAAAACGCATTTTACCAAAAATGGTTGTGGCGTACGGTCTGCGTACAGAATGCTCGGCTGCTTGTCGACGAACTCGACAGCGGGGCGTTAGTCACGCAGGCTTGGGCCAGTTGTTTGGACGCTTGATCCTCTACGGGGCGCTCGCCCTGGCAATCGGCATCGTGGTCGTCAGCGCTTGCGGGCCTCAGCCGGGAACTAGCACCTCACCGACCCCGACAGCCGTTCCGTCCGCTTCGCGCTCAGTTCCGCCCACGACGGCTCCCTCACCGTCGGCGACGGCAACGACCCGGCCGAGCGCGACCGCGACCGCATCCCCGACGGTGACGCCGAGCCCGGGGTCCTCACCGGCCGGTGCGTGCCCGCGCACGACCGGCGGCAATCCGAGCAACCAGGCGCAGCTCGTGGCGGTGCGCGTCGCGCACCAGCCGGGCTTCGACCGGCTCGTGTTCGAGTTCGGGCAAAGCACGGCCCCTGGTCCCTTCGGCATGCCCGCCTACACGATCGAGGCTGCCAGCTCGCTTTCAGGGCCGAGTGGCCAGCCGGTCACGATCACCGGTAACGCCCTTTTCGGAACGCGGTTCCAGAACGCCTCGACTCAGAACCCGAACGGCACACCGAGCTACACCGGCAGCAACGACCTGAAGCCGACCACGCCCCTTATCAAAGAAGTGAAGATCGTCGAGGACTTCGAACGTGTCCTCCTCTGGGGGGTCGGCCTCGACCACCTCGCTTGCCCGAAGGTGAGCGAGCTCGCGGGCCCATTCCGTGTCGTTCTCGATTTCCCCACCCCGCCGTGACCCATAATTAGGTCTCCGCAAGAACTTTCAGGGGAGCACTCCATCGTGGCCGAAGCCCAGAAGCTGAACGTCCGCCCGCGCGAGGTCCTCGGTAAGAAGGTGAACGGCCTTCGCCGCAAGGGTCTGCTCCCGGGCGTCGTCTTCGGCGGCCGTGCCGATTCGACGCCGGTCGAGACCGACCAGCACGCATTTGAGCTCTCGTACCGCCGCTGGGGCAACACGACCCTGCTCTCCCTGACCGGTCTCGACGGCGGCGAGGTGCCGGCGCTGATCTACGACGTCAGCCGCGATCCGGTCACCGGACGCATGCTCCACGTCGACTTCGCCCGCGTCTCGCTAACCGAGAAGACCCACGCCGACGTGCCGCTCCACTTCGTGAACGAATCGCCGGCCGTGCGCACGCTCGGCGCGGTCCTCCTGCACGCGCGCTCGGAGGTCTCGGTCGAGGCGTTCCCGCAGGACATTCCTCACTCCATCGAGGTCGACCTTTCCGGACTCCTCGAGATCGATGACGCGATCTACGTCCGCGACCTCAAGGTCGACGCGACGTTGATCCAGATCGAAAACGATCCGGACGAGCTCGTCGTCAAGGCCGTCCCGGTCAAGGTCGAAGAGGAGAAGCCGGCCGAGGCTGCCGTGCCCGCCGAGGGCGAGGCCGCCGCGGAAGGCGAAGTCGCCGAGGGCGCCGCACCGGCGGCCGCTGGTGCCGAGGGTGCGAAGCCCGCGGCACCCGGCGCGAAGCCTGCCGCAGCGGGTGCGAAGCCTGCGGCCGAAGCGGCGAAAGCCGGCGCTCCCAAGGCGCCGGCCGGGTCACCTCCGAAAAAGGGCTAACCCGACGCGAAGCGTCGCGGGGTGGCCATCGTGCTCGCGGGTCCCTCCCTCGACCGCGTAGGGTCTCGGGTCCCACTGCGCCGCTGGCCACCCCGCGCCGCTCGCACAGACTTAGGTTCGGAAATCCTCGATCGACGCGTCTGGGAACGGGTTGTCGGCGAGCTCCAGGCTTCGCAGCTCCACCTCGTCCTCAGTGGCGTCGCCCGAGTGCGCGAGCGCGAGAGCTCGGTGGAAGCGGTGCGCATGTGAGCGAAAGCGCTCGACGGCGTAGTCGGCGGCCTGGCCGGTGGTGACCAGGAAGGGCCAGTCGCTGGATTGCGCGAGCAGGAGCTCGCGGACTGCCTGTCGCGCGGCGCGCTCGCGGAACGGGTCGTTGCGCGGGGGGTTCGCGCGAAGACCATCCATGTCTCGCGCAAGACGCCTGAGCTCGTCCCACATCCATGCGGTGCCCTCGTTCAGCCAGGTCGAGTGATCGTTGTTCTTGCCCCACGATCCTTCGGACAGAGCGACTCGCGCGTTCGGTGGCTCGCGCTCGAGATACTCGGCGGCGGTGGCCACGCGGACGTCCGACTCGGTGAGCTCGCGAAGAACGAGGCCAAGCCAATCCACGCCCTCGAACCACCAGTGGCCGAAGAGCTCGCTGTCGAATGTCACCGCGAGCAGCGGGTCACGGCCGTCGCTGCTCCGGCCCGATATCTCGTCACGCACGACCTGCACGAAATGGCGGGCGTGGTCGCGCGCGCGCTCTGCAGCCTGGTCCGGCGAGTACTCCTCTTTTTCTCCGAGTCCCTTGTGGACCGACGTCACGCGCCAGTAGCGAAGCCCGCTCGTCGTGTCTTTGCGATGGAATTCGCGGTACTGCGCGTCGCCCGGATAACCGGTGAAAGCGGACCACACCTGACTCGAGACGCGTTCGTGCCGCGCGATCGCGACCACGTCGGAATCGGCGACGTAGTACGGACGCAGAAGCTCGACATCGCTGGGCGCCATGCCCGTCGTCGCTTCTTGAACACGCTCCTCATGGGCTGGCCATCGGCCCAACTCGCTCTGTCCCCGACGGCGCGCGACATCGCCAGCCGGCCGCGCGTAGCCGGGGAGAAGTGCTGCATCCGTGAAGAAGTGCGTGATGCCGTGTTCAGCTAGGACCTTCTCGAGGCCCGGCGCATACGCGCACTCCGGCAGCCAGATGCCGGTCGGATCCAGCCCGATCAGCCGGCGGGAGGTCCGGCGGCCGATGCGAAGCTGCGCCTCCACTGATGGACCATCGAGAAGGGGCAGGTATCCATGGGTCGCCGCCGAGGTGAGGATCTCGACGTGGCCCGTCTTCGCGAGATCCGCGAACGCGCCGACGAGGTCCCGACCAAAACGCGATCGGTATGCCTCTCGCAGCCGGCGGTACGAGCCGACGTAGAAGCTCGCGAGCTCCGCGCGGCCTTGATCAGGCGCTTCCGTAAAGCGGCGAATGTCGTTCTCGGCTCGCGTGACTTGGTCGTCGATGTATTCGAGCGTGCGGACGTTGATGTCACGGTCGGCAAGCTGTTCGATCAGGACGGGCGTGAGCCCGATAACCATCCGGTACGCGACACCGGCCTCGCGAAGGTCGTGCAATAGAACGAGCAGCGGTAGGTACGTCCCGAGCACGGCCTCGTGAATCCATTCCTCGCCGTGCGGCCAACGGCCAGCGCCGCGGCAGTACGGAAGATGCGAATGGAGCGCCAGAACGAATGTGCGCACAGTCGCATTCTGTGGCAGCGCCGTCGGGGCGGCTCCAGCCCTCCGCGTTAGCGAGTTTGTGCACGGATCGTTTCGTGATCGCGCGGCGGCCCCCCCTAACCCCGAGCCTCCTGGCCCAGCCACTGCAGCCCTCGCTTGCCAGTCTCCGGACCAGCTCCGAAGAGAAAGAGGCCCTATATGCCCGCGGCCGTCACCGATCTCCCTACCGCTCTACTGACCGGCCTCGCTGCCGGACTCGCGACTCTCATCTCAGCGATCCCATCGATCCTCGGCGCCTTGCTGATCCTGCTGCTTGGCTGGATCATCACCGGCGCCCTTGCTGGCGCACTCGCTCGAGCGCTACGCGCTGTCCGCGTCAACGCGGCCGCCGATCGCGCCGGCGTCACGGGCGTCCTTCAGCGCGCGAAGGTCCGCGCCGACGCCGCCGGCGTCATCGCCGGCGTTGTGAAGTGGTACCTGCGGCTCATCGTCATTCTCATGGCCGCAGATGCGGTGAAGCTCACCGCGGTGAGCACCATCGTCAATCAGGTTCTGGCATTCGTTCCGAACCTGCTCGTCGCGGTCCTCATTCTCGCGGCGTTCTCATGGCTGGCGTCAGTAGCCCGGAATCTCGTAAGCGCCGCACTCGAGCCGACGATGCCGAACGCGAAGACGATCGGCGTTCTCGCGTACGGCGCGACCTTCGGCTTCGGGATCATCGCCGCAGCGACGCAGATCGGCGTCGCCACGACGCTCATCGACATCCTCTTCGTGGGGATCGTCGGCGCGCTCGCACTCGCCTTCGGACTCGCCTTCGGCCTTGGCGGCCGTGAGGAAGCCGCACGCATGTGGGGCAACATGCGTGGCGCGGTCGGAAACGTGGTGACGGAAGGAGCGGCGGCCACCAGCGACAAGTCGGGCAACGGCCGCCCAGTCGAGCCAAGAGAGCACGCGATCAGAACATAACTCGCGGGGCGCGGTAGGCAGCGCCGCCGGGTCTCAGTAGTCACGAGAACCGGCGGCGCTTGCGCGCCTGAATTGACCACCTGTTTGGGCGCGACTACGCTCGGCTAGCCGTGCTAGCCGCGTTCGCGGCGAGCCACCTGCTCGCGCAAGTCAGCAGGATCCGCGGCGGTTCGGGCGGCAACGTCCGCAGAGGGGGTTTGCAATGTTGGGATCCGCGCGGCCCTTAGCGATCCTTTCGCTCGTCGCCCTTCTCGTGGCGACCGCCTGTTCATCGGGCGGTGGAAATGTTCCTGGCTCTGCCGCAGCGGGCAGCACGATCACCGTCATGTCGCTCTGGGGCGGCAGCGAGCAGGACTCCTTCCAGAAGGTGCTCGACGCTTTCAAGACGAAGACCGGTGTCACGGCGAAGTACGACTCGGAGCGCACGGACTACGCGACGACCTTGCAGACCCGCATCTCGGGTGGTAATCCGCCGGACATCGCGATCATCCCGGGTATCGGCTTCCTGCGGCAGTTTGCGCGGCAGGGATCGCTCAAGAAGGTCGCCGACCTGGGCGTCGACGTGAACGCCCTCAAATCGAACTACCCACCGGGAATCCTCGAGATCGGTCAGGTCGACGGGACCCAGTACGCGATCATGGTGAAGTTCAACAGCAAGAGCACCGTGTGGTTCCGTCCGGATAAGTTCAAGGCAGCCAACGTGTCGGCAGCCACGGACTGGAACTCATTCACCAAGCTGCTCTCCGATCTCAAAGCAAAGGGCCAGACCCCGCTCGGACTCGGCGCCGGCGACTCGTGGACGCTCACGGACTGGTTCGAAAGCGTCTACGTTCGTCAGGCCGGTCCTGACAAGTACGACCAGCTGTTCAGCGGCAAGTTGCCCTGGACGGACTCATCGGTCAGCGCAGCGGTCGACACGATGAAGCAAGCGCTCAACGACCAGTTCGTGGCCGGCGGCGTAACGGCGGCCTTGGGCCGCAGCTTCACGGATGGCATCGGTCAGGTCTTCAGCACCAGCCCGCAGGCTTCGGTCTACTACGAGGGCGGGTTCGTCGGCGGCATCGCCACCGGCCAAACCAACACGGCCCTCAAAGTCGGCGACACGATCGACTGGTTCGACTTCCCGAGCATCAGCGGGAACAAGGGCGTGACCATCGGCGGCGACGTCATCGCCGCGTTCACGACCAAGCCCGGCGTCAAGGAATTCCTCCAGTACATGACCACATCAGACGCCGGCTCGGTCTGGGCCGGTACCGGCGCGGTCATCTCGCCGGTCAAGTCGGTTCCCGCAACCGCATACCCGAATGACTTGGCCAAGCGCGAAGCGGCGCAGGTCGCGAACGCGACCGCCGTCCGCTTCGACGGCTCCGACCTTCTGCCATCGGGCGGCGGCGACGACATGGGCGCCGCCCTTCAGGACGCGCTGCGTGGTAAGACGGTCGACTGGGGCGCATTCGAAACGAAGATTCAAGCGAAGTGGAAAGCGGAAAAGTAGACCGCTCGGACTGAATCCCTAAGAGCGGGCGGGCGAACGGCCCGTCCGCTCCACTAACGAACGGAGTCAGATGCGAATCGCTCCTACGGTACCGCAAGCGATCCCCGCGACCCGGGGACTTACAGCCGTGGGCCGTGCGCGCGGCCCGGAAAAGCCGAACTACCTCGCCGCGATCCTTTTTCTCCTCCCCGCCGGGATCCTTCTCGTGGTCTTTCTTCTCTACCCCTCGATCTATACGGTGCTGCTCAGCTTCAACCGCGGCAGGAACGGCGTCCTCGAGCAGTGGGTCGGTTTTGACAACTATGTCCGCCTGTTCAGCGATCCAGACTTCATCAACCTTGCGACGTTCCCGCCGTCCGGAGCCCTCTGGAACAACATCCTCTGGATCGTCTTCTACACGAGTGTCGTTATCTTCCTCGGTCTGATCATCGCGGTCGTCGCGGCCCGGGTCCGCTACGAATCGGTCATCAAGGCAATCGTCTTCATTCCCATGGCCATCGCCGCTACGGCTCTCGCGGTCATCTGGAAGTTCGTTTACTCGCCTGACGCGAACATCGGCTTTCTCAACGCGATCCTCGGAAACCTCGGCGTGGCGCCGATCTCCTGGCTCGGCGACGAGCATCTCGTCAACTTCGCGCTCATCGCCGTGGGGATCTGGGGATCGACCGGCTTCGCGACCGTGATCCTCTCCGCGGCCGTGAAGAGCATCCCAGCTGAGGTCATCGAGTCGGCACGGGTTGAGGGCGCGAACGAACGGCAGATCTTCTTCCGGATGATCCTGCCGATGGTCAGTCTCCCCATCTCCGTCCTGGCCGTGACGCTGATCGTGAACGTCATCAAGCTCTTCGACCTCATTTACGTCATGACGGGCGGCGGACCGGGCAAGGCGAGCAGAGTGATCGCGTTTGTGATGTACCAGCAGGCGTTCCAGGCAGGGCAATACGGCTACGGCTCGGCGGTCGCGGTGGTCATGCTCGTCCTGCTGATCCCGATCATGATTTACAACGTTCGGCGCTTCCGGACCGGAGCGGTGACGTGAGCGTCCTGGCGGCACCGATGGCCGGGTCGCGCGCGCGAACACCCGCCGGACGAGCGATCGCCGCTCTCAACCACTGGGTCATCCATATCGCTCTCGGGCTCATCGGGGTGATCTGGCTCGTTCCGACGCTTGGACTCTTGGTGACCTCCTTCAGGCCACGCTCCGACATCCAGGCCACCGGGTGGTGGGACATCTTCAACCTGCACCTCACGCTCGACAACTACCGGCAAGTGCTCGAGGCGCAGGGCATGCTCCAGGCCTTTGTGAATACCGTTTTCATCGCGGTGCCTTCGACGCTGCTTCCGCTTGCGATCTGCGCCCTTGCGGGTTACGCGTTCTCGTGGATCCGATTCCCCTTCCGCGACACCCTTTTCCTCATCGTGATCGCCTTCCTCCTCGTGCCGGTGCAGGTCGCTTTCATCCCCCTCCTCACGACGGCGACAAGCCTGGTGCCCGACCTTGAGCTCACCCGGGGCTACGTCGCCGTTTGGCTCGCGCATACCGCTTTCGCGCTGCCCTTCGGCATCTTTCTATTGCGCAACTTCTTCATCACCCTGCCGCCGGACATGATCGAAGCCGCGCGGATCGACGGCGCGTCTGACTTCCGGGTCTTCAGCCGGATCGTGCTGCCCGTGTCGGTCCCGGCCATCGCGGCCTACGGGATCTTCCAGTTCCTCTGGGTCTGGAACGACCTGCTGATGGCCCTCGTCTTCGTGCAGGATGCGAGCAAGTACCCGATGACCCGCGCGATCCAGAACCTGCTGAGCCAGTACGGCACCGAGTGGCATCTCCTGGCCGCGGGCGCGTTCCTCCTGATGATCGTGCCGCTCATCGTGTTCTTCAGCCTGCAGCGGTACTTCGTGCAGGGGCTGCTCGCCGGCTCGATCAAATAAGTGCACGCGGTCCCGATCACCGCGACAAAGCGGCTGGCCGACTATCAGAAGGTTATCGGCGACGAGCGCTACGAGGAGCTGCGCACCCTCGCGAAGGCGGCAAAGGGCCGGACCATGCTGCACATCAACGCGACCGCATACGGCGGCGGCGTCGCCGAGATCCTGCAAAACCTCGTGCCGCTCCTGCGCGATGCCGGTGTCGATGCGCACTGGGCGGTCCTCGACGCACCGGCAGCCTTCTACGACATCACCAAGAAGATCCACAACGCGCTGCAGGGAATGAAGCTCGATCTCTCCGATCCCGAGAAGAAGCTCTTCCTCGACGTCGCGCGTGAGAACGCGGCCCAGCTGACGGACGCGGACGTCGTGCTCGCGCACGATCCCCAGGCGGTCGCGCTCCGCCACTTCGCGAAGGATCCCAAGCGCGCCAGCTGGGTCTGGCGCTGCCACATCGACCTCACGACGGCGCACCAGCCGGTGTGGGAATTCCTGCGACCGTTCGTCGAGGAGCACGATGCGTCCATCTGGACGATGCCGCAGTTCGTGCGGCCCGATCTGAAGCAGAAAGTGCTGATCCAGGCGCCGACGATCGATCCCTTCTCAGTGAAGAACCAGGACATGCCGATCGACGAGGCGCGCGAGGTCGTCCGCAAGTTCGGGGTGGATCCTTCACGGCCGATCCTTCTGCAAGTCTCGCGTTTCGATCCCTGGAAGGACCCGCTCGGGGTCATCGACGCGTACCGACTCGTGAAGAAAGAGGTGCCTGGGGTCCAGCTGGTCATGATCGGCTCGCTCGCCGACGACGACCCCGAGGGCCAGGAATACTTCGACCGGACACGCAAGCACGCTGCGGGTGACAAGGACGTTTTCCTCTTCACGAACCTCGACGGAGTCAAGGACCGCGAGGTGAACGCGTTCCAGCGGGCCTCGGAGATCGTGGTCCAGAAGTCGCTGCGCGAAGGGTTCGGCCTCGTCGTCGCGGAAGGGCTGTGGAAAGGTATCCCGGTCGTCGCCGGGAACGTCGGTGGCATCGTCATTCAGATCCAGGACGGCGTGTCCGGGTATCTCGTCTCGAGCGTCGATGAGTGCGCGGCGCGCTGTCTCGATCTCCTACGGAACCCCGTCCTCCGGAAGCGCATGGCCGCCGCGGGCCGCGAGCACGTGCGAGAGAACTTCCTGATCACGCGCGACCTGCGCGACCAGCTTGAGCTCGTGGCGACGCTCGCCAAGGCTGTCCAGGTCCGATAGCTAGGATCGCCCCCATGGGCGAAGCGCTCTTTGAGATAGACCCCGACATCCGCGTTGCACGGACGCTTCCTGCGCGCGTGTACTCCGATCCTGAGATCTACCAGCTGCAACGCGAGCGTCTCTTCGCACGCATGTGGCACTACGCCGGCCACGACAACCTCGTGAAGGTCGCGGGCCAGGTCCATCCGTTCACGTTGCTCCCCGGAGCGCTCGACGAGCCTCTCCTGCTCACGCGCGATCAGCAGGACCGGTTGCACTGCATTTCCAACGTGTGCACGCATCGGGGGACGCTCGTCGTCGAGGGCCCGGGCCACGAGCAGCAGCTGCGCTGCCGGTACCACGGCCGACGCTTCGCGCTGGACGGGCGCTTCCACTCGATGCCCGAGTTCGAGAGGACCGTGAACTTTCCGTCGCCATCCGACGACCTGCCCGCGGTCTCGCTCGGTGGATGGACACCATTCCTCATGGTCTCGCTCGCGCCAGCGATGCCGTTCGATGAGCTCGTTTCGCCGATGCGCGCCCGTCTCGACGGGCTTCCGTTCAGCCAGCTCGCGTTCGATGCCGCGGGCGCACGCGATTATTTAGTCAACGCGAACTGGGCGCTCTACATCGACAACTACCTCGAGGGCTTTCACATCCCGTACGTGCATTCGAGTCTCGCGACGACGCTCGACTACGGGGAGTACGCCGTCGAGCTTCAGCGCTTTTCCGTAATGCAGCTCGGCATCGCGAAGCCTGGCGAACCCGCGTTCGCGCTCCCGCGCGGGCACCCCGATCACGAACGCGCCGTCGCCGCTTACTACTTCTGGCTCTTCCCGACCACGATGTTCAACGTGTACCCGTGGGGCGTGTCGGTGAACGTGGTCACGCCCCTGGCCGTCGACCGGACGCGCGTCTCGTTCCTCCCATTCGTGTGGGACGCGAGCAAGCGCGACGCCGGAGCGGGCGCGGGTCTCGATCGCGTTGAGCGCGAAGACGAGGTCATCGTCGAGTCCGTGCAACTCGGAGTGCGCTCGCGCCTCTACGAGCGCGGACGTTACTCGCCGGCGCGAGAGGGCGGTGTACATCACTTCCACCGCCTCCTCGCGGAGTTCATGCGCAGCTGAGCTCGCCCTGGCTGACCTCGCCCCTAAGGAAGAGACTCTTCCGACGAAGACCTCCTGTCCAAAGCTGTCCGCACCGAGGCTGTCCCCGACAAAGCAGCACGGCATCGGCGATGTACGTGGTGGCCGCGGCATAGCTCACTCAGCACCGACACCGTGACCGCGCGAGAATGCGTGAGCTAGATGAGTAGTCTCGGCCCGATCGGTTTGGCCGCATCCGGCGAGCGGAGGTCCGGCTACTTCACGTTCGCCGCCGATCCGGGCCTCGCGAAGTACTCGTGGCCCTTCTTCAGCATCACCGGACGCCGCGATGGCCCCTTGTTTCTGATCACAGCCGGCATCCACGCTGCCGAGTACACCGGGATCGACGCTGCGATCCGCCTCGGCAACCTGCTCGACCCGGCGCAGGTGCGGGGCCACGTGGTGATCATTCCGCTGCTTAATCGGCCGGGTTTCTACGAGCGCAGCATCTACGTGAACCCGGAGGACAACGACAACATGAACCGCGTGTTCCCCGGGCGACTCGATGGCACATGGAGCGAGCGGTTCGCGCACTGGCTCCTCAACGAGGTCGTCGCGCGATGCGAGTACGCAGTCGATCTCCACGCGGGCGACATGATCGAAGACCTCGTCCCATTCGTGACCTATCGAGAGACGGGCGACGAGCGCGTCGATGGCCGAGCGAAGCAGATGGCGGAGGCATACGGCGCGGAATGGCTTGTGAGAGCCATGCCGTCCGGCGAGCGGGCTGGCTTGCTCTTCGCGGCCGCGGCTGCGCGCGGCGTCGCCGCGATGATCGCCGAATCCGGAGGGATCGGTCAGCTCGAGGCGGACGCCGTTGCGCGCCACGTCAACGGCGTGCAGAACATCCTGCGCGCGGTTGAGGTGCTCGATGGCGCACCTGCTCGCGTGAGCCCGCCGCGAGTGCTGAACCGGTTCGAGTGGCTGCGCTCGCCCTTCGAGGGACTCTTCCGCTGCGCCGTGCACGTGGGCGACCGGGTCCGGAAGGGTCAGCCACTCGGCGAAATGGTCGACCTGCTCGGGAAGCCCCTTGGCCGGATCGAATCTCCGGTCGAAGGGATCGTGCTCTTCGTGGTCACGAGTCCGGCGATCAAGAAAGATGGACTTCTTCTGGGAGTCGGTGTCCCCGAATAACCCGCGCCCGGTGTTATGCTGCCCGCCGTTTCAAGGGGGAGGAATCGCAGGATGAGAAACTCAACCATGAGCCGCCGCGCGCTGTTGCGCGCCGCCGGGGCCGCCACGATCGTCGCAGCGTGCGCGCCGGTCACGACGCAACCGGGTGCGACGCAAACCGGCACGACCGCGACGACGAAGCCCGCGGGAGCCACCGGCACGCTCACGTTCCTCTGGGGTGGGGACACCGACAAGCTCGATCCGCCGGCCATGACAACCCAGGAAGGCTTCATCGCCACCACGGCTATGTACGAAGGTCTCGTCAGGTACAAGCCCAACAGCACCGATGTCGAACCCGCGCTCGCGGAGCGCATGCCGGACATCTCGTCCGACGGCCTCGCCTATACCTTCCATCTGCGGTCGGGGATCAAGTTCCACGACGGCTCGCCGCTCACGGCGGAAGCTGTCGCGTTCTCGTTTGACCGGAGCATCAACAAGGACAACCCTCTATTCAAAGAGGCGCAAGCTGCCGGCGGGTTCCCCTTCATCGACGACTACATCGGGAACGTCGTGGCCAAGGTCGAGGCGACAGGACCGCTTGACGTCCGCTTCACGCTGCGGCGCAAGTTCTCGCCGCTCGTCCCGAACCTTGCGATCCCACCCGGCTTTGTCATCTCGATGGAGGCACTCAAGAAGTACGGCAGCAAAATCAACGAGAATCCCGTAGGGACCGGCCCCTTCAAGTTCGTGGAGTGGAAGAAGGACGACCACATCACGGTCGAGAACTTCGATGGCTACTGGGGCGATCGCGCCAAGCTGCAGCGCATCATCTTCCAGCCGGTTCCTGAGGCTTCCGTCAGGATCCTGAAGATCCAGCGGGGCGAGGGTGACATCGCTTGGCCGTTTGACCCGAAGGACGCGTCGTCGGTCAAGGGGAAGGCAGATACGGACGTTCTCGAGCAGCCCGGCCTCAACGTGAACATGGCCGAGTTCAACCTGAAGAAGGCGCAGTTCCAGAACAAGCCGCTGCGCCAGGCGCTGAACTACGCGATCAACAAGCAGGAGCTCGCGGACAAGCTCTACAGCGGCGCGGGCGTCCCTGCGGTCGGGGTGCTCCCGGCGACTTCCTGGGGCTTCGATAGCACGTTGAAGGGCTACACGTACGACCCCGAGAAGGCAAAGGCACTCCTGAAGGACGCCAAGTACGGGGGTGAGACGATCACCCTCGATTCGTACACGATCCCACGGGGCTACAACCCCCAGGGCGCGAAGCTCGCCGAAGCGATTCAGCAGTACTTCCAAGCGGTAGGCGTCAAGAGCGAGATCAAGACGACGGAGTGGACCGAGTACCGCAAGATCCGGCGTCAGGGCGAGCTGAACGTCGCGTTCGGCGGATGGCAGGCGGACACCGGGGACCCCGAGAACTTCCTCGGCGTGTTCTTCTACAGCAAGAACCAGGGCGGCGTGAACACCTCCTTCTACGGCACTCCTGAGGTGGACAAGCTCCTGGAGCAGGCCAACGAGGAGACCGACACACCGAAGCGGAAGGCGCTCTTCAACCAGGCGGAGGCGAAGATCGTCGACGACGCGCCGTGGCTCTTCATTAGCCATATGAAGCAGCAGGTGGCCATCCGTAAGCGCGTGAAGGACTTCGTCCTGCAGCCGACCTATATCTACTACTTCAACAAGGTCAGCGTGAGCTAGCGGGGTGCGTCGCCGCTCGAGCGCCTAGAACGTGCGCGGTTACATCCTGCGACGGATCGCGTACGTGCTGCCGGTGCTGCTCGGCGTCGTCACCGTTGTCTTCCTCGCGTTGCGGCTCATCCCGGGCGATCCGGCGATCGCTCTCGCCGGGGAGAAGGCGAGCGCCGAGCAGATCGAGCAGATGCGCGAGGCGCTCGGTCTGAATCGGCCGCTGCCCGTTCAGTACGTCGAATTCATAGGCCGGTTGGCGAGCGGGGATCTCGGGAGGTCGATCCGGACTGGCGGCGACATCCGGCAAGAGCTCATCGAGAACTTCGCCCCGACGATCGAGCTCTCGATCGCGGCCCTGCTCATCGCGCTCGCAGTCGGGCTCCCGGCCGGCATCCTCGCGGCGCTGCGGCGACGGACGCCGATCGAGTACGGGACAATGATCGGGTCGCTGGTCGGCATCTCGATGCCGGTGTTCTGGATCGGCTTGATGCTGATCTACTGGCTGGGCGCGCGTGCCGCGTGGTTCCCGCTCTCAGGCACGGCGAGCGCCGGGCTCGACATTCCCGCGCGGACCCACTTTTACACGATCGATGGATTGCTCACCGGTGACTTCACCGTGTTCGGGGACGTCCTCTGGCATCTCGTTCTTCCGGCGATCACCCTCAGCACGATCACGATGGCCATCGTCTCGCGTATGGCCCGGTCGAGCATGCTCGAGGTCCTGGGCAGCGATTACCTCGTGACCGCACGCGCAAAGGGCCTCTCAGCACGGACGGTCGTTCTCCGTCACGCGCTCAAGAACGCGCTCATTCCGGTCGTGACCGTCATCGGGCTGCAGCTCGGGGCGCTGCTCAGCGGGGCGGTTCTCACCGAGACGGTTTTCGGCCGAGTTGGTGTCGGCCGTTACGTTCTGAACGCCATCACGGCGCGTGACTACCCCGTCGTGCAGGCGACGGTCATCGTTGTCGCGCTGTTCGTCGTCGTCATCAGCCTCGTCGTTGACCTGGTGTACGCGATTCTGGATCCGCGTATCCGGTACGCCTGAGATGGCCGGCGCCAGTGCCACCGCCGTGCCGTCACCGGTCGACGCCGGAGCGCAGGCGGCGCCATCCCTGTGGGTAGCGGCGCGCCGGCGCTTCCTGCGCTCCGCGACCGGAATGCTCGGAGCGACTCTGCTGGTGCTCTTCGGGCTCATGGCGATCTTCGCCGGGCAGGTGAGCCCCTACGACCCGATCCACCAGGATTTCCGTATCGAGCGCGAGGCCCCGAGCGCAACCCACCTCATGGGAACAGACGAGTTCGGCCGTGACGTGTTCAGCCGTGTTGTCTGGGGCGCGCGGGTGTCGCTGCAGGCCGGCGGGGTCGCCGCGAGCATCGCGCTGGTGGCGGGTCTGTTTCTGGGCATGACCGCCGCGTACTACCGCGGACGAACCGACGGTCTCGTCATGCGTTCGATGGACGTGCTCCTGTCCTTCCCGTATCTGCTTCTCGCGATCGGGATCGTCGCGATCCTTGGCCGGGGCCTGCTCACCGCGATGATCGCGATCGGCATCGTGTATATCCCGAACTACGCGCGCGTCGTTCGGGGCGCGGTGCTCTCCGTCGGTGCGCGCGATTTCGTCGAGGCGGCCCGCGCCACAGGCGCGCGCGACAGACGGGTTATGTGGCAGCACGTCCTGCCGAATGTTCTTGCGCCGATCATCGTCCAGGCGACGCTCAACGTCGGTACGGCGATCATCGACACCGCCGGCCTGAGCTTCCTCGGTCTCGGGACGCAGCCACCGACCCCTGACTGGGGCAACATGCTGTCGGCGGGCCGGAGCTACATCATCGACTCGCCGTGGATCGCGACGTTCCCCGGTCTTGCGATCCTCGCAACGGTGCTCGCCTTCAACCTTGTCGGCGACGCGCTTCGTGACGCGCTCGACCCGCGCCTCTTGTGACGTGCGTGTCTCTTCCTAACTGAGGCACGGAAGGACCGCACCTCTACGGCGCTCCACTGCCAGAGCATGAGGCGGCGAGAATCCTATCGAGCGCGTCGTCCACGAAGGCGTCCGGTCGTTGATGACCTCTTCCTTCGCGACGTTCGCGGATCCGCAGATGCTGAAGCTGCCCGCGCAAAGCGCCGCGAAAGCGCCCGTGGCGAGTGCGGAGCTCGAAAAGCTCGACGCCGCGGTCGCGTTCCACGAGCAGAAGGTCCGGCCCGAGCTCCTCCAGAGCCAGATCGTCCCCGTG
>Ga0209805_1000941_pt1 | contig 17939 bp, 13 predicted proteins | sample GraSoiAngelo_148_FD_185905 | JGI IMG/M metagenome (GOLD analysis project Ga0209805, IMG submission 185905) | Grasslands soil microbial communities from the Angelo Coastal Reserve, California, USA - 14_1009_09_20cm (SPAdes) (version 2) | ecosystem: Environmental > Terrestrial > Soil > Grasslands ... | reverse complement strand
TCGTGGCGCTCCCGCAGGAGACGGCTACGTCGTGAACCGCTGCTGCGTCAGGCTGCCTTGTCGGGAAAGCCCCTGATCGTCCGAGGGCACTTCTGTCAGATCCACTCAATGCGCGACGGACTACTATTATAAGTACAGCAGCGCTCACGTCCCATTGGGTTTGCGCCCAATCTCCCCGGAAACTCCCCGCTGTGTTCGCACATATTTCACAGCGTGCGACGGTCCGGCGCGTCGAAGACATTGATCTAATGGTGGCCAGGGGCGGAATCGAACCACCGACACGCAGATTTTCAAACCGTTGTCGGATGTTCTAGGGGCTTAACAATCAACCACTTGCAGCGCTTGCCAGCCCTCTCTCCAGCCACACCAAGGCACATTCATGGCACACCCAATCTGAGTTGGTCACATTCCTGCATTCCTGGCACGAACCCCTCGTTGGACCTCCGCATCACCGTATTGTCCGTACATTGTACGGGTATTATAATCACCCAGGTTGCAGAGAGACAGTATTCATGAAGCATAGCTCCACGAAACGACGGGAGGACCGCCTTGAGGTGCGTCTGAGTCCCAGGGCGAAGTCGATGTTGCGGCGCGCCGCATCGGTCGAGCGCAAGACCGTCAGCGCCTTCATTCTTGACAAGGGGCTTGCGGCCGCCGCCGAAACGCTCGCGGACCGCCGCGAATTCCCGCTGAGCGCCAAGCAGTATGACGCCTTTGTCGCCGCGCTCGACGCTCCGTGGAAATCCCGCCCGCGCCTCGAAGAGCTTCTCAAAACGCCTAGCGTTCTGGAGTGAACGACTACGGCGCGATCGAGAAGCTGCGCCGCGAGCACCTGCTCGACAGCTTCGATTGCGGCAAGGAAGATCTGAACCGCTTTCTGAAGCGCCAGGCATGGAACAGCCAGCAGGCGCACAGCGCGCAGACTTACGTCCTCGTTAAGGATCTGCGCGTTCTCGGATACTACAGTCTGGCCGCAGGGTCGGTAACCCATGAGGAGGCGACGGAGCGTGTCAGGAAGGGCCTGGCGCGGCATCCAATCCCGGTAATTCTCCTAGCGCGGCTGGCCGTGGACGCGTCAGTCCATGGCAAAGGCCTGGGGTCGGCGCTGTTGAAAGACGCGCTGCTCCGGACAGCACAAGCAGCCGATACCATTGGCGCCCGTGCGTTGCTCGTCCACGCCAAGGACGATGGCGCCAGGGCGTTCTACGAGCACTTCACGTTCGAGGCGAGTCCAAGCGATCCGTACCACTTACTGCTCATCATGAAGGACTTATTGCAGATCATCTCGGCATGACTTGGCCGTTCTTCAATGCGCCGCGAGTGCGTGGACTGGCTCATACCGCTATCCGAAGCTCATCTGCGCCGTGCGCTCCACTCCTGGGTCGAACATTAGAACCGCGGGCGCCCACACATGGCCCTCAGTCCTGGCCTGCCTGATCCTCCAGCAGTTGGAGTGGTATCGATTCCGAAGTCTCGTCATCGCCTCGATGACCTCGGAATTGTTCGTAGCACAGCAGTGCTCGGCGGACTGCACCACGAGTACTCACTGTGTCCCGCCTGAGCTGGACGATGGCGCTCAGCAGTCAGTTACACCATCACACCATCACTGTGATCGTGGCGCGTAGCGCGTCCACTCGCCCGTTCGATCGTTGAATACTCGGAAGGAACCATCCTTTTTCGCGGTCAGCTTTATCCAGTGGGATGTGGTTTCATCAAGATTCGCGACATACTGCGGCGCGAAGTTGCTGTCACCCGCATCAGCGGACCGATGCAGTTGCCAGACGTCCTTGAGCCCGGGGACGTGGTGTAGAGCTTGATAGGTCGCCAATGCGCCACCTTTCTTCAGGCCGTTGTTCATGATCGCGATCCGAGGCTTGAATGCCGCGAACGTAGCAGGGACATCAACGTCCGGTCCCCCATGATGGGCGACCAAGTACGCATCCACGGGCCCGATGAGACTCTTCGGACAAGCGAGATTGAAGAGCGGTTGCCCACTCAGATCGCCAACATCGAGAAAGCGGAACTTGCCGTAGCGGATGACAATTCCCGTGGAGCGCGGGTTTTCATACGGATCGCGGGGCGCCATCGCGTGCTCCTGGCAAGCGGTAGTGATGGCGCCGGCAGCCGGGAGGGGTCCGAAGAGCGTCGTGCCTGCAGAGCTTACGACCGTAACTTCGAGGTCATTCAACGGCAGACGATCCCCGGGGGCGGGTTGGAGATGCTGGCCTCCGCGTCGCAACATCGAATATGCGCTGAACGCGGCGTTTGTCTCCGGGACCGTAGTTTCAGCCTCGGGACTTGGGTCACCATGATCGATGAATACGCGAATGGGCATCAGCTCCGAGAGCTCCGTGACCCCACCATCGTGATCCGGGTGGAAATGTGTGATGAGCAGGTAGTCGATCTGCTGAATTCCCGCATCGTGCGCGGCGGCCATGATCCGGTTCGCATCACGCGCCTGATGAGGATCACCTGGTCGGAAGCCTGAGCCATCGCCAGCGAACCCCGTGTCAATCAGCAAAGAGTGGTGGTCTGGCGTGACGACTAACGTCGACTGGCCTCCCTCCACGTCGATGAAGTAGATCTGGAGGCTCTTCGGCGTCCCTGCCTTCGCCGACCCCACTGAAAAGATCCAATAGGCGGTTCCGATGAGGAGGGGCAGCACAATGCGAAGAACTGGACTCTGGCCGGGAGCGCCACTCCGCGCAGAACATGCATACTGCTGGAACCAGTTTGTCAGTGTGACCTCCACATCGCGATGTTCGGTAAGCGAGAGACTCTTAGCTGCTCAAAGGCGAGCCGCTCCGGCCGTACGGGATCGTAGGTAAGCTGGTAGGAGTAATCGAATTCCATAGTCGCTCGCTGGCTGGTGGTATACGGCTCCCCGGGGGGCAGACCCAGGTGACTGGAATGGTGCCCCAAGGCGCTCTCAGCAAATGATCGGCCTCTTCTTAGATATTAGACACGTCACGTCCGTGTCATTCAATCGCGTCGGCGGCTTATCCACAGTGCCGCCGACGGCTCGCTCACATAACTGTGCGCCACGCATAATGGCCGAACTCTGTCCACCACTTCAGGCGCGTGGGGCATCGGTGGCGGCGGTGCCGGCGCCGTTACAGCCAGCAAGGAGTCCGTCATTCATTCTTGATCAAGTCGCTGATTCGAATGGTTGTGGTCCGCATAAATTCGGTCCGGCCCTTCTGAAGGGGTCCCGATCCGCCGCCCGCGTGGTGCGACTACCAAGAGGCCGGTTCGCGCCATCGCCACGGGGAATCCTATGCAGTGCGTGCCAATCCGATCCTCGGCGGATTGCATCACGAATACTCCCTCGCGCCTTCCTGTGCGTGACTGAGTTTTTGCGGACCGCAGTGATCCCAGGGCCCATGCTAGTCAACCGGATACGGCCCATCGGGAAAATTCGTATCGTGATAGCGCTTGCTTCCGACCTCTCGCGCCAGCGCGCTCCGAAAGTCCCGATTGGTGCGCAGGCATTCCAATACATGCGCAAAATCGTATTTTGGTTTCCAGCTCAGACCCGTCCTCGCGAGCTCATTGACGTAAACCCGATCGATCTGCGGGAAGAGCTTCCACCCGCGGGCCGCGTAGAGCGGCTCGCACTCGGGAAAGAGTCGGTGCACCACTTGTGGAGCATTCCTGCGCAGCATCGTCAGATCACCCGCCGTAAAGGGAGTGGTCGCGGAGATGATGTAGCGGGCAAAGCCGATGCCTCGAGCTTTCTCAATTGCCAGGAGTACTGCGGTAACGACGTCTTCGATGTCCACGCGTCGATATAGCAACTCGTTTGCTTGGGCGTTGGCGGTCTCGTACTGCTCACGGATGGTTCGGTTATCATCGGCCTCCGGGAAAAACCGGGAAGTGCGCAATACCACTACCGGCAGGCTTCGCTGCTTGTGCACCAACTCGCACAGGCTCTCGGCCATGAGCTTGCTCACCCCATAGACATTCTTCGGCTTTGGAATGAGATTCTCGGTCATCCAAGCGGCAGGCTCAGAACCGACGGGCGTCAGCGTCAAGCCGAACGTGCTCGTGGTGCTGACGTAGACAAAACAATCGATGCCTGCGTCCAGAGCTGCCTCGAGCAGAACCAGCGTTCCCGTGACGTTCGCGTCGATGAAGTCTTGCCAGGAGTGAGTTGCGACATGAGGCTTGTGGAGCGTGGCCGCATGGACGACCGCTTGCGCTGACCTTATGCACCGCGTGACGAACCGCTTGTCACAGATGGATCCGACCTGGTCGGTGAACGGCGACGGCTTAACGTCGAGGCCTAGGGATGATCGGCCCGCAGCACGCAAGTACCGCATCACGGCCTCCCCGAGGTGGCCCGCGCTTCCAGTCACCAGCACTGTCATCTCGCCTGCCTTGCGAACGAGCCGGTCATGATCAATATGTTACCGCCATCGATACGCTTCGCCCCTAAGCGGATCGGATTCCCGGGACGAATGGTAATCTAGGCGAGTAGGCATACGCCGACTCGGAAGGCAAAAGTGGAACGGTCACCACGCCGCATGGCGAACATCCTGTTCGATGTCGCGCTGGCTTCGACGGTGCTAGTGGTCACGGCGGCCTTGATGCTCGGGCCGGCAAATGACTGCCGCGCGGCAGATGCGGACGCGCGCCGCAAGGTCATCATCGACCAGGATGCCTTCGGACCGGCGGGCTCGAACATGCAGGCGATTTTGATGCTGCTGCAGTCGAAGGATGTGGAAGTGCTCGGCATCACGATTCCGAGCGGCGACGGTTGGCGTGACGAGGAGGTCAGTCACACGCTGCGGCTCCTCGAGATCGCGCAGCGTGCCGAAATCCCGGTGTACCCCGGGGCAGTGTTTCCGCTGGTCAACACGCAGAGTCGCACCAAGCGCTGGGAGGCGCTCTACGGCAAGCTCTTCTATAAGGGTGCATGGACGGAAGAGTGGCCCGCCGAGGGTGCGGTGCGCCGTACGCCCTATCACGCCGATCCGTACCTCGTGCCACCTTCGCCTGCCGGTCAACCCACGATCCAGCCCGCGCATGAAAGCGCCTTCAGCTTCCTCTCGCGTGCGGTGCGCGAGTTCCCGGGCCAGGTCACGATCATCGCCGCGGGCCCCCTCACCAACATTGCGATGACCTCGCGGCTCGATCCGCAGTTCTCGTCATTGGCGAAGGAGCTCGTCTTCATGGGCGGCAGCTTCAATCCCACGCCCGCCGACAATCCCTTTGCCGCCGAGTACGTGAATGCAACGCGGCGCGAGTTCAACATGCGGTTTGACCCGGAGGCCGCATCGATCGTGCTGCACGAGCCGTGGAAGAAGATCACCGAGGTGCCGATCGATCCCACGACCAAGACCTTCTTCAAGGCGGAATTCATCCGTGACGTGTCCAGGGGTCAGGCGCTCTTCGACGCCTATCTCGGTCAGTTCGGCCAGTCATTCCCGATGTGGGACGAGCTTGCCGTGGCGGTGTGGCTCGATCCCTCGATCGTGACCCGTTCCAAGACGCTGCTGGTGGACGTCGATACCAGCTTCACCGCCGGTTGCGGCGATACGCTCAGCTGGGCGCCGGGTGAGGGTCCGGGGCTGGGCGAGCGCGCCGTGAACGTGGTGTTCGAGGTCGACGTTCCGCGGCTGGAGCGCATGACGCTTGCGCTGCTGAAGGCGCCAACCCCGCCGCACTGAGCGGCGGATTCGTCACTCGCCGTACGGCACCCAGATATTCTTGACCTGGAATGCGTGGTCCAGGTACCAGCGGCCTTCGCCTTCGCGCGCGCTGAAAAAATTGATCCGGCGCCCCTCGTTAGTCCAGACCTGCTTGAGATTGCCCGCCGACAAGCGCTTGGCCACCGCGCACAGCTTCTCTTCGCCATAGCACCAGATGGCGTCCACGTCATCGTGCTCCGCGAGCACCTGCAGAAGCTCCCCCGGGCGCCCGGTCACCAGGTTGATGACGCCACCGGGCACGTCACTCGTGTCGAACAGCTGGTAGAGGTCGCCGGCGATGAGCGGATAGCTCTCGGATGGCACCGCGACCACGCAGTTACCCGCCGTCACCAGCGGCAGCACCAGTGACAGGAAACCGAGCAGCGGCGCCTCCGGCGGACAGATCACTCCGGCGGTGCCGATCGCCTCGTTCATCGCCACGGATATACTCCTGAAAGGCGGCGAGTGCACCACGCCCTCGTACTTATCGGCCCATGCCGCGTAGGCGAACAGCCGCTCGACGCCGAGGCGCACCTCCTCGGCTGCCTGCTTCCTGCCGACCACGGCCGCGAGGCGCGCCGTGACATCCTGACCCCGCTGCGTGAGGTTCTCCGCAGCATAGTAGAGAACCTGAGCCCGCTGGTGCGTGGTGGCGCTGCCCCACTGCTGCGCGCGTCGTGCCGCCTCCACGGCGTTGCGGATGTCCTTGCGGTTACCGAGCGGCGTCTCTCCGAGCAGTGCGCCGGTGCTGCTGCGGCATTCGAGGCTATAGCCCGAGTCCGGCCGCACCTGCTTGCCGCCGATGTAGAGCTTCACCGTCCGGTCGATGACCCTGGCCGCGTCCGCGGCCTGCGTCCGGCGGCGGCTGCGGGCGGCGCGCGCGCGCAGCGGCGGGGCTTTGAGCAGCCAGACAGGCTCCAGATACTCGCGCATCCCTTCGCGCCCGCCCTCTCTGCCGAACCCGCTCTCCCGGTAGCCACCGAAGCCGCAGGCGGCGTCGAACATGTTGGTGCTGTTCACCCACACGACGCCAGCCTTGATCTGTGCGGCCACCTGCAGCGCGACATTGACGCTCTCGCTCCACACGCTGGCCGCGAGCCCGTAGGCGGTGTTGTTGGCGAGCTCCACAGCCTCCGCCGGTGTGCGGAAAGTCATCGCCGCCAGCACCGGCCCGAAGATCTCGGTCCGTGCCACCACCGACGTCGGGTGGACGTTGGTGAGCAGTGTCGGCCGATAGAACAGGCCCCGCGCCGGCAGCGGCACATCCGGCTGCCAACAGGACGCTCCCTCTGCCACTCCCTGCGCGACCAGACCCTCGATACGCTCGAGCTGTACACGTGCGACTATCGCACCGATGTCGGTGGTCTTGTCGAGCGGCGCACCGACCCGCAGCGCGGCCATGCGCACCTGCAGCTTCTTCGTCAGCGGCACCGCGATGCTCTCCTGCATCAGCAAGCGCGAGCCGGCGCAGCACACCTGCCCCTGGTTCAGCCAGATGCCGTCGACCAGGCCCTCGACGGCGCTGTCCAGATCGGCATCCTCGAACACCACGAACGGCGACTTGCCGCCGAGCTCGAGCGACAACTTCTTGTGCGAGTCGGCCGTAGCGCGGCGGATCGCCCGGCCGACCTCCGTCGAGCCGGTAAAGGCGATCTTGTCAACGTCGGGATGCACGACCAGTGCGGCTCCGGTCTTGCCGTCGCCGGTGACGATGTTCACCACCCCGGGGGGCAAGCCGACCTCACTGCACAGCTCGGCAAATGCGAGTGCGGTGAGCGGCGTGAATTCCGCCGGCTTCAGCACGACCGTGTTTCCGGCAGCGAGCGCCGGCGCGATCTTCCACGCCACCATGAGGAGCGGAAAGTTCCACGGAATGATCTGGCCGACCACCCCGCGCGGGCGATAGTCGGGGAATTCGCGCTCGAGCAGCTGCGCCCAGCCGGCATGGTAGTAGAAGTGCCGCGCTACCAGCGGTATGTCGATGTCGCGGCTCTCGCGGATCGGTTTGCCGTTGTCGAGCGTCTCGAGCACGGCCAGACGCCGCGAGTGCTTCTGCACCTGGCGGGCGAGCGCGTACAGGAAGCGCGCCCGCGCGTGCGGGGTCAGTGCCTGCCAGTGCGGTAGCGCGGCACGTGCAGCTTTCACGGCCGCGTTCACGTCTGCCGCACTGCCCGCGGCGACCTCGGCGATCTTCTCCCCGGTCGACGGGTCTGCGGTTGCGAAGTAACGGCCTTGCGCGGGCGCCCTCCACTTGCCGCCGATGAAATGGCCGAAGCGTCGTCCGAAACGATCGAGCCACACGAGGGAGTTGTGCGGGTCCTCGGGCGCCGCGCCGTACTCCATGCTGCGGAATTTCTCGGCCACGCTGGTGTTTGCCATAGACACCCTTCAGGCGAGCGGGTGATGGTAGGAAGCGGAATAGCGCCCGCTGCCATGGAATTCCAGCTGCCGCTCGATATCGCCGAGCATGCTGCTGGCACCGATCCTGAACAGCCGCGGCTCGAGCCAGCCCTGTCCGAGCTCCTCCTTCATCAGCGCGAGCCAGTCGAGCGACTGCCGCGCGCTGCGGAATCCGCCGGCGGGCTTGAACCCTACGGCCATGCCGGTGCGCTCGCAATACTCGCGAATCGCGCGCGCCATCACCAGTCCGACCGGGAGCGTGGCGTTGACGGCCTCCTTGCCGGTGGAGGTCTTGATGAAGTCCGCACCCGCCATCATGGCGACCAGACTCGCCCGCGCCACGTTGCGCAGCGTCGCAAGATCGCCGCTGCCCAGGATCACCTTGCAGTGGGCCTTGCCACACGCCTCCTTGAAGGCCGCGACCTCATCATAGAGGCGTTGCCACTCACCCGCGAACACATGCGCTCGCGTGATCACGACATCGATCTCATCGGCGCCCGCCTCGACCGAGTGGCGGATCTCCGCGAGACGCTCCGTGAGCGCGTTCAGGCCCGCGGGAAAGCCGGCGGATACGGCCGCGACGCGGATCGGCGTGCCCCGGAGCGCCCGGCGCGCCGTCTCCACAAACAGGTGGTAGACGCACACGGCTGCGACCTTCACCGGCAGCTCATCGATACCGAGCAGCGCCTTCACGCTCCCGGACACCGGCTGCATCGCCTTGGCGCACAGCCGCCGCACCCGCTCATCGCTGTCGTCGCCCGCGAGCGTCGTGAGGTCCATGCAGGTGATCGCCCGCAGGAGCCACGCGACCTGCCAGTCCTTCTTCACGGTACGACGGGCAAGGAGCGTCGCTGCACGGCGCTCGACGGCACTGGTGTTGATGCGTACGCCGTCGATCCAGTCCAGGTTGAGCGGGATGCCGGTGTTGACCCCCAGCGCTCGCCCCTGCAACTGCATGACGGGCTCGCGCTGGCCGGTTGGCGCGACGAGCGGCAGCTCCGCCATCTGCTCGCGCAACTCAAGCCGCTGTGGGGTGGGCGGGGTCATGAGGGCGGCGTGTGCTCGTTCGCCTCCTCTAGAGCGTGCGCGCGAGCACGATGAGTGCCAGCCCGCTCACGAAGGAGGCGAACATGGCCGTGAGCAGCTTCGAGGTACCGGCGGGGGCGGTGGCGAACTCCTTCCAGATGAACACGCCCCAGCAGGCCGCGATCATCGTGGCGCCCTGCCCCAGGCCGTACGAGATCGCAAAACCTGCCGGGCCCGAGGCGATCAGGTTGAGCGACATGCCGATGCCCCAGATACATCCGCCGAGGATGCCGGTGAGATGCGTGCGGAAGTCTCCCTGGAAATAACTGGCAAAGCTCACGGGAGTGCCGACGAATGGCTTCTTCATCGCCAGCGTATTCCACACGAAATTGCTGAGGAATACCCCGACCGCGAACACGAACACGGCCGCATAGGGGCCCATCTTGCCCGGGTCCGGGTGGAGGGGATCGCCGTACATCGCCGCGGCGACGAAACGGTAGAACATGCCCATGAACACCCCGCAGGCCACCGACAGGACCAGCCCCTTGGTGCTCAGCCCGGCCGCCGCTCCCGGCAGGCGCCGATAAGCGGTGGCATCGAGAACGATTGCGAGCGTGACGAGCAGCACGCCGATCGCGAGCAGCGGGCCGTTGCCGAGCGGTGTCGCAAGGTAGTTCACGATCACCCCGATGATGAGCGCGAGTCCGATACCGACCGGAAACGCGACCGCCATGCCGGCGACTTCGATCGCCGCGACCAGCAGGATGTTGGCGAGATTGAAGATACCCCCACCGAGCAGCGCCGAGCCGACGCCCGCCGCGGAGGCCTGCGCCAGGTCGGCGGCGAAGGATCGCCCCTCGGTTCCGCTGCTACCGAGGGTGATCCCCAGCGCCAGCGTGAGCAGCAGCACGCCGAGCGCGTAATCCCAGTAAAACAGCTCGAAGCGCCAGTTCTTGCGGGCGAGCTTCCTGGTGTTTGCCCACGAACCCCAGCAAAGCATGGTGATGACGCACAACACAACCGCGAGCGGATAGCTATGCACTACGAACATGGGATGAGTCCTGGTGAGGTTGCTGGGAAAGTGAATTCGTCGTTCGGTGCTGCCCGGTCAACCGCCCTGCGTCCCGCGCCGCGCCCATGCGGCTTCGAAATCGGCGCGCCTGAGGAAGGACTTCTGCGTTCCGACGCGGGTGGTAGAGAGGCCCGCGTAGAGATTGGCGCGCGCCACCGCCTCCGTCTCGGCGACCCCCTCGGCGAGAAACACCGCGAGACTGCCGATGAAGGCGTCACCCGCGCCCGTCGTATCCACCGCCGTGACCGCATACGGGGGCACATGGACAGTGCCCGAGGCATCCGCAAGCAGCGCGCCGCGCGCTCCCAGCGTCAACACCACCTTGCGGAAGCCTTTGCGCAACAGTGCCCTGGCACACGAACCCGCCTCCTCGACCGTGTGCACCGGGTGGCCGCTGATGAGCTCGGCTTCGGTCTCGTTCGGTATGAAGTAGTCGGCGGCCGCGAGCTGCGCGAGATCCCCCGGCAGCGCCGGTGCCGGGTTGACGATGCAGCGAATGTTGTGGGCGCGTGCAAAGCGCACGGTGTGGTAGATGGTCTCGAGCGGAATCTCGAACTGCAGGATGATGGTGTCGACGCCACGCAGTTGCGCGGCGGCCGCGTCGACCTCCGCCGGCGTCAGACGGTCGTTCGCCCCCTTGACCACGATGATGCGATTCTGGCCGTTGGGCTCGACAAAGATCGGCGCCACGCCGGTCGACGTGCCCTGCACCACGCGCACGTGGGTGGTATCGACGCCGAATGAGGCGAAGTTCTTGATCGTGGCCTCACCGAACAGGTCGCTGCCGACGCGCGCCACCATGAGGACCTCCGCGCCGCACAGCCGGGCCGCGATCGCCTGGTTGGCCCCCTTGCCGCCGAAGCCCAGGTCGAAGTTCTGTCCGAATATGGTCTCGCCCGCCCGTGGAAAGGCGTCGCTGAAAGTGATGAGATCGGTGTTGGCGCTGCCCACGACGGCAATACGGGGTGCCATGCTTCAATCCTCCGCTAACTCCCGCTGTTCAATTGCCGCACCGAGTCCCGCTCGATCAGCTCGACGTCGAAAATGGTGCGACGGCTGGCGATCTTCTCACCTGACATTCGCTCCTGCATCAGTTCCACCGCCTTGGCGCCGATGGCGCCGACCGGCTGTGCGATGGTCGTGAGCCGCGGCGTGACGATATCCGTCCAGCGAATGTTGTCGAAGCCGGTCACCGACACCTCCTCAGGTACGCTCACACCCTGTTCCGCCAGGCGGCGGATCGCGCTGATGGCGATCAGGTCGTTTCCCGCCACGATCAGGGTGGCCCGGCCGCGCTGCTCGAGCGCTGCGAGCGCCTCGGGAGTCAGCACGCCGTCGAAGCCGACGCATACTTCCCAGACGATGTCGATGCTGCGCGGAAAGGCCTTGACGAAGCCTTCGCGTCGCTGGTGCGCACTCTCGATGTTCTGCGGCCCCGACAGGAGTCCCACGCGCGTGTGGCCCATGCGCAAGGCATACTGCGCGAGCAGCCGCCCGCCCATGCGGTAGTTCGAATGCACCACCGCATATCCCGGTCGCGGGCGGTCGATCAGCACCACCGGGCGGGCGAGATTCTTCAGCTGCGCGGGCGGGCGCGGCCCGAGCGGACACCAGATGATGCCGTCGACCGCATGCTGCATGAGCAGCGCGAAGCCGTCCGCCTCGCCCTCGGGCCGGCTCTGGCTGTCGACCAGGCACACCAGCAGCCCGCGGCTGCGTGCGGTGTTCTCCACCGCCTGCGCGAGCTCGGGGAAAAACGGGTTGGTGAGGTCCGGCAGAACCAGCCCGATCGCGCGCGTGCGGCCGGTGCGCATGGCCTGGGCGGCGCGGTTCGGGTGATATTCCATCTGCTTGGCGACCCGCAGTATCTTCTGCCGGGTGGCGCAGCCGACGTTGGGTCTGCCGTTGAAGACGTTGGAGACGGTGGCAACCGACACCCCGAGGGCTGCCGCAATGTCCTTCAAGGTCGCCATGGGTCACATCTGGCGCGAATCTCGGGCGCGCCACGGCCGCCAGCCTGCGACGCCGCGCACTGTTGCGCGCTCGCCACCGCGTCTCGATGCCTTTACAGCGAGTGCGGGCCTGGTGTAGCTTCTCACCCGCCGTAGTGTAACGTTTTACTAAGCAGAAACAACGAATCGAAAACGATCCGGCAACAGACAGCCAGCATGCGTGCGCGAAGCCTGTAGTGCACAGGTGAACCACGGGGAGGTCGCGATGGAAGTCACGAAGTCGGGCTCATTGGCATTGCTGCGTTGCGCTAAGCGCCGTGCGCTGCTGGCGGTCGCCACCCCCCTGGTGGCAGCACTGCTGCTGACTCCCGGCATCACTCGTGCCCAGACCGGCGGCGCGGCGACCGCCGAGTCGGGAGCCCTGCAGGAAGTGATCGTCACGGCCGAGCGGCGTGAGGAACGAGCCCTCGAGGTGCCGGTCTCGACCGCGGTCCTGAGTGGCGAGTCACTGGCCGTACTCGGAACCGCCGGCCAGGATATCCGGCAGCTCGCCTTTGCGGTGCCGAGCCTCAATATCGAGTCGTCCAATGGCCGCACCTTCCCGCGCTTCTACATCCGCGGCTACGGCAACACCGACTTCACGACCTTCGCCTCGCAGCCGGTCGGCCTCTATTACGACGACATCGTCCAGGAGAATCCCGCATTGAAGGGCTTCCCGATATTCGACCAGCAGGACATCGAGGTTCTGCGCGGGCCGCAGGGGACTCTGTTCGGGCGCAATTCGCCTGCCGGCGTCGTCAAGATCGAATCCATGAGGCCCCAGCTCAATCAGTTCTCGGGCTACGGGACGATTTCCTACGGCACCTATGGCACGTCCAATTTCGAGGGCGTGCTCAACCTGCCGATGGGTGAGGCGTGGGCGTTTCGCGCCTCGACCCAGGGGCAACACCGCGACAACTGGGTGGACGCCCCCCACAACATGTCCGGCAACCAGCATCTGGAAGGCTACGACGACTGGGCCGTGCGCCTGCAGCTGCTCTTCAAGCCGAGCGACACTTTCAACGGCCTCCTGAACGTCCACACCCGCTGGCTGGGCGGGTCGGCGCGTCTGTTCCGCGCCAACGTCATGAGCCAGGGTAGCAACGCCCTCATTCCCGGCTTCGATCCGGCCACCATCTTCACCGATGGCTACAACGGTCAGTCCTACACCAGCATCGGGTCCAATCTGCACCTGAACTGGATCACCCCGAGCTTCACCTACCAGTCGATAACGGGCTACGAGTCCATCCGGCACTACCTGACGATCGGCGACATCGACGGTGGCTTCGGCCCCGGAGCGTTCGTCAATCCCGTCGTTCCCGCGGGCCCCGGGTTCATTCCCTTCGCGGTCGAAACCGGCGGCGACGTCCACAACTACGAGTGGACCCAGGAGTTCCGGATGGTGTCGAACGCGCCCGGTCCCCTGCAGGGACAGGCGGGCCTCTTCTTCTTCTACGAGGACACCACCAGCATCGGCAATGACTACGTCTACAACAGCCTGACGGTCACTGACACGACCATCTCGGAGCAGAGAAACGATGCCGAGGCGATATTCGGCTCGCTCGAGTACGCCTTCGCCCCCGAGTTCAAGCTGCGCGGCGGGGTGCGCTATACGCTGGATCACCGGACCTTCGATGTGCCATCGAGCACCCTGCCCGGACTGCCCGTGCCGCAGCACAACTCGGGGAGCGCCAAGAAATTCAACTGGGACATTGCTCCCACCTATCAGTTCACGGCGCATACCAATCTCTACGCCCGCGTCGCGACAGGCTTTCGCGCACCGAGCTTCGGTGAGCCCACGTCCGGGCCACCTCCCCTGGGAATTCAGTTTGCAGCCCCGGAGGACAACATCTCCTACGAGCTCGGCATCAAGGCGGAGACGACCGACCGCCGCGCCTCGGTCGCCTTCGATATCTATTACTATGACGTGAGTCATCAGCAGCTCACCGCGGTCGGCGGCGCCTCCAACCAGGTCAAGCTGATCAACGCCCAGGACACGATCGGCAAGGGTGCCGAGCTGGAAGTGCAGGCCCGCCCGTTGAACAACCTGACGCTGTCCCTGGCCGGCAGCTATAACTACACGCGTATCGATGACCCGACGCTCGCGGTGGCTCCGTGCTTCAACTGGAGCTTCGTTCCGGGCGGCCCCGCGTGCACGGAGCTGAACCCGCTCAACGCCAACGGCTTTGCGCTGGTCAACGGCAATCCGCTGCCGCAGGCGCCGAGATGGGTGGGCGACTTCACGCTGCGCTACGGCCTGCCGGTCGGACCTGACGGGGAGCTGTACCTCTTCACCGACATGTCCTACCGCACCGACATGAACTTCTTCCTCGATAAGGAGCTGGAGTTCGTCGGTCCGTCGCTGTTCCAGCTTGGCGTCCGCATCGGCTACACGTGGGCCAAAGACAAGTACGAGGTCGCGGCATTCTGCCGCAACTGCACCGACCAGGTCCGCAACATCGGCGGCATCAACTTCGAGAACTTCACGGGATTCATCAACGATCCGCGGATTTTTGGCGGCCAGTTGATGATGAGATTCTGACGAGCCTCGATGCTGGAGCGCCTCTTTGACCTCAGAGGCCACGGCACCACGGTACGCACGGAGGTGCTCGCCGGACTGACGACCTTCCTGACGATGGCCTATATCGTCGTCGTCAATCCGGCGATCCTCGGTGCCGCGGGCATGCCGGTCGCGGCCGTGGCGGTCGCGACCTGCCTGGCGTCGGGCATCGGCTGCATCCTGATGGGCCTGCTGTCCAACTATCCGCTCGCCCTCGCGCCGGGAATGGGCCTCAATGCCTACTTCACCTACACCGTCGTCAAGGGCATGGGTCTGCCCTGGCAGACGGCGCTCGGCTGCGTATTCATCTCCGGCGTGGCGTTCCTCGTTCTCACGATCGCGGGCGTGCGGCAGCTGATCGTCAGGGCCGTGCCACGCCCGTTGTTTGCGGCGGTGGCCGGCGGCATCGGCCTCTTCATTGCCTTCATCGGGCTCGCCGACGCCGGCATCGTCATCCCCAGGGCGGGGACGATGGTGAGCCTCGGGAGCCTCACCGCCCCGACAGCCGCGCTGGCGATGCTCGGGCTCCTCGTGATCGCCGCACTGCAGGCGCGCGGCGTCAGGGGCGCGATCCTGCTCGGTATCCTGCTGACCGCGGCGATCGCCTGGGTGTCCGGCCTTTCGCACTTCTCACCCGGCGCCTACAGTCTCAGCGATCTCTCGGCAGCGGCCTTCAAGCTCGACGTGCGCCAGGCGCTCAACTGGAAAGGCGGCGTCGGGCTCTCGCTCCTCGAGATCGTGTTCGTATTCCTGTTTGTCGACATGTTCGACAACATCGGCACACTGGTGGCCGTCACCAAGAAGGCGGGCCTGATCGCACCCGACGGATCGATCCCGCGAATGAATCGGATTCTGCTGTCCGACTCCACCGCAATGCTGCTCGGCGCCCTGGTGGGAACCAGTCCGGTCACGAGCTATATCGAGAGCGCTGCGGGTGTCGCTGTGGGTGCCCGTACCGGTCTCACGAGCGTCGTGGTCGGGATGCTCTTCCTGGCCACGCTGTTCTTTGCGCCCCTGGTGCAGGCCATTCCCACCGCCGCCACGGCGCCGGCACTGATCCTGGTCGGGGCGCTGATGATGGGCGCACTCGCGGAGATCGACTGGGCGGATCCTGGCATGGCCATACCGGCCTTCCTGACGGTGATCATCATTCCGCTCACGTATTCGATCGCCAACGGCCTCGCATTCGGCATCACGAGCCACGCAATCCTCAAGCTGGTGCGCGGGCAGGCGCGGCCAGGCGACTGGCTGGTGTACCTCCTCGCGGCGCTCTGCATCGCGCGCTTCATCTACCTCGCTTAGGCGTGCGGCGGCCCAGGTGCTCTGGTGAGGGGTATGGCGTGGTTGTCACTGGCACTGCTGGCAGCGGCGGCGCGCATGCCCGTGAGCGCAGGCGCGGCCACGACCGCCACCACCGCGCATCCACTGCCCGTCATCATCGACACCGACGTCGGCGATGACATCGATGACGCTTTTGCGCTCACCCTGGCGCTCAAGGATCCGCGGGTCGAGGTGATCGGCGTCACCACGGCCTGGGGAGACACGCGCACGCGGGCACTGTTGGTCCGCCGGCTCCTCGCGACGCTCGGCCGCCGGGACGTCGTGGTCGCTCAGGGGCCGGCCACCGTCAACGCGGTGCCCTTCACCCAGAGAAAATGGGCCTCAGGGGCCACCGACACCTCCCCGGCGCGCGACGCCATTGAGTTCATCAGCGAGCAGGCGCACAAACGCCCCGGAGAGATCACCCTCGTCGCCCTGGCACCGCTCAGCAACATCGAGGCCCTCGCCCGGCGCGATCCCGAGGCCCTGCACGAGCTCAGACAGGTCGTGATGATGGGCGGCTCGATCCATGCGGGGTACAACCAGGGCGGAGCCATACCGGTCGCCGAGCCGAGCGCCGAGTACAACGTCGCCTCCGCCCCAGGAGGCCTCGTGGCTCTGTTGCAGTCAAAGGTAGCGGTGCGAATGTTTCCGCTCGACTCCACTCAGATCAAGCTCGACGAGGTCCGGCGGGACCGGCTGTTCGCCTACGGGTCACCGGCCTCGGACGCGCTGGCGCTCCTCTACCACCAGTGGCGCCTCCTCAACGGCTGGGGCCAGATCACCCCGACCCTCTTCGACGTCGTGCCGGTCACGTGGCTCCTCGAGCCATCGACCTGCCCCGTGACGCCGCTGCGGATCGCCGTCGACGAGCGGGGCTACACCCGTCCGGTGAGCGGCACTGCGAACGTCGAGGTATGCCTCAGCGTCGATGAAAGCGCCACGCTGCGCCTCGTCATGGACACCCTGGCGCCAACCGAATCTCCTCGGAGCGTGCAATGAAAGCACCGCAGCCAGCAGGCTATCCGGCCCATCTCGTCCTCCTGTGGCTCATCTCGCCGACCGGCCTCACTGCAGGCGCGCCGGCAACGACTCCGATCGTCGCGACGACCGCCGGAGCCGTTGCGGGCACGAACGGGGAGATCCGGACCTTCAAGGGTATCCCGTACGCCGCACCACCTGTCGGTCCACTGCGCTGGCGTCCGCCGCAGCCTCCGGGTTCGTGGCAGGGCGTGCGTGACGCGACGCACTTTGGCGACGACTGCATGCAGACGCCCTACGTGATCGCAACGGGTCAGAAGGCGAGCGAAGACTGCCTGACTGTGAGCGTGTGGACGGCTGCGCGCGCGCGCGGCGCGCATCGGCCGGTGATGGTGTTCCTGTACGGCGGAGGGTTCATCGGCGGCTCCTGCGCCTATCCGCTCTATGACGGGGCCAAACTCGCAGCGCAGGGAGTGGTCGTCGTCTGTCTCAACTATCGTGTCGGAATCTTCGGCTTCCTCGCGCACCCGATGTTGTCGGCGGAGTCGCCCCGGCGGACGTCCGGCAACTATGGACTGCTCGACCAGATCGCCGCCCTCGAGTGGGTGAGGGCCAACATCGCCGCGTTTGGTGGCGATCCTGAGCGCGTCACGGTGTTCGGCGAGTCGGCGGGCGCGGTTTCGATCGCGGTTCTCATGACCTCACCGCTAGTGGCCGGCCTCTTCAGGCAGGCGATCCTGCACAGCCCGGCGGTACTCCCGCTCGCCTCGCTGGCGCAGGCCGAGCAGAGCGGCGCCGCACTCGGGGCGGACCTCGCGGCACTGCGCCAGATGAGAGCCACGGAGCTCCTGGCTCACAACGGTGAGTTCTTCCCCACACGCTCCGCCAGCAACGTC